>Ga0157372_10000771_pt1 | contig 34676 bp, 39 predicted proteins | sample C55metaG_FD_115307 | JGI IMG/M metagenome (GOLD analysis project Ga0157372, IMG submission 115307) | Corn rhizosphere microbial communities from Kellogg Biological Station, Michigan, USA - C5-5 metaG | ecosystem: Host-associated > Plants > Roots > Rhizosphere > Soil | place: USA: Michigan...
GCATGTTCAAACAGGTGTATTCGATTACCCCCCACCAGTACATCATCGACCTGAAACTGCGTAAGGCAAAGGAACTGCTGGAGACCACTTCCCTGACCATCAGCGAAATATGCCGGAATATCGGGTTCGAAAGCGTCTTTTCCTTCAGCATCCTCTTCAAGGGCCGTTTCGGCCAGCCGCCGTCCACTCTCCGCAAGACCGAATAAATTATCCATTTTCGATAAAGGCGCTACACACCCGCCGTATTAGATTTGTCTCATCAAAGCAAAACAACGTTATGTCACAACAATGCCTGACACCAGCCGATTTCAGCCAGTTTAAACTTCGCGTCAGCGTCAAAACCCCGATCGAGAACGCCTACCGCGCCTGGGCCAGCCCCGCCGGTCTCGCCTCCTGGTTCATCGGGATCATGGAATTCAAAGGCCCCAACGGCGAGATCCGCACCGGCGAAGACCTCGCCCAGCCAGGGGACGAATACACCTGCTTTTCGCGGAAGAACCCCGCGAACATCGTGATCAAGGGAAAGGTGCTGAAGGCAAACGGCCGCGACCTGTTCAGCTTTACCTTCTCGAAGGAATGCCCGGTGACCATCTCGATCTATACCGATCACAGCGAGACGATCGTGGAACTCATCGAAAGCAACCTGCCGACGGATGAAGAGACCATGCGCCGGCATTACGTCGGGGACTCGAAAGGGTGGATATTCTATCTCACCAACCTGAAGTCTGTCCTCGAAGGCGGCCTCGACCTTCGGAACAAGAACGCCGACATCACCAACGTCATCAACCACTAAGGTCGTCGCAAAAAGTCATCAACTATTAAAATACAAGCAAATGAAAAAGAGAGATTTTCAATTCAGCATCACCGCGCCCGTCAGCGCCGAAGAAGCCATGGAACACATCAGCGACGTCCAGGGCTGGTGGGCCAAAGATTTCGAAGGCAGCAGCCACCTCCTCCACGACGTCTTCACCGTTCGATTTGGCGGCCCCAAGGGCACCTTTGTCACCTTCGAGATCACCGAGCTGATACCGGGTAAGAAAGTGGTTTGGTATGTCACCGACTGCTACCTGCATTGGATAAACGACAAGCACGAATGGACGGGAACTAGCGTCATCTGGGAACTGGCGGCCTGGGAACTCGCGCCGGACGCGGAAGGGACCACGATCCATATGACCCACAAGGGCCTGACCCCCGAAGTGGAGTGCTTCGACGATTGCAAGGCCGGCTGGACGCATCATATCAAGGACAGCCTGCTCAAATACATGACCGAACAGGTCGGCTTGCCGGAATAAGGCTGCAGGGATGCTTCCGCCGGCGCCTAATCGCCCTGGTGAATCCAGCGATAGCCCTTGCCGGTGTAATACAGAATTCCGCCTGCGGTCATCGCTCCATCCTCGAGGTGTTCGATCAGCATCCCGGGATGTGCAAGCACCGTCTTCCGGCTACCCTTGATATCGCCACTCCGTTGATCGAACAGCGTTTCATACGCTGTTTTCTTCGTATAGATACTCCATCGGTCCGCCCAGGAAAGATCATCCATTTTTGCAACCGGGGTACCCGCGCCGAATACGAAATATTTCCCCGTTTTACCATGCATCACCAGCACTCCCTTCTTCCCTGACCGCTTCTCGACAACGAACACGGCCACATCGCGCACACCGTCGCCGTTAAGATCTGCCGTCAACCAGGTGGGTTTCAGGGTAGGGCTGAGGCTGTACGTTGCTTCCAATCCTTTACTCTTAAAAAATCCGGCAAAGGGCTCGGGCAGCGATGCCGGCTGGGCAACGGCCATGCTACAGATTAAAAAGGCGCCAAAGGAGAGAATAGTCTTCATACAGGAGAAACGCGCCTCAATGCTGTATATTGCCCCGGTCAATCCATCGATCTCTCAATAGAAGAACCTTCCAAACGCCACAAAGAGTGAAAGCGCCAACAGCGTTACGTTTGTCGCTACATTTTTCGGCTCCTTCAACCGGTAATGGATCGGCGCCGCCAGCAGCATGATCACCGCGAAGCAGCACGCGGCCACGGGCGTCAGCCAGGGCAGGATACCTGTCCACCATGGCACGATAATGCCGATCGATCCCAAAATTTCAGCAACGCCGATAAAACGGATCGCCGCCGGCGAATATCCAACGACACCGGTCTGTCCGCGGGCGATGAGCTGTTGCTCAGAAAGAATGGATTTATTGATCCCGGAGTAGAGGAAGGTGAGGGCCAGAATAATTTGAAACGCCCAGAGTATGATGTTCATAACGTTAAATTTTATGATACAAAGCTCCGGCGCCGCCGAGCCTTTTCCTTTGACATATGTCAAAAAGAGGGGCGAAGGGTCAAAGGGTGGAATGTTGCGCGCGTATCCGGCTCAAGGTCTCCTGGGTGATCCCCAGGTAGGATGCGATCATTCCTAACGGGACCCGACGCAGCAGCGATGGATTGGCGCCGATCAACTGCTGATACCGCTGTTGTGCGGTCGCAAAATGCAGGTCGTCGAATCGCTGTTGCAACTGGATGATCCCCTGGCTCAACAACAGCCGGCCAAGGCGTTCGATATCGTGATGCTCGCGGTAGAGCGCCTCCAGATGGGTATAAGAGATGGCGTGAAAAACAGAATCTTCCAGCAGCTCGATGCCCCGGCGGTCGGGTTGGTGCGTGAGGAAGCTGATGATCGACACCGCGATGCTGTCCTCCGCGCTGATCCAGTCGGTGACATCCTTGCCGTCCTTCAGGTACCAGGTGCGGGTCAATCCCTTTTCGATAAAATACAGGTAGTGGCAGACGGCCCCCGGGCGCAGCAATTGATGTCCCTTTGGAAGCTCCATTCGCTCCAGCACACCGGCCAGCGCCTCGTGCGCCTCCGCCGAAAGCAGGGTGATGCCGCTGATGAAATTAAAAAAGGATTGCATAGGTTGTCATCTTCCAAATTTGTTTAAAAAAAGATAATTTTAAGGTACACGAAAAAACTTGTTTAGAGAATAATTTCGGCGCATGAAGAAAGCCGTCTATATTAAGAAAGCCGCATATGTTTTTTTCCTCGCCGCCAGCTGCATCGCAGGACAGCGCGCCGGAGCACAGGCGCAAGCCCAGTCGCAGCCACAAGACCTGTCCTCCATTGAACAGAACAGAGTAAAATTGCCCAACGGTTGGTCACTGACCCCGGTAGGCAAAAGCCTTCCGCTTGGCGATCTTCCCCTCAATATTGCGGTCAGCAAAACCCACCGCTATGCGGCCGTCACCAACAACGGCCAGAGCAATCAAACCATCCAGCTGCTCGACGCAACCAACGACCAGGAGCTGGACAAGGTCTTCGTGAGCAAGAGCTGGGGCGGCCTGGCCTTCAGCGACGACGAACAATACCTATACGCTTCCGGCGGCGACAACAACTGGGTCGTCCGCTTCACCATCACCGATAACAAGCTCCATCCCAGCGACACGCTGAAACTGGGCGAGCCCTGGGGCCGGCAGAACCCCAAGGTCGCGATCTCCCCAACCGGCCTGGCCGTGGATGACAAAAAAGGCGTCCTCTATGTCGTGACAAAGCAGGACAACAGCCTTTATACCATCAACCTCAAAACAAAGGCCATCGCGCAAAAGACCCCGCTGGGCGCCGACGCCTACACCTGTCTCTTATCCGCCGACCGCTCCAAACTCTATATCAGCCTCTGGGGCGGCGACAAGGTGGCCATCTTCGACACGAAGGAAAACCGCATTACCGACTCCATCGCCGTCGGCGACAATCCGAACGATCTGACCATCTCCCATAACAAGCGCTATCTCTACGTCACCAATGCCAACGACAACACCGTGTCGGTGATCGATCTGAAGGGCAACAAGGTCCTCGAGACGCTGAACACGGCAGTATATCCCACGCCGCTCAGCGGCACGACCAGCAATTCGGTGGCCCTGAGCGATGACGACAAGACGCTGTATATCGCCGATGCCGACAACAACTGCCTGGCGGTGTTTGACGTCAGCAAGCCGGGCGCCAGCCGTTCGCTGGGGTTCATTCCGACGGGATGGTTCCCCAGTGTGGTGCGCGTCATCGGCGGAAAGCTCTACGTCGCCGACGCGAAAGGGTTTTCTTCCCTGCCAAATTCGAACGGGCCGAATCCTACCGGCGCCAGAGAAACCGTCCTGTTACACGGCGGCGACCCCAGCAAGCCGAGGGCCGTTCAATACATTGGCGGCGGCCTGTTGATGGGCGCGCTGAGCATCATTCCCATTCCGACGGAACAGCAGCTGTCGGTGTACTCCCAGGCCGTCTATCACAACACGCCGTATCAGCGCGAGCAGGAGACGACGGCCGACGGCGAAGCGGGCAACCCGATCCCGCACAAGGTAGGTGATCCCTCGCCGATCAAGTATGTCTTTTATATTCTGCAGGAGAACTGCACTTATGACCAGGTGCTCTCCGACATGCCCGGCGGCAACGGCGACACCAGCCTGTTGTTGTTCGGTCAGCGGATCACTCCCAACCATCATGCCCTGGCGGAGAATTTCGTGCTGCTGGATAATTTTTATGTGGATGGCGAGGTCAGCGCCGATGGTCATAACTGGAGCATGGGCGCCTATGCGACGGATTACATGGAAAAGAACTGGCCTACCTCCTACGGCGGCCGTGGCCGCGGCGCCGTCGGCGAAACCGGTCTGAACAAGCTCTATATCTGGGATCAGGCCGCCCGCCACAACGTCTCATATCGCACCTACGGCGAATTTGTCGGTGGCGACAACAGCGCCCGCATCCCCGTGCTGAAAGATCACTTCACCCCGGAATACCCCGTACACGATCTCCGCGATCCGGATACGATGCGCTATCGCATCTGGGAAAAGGACTTCGATTCGTTGCTTGCACAGCATGCCGTGCCGAGATTGTCGACAATGCGGATGCTTTCCGATCATACCGAGGGTACGGCTGCGGGACGGCCGACACCGTTCGCCCATGTTGCCGATAACGACCTCGCCGTCGGCAAGCTCGTCGAGCATCTCAGCAAGAGTCCCATCTGGGACAGCTGCGTCGTGTTTATCGTCGAGGACGATGCGCAGAACGGCCCCGACCATGTCGACGCCCACCGAACGACGGCCTATCTCGCGGGCGGTTATGTAAAGCGGCATTATGTCGATCATACGATGTATTCCACTTCCTCGCTGTTGCGCACCATCGAGCTGATCCTCGGTCTGCCCCCGATGACCCAATATGATGCTGCGGCGATGCCGATGTGGCGCAGCTTCAGCCCGACGCTGGACGCGACTGCCTTCAGCAGTCTTCCCGCCAATATCGATCTTCATGAGACCAATCCCGGCGGCACGAAGCTGGCGGCGATGGCGCGCGGACTCAATTTCTCGGAGGTGGATCGCGTGCCCGACGAGGCGATGAACGCGATGCTGTGGAAGGCCGTGAAAGGCGAGGGCGCAAAGCAGCCTGTGCCGGTTCGCGCGGCCTTTGTGAAGACGACGGGATCCGCTGACAATGATTGACGACCGCCGTTTCTTGTCATATGGCAACCGCCGTCCGTGGCCGAATGATTTCCTTTGTGGGAAATTCATTCGTCATGAGTCAACAAAGTCAAGCGATCCTATCATTTGAAGGCAATATCGCCGAGCAGTATGAACAGCTGCTCGGCCCTTTTCTTTTTGAACCCTTTGCCGCCGATCTTTCGGCCCGCACCGGCGATCTCTCTTCCTCATCCATACTCGAGCTCGCCTGTGGCACGGGCAGGCTCACCCGGCATCTTGCCTTCGGGCTCGGGCCGAAGGCGCGGCTGGTGGCTACCGATATCAACGCCGAAATGCTCGCCGTCGCGCGGGAAGAAGTCGCACATCCCCGGGTCGATTGGTCGGTGGCGGACATCGCGGACCTTCCCTTCGGTGACAAGGAGTTCGACCTGGTGATCTCGCAGTTTGGGATGATGTTCCCTGCCGACAAGGCGAAGGCGTTTGGCGAGACCAGGCGGGTACTGCGCAAGGGTGGGCGGCTGCTCTTCAACAGCTGGGGACCCGGGGGCGGTAACCCCGTATGGGCCTTGCTGGCGGAAGTGATGCGAGGGGTATTTGGCGACGGCGCCAACGGGCCCATCGCCCAGCCTTTTTCCCTTAGCGAGGAAGCGCCCGTATTGCAGCAGTTGGAAGACAGCGGGTTCACCCGGGTGTCCGCCCATCGCGTGCGGCTGACCGTGCAGATCGAAAGTGCGGCGCTGGCGGCGCAGGGGATGATCGCGGGATTGCCGGTGATCAATCTCGTCCGTCAGCGTGCGCCGGAAGCGCTGCCGGGAATGCTGGAGCGCTTGACGGCCCGGTATGCGGAGGTCTTCGGCGATCATCCGATGGTTGCGCCGGTAAATGCGCGGGTATTCGAAGCGGTGGCGTAGGGGGCCACAACGGCGTTTGTGCGTCGCCGCCCGGCCTGCGGCTTACCTCGCCATAAACTCCCTTCTGATGCGGCTGAGGGAGGTGTCCGTCATCCCCAGGAACGAAGCGATATGCTTTAGCTGCGCATGCTGGAAGATCTCTTTCCCATTGGCGATCAGCGAAGCATATCGTTCTTCCGCCGTTTTGTTGATCATCGCGAGGGTATGCTGCTTGTAGGTCACAAATTCCCTGACCAGCATCGCGCGGCCGAACTCCCGGAACTCGGGGATCGAATGGAACAGGTGGTCGAGCTTGCAGAACTGGGTAAGATATCCGCGGCAATGCGTCACCGCCTGGATATTTTCCGTTGAAGGAATTTGGGGGAAGAGGGATGAGACATCGAAAATGACCCGCCCCCTGGGATAGAAATAGGTGGTGATCTCGTTACCTTCGGCGTCGAAGGTAAAGGCGCGCATAAAACCCTCTTCGAGGTAAAAGTAGCCGCTGATCTTCCCTTCCTTCAAAAGGTAATCGTGTTTCGCAAATTCGACCTCCTCAAAATGGCCGGCAATGATCTCGAGGTTCTCCCGCGAAACCTTGAAGTCGGGAAGGCTGCTTTGGATAAAGTCGAGGAGCGGTTGCTTATCGACGAGGAGCGATTGATTTCCCATATTCAATCTATACAAGCCGTAGCTAATAATGTTTTACCGTTCGTCCATGACTCGAAGGCCGTAAGGCTACTTTTTCACTTTTGCTGCATCGTCGTCCAGCCCCAGTCCCTTCAGGATCTGCGGGATGGCCTTTTCGACCCTGGCTTCGCGGGTCTTGGCCATCTTGGGTTGGGAGAAATGCAGCAGGTAGGCCCGTTGCCGTCCCGGCGTCAGGGCGTAAAAGGCCTTTTCGAGCACAGGCCGCTTGTCCAGCTTTTTCCTGAACTCCTCCGGCATGGGGAATTCCGCTGTCTTTTTCAGCTTCACCTTCAGGCCGGCCTTTTCCACTTCGATGGCCTCGAAGAGATAGGCCCTTATCGTGGCCTTCATCCCGGTGATCTCTTTGGCGCTGGTGAACCGGATTTGGCGGGCCGCCTGCACGTTCTCCGTTTGTTGGATCAGGATACCTTCGGGATCGTTGAGCAGGGCGCCTTTAAAGAACAGGAGAGCGCAGTACTCCTTGAATCCGTGGATCACGACGATATTGGTATTGTCATACATATAGCAGGGCTGGCCCCACTTCAGTTCTTCGGTCAGGCCGCAATCGAGGACGATCGATCTCAAAAGTTTGTATTCCTTCTGCCACTTCGAGTCTTTCTCGAAAAAGAAATCGACTTTGGGATTCATATGGTTTCGTTTTATGAGTGAGCTACCGCGAGTCTCCGGTTGGCGGGCCGGAAATACCAAGATAAGAAAATGATGGCGGATAAGAGCAGGGAGGGGAAGAGATCCTTGAAGGCGTCGCCCATGGCGAAATGGGAGAAGATGGCCCCGGTCATGAGAAAGAAGAGGCCGGCGTAGGTCCATTCCTTGACCCGGGCGAATCCGGGCATCAGCAGGGCGGGGACTGCCAGCAGTTTCCAGATGCCGATCAGGACCAGGCTATAGTTGGGATAGCCGAGATGGGTGATGAAGTTGATATCGCCTTTTGTGTTAAACACCTGTTGGATGGCGGTGGCCGTCAGGCCGAGGGAGGCCCAGAGGGTGAAAACCCAGTAGACCACCTTTTTTGTCTTTGTCATAGTTGAGTTTTTTGGCGGGTTATTTATATTGTTTGAGGACTTCTTCGATGCGGTTATGCGCCGCGTTGACACCGGGCCGCATGCCCCATTTCAGCACTTCGTCGCGTTGGGCGACCGATTCATAGAGGACGCGCATGGTGAGTTTGCTTCTGTCTTCGCTGAGCGGTTCGAACTCGTAGAACTCGAGCTGGACGCCGGCGGGCGTGTTCTCCATTTCGAAGGTGCGGGTGATCTTTTTGTTGGGGATGAACTCGTGGAAGGCCCCGTTGGCGCGGAACACGACGTTGCCTTTGTCGTCCTTTTTTTCCAGCTGGTAGCCGCCGCCTTTTTTGTTGTCCAGCCGGAGCGCTTTGGATCCCATCCATTGTTCGACTATCTCCGGGTCTTCATAAGCCCGGAACAGCAGGTCCAGCGGCAGTTCGAATTCGCGGGTGATCAGCATTTCCTGCTTGCCTTCTTCGGCGGTGACCTTTGTTTTCAGTTCCATAGTATTTATTTTTTGGTTTTGTATTTACTCATGATGGCTTCGATCTTGTTGAAGCGGTCGTCCCACATCTTGCGGAACGGTTCGATAAAGTCGGCTACTTCTTTCATTTTTTTGGCGTTTATATGATAGTGCACCTCCCGGCCGCTTTGCGTCTGCTGCAGCAGTTCGCATTCTGTCAGGATGGACAGGTGTTTGGAGACGGTGGGCCGGGCGGTGTCGAAGTTGGCGGCTATCGCCCCGGCCGTCATCGATTGGGTGGCGACCAACAAGAGGATCGCCCGGCGGGTGGGGTCGGCGATGGCCTGGAATACATCACGTCGGAGGTTCATTGTGTAGCTATTTGGCTACAAATATATGTGTAGTTATTTAGCTACGCAAATTTTTTTCTATCTTGGGTTTTATGGCACCCGATTTCTTCGAAAAATTCAGGCGGCAGTTTCCTCTTGCGGAAGAGAAATGGGCGGAATACATCGATTATTATCACCGGGTTGAGGCGCCGGCGCGCACCGTGCTGCTGCGGGAGGGGGAGATCTCGCGGAAGGCCTGGTTGATCGAGAAAGGTTGTGTGCGGGCCTGGTTCAACAGCAAGGGGAAGGATATTACTTTCCAATTCTTCGTGGAAAATATGGCTGTATCCTCAGCCGAAAGTTTCCGGAAGAAGATCCCCAGCATTTTTACTCTCGAGACCGTCGAGCCTTGCGTGTTGCATTGGATCCATAAGAAGGATATGGATGTGATCCTACAGGATATCCTGCGCGTTCCCGAGGCGAGGGACCGGATGATCGAGACCTTGTTCGACCGGCAGCTGAACTATGCCAATCATTTTCTTTCCTTTATCAAGTATACGCCGCAGGAGCGATATGCGCGTCTCGTGGCCGAGCGGCCGGATCTCATCCTGCGGGTGCCGCAGCAATATATCGCTTCTTACCTGGGCGTTACGCCGGTGTCCCTGAGCCGGATCAAGAGCAAGCTGATGCGATAGCCTCTTTTGTTATCTTTTGTTATTTGCCGCTGCTTTGTGCCCGGATACCTTTGGGAAAAAAAGCCATGAAAGCAGCTGTCATCAATGCATTTGGCGAAACCCCGCAGTATTCCGAATTCCCCGACGCGATTCCCGAGGAGGCCGAGCAGCTGCTCGACGTCGCCCGGTTCCCGATGGGATAGATGCCCTGGAAGCAGCAGCGATCCCGCGCTCGGTGCTGACCTCCCTGTTGCCGTTAAAATATTCCGCGAAGCTGCAGCCGGGAGAAACGGTGCTGGTCAATGGCGCCACCGGCGTGTCCGGGCGCATCGCGGTGCAGGTAGCGAAGATGCTGGGGGCCGGCAAGGTGATCGCAACGGGCCGTAATCCGCGATCCTTGCAGTTGGTGCAGCAGCTGGGCGCGGATGTCGTGATCGATCTCAAACAGCCGGAGGAGCAGCTGGCAGGCGCCTTTGCCGCCGCCGCCGGTAAAGGCATCGACGTCGTCATCGACTTCCTCTGGGGCCGGCCTGCAGAATTGTTAATTAGCGCATTCATTCCGAAGGAGGCAGGTTTTGCAAAAGGACGAGCCCGGTATATCCAGTCGGGTGAAAGGGCGGGGTCCCACATCTCTCTGCCGGGTTCGGCGTTGCGCACTTCGGGCCTCGAGCTGATGGGGATTGGGAAGATCTCGCTCGAAACGGTGCAGGAGGAGATGAAGGGGGTGTGGAATGGGATCGCCGCCGGCAGGTTCTATATGGAGATAGAAAAGGTCTCGCTGGCCGATATTGCCGGCGCGTGGAACCGCAATGACCTCGACGGGAAAAGGTTGGTGTTGGTGCCCTAAAATCTCAGCATGCCTCTGAATCCTCTTGCAGCATAGTAGGACTCGGCACCGTTGTGATACATAAAAACCGTATCATACCGGCGATCACAAAACAGAGCGCCCCCGAGTTTGCGGATTCCGGCAGGGGTCTGTATCCAGCTGGAGGTTTTGGTGTCGAAGACCCCCAGCTTCTGCAAGTTTCGATATTGTTCTTCCGTCAGCAGTTCGACGCCCATGGCGGCTGCCATCCCGAGAGCGCTACCTTCCGGTTTGTTCTCCTTCCTCGAGTCCAGGGCCTCGTCGTCGTAACAAAGGCTTCGGCGCCCCTTCGGGCTCTCAGCCGCGCAGTCCACAAACAGGTATTCGCCGGTCTTCTCCTGGCCTATAACATCCGGTTCCCCGCCGGTTTGCTCCATCTCGTAGAGGGAGACCAGTTTTTCCGGGCTCTCTTCCAGCTTTGCTTCCACTTTCGTCCAATCGAGACCTTTGTGACGGCCGGGGTTCTTCTCGAACCGGGCTTTCAGTATGCCGAACAACTGTTTGGTTTGGTCCGGCGGTAACTTTTTCTTCATATTTTTTTATTTTCCCCACCATTTCTTGAACCCGGCGCTATTTTCCGAACTCACCACCAACTCCTCCTTTGCCGCCGGCTCCAGCTCCACCAGCAACTTGCTTTTCGGTAGCGCACTCACTTTCCGGATCGCGGTAGTATTCACGAGGTACTTTCGGTTGAGTCGATAGAACGTTGCCGGATCCACCTCTTTTTCTACCTCGGCCAGCGACCGGTCCAAAATGAATTTCGATCCATCCCGCCGGACGAGACAGACCAGCTTATGCGAAGCCTGAAAATAGGCGATCTCCTCTGTGCGGATCGATACGAATTCGGTACCGCGGCGCACGAGGAACTTTTCTTTATGGCCCCGGTTCGCCAATAGCTGCAGGTACCGCGACATAAAATACGCCTTCATCTCGCTGAATTTTCGCAGCGCGGCTTCCAATCGCTCGGCCTTTACGGGTTTCAGCAAATAGTCGATGTTGTTGTATTCGAACGCTTCCTGCCAATATTCATCATACGCTGTTACGAAAACGACAGGGCAGGCCACCCGGACCTCTCGTACCAGTTCCAGGCTCAGTCCATCGCTCAGCTCGATATCCATGAAGATCAGGTCGGGTAGGGGATTGGCCTGCAGCCATGCCCTCGCCCGCGCAAGGGAGTCCAGCACTTCGTCCACTTCGATGCCGTAGGACGTGGCCATCAGCATCTTTTGCAGCCTTGCGGCCGCGGGCGCCTCGTCCTCTATGATAACGACTTTCATTCGATGGGTAATACAGGTAAATAGACGATGAATTCGCCGGCTGATTCTTCGACCTTTAGCGGCGCTCCGACCGCCAGTTTGCAGCGCTCGTCAAGGTTGGACAGTCCGACGCCCGGCGATGGACGGGCAACTTCCTTCTTTGCCAGCCTATTCGACACCCGCAGCCATGTCCCTTCGAGGCTTACGATGATTGCCAGCGGTTCGCGCAGGGTGAATTCGTTGTGTTTATGGGCGTTCTCCGCCAGCACTTGCAGGGAGATAGGCAGGGTCATATACCGCTCGGCCAGCGACTCGTCGACGTCCACCTGCAGGCGAACCGCTTCCCCATACCGGATGCGAAGTAACGCAAAATAGTCATAAAGGAAACGGATCTCCTCGGCCAGGACCACCACCTCTCGGGACCGGTTTTGCAGGATATACCGGTATACATCGGCCAGGTGTTCGTTGAAGACCCTGGCTTTTTCCGGCGATTCCTCGATCAGCCAGGTCAGGGTGTTGAGGGAGTTGAACATGAAGTGCGGGTCGATCTGTCCTTTTAGGGCCTGTAGTTCGGCCTGGGCCTTCAGGCGTTCCAGCTGGGCGCTTCGGACCATTTCGCTTTCCGAATCCTTTACCAGGAAGACCGTCTCGTAGACATGGGTGATGAAGATGACGCAGATCATGATAATGAGGGTCGACACCCGGACCACTTCCCAGTTCACCTGGCCCTGGTTGAAGAGGTGGTACCAGCCCAGCAGCAGGACCACGCACACGGGGATGGTAAAGAAAGAGATGGCCAGCAGCAGCGCGATGATCTTCCGGACGGGCCGGTTGAACCAGTCGAAATAGCTGCGCAAGGAGAAGAGGAGGTAGCGATTGCCCTGCCAGATCACGAAGGCTATGCCGATGGTATAGGCGTAGGCGAGTTTGAGCATCCAGTGGGAGAAAGAGTGCGGCGGGATCATCCGGGTTATTAACGGTATAGCGATGCCGAAGCTGGGGATGAGGATCAACCTGAAGCCGATATCGTTTATCCGGTCCGTCGCCATTTTTTCCCGGTTCGTTCCCTTTGCCGGAACAACAACCAAAATAGACAATATATTCGAGAAACAAAACCCCTCTTATATGACACCCAACTGGATTGCTGTATTGGTGGCCGGCATCTCGGCCTTTGTTCTCGGCGGAGTCTGGTACTCGCCGGCTCTTTTTGGAAAGGCGTGGATGAAGGAGAATGATCTGACGGACGAGAAGATCAAGGCCGGCAATAAGGCGAAGATCTTCGGCTGGTCGATCGTCCTTTGCCTGGTCATGGCCGCGAATCTGGCGATGTATCTCAACACGCCGAATATCGACTTTAAGTTCGGCTTGCTTTATGGCTTGCTGGCAGGGGTATGGATATTTTGCGGTATTGCGATTGTGGGTTTGTTCGAGTTGAAGACGGGGAGGTATATATTGATCAATGGGGGATATTGTTTTCTTGCGCTGGGGCTGATGGGGGCAATTTTGGGGGCGTGGAGGTGAGGAATGAAAGGTGTCGTTCAAAGGCCCCGGATTTTACAAATGTTTCCCTGAATAATATATCACAGGTTTGGAGAAAGTTGATAGCTTTGGGGCAGATTCCATGAAAAAAGCCCTCGTTTCCATATTAGCGATCGTCTACCTCTCCACTTCGATGGGGGCGACGGTTCATCTGCATTATTGCATGGGCCGCCTGGTCTCCTGGGGGCTAGCGGATCGCTCGGGGAAGAGTTGTGACTTTTGCGGGATGCAGAAGATGGGCTCCTCCGGGGAATGTGCCGTTGGGATCAACAACTGCTGCCATGAAGAAAGCAAGCAGATCAAGAACGATAAGGACCAGAAGACGGGACAGGAGTTTTTCCAGATAATGAAGGTCGAGCCTGCCGTGGCCGATCTGCCCCAGCCGGTTTGGGTGAATGCGGTGGTACTTTCACCTGTTTTGTCCCGTCCTGTTTCGCACGGTCCGCCGCCGGCTGGTTTGTTGCCGGTATTCCTGCGCAATTGCAATTTCCGTATTTGATGCTGTACATCGCCTGACGTCCTGTTGGGCTATTAGCGTTTCCGGCAATCCGGAACGTTGTTATCACTATTTCTTAATGGTTGTATTTAAGCGCGCCATTCTCTTTGACGGTAAGGCAGGCTCGTAGTTAATTCCATGGTACAAAAATTAATCGAATGGTCGCTCCGCAACCGGCTGATCGTGCTGGTGCTGGCGGCGGCCTTGCTGGGCTGGGGCTTTTACTCGGTTCGGCAAAACCCAATCGACGCGATCCCGGACCTGTCGGAGAACCAGGTGATCGTATTTACGGAATGGTCAGGCAGGAGCCCGCAGATCATGGAGGACCAGGTGACCTATCCGCTGGTGAGCAACCTGCAGGGCATTCCAAGAGTGAAGAATGTGCGGGGGACGTCGATGTTCGGGATGAGTTTCGTGTATATCATTTTTGACGATGGGGCGGATGTGTATTGGGCGCGGAGCCGGGTGTTGGAACGGCTGAGCTACGCGCAGCGGCTGCTGCCTGCGGAGGTCGTGCCCACGCTGGGCCCGGATGGGACGGGGGTGGGGCATGTCTTTTGGTACACGCTGGACGCCAAAGGGATGAACCTGGGCGATCAGCGGGCCTTACAGGATTGGTATGTGAAGCTGGCGTTGCAGACGGTGCCGGGAGTGGCGGAGGTGGCTTCGTTCGGCGGTTTTGAGAAACAATACCAGTTGGTGGTGGACCCGGTGAAGCTACAGTATTACCAGTTGTCGATGATGGACGTCGCGCGGGCAGTGAAAGCGAACAACAATGACGTGGGGGGAAGGAAATTCGATCAGGGCGATATGTCCTACATCATCCGGGGACTCGGTTACGTGAAGAGCCGGGAAGACCTGGAAAATATTGCCGTGGGGAATAACAAAGGCCTCCCCATACGGGTAAAGGATCTTGGGTCGGTGCAGATGGGGGGCGATCTCCGGCTGGGCATCTTTGACGAGAATGGTCAGGGGGAGGTGGTCGGTGGTATCGTAGTGATGCGCTACGGGGAAAACGCGAACAAGGTCATCGAGGCGGTGAAGAAGAAGATGGTGGATGTGCAGCGAGGCCTGCCGGCGGGGGTGACCTTCCGGGTGGCCTATGACCGTAGCGAATTGATCAAAGCGGCCGTGGACAATGTAAAGGGAAAGCTGGTGGAGGAGATGATCATCGTGTCGGCGATCGTGCTGCTCTTCCTGCTCGATCTGCGAAGTGCGCTAAGTATCCTGATCCAGATACCGATCACGATTGCCACGAGTTTTATCCTGTTGAACGCATTCGGCTTGTCCTCCAATATCATGTCGCTGACCGGGATCGCGCTGGCGATCGGGGTGATCGTGGACAACGGGATCATCATGTCGGAGAATGCGTACCGTCACCTGGCGGAGGAGCAGCACACGTTACCGGGCGGGGGGGCGTTGGCGGGCGCCACGCGGATGGAAGTAATCCGGCGGGCCTGTATCCAGGTGTCCAGGGGGGTGTTCTTTTCGACGGTCATTATCATTACCTCTTTTTTGCCGGTGTTCCTGCTGACGGGACAAGAAGGCAAGCTGTTTCATCCGCTGGCGTATACGAAGACATTTATCCTGCTGATGGACGCGGTACTGGTGGTGACGTTGGCCCCGGTGCTGATCTCCTTCTTTATGCGGGGACGCTTCCGGCGGGAAGGAGCCAACCCGATCAACCGGGTGCTGGAGCGGATATATGAGCGGGTGGTTCGTGCTTGTATGCGCATGCGCTGGGTAACCCTGGGTCTGAACGTTCTGGCGCTGGCGGTCTGCGTGCCGCTGGTCTTGGGTCTGGGCCGGGAGTTTATGCCGCCATTGGACGAAGGGACTATCCTCTTTATGCCGGTGAGTTTGCCCGATGTTTCCAATGCGGAAATTAAGCGCCTGCTGCAGGTGCAGGATAAGATCATCATTTCACAGCCGGAAGTGGCCAATGTGTTGGGGAAGGCCGGCCGGGCCAGCACGGCGACGGACAATGCGCCGATCAGCATGGTGGAGACGATCGTGCTGCTGAAGCCGAGGGCCGAGTGGCGGCCCGGCGTCACCAGGGACAGCATCATCCGGGAACTGAACAGCAAGTTGCAGATCCCCGGGGTGACGAATGGCTGGACCCAGCCGATCATCAACCGGATCAATATGCTGACGATGGGGATACGGACGGATGTTGGGGTGAAGGTGTACGGTCAGAACCTGGATACCATCAACATCCTTGCGCAGCAGATCCGGACGGCCCTGAATGGTATTCCGGGGGTAAAGGACTTATATGTGGACCCAATTACAGGCGGCAAATACCTGGATATAACCATAAAGCGGGAAGAGATTGGCCGCTACGGATTGACCGTGGACGATGTGAACAGTATTGTCGAGAGCGCTCTTGGCGGGATGAAGCTGACGACAACAGTGGAAGGCCGGCAGCGGTTCTCGGTGAATGCGCGGTACGGGCAGGATTTCCGGGATAACCTGACGGCGCTCAGACGATTGCAGGTGCCTACCGCGACGATGGGTCCGGTTCCAATGGAGGCGGTGGCGGATATCCGGCTGACGGACGGGCCGCCGATGATCAATTCGGAGAATGCGGCCTTGCGGGGAACGGTCCTGTTCAACGTCAGGGACCGGGACCTCTCGGGAACCGTGGAAGAAGCGCAAGAGCGGCTGGACAAGTCGCTGGCTGGACTGCCAAAGGGGTATTACATCGAGTGGAGCGGAGAGTACGAGAACCTGATCCGCAGCGAACGGACACTGGCCTGGATCCTGCCGGTCGTGCTGTTGATCATCTTCGGGGCAATGTATTTCGCGTTCCGGTCGGCGCGCGAAGCCTTTTTCAGTCTCATCTCCATTCCGTTCGCGCTCATCGGTGGCGCCCTGGCGATCTATTTCTGGCATGTCCATCTCTCCGTCGCCGTAGCGGTGGGCTTCATCGCGCTATTCGGCCTCGCCGTCGAGACGGGGATCGTGATGGTGATCTACCTGAACGACGCGATGGCGCAGCTGGTGGCGGCCAAAGGCAATTCACGGGAGACGATCAGTCAGTCGGATCTGCGGGAGGCGGTGATCGCCGGTGCGGCAAAACGCCTGCGGCCCAAGCTGATGACAGTGTGCGTGTCGCTCTTTGCGTTGATCCCGATCCTGTGGAGCGATGGAGTCGGCAGCGACGTGATGAAGCCGATCGTGCTGCCGATGATCGGCGGGGTGCTGTCCTCGGCTACACATATCCTGCTGGTGACGCCGCTCATCTTTTTGATGACAAAGGAGTACGAGCTGCGCAAGCAAGGAAAGATTGAAATCACAGAGGTAAAACATTGATACGATGAAAAAGATTTTTTGTTTGGCGAGCCTGCTGAGCGTGCTTTCTGCCCACGCGCAGACGATCGGCCTGGACAGCATATTTTCTGTGATCGGCCGCAGCCACCCGGCGCTGCGTTCTTCGGATGCGGCGGCGCGAAGCCTGGACGAGGCCGCAAAGGGGGCGCGTAGTTGGGAGGCGCCCACGGTGAGTACCGGCTTTTGGATGACGCCGTATGACCCGTCCCTCTGGAAGCGGCAAGCCAACGGCGAGTCGGGCGCCGGGCAATACATGGTGTCGGCAGAGCAAATGTTTCCCAACCGGCGCAGCCAGCAGGCGCAGGAAAAATACCTGGGCGGATTGTCGGCGGTGGAGCGGGCAAAGAAAGGCGCAGCGGTGAACGAGCTGTATGCCGCGGCGGGGCGGGCGTATTTCCAATGGCTGATCGCCAAACACCGGCAGTCGGTGCTCGAGGAAGATGGCAAGCTGCTGGACTTTATGATCAAAGACGCCGAGCTGAAGTATAAAAACAACCTGGGGAAGATCGGGGCTTACTACAAGGCGAAGGCGGCGATAGGAAATTTGGAGAACCGGAAGATCGCTTTGGACAACCTGGTCGAACAACAGCGGATCGCACTCAATACCTTGATGGACCGGGACAGGGCAGCGACCTTTGATATCGATACGACCTATGAGCTGATGCCTGTCGCGGGGGTCGGCGCCGATAGCGCGGGTCTGCTTGACGGACGCAGCGATATCCGGGCGGTGAGCGAGAGCATCCGGGTGACGGGGTTGGAGCAGGACGCGGAACGGGCGAAATTGAAGCCGGAGTTCGGGGTGCGGTATGATCATATGTTTGGATTTGGGGGGACACCGCTGCAGTATTCGCTGATGGCGACGGTTCGGCTGCCGATGGCGGCCTGGTCCTCGCGGGCATCGAAGGCTAACGTGGAGAGTCTGAAGTGGAAGGCGATGTCCCTCGAGGCGGAGCGGGATGCAATGGTGAATGAGGCGACTGGCGCCGCCTATGGAATAAAGCGGGCGATGTCGTCGAAGCTACGCCAGGTGCGGGTATTGGCTGATGATGTATTACCCGCGCTGCGGAGGAATTTCCAGACGATGGAACTGGCCTATGAGCAGAATACGGAAGAGCTGCTTGCTTTGTATGATGCCTGGGAGACGCTGGACAGTACGCAGATGGAATATTGGGACGCGGTGGAGAGCCTGCTGCTGATGCAGGTGGAACTAAAACGGGTGTTGGAAATTAAATAATAGTTTATGAAAAGCATTCGGTTACCAGGTGTAGCCATAGCGGTGGCCATGACTTTGCTGCTGGCGGGTTGCGGGAACGGTGCGTCGCGCAAGGTCGATGGGAAAGATTCGATGGGGAAAATGGAAATGTCGGATTCGGCGATGCGCGGAATGGCGGAGGACCTGTTGCTGCAGGCGGACAGGTTGGTCATCTCCTCCGTGCCCGTGACGTCGGTGACCCGGGATACGGTGCAGCCGGAACTGGCCGTATTGGGAACCATCGGCTATGATACCCGGTTGCAGAATACGATTGCCGCCCGGGTCTCGGGGCGCATCGAAAAGCTATATGTGCGGTACCGTTATCAGCATGTCCGGCAGGGACAGCGGATCATGGATATATATAGCCCGGAGCTGGCGACTGGAGAGCAGGAGTATCTGTTCCTGCTGAAGAATGATCCCGGAAATACGACACTTATCGCGGCAGCGCGTCAGCGGTTGCTGCTATTGGGAGTGGGTGAGTCTCAATTGGCGGAGGTGGCGAAGACCGGGAAGGCGTCGCCGACGCTGGGAGTATATAGTCCCTATACGGGTCACATTCACGAGGCGGGCAATACGATGCCGGGGCCGGCAGCGGAAACCGGGGCGGCGCCGGGGTCGGGGGGAATGACGGAGGAACTGACGGTGAAGGAGGGGATGTATCTGGAAAAGGGGCAGACGGTCTTCCAGGTTTTCAATATGGACCGTGGCTGGGTTTTGCTGCGGCTGTTTCCCGGGCAGGAGTCACTGGTGCGCAAGGGTGACCCCGTGGAGGTCGTGCCGGAAACGGCGCCGGACAAAGCTTTTCGCGGACGCGTAGACCTGTTGGAACCCTTTTTCCGGCCAGGGGACCAATCCCTGACGGCCCGGGTGTATTTTGACAATAGCAGCCGGGATATTCCGATCGGCAGTGCAGTGAAGGCGACGATCCGCCCGGGCGCGGTGGCGGGAAACTGGTTGCCGAAGACGGCGGTATTGTCCCTTGGCCCGGACCGGGTGGTGTTTCTGCCCACTGATGGAGGATTTAGGGCGCATCGGGTAGTGACGGGGTTGGTGGAGGGAGATAGGATACAGGTGTTATCGGGATTATCGGCCGGGGATGCGGCGGCGGCCAATGCGCAGTTTTTAGTGGATAGCGAGGATTTTATAAAAGTAAAAAGTTAATGGTTATGCGATATTTTTTGACAGCGGCGCTCGTGGTCTTGTTATTGGGAGCATGCCAGGAAAAAAAGAAGGAGCCGGTGATGGCGAACGAGCCGATGACGGCCATGAAGTCGGACACGATGTACACCTGTTCGATGCACCCGCAAGTGATGCAGGACCGCCCTGGGAAATGTCCCGTCTGCGGAATGGACCTGATACCGGTGAAGATGGGGATGGAACAGGGGGAGATGGTGGTTCTCAGCGATCAGCAGGTACAGCTGGGCGGTATCCGGGTCGATACCGTAGGGGCTGCGGTGGTGGGCGACCGGATGCTATTGTCGGGGATACTGGTGGTAGATGAGACGCGCAGTGCCGCGGTGAGCGCCCGCATGAGTGGACGCATCGAGCGGCTGTATTTTAAGGCATCGGGGGAATACCTCCACAAAGGGGATAAGTTGTACGACTTATACAGCGAGGAGCTGAACAATGCCAAGCAGGAGTACCTTTTGGCTCTGGATAGAGTGGACAATCTGAAGGGCGGCCTGGTCGACCTGAAACAGCTGGCGGAGTCGGCCAGGAGCAAGCTGCTGTTGTGGGGGATGAGCGAGGGACAGGTGGCAGAGCTGGCCAGGACGCGGCAGGCGGGGGCCGTGACTTCTTTCTATAGCCCGGTGAGCGGGTATATCTCCGCGATCGGGAGTCATGAAGGCGATTATCTGTCGGCGGGGACGGTGCTTGTGCGATTGGCCGAGCTCTCTTCCGTTTGGGTCGAGGCGCAGGTCTATACGTCGCAACTGTCGGCGCTTGACCGGATGGGCAAGGCCGTGGTTCATTTCCCTGATCTACCGGGTAAGGAATGGACGGGGCGCATCGGTTTGGTCAATCCGGAACTAGACCCAAATGGCCGGACGAACCTGGTACGGGTGGAGTTGGCAAACAGGGATGGCTTGCTGCGACCAGGAATGTCCGCGGAAGTGGCGGTGACAAATAGGGAACGGCATTCGCTGACGCTGCCGCATGGCGCGGTGCTGCATAGTCAGGGCGGCGATTTGGTGTGGGTGGCTCAGGGGCATAACCGTTTCCGGCCGGTAATGGTCCAAACCGGGCTGGAGGCAGATGGCCGGACCGAGATCCGGTCGGGGCTGAAGACAGGGGACGTGGTAGTAACAGAGGGGGCCTACCTGGTGAACAGTGAGTATGCATTCAGACATGGAGTGGATGCAATGGCGGGGATGAAGATGTAGGGCATGTGGGATCTGTTTGATTAAAAATTGGGTTGGGTGACGCCTTCCATTTAACTTGGTGACCTGCAGTGATGTTCAGTGGGTTTGGCTAAGGAGAATATTTCAAACGACTATGCGCTCAACAAGACCCAGGGGATCAATGGAAATTGTAAATAGATATACGCAGTTTCTGGCGCTTGCCCTCGCCGTGGCGACATCTTCCTGTGGCCATACTTCTTCATCGGGAAGTAACCGCAGCCGCCCCGAACCCCTCCAAGACCTCCGGGCTCAAGCAAAACCCAACTGGCAAAACCTCGACCTGCAAAAAGACGGTGTCTTCGGAACCAGCACCGAAAAAGCATATGAAGAATTATTAAAGGACAAAACCGCCGCAGAAGTGGTCGTCGCCGTCATCGACAGCGGAATCGACACGACCCAGCTGGACCTTAAACCCGTCTTGTGGACCGATCCGAAGGATCGGTCGCATGGCCGTAACTACATCGGCCCGGAAACGGGAAAGGAGGACTTTATACCCATGTTGGCGATGGGAAACGGGCGGCGGGACTACAAAGTCATCCAGGATGATTATCATCTCCACGTGACCCGGCTGCAGATCTTTATCAACCAGCTGAAGGAATCGCAGAAGGTCCTAAACCAAATCACAAAGAACATCGGCAAGGAGAAGCCGTCGTTTAGGGACCTCAAGCAATACCATCCCCGAAACGACGCGGAAGAGAACGTCCTCGGTCTCGTGCTCGGCCGGATGCCGCTATATCCCAATTTCGAAAAGCTGCGGCTGGCCGAGGTGGACCACCTCATCGACCTCGGAACTTTTCATCTCACCCATGGGCTGAACGATACCATCGCGACCGCAGCGGACACGACGGCGGTAACCAGGTACCTCAACGGCGTCGATGCCGATATCGCCACCGATCCCCTGGGACTGGTGATGGACCCCAATGTGGCACCCGCTCATGGAACATTTGTGTCGGCGATTATAGCAGCAGTCCGGAACAATGACGTCGGCATCGACGGCGTATCCAACCACACCCGAATCCTGATGCTAAAGCTTTCCAATAACATCCGCGAAATGCGCAACGCCGACCTGGCCCTGGCCATCCGCTATGCTACGGACCACGGCGCGCGCATCATCAACATGAGCTTTGGAAAACGGTTTTCTTTCCGCCGCGAGGCGGTAGACGAGGCGGTAAAGTACGCCATGGCCAAAGACGTATTGATCGTCCACAGCGCCGGCAACGATGGGATGAACACCGATAGCAACGATTTCTACCCCACTGGAAAATACCGGGATGGGGGCATGGCGCCGGCCTGGCTGACGGTCGGCGCCTCGGGCTACCGCGACGATAGCGCCCTCCCGGCAATCTTTTCCAACTACGGCCGCAACAGCGTCGACGTTTACGCCCCGGGCGTCGAGATCACGTCGATAGTCCCGCATGCCGGCCTGAAAATTTGGGACGGCACCAGCGAGGCCGCCCCGGTGGTCACAGGCATCGCCGCCCTGATCCGGTCCTACTATCCGCAGCTGAGCGCCGTCCGGGTGAAAGAGATCATCCTACAATCCGTGATAAAGCGAAAAGCGCTGGAAGGAAAATGCGCCAGCGGTGGGGTCGTAAACACCTATAACGCGCTGAGACTCGCGGCCACGTATAAATAGCTACATTTGCGGATATGCGCCTACGAACCCTCGCCTCAATGATCCTTGCGATAACCGGTCTTATCCTCACCGGAGGCACCGCCCCGGCCCAAAAGCTTTACGCCCCCAATTTCAACAAGGCCTGGATCGAGGAACAGGCGCCATTCCGGATCGCCGGCAACCTGTATTATGTCGGCTCGTACGATCTGGCCTGCTATCTGATCACCACGCCAAAGGGGCATATCCTCATCAACACGGGGATACCCGGTTCAGAAAACATGCTCCGCAGGCATGTGGAAGCCCTGGGGTTCAAATTCACTGATATAAAGATGCTACTCGCCACCCACGCCCATTTCGATCATGTCGGCGCCATGGCGGCCGTCAAAGAGGCCACGGGAGCCCAGTTGATCATCGAAGAGAAAGACGCCCCCTTGCTGGAGGACGGCGGCAATTCGGACTATGATTTTGGCGGTCATGGCCATATGTGGGTTCCCGTAAAGGTGGACCGGCGACTGCGCGATAAGGACATCGTGGAGTTAGGCGGGATGCGCATCACCGTGCTGCATCACCCCGGTCATACCAAGGGCGCCTCCAGCTATCTCTTCACGGTCAAAGACGAGACCCGGGAATACCGCGTACTGATCGCCAACATGCCGACCATTCTCAGCGAGACGAAATTCCCTTCCATGCCCACCTATCCCACGGTGGGTAAGGACTACGGCTATACGCTGGATACGATGCCCAAAATCACCTTCGATATCTGGCTTTCTTCCCATGCCGGCCAGTTCGATCTGCAAAAAAAGCTCTCGCGGGCGAAAGGGTATCAGCCGGAAGTATTTATCAACTCCCGGCCGGCCTACGATTCGGCGCTCCACGAGCTGCGGGAGGAATACCTGAAAAAAATGCGGGCCCTGTAACTCATTTTACCCGGTAAGACGTGTTGGTATAGTTCCACTCCCAGGTCTTACCATTGTCATCGGAAAAGGCCTGGGACCACCGCGGATGCTCCGGGTCACGCTTATCCCATTTGAACACGATGATGACGGGCCGCCCCACCTGGTAGTCTTTGGCGAAGAACAGCCCGATGCCATTCTCGAAGGAGCCGATCTGCGGCGGGTCGAGCGGACCGCCGTTGCTGTCCATCCAATAGAGCCGCCAAAGCCGCGTCTGGGGATCGAAGGTGCGAACGGTCCTGCCCTCGTAGACCGTTCCATTTTCCAGCTTCCGCCGGACCACATCGAAATTGCCCATCCCCTCGAGACCGGCATGATTCTCGACTGTGCTTTCGAACTCCGTGTATTCCTTGCAATTGGCCAGTCTCGCATTCAGGTGCTTATTCTTCATGAGCCATTTGCCGACCAGGAAGTCGAAATCTTTGTTGGATGAGGTGGGGGAGGCGGTGATGACCAATTCGCCCCGGGCATCAAATTTCACCGCAGGCATCGCAAAGCTGTCGATGATCTGCGTGCGGCCGGAATGGGATAAGAAAAGTAACAGGATGATCCCGGCGGCCTGGCTGAGAATGCGTATCATAAGTGATAGGTTTTTAGCTAAAGCTATATCTTTACCGGAGTATTGGACTACTCCAGTTTTAAAAAACCGGCTAGGCCAGATCAACATGCCGGATGTCGCATTTTGCCCTAAAATTGTCGTAGGGACGCCTTTCCGCTTTGACCGCAATACCCTAATTTTCAAATACTAAACGCAATTATATGAGAAAGCTGGTATACGCTATCAACCTTACTATCGACGGCTGCCTCGACCATACCAAAATAGGCGGCAGTGACGAAATGCTCGATACGGTTTGGCTGAATATTTTACGCGAGGCCGGGGCGCTGTTGTACGGGCGCGTCACGTACGAGTTGATGGTTCCCTATTGGCCGGACGTTGCAAAAGACCCTACCTCGACGAGATCTGAGTTGGAATTCGCCCGGGCATTCGATTCCGTCGAAAAGGTCGTTTTTTCAAAATCATTGGAAAAGGTCGAAGACGGGAATTCGAGGATCGTCCGGTCAAAACCCGAAGACGAAATACTCAAATTGAAAAAGCAAGAGGGCAATAGTTTGCTGCTTGGCGGCGTGGCGCTCCCTTCTTATCTTATAGAGCGTGGCCTGGTCGATGAATTTATTTTTGTCGTTCACCCCCTCATCGTGGGCGAAGGGAGACGATTGCTCGGGGGTGTCAGTCTACAGGAAAGATTGCAATTAAAACTGGTTGACTCGAAGGTGTTCAAGTCGGGCGCCGTCTTGCTGCATTACGTGAAACCGTAAAAAATACAACGATCTCCTTATAGATCCCGGAAGAATTGTTCAAAGACGACTTTGCCATTCCTAACCTGGTAGACGCAAACTTCTTCGTTACTCTTACGGCCGATGTTTTTGAATTCAATATCCAGCTTCAGTATTACCGTGAAATAGCTGCCGGCGATGAGTGGCTCAGACCAGCCGATGCTGTGAAATTTCTCAATTTTTGAAAGGAACTCCTGCTCTTTTGCATTCATGTTCGCGGACCCTACGGTTTTGCTCCCGTCGGGGTCGATGCTGACGATGTCGGCGTCGTATAATTCATGCTGCGCATCGAGGAACTTCCCTTCCTTGCATAATTCGATGAGCCTGCCGGCTACTGTTGATGTTGACATGGTTAGTGTGTTGTTGGGATGATGACCACCCAACACCCAAACGAGGTTTTTGTTTGACTTCCGCCTCCCCGGATATTCCCACCCGCGCGGCCATCACAGCCTGATCGACAACGCGTGATGAAATATGTTCAGGGGATCCCAGTTTTGTTTCACGCGCTGCAATCGTGGGTAATCGTCCCGGTAATAAAGGGTTTGCCAGGGAATATCCGAATTGTTCCATTTCGGATCAGCCATGTCGGTATCGGGATGGTTGATCATGCAGCCACCGGTGTGTTCATTGGGTACCGGGACGCCACCGGTAGCGGCAAACACATCCTTATAAAAATTACGGACCCAGTTAAGGCTCGTCTCTTCGCCTGCAGGGTCGGCCCAGCCGGTATTGCAGGCAATATCAAGGATGCAATCCCGTTGTGCCGAAGCTGTTGCTCCCGGCATCACAGCGTTTACCTGGCCGCCGTAGGTCGCCATACCTAATCCCCCGCCTACCGGATCGCTACTTGTCAAGTATTTGTATATCGTCCCGATCTGACTCTCCGAAAAAGGGCGGCGAAGAAACGCGTCCTTGATCTTTGCTTTCACTTTGTCGTACCCCGGTTGAAAAAGTTCGGGGAAGGGATTGAGCGCAAATTGCAGCCATGCAGTCGCTTCTATTTGACGGTCGTAAGGTAAGCCCAAAGGATCAGCAATCGAGGCCAGGTGTTCGTTAATGAGCTGCGTTGCCTTCGGACCGGCCGTGGAAACGCCCTTCATTTCCAGCTTATCCAGGTTGCGGTGATTCAGAAAAAGCAAACTGAATAACTGCTTACCGGGAGACTCCGGGTCGCTATTGTTTTGAGCCCATGCACCGAAATTCTGAACCAATCGCGAAAACAGCCTATCGTCAAATTTATTCCAGTCCCACGACACCCTAAAGGTCGTAATGGTCTTTGGAGCTTTGGGAAGAGCGATACGAGGGTCAGAACCATCACTTCCCAACGACCGAAGCCAGTAACGTGTGACAATCCCAAAATTTCCACCGCCACCGCCGGTATGCGCCCACCAAAGGTCCCGGTTGGGATCTTTCTCTTCCCGGGTGGCGATGACAGAATGCGCCTTACCCGATGAATCGACGGCGACCAATTCGATCCCATAAAGATGATCCGCTGCCAGTCCATGTTCCCTGCAAAGAAAACCAAAAGCCCCGCCGAGTATATGGCCGCCGATCCCTATGTCGGGATGCTCGCCGGCCGGCAGAACCACTCCCCATTTCAGGAAAAGTTCCCGATACATTTCACCGACCGTTGCGCCCGCTTCGACGGCAATGGCTGCTTTTCCCGGGTCATAATAAATATTTGTCATGAGCGACATATCGATGAGGACCTGTACGGCGGGATCTGAGACGAAACCTTCCAGGCAATGACCGCCGCTGCGTACAACAAGTCTGCGTTTACTGTTCACCGCTTCCTGCACCGCAGTCACGACATCCCCGGTAGACTGTGGAATGCAGATGTATTCGGGTTTTCCGGTGAAGCGTTTATTGAATCGTTTTTCCGCCAGATCAGAATAGCGGACATCGTCTGCAATGATCTTTTCCATTTTTTAAAAGATTTCTACAAAGCTAAAAATGGCCGTGCGTATTGAAAACTCAAGAAAACGACAAATAAGGGGTGATTTCCGACATTGATCTAACGCCAACCCAATCCCGGCGCCACATGCTTCAAGATGGAAGACAGGATATGTACATTGTATTCCACGCCCAGGGTATTGGGTATCGTCAGGAGCAGCGTATCCGCCTCCTGGATAGCCTCGTCCCGGGCCAGTTCCCTGATGAGGCGATCGGGTTCCGCGGCGTAGCTTCTTCCGAATATGGCGCGTCTGTCCTTCTCGATAAATCCGATCTGATCGGCTTTGCCGGAATCCCGCCCGAAGAAATACCGGTCCTCGTCGGTTATCAATGCAAAAATGGAGCGGCTCACCGAAACCCTTGGTTCGCGCTTATGCCCCGCCTTTTTCCAGGCCTCCTTGTACAACCTGATCTGTTCGGCTTGTTGTATATGGAAAGGCTTGCCGCTTTCGTCGAATTTCAAGGTAGAGCTTTGCAGATGCATGCCCTTTTCGGCGGCCCAGACAGCGGTGGCATTGGAACCCGCTCCCCACCAGATCCGATCCCGCAATCCCGCGGAGTAGGGCTCCAGGCGCAGCAGACCCGGCGGGTTGGGAAACATGGGGTTTGGATTCGGTTGCGCAAACCCAACGCCGTTGAGCTTATCCAAAAACTGCAACGCCTTGTTGCGGCCCATCTCTTCGTCGGTTTCTCCTTTGGCCGGCTCATACCCAAAATAACGCCACCCATCGATGACCTGTTCGGGTGAACCTCTGCTGATGCCCAACTGCAGTCGTCCGCCCGATATCAGATCGGCGGCCCCGGCGTCTTCTACCATGTAGAGCGGATTTTCATAACGCATGTCTATCACCCCGGTCCCGATCTCGATCTTGCGCGTTTTGGCGCCGATAGCCGAAAGCAAAGGAAAAGGAGAGGCTAACTGAGCGGCAAAATGATGGACCCGGAAGTACGCACCATCGATGCCGATCTCTTCGGCGGCGACAGCCAGTTCGATGGACTGAAGCAAGGTGTCACTCGCTGTACGGGTGTTATAAGCCGGATTGTTGTGCCAATGGCCGAACGATAAAAATCCTATTTTCTTCATAAAGCCCTGTTCGATTGTAAGAAAGACCCTGCAAAGATAGCTATCTTTAGCGTATGCAGGAATCGACCGAAACACACGCAGAACCTTACGCTATCACCAGGATGATCCATAGCGCGGCTGGCGGGATTGTACCCGGCGACACGGAAATAGACCTTTTGAAAAGGCATTTTCGGATAAGGAAAGCAGCCAAAAAAGATCAACTGCTGAAAAAGGGCGAGGTATGCAAATCTCTCTACTTCGTGGTCAAAGGATGTTTGCATACTTTTTACACGACCGATAAAGGGGAGGAATTTACCCGCTGCATTGCCCTGGAGAATTCCTTCTGCTGGTCGATGCCCAGTTTCCTGACACAAACGCCTGCTACGGAAAATATCGAGGCGCTTATTGAAACCGAGCTGTTGGTGATCGATCGCGATTCTTTCGAGCTATTGTGTCAACAGATCGCGTGGTTCAGGAACGGCTATCAGGCGGCTTTGGAGAATTTATGCATGGCCTATGCCGATCGGGTAAAAAGCCTGCTGACCATGAATGCCGGAGAGCGTTATAGGGAGCTCTTACGGCAAAACCCTGAACTTATCCGGCAACTTCCCAATAAAACGGTGGCTTCTTACCTGGGCATCACGCAGGAGTCGCTGAGCAGAATAAAGGCTACGCGTTGATTTTTTATCATTTGTCAATAACCCGGACAGTCCGATCGGCGAAATTAGTGGTCAAAAACGATGCAAATCAAGTCCGGCAAATGGATTGCTGCGGTATATCATTCCGGAGCCTCCCTTATGGGTCTCTTCTTTATCATCAGCGGCTTTTATGAGATCACGAAAAATCCCGCCACCTATCCCAAGACCCTGCGGATGGGCTACCCTCCCTACTTTATCACCACCCTGGGATGTGCGAAGATCGCCGGAGCGCTTGCTTTATGGTTGCCGAATTTCGGGAGGCTGAAAGAATGGGTCTTTGCGGGGTTTATCTTTGATGTGATTTTTGCCTTTATATCCGGTCTGCAGATAGACAGCACGGCGGATTATGGTAAGGCGGCAATATCCTTTGTCCTGATCGTTTTTGTGTATGTCTTATTCAGGTTACATACCGCGGCGCAAAGGCGAACGGGGCCCGGACCGAAGGTGGGTGGGAAATAAAAAGTGCTGAGCCTGCGGGCAGAGCTTCTTTTTGACTTAAAGCGACTTGAAAGCATAGGGGTTTGACCTCCAAATGCTTGCGGGCCGCTTTTTTATTCTTCCCACCCAATTTTTAACCAAACTGCGGCACGAGTGGAAAAAAAAGAACCTGAAAAAGCGCGAAAAAAATTGCGAAACCGAATAGTTGCACATATATTTGCAACCGAACGGTTTCTTATTTTAAATTAATAAACAATGTGTAGAAAAATCCAAAAATCGTTATCGATAATTACATTGCTTTTAATGGCAGTGTTTCAACTAAATGCTCAGCAAATGAAACCCAACGATAGCGGGTATGCACCGGTTAATGGCATCAAGGTCTATTACGAAGTATATGGTGAGGGGAAGCCCATTGTATTGTTGCATGGCGCATTTTATACCATCGATATGAATTGGGGCCAATTGATCCCTGAACTGGCAAAAACCAGGAAAATAATTGCCGTTGAATTGCAAGGACATGGACATTCGCCCTTCTCGGACAGGAAATTAGACATTGCCACATTGGCTAGCGATGTGGCGGAAGTAATGAATTTCCTGAAAATTGACAGTGCGGATGTAGCAGGGTATAGCATGGGCGGCTCCATTGCCTATCAGTTTGCCGTAAATTATCCTAAACGGTTGAGAAAATTAGTGATCATTTCTTCTACGTATAAAACCGATGGTTGGTTACCTGTTGTAAGTGGTGCGTTTAAAGATTTCAAACCCGAATTCTTTGACAACACGCCGTTGAAAACGGGGTATGATAAAGTCGCGCCGGATAAAACAAATTGGAGAAAATTTGTAGAGCAAATGATCGCTTTTGCCGGTGTTCGGTTCAATGTAGGTGATTCCAACATTGCAAAAATTACTGCGCCGGTACTTATTATTTGTGGGGATAATGACGGAACAGACAAAATCGAATTGATGAAAACGTATCAATTGCTTGGAGGTGGAATAACTGCCGACCTGCAGCCAATGCCGAAGTCGCAATTAGCCATAGTTCCCGCACAAGGACATGTAAGTTTAATGATGCAGACAAAGGTATTATTAAGCTATCTGAACGATTTTTTGAATTAGGGTTTGGTAGCTCAAGATGTGCATTAAAAACCCCACACGGCTCCTTAGAACCACAAAATGGTTATACCGGGCACTGGCATAGTTATTGAATTTCGTAGTTAAAGCTTTTTTATGAAAACGAATAAAATAACGGTCTTTGCTGCAAGCGTAGCAATGGCATTTGCTCTATTTGCTTTTACTACTTTTAAGAACGGCTCCATCAAAGGGACAGTCAGCCCGTCGGCTGCCGCAACCTCGGCCTACGTAGTTTCGGGAATGGACACCTTGAGAACAAATGTTCGAAACGGCGCTTTTGAAATTGGCGAAGTAAAACCCGGCACTTACAAACTGGTGATAGAAGCCATTGCTCCTTATAAAAATTTTGAAAAGGAGGGGGTAGTTGTGAACGAAAAGAAGGCTACCGATGTAGGAGAAATTACGTTGCAGCAATGATCGGTTCAGGTTCTTGCCATAACTCCTCATTCGCGGATTGAGCGACGGCGACGGGAAAGAAAAAGGGAGGAATTGGTCATTCGTTTACAGATACTTTCAATTCCGTCCCTGTAGATGCATTGTCATGAAGCGCGGCGTGCACATACTGGTATTTCAGATGATCGTAAAGCGAATGTTTGTCTACCAGCATGGATATTAGACTGGCGATCATCCCGGCCAGCATTAGATGAAAAATAACATTGTGCCGGTCTGTCATTTCCAGCACGAGTATGGCCGAAGTAAAGGGCGTTCGGGTCACACCGGTAAGAAAGGCGACCATCCCCGACAAAATTAACATATTTGTGTCGGCATTGGCCAGGTGTAGCCAACTGGCGAAGGTCGAACCGAAGCTGGCGCCGGCGCCGAGTGCGGGTGCAAATATTCCGCCGGAGGCCCCCGTCGTAAAGCAGAATATAGGGCCGGCGGTGCGTAGAAAGGGCATATACCAACTGGTATACTTTTCGGATGTGAAAAGGCAAGAGGTGATCAATTCTTTTCCGGACCCCATGGCCCTTCCATTGACAAACAGCGCGAGCGTGACCAGTATCACAGCACAGGTAGAAACGTAGAGCACGTGTTGCCACGTAAAGCGGAATTTTTCCTTCCAACGAAAGATCCCCAGGATCAGCTTCGACATTCCGCTGCCCGCAAGGCCTGCCACCAGCGCGACAATCGTGATCCATAGGAAAATATAGGAAGATAAATGGCCCACGTCGGGATAACCGAGGTACAGGTATGGGCCCAGCAGGGCCTGTGCGGTAAGACCTGCAATGATGATTGCCGTAAAAAGCGCCGTTTTGAAATAACTGATGTGAGTGCGTGTCAATTCTTCCACGGCGAAGACGATGCCCCCAAGGGGCGTATTGAACGCCGCAGCCAAACCGGCCGCGGCTCCTGTCATGATCATATTTCTCTTTGATATCTTTGGCCACCATGCCGGTAGCCATTCGTTAACTTTTCGAAAGATACAGCCTGCGACCTGGATCATCGGTCCTTCCCGGCCGATGACACCGCCGCCCAAAGCCATGGTCAGACTCGAAAGGAACTTGATGAACAAAATGCGAAGACTCAGCAGCTTTGCCACCTTTTGATTGAATCTTGGTGTGGCAAGCTCGATAGCCGCCATGACCTGCGGTATTCCGCTGCCTTTGGAATAAGGGGCCCATTTTTTAACCATCCACCAGGCTGCAATGAAGCACATCGGGCTTAAAATGAACAATGACCAGGCGCGGGTATGTAGAAAGTATGCGGCTTCCCTTTCTGCCAGTGCGAACAATCTGGCATATAATACCGCGGTCAGCCCGGTAAGCGAGGAAGCTACCCAGAAAGGAACAGCCTGTAAGATATTTTGCTTTACTTTTTCATTTCTGATACTTTCAAAAGTTTTCTTGGCTGCTCCACGTATTCTGATGTAAATACCCATAATGCAAAGGTAAGCCAAAAGGCGGCCGGGTGATGCCTGAGAAACTGCCCAGGGCAACCGGTTCGATCCTCCCTATCTTATCGATCTCCGAGCTCGTCGAGTGCCGCTCCTATGCACTTGGTCAGGTCTGTCGATTTCTGGCTGTCACAATGCACCCAAACAGAGGCTTTCTTGATAATTCTGACCTCTGGAATGGCAGGAGAACTTCCATGCTGCGGCGATCGGATGTTCCGCACGGAGTAGAAAGTTGGATTACGGTGCACCTCAACCTCAGCGCGAAGGTGTATGATAATTGCACCTTGATCCAATCGATAATCGAAACAGATAAGGAACGATTTGGCAACCATGATACATAGATTTATCAGGTCAGTTTAGGCGTACGACGATCCTTATTCATATGGCGGTGCTGCTCGAATAGCGTGAACTGTTCAGGAATACCTGTTGGCTAAAGAGCCTGTTTGCGACTAAGGGAACGGAAAAAACGTATTTTAAGCCGGTAAAGCTATCTGACGAACATTAAAGACCGATTAAATGCGAATTAGAGAATGATTAGAATCACCAGGGAAAAGGACCTGAGCCGGAAGCCCGGGTACCGAAATAATCCTCTAAAGATGGGCATTAAGAAGAGATTAGAATTTGATTAGAACCTGTGTTTTGAGGATGACGAGCTTTATCAACATTCAGGCAAAGCGTATATTCCGGGAATGAAATTGGCAACTAAGATCGTCCTGGGGTTTTTGATCGCTATTTCGATCGATCTACTGGATTCCTTTGTCAATTACCTGCTTACCCTCCGGGTGAAGACGACATCGGAATTCTTGCTTCGCTCGGAGGCTGTCATCCGCCATTCCGGCGCCCTCAACAAGGATATGGTGAAAATGCAAAGCGCCTTCAGGGGATTTTTGCTGACCGGCGACCGGCAATTTTTACAGCCATTCGAGGAAGGGTTGAAAGAGCTGCCCAACCGGGAAAAGCAAATGCGTCAGATGGCCACATTGCCCCGGCAGGTAGTAATCGCCGATTCGATCCTGATCCTGCACAACCGGTGGGTGGAATATGCCGGCGAGTTGATCGAAGCCAGGAAAAACTCAGCAACCGGAGTTCGGCCATCGGAGGACTTTAGCCGATTGCTCGAAACCCGAATGGGAAGAAGGGGCGGTGAGGAATATAGCGGCCGGCTGGCCACGCTGTTTAATGCTTTTGACGAGACGGAGTACCAGCAACGCGATCTGCGGCGTAAAGAACTCGCAGAGTCCATTGATCGAACGGACCGGTATTCATTGCTTTTCAGTGTTCTGCTGGTGTTCGTAGGAGTGAGCATCGCACTTTGGCTGGTGCGGAATATCTCCCGCCGGATCGGCCCATTGGTCAGACTGGCCGAGAGGATATCACAGGGAGATTTCGGCAGAGTGAACGATGCAAAGCGCGATGAATTGAGCAGCCTGTCGGTTTCCCTGAATCGGATGTCCGAAAAACTGAGCAGTACCATCGGTGAACTGGAGAAAAAGAACGCAGAGCTCAACCAGTTTGCTTACGTGGTCTCGCATGACCTTAAGGCGCCCGTTCGCGGTATCTCGAACGTAGTGCGCTGGATCGAGGAGGATCATGCGGCCGAAATCACGCCAACCGTGCGAAAATACCTGGATTATATCCCTGACAGGATTGCCAGAATGGAAGCATTGATCGACGGGATACTGGAATATGCACGGGCCGGGCGGGAGGGAACGGTGAAGGAAGCGGTAAACGTCGGCGATCTCGTTGCCGAGTTGACCGAAATGGCCGTACCGGAGGGCTTTATCGTTCAGGCAGGCACGTTGCCCGTCGTGTTCACGGAAAGACTCCCGATGCAACAGGTATTCGGCAATCTCATCGGCAATTCTGTCAAATATGGCTCTTCGGGAACAACGGTGATCACAGTCACCGGCGCGGACCGTGGACCATACTATGAATTTACCGTCGGGGATAACGGACCCGGCATCGAGCCGGAATATCACGAAAAAATATTCGGACTGTTTCAAACGCTCCGTGAGAAGGCCGACAAAGAAAGCACTGGCATAGGTCTTTCCATAGTCAAAAAAATAGTGGAAGAGCGGGGTGGCGCCATCCGCGTCGTTTCTTCCCCCGGTAATGGAGCTAAATTTATCTTCACGTGGCCAAAAAGTACGGTATGAAAAAGAAGACTATCATGCTCGTCGAAGACGACGAGCTGGACGTGATGAGCGTTCGCCGGTCGCTTAATACGCTCGACCTTCCCTACGAACTTTACACGGCGTTCAACGGTATTGAAGCGCTGGAAATGCTCCGCGTTGCCACAAAGCCGGGGATCGAATTCCTTCCGGACATCCTTCTGTTGGACCTCAACATGCCACGCATGAACGGATTGGAATTCCTGACTGTCATCCGGGCTGACGACCGTCTGAAGACAATACCGGTATACATCATGACGACATCCGGAGAACAGACGGATCGCGTGGCCACGGACCGACTTGGCGTATCGGGCTACCTGATCAAGCCGATGGCTTATAGCAGCGGCTACAAACGGGTCGATTCAATGGAACTTTTCTTTCAATTCTATTTGCGAAAAATAATGACAGAAACGCAGGATGTTTGACGCCTCACACAAAAATAGGGTGGTTACCGAGATTGCAGAGACCGTTGCGCCAGGCTGGGCCAACTGGAGAATACAGTTGCGGACGGTGTATTGTCGATGTTTCCTTTAGTTGTGCTTGGGCGGAAATTATACGGCGCATGGTTGGTAGATTACATTCTTTGCTAAGGAAGATGCCTTAAGCTTAGTTGCTCTTTGTACGGTTCGACGTCCAATACCTGTATGTTAGAATCACACTGGATCAGATCGCTGATATGGCGGTGCCTGGAAAATCCGGGACTGTCGCTTTCCGTTGCGGGATTCAACAGGATCAGATCCGCCATGATCGTCCGGGCGCA
>Ga0157372_10000773_pt1 | contig 34601 bp, 20 predicted proteins | sample C55metaG_FD_115307 | JGI IMG/M metagenome (GOLD analysis project Ga0157372, IMG submission 115307) | Corn rhizosphere microbial communities from Kellogg Biological Station, Michigan, USA - C5-5 metaG | ecosystem: Host-associated > Plants > Roots > Rhizosphere > Soil | place: USA: Michigan...
GGATCTGCCGCACGACTGGAGCATTGCGGGCCCATTCTCACGCGATGAGCCGAGCGGCGGCTCAGGTGGCTATGCGCCCACCGGCATTGGATGGTACAGGAAGCGCCTGACATTGCCCCCAGCAGGTGGCGATCGCCGCGTCGCTGTGCTGTTCGACGGTGTATACCAGCGCAGCGAAGTATGGATCAATGGGCACTCACTTGGAATGAGGCCGTACGGATATATCAGCTTCGCCCATGACCTGACGCCAAATCTCAACGCGAGTGGCAACAACGTTCTGGCCGTCCGCGTGGACAATTCCTTGCAGCCGAACTCGCGCTGGTACACCGGCTCCGGCATCTATCGGCATGTCTGGCTGGTTACAACCGGGCCGGTGCACATCGCCCAATGGGGCACCACCATCCGCACACCTGAGGTCTCCAGCGAGCGAGCGCAGGTTACAGTTGCGACGCGCGTGCAGAACGAGAGTGATCGTGCCGCGGCATGTTCGCTCAAGACGGACATCATCGACTCTTCCGCCAAAGTCCTGGCGACTGAAACCGCACCCGTCGAAATCCCCCCAGGTGCGGAGCACGTCGCAGAACAACAAGTCGAAATCCAGCAGCCCGCGCTGTGGTCTGTGGCCACACCGGTGTTGTACACCGTGCGGCAGACCCTGAGCCACAACGGCGCGGAAGAGGATACCCTCAGCACGCCCTTCGGGGTCCGCAGCGTTGCCTTCGATGCGGACAAAGGATTTCTACTGAACGGCACACATATCAAGCTGAACGGTGTCTGCCTGCACGGCGATGCCGGCTGCGTGGGAACTGCCGTTCCGGAGGGGATGTGGGAGCGCCGTCTGGAGATACTGAAAGAGATGGGTTGCAATGCCATCCGCTGCAGTCACAATCCACCTGCGCCGGAGTTTCTTGATCTGTGCGATCGAATGGGTTTTCTGGTAATGGATGAAGCCTTCGATGAGTGGCGCGACGGGAAGGGACAAACCCGCGATTATGGCTATCACAAGTACTTCGATGAGTGGTGGGAGCACGATGTACGCTCGATGATCGCGCGCGATCGGAACCATCCCTCCATTGTAATTTGGAGCGCGGGAAACGAGATTCCCGATCAACTCGATGCGCGCGGAGCCGAGACCGCCGCCGGATTGGTGGGTCTCTTTCATGCTGAAGACCCAACACGGCTGGTGACCGCGGCGTGCGACAATATCGCGGCAGACCCGAAGTCAACGCCGGAGGCGTTCCTCGAAAAGCTGGATGTGGTGGGATACAACTACGTGGATCGCTGGCGCGACCGGCGCGAGAAGTACTACAGCATCGACCGCCATGACTATCCACAACGGCGTTTTATTGGCACGGAAAGCATTGGGGTGGGCGGGGTACGCGGCGAATATTCCGCGCCCGGCGCAGCAGCGGGGCGCAGAGGCTATGCCTCCAATGGCCGGATCGAGGCCGAGCAGCTTCAGAAGTTCATCCAGACGTACGACTACGTCTCCGGTGATTTCATGTGGACGGGCATCGACTATCTCGGAGAATCACAATGGCCGAATCACCTTTCGGCTGCGGGCCTGCTCGATACCTGCGGCTTCAGAAAGGACGGTTCCTACTTCTACGAGAGCATCTGGACGGACAAACCGGTGCTTCACCTCCTCCCGCATTGGAACTGGGCCGGGCGTGAGGGCGAGATAATCCCCATCATCTGCTACACCAATTGCGATACGGTGGAGCTGTTCCTGAACGGCAAAAGTCTTGGCGTGAAAGGGTATGAGTTTCCGCGGACGGGAATGGTGGGCCGGTATGGAAATACTCCACCGCGTGCGCGCGAACTGCAAACTACTGCGGACCTCCATCTTGCCTGGGACGTGCCCTATGCGCCTGGTGTTCTCAAGGCAATTGGCAGCAAGCTCGGGCAAGTAGTTAAGACAATCGAAGTTCGTACTACAAATGTGCCGGCGGCAATCCGGCTCACTCGAGACCGCGAACGAATCGGCACAGGGCGTGCGGAGGTTTGCCATGTCACAGCTGAAGTAGTGGACAGAGATGGGCTGCTAGTTTCAACGGCGAACAATGCATTAACCTTCACCTTGACCGGCGAAGGGAGAATTCTCGGTCTCGACAATGGGCGGCCTGATAGCTCCGAAAGCTATCAGGGTACCCGGCGGGAGGCATTCAACGGCATGGCACTAGCCGTTCTGCGATCAAACGGCAAACCGGGAACCATGACCTTGAGAGCCTCTTCGGGCGAGCTCAGCTCAAACTCAGTGAGTGTTACGGCTGAATAGCGGGAAGTTGTTCATCGAGGAATACAGGGGCCGCGATGCTGGGCATTTCGGCTTCGGCACCGCAGCGCGGTGCGATGGACGACTGACCTAGCGATTCTGATTTGTGGCGGGATGGATCTCAAATTCCGGGCGCGTGAAATCCGCGGAACCATCCGCCGATGCCCGGGTTCTGAAGGATTCAGCAGATCGAAATAACCATCTGGCCGCTCTGAGCCTCGGGCGGACAGACAAACTGTCAGGCCGGGCACACGGGAATGGCCACGGTAGTGAGGTTCAGGCAGGAACATTTCCAGTACGATGTTGTGCTTGCAGAAATCGCTCAAGTCATACGCATACACCAGAGAACTGCCCGTCTACCTCCCTGCTTCGCTCAGAGGGGTTTGTACTTCCAACCGTACCTGGAAGATCTCCGTCCTATGAGAAAAAAGCGAGGCGTTAAAATTCATTAGTGACTTTTCAAGTCTGTGGTCGCGCCCCGTTTGCAAACGAGGCGCGATTCACTGAGGAAACGGACGGGCACCACGTACGGGGAGTCGGCACCGATGCCACAAGCATTGACTGGTTCAACACATCCAGAGCATCAGCTGCCTGATCGCGCGTCCGTTCTGTGAAAGAGCATTCTTCACCAGACCCAGACGGCTCGTGAGGCGACCATGCCGCAGCTAATAGTAGAGCTTCAGGGCCAGCTGCAGAATACGAGCGCCGGTACCACTAATCTGGCGATCGCTAGTGATTTGGCTGAAGTTTACCGGATTGCTGATATCGAGTTGACCTGGGTTGCCGAATGCGACTTGGTTGAAGAGGTTGAATGCCTCTGCCCGGAACTGCACCCGTACTGACTCATGTATCTCGAACTCCTTGAACATGGACGCCGTCGTGGTGACATAGGAAGGACCGCGGGCTTGCGGGCCGGTCTCCCCAAGGACTGCAAGGTTCGGTCCCACCTGCGCAAAGGTGGGGGGTTGAGTAAACGCGCCCCTGTTGAGCCAGGCCGTCACGTTATGCGGTCCCGAGTACAACGGCTGTCCAGTTAGATTCGCGTTGCAACCAAAGAATGCGAAGTCTGTTGTTGGGCAGCCAATCGTAAATGGCTGGCCGCTCTGATAGGTGTAGATGGCGTTTGCAACCCAACCGCCCAGCACCGCATTTACAGCCGCATTGCTGTCGGCCAGCCACCGCCGGCCCTTCCCTAAAGGAATGTGGTATGTTCCCGAAGCGTGTACGACATTCTTAGCGTCCGCAGAGCACAGCTCGTACTCCGCACGGATGCCGAAGCCGGGCAGCCACGGGGCGCGGCTGCTTACTCCATACTGAAACTCGTTCCCGTCCTGCATACACTTGGCGAAGGTGTAGTTGGCCAGGATGGAATCACCGCTGCGGTTACGCAATTGGTAAACCGTTTGCAGCGAATGGTACGAACTAATGCCATTGGTAGTCTGGTAGATGGAATTCGCAGCAAAATCTGGCGCCGGAATGTAGTTTGCAGTGATTGCGCCGGCCTTTGCGACGAGCTGCGATGGCGAATTGTGCACATTTTCAATCTGAAGATGCCGGCCGAATTCACCCACATATGCCGCCGATATGGTGCTTGTGTGGGTGAGCGCAAACTCGACTGCAAGGTTTGCCGTCTCCGTGTAGGGTGTTTGGAATTTGTACACGCTGCCATAAAGCGAGGTGCCTACCCCACTAATACCCGCGGGATTCGTGAGGCCGATGGATCCAATGGCATTTTCCAACGTGATGGGAGTGGTTGTACCTGAGAAATAATTGGATGTCGTGGCGTTGTTACTGTTGGAAGAATTGACGGTGTATTCGAACGGATAGTTCTGGCCGAGTTGCTGCCCAGTTCCACGCGGCTCCAGCGAGCTGAAGGCAATACCATAGCCGCCGCGCAGCACGAATCTTGGCATCAACTGATCTGCAAAACCCACGCGAGGCGAAAAGTTGTCATGCTGTGCGACCTGCAGGTCGTTACCTACGCAATCGACAACTATATTGTCCTTTGCCAAGAAAGCATTGAAAGCTGCAGAACGGGGGTAGCCGCAGGTCTGATTGGGCAGGTAAAACGTCCCACCTGGACCGTTGCCGCCGCTGAATTCCATATTGGCGTATTTGCCGTTCACATCCGCCTGCGGACCAAAATAATCCCAGCGCACGCCGAGGTTCAACGTCAGCTTGGGAGTTACACGCCAATCATCCTGGGCGAAGGACGCCAAGTACCACCGATGGTAGATCATCAGAGAGACATTGGAGCCGTTATAGGACGAGACGCCCCCGTTGTAGGAGATGCCGGCAACACCCGAGGGAGGAGTTGTAATTGAGGTGGCGATCGGAGAAAGCAACATATCCGACATCCCGGTATAACTGGTGCTGCCATTCGGGACCGAGCTGTATTGGCCGCTGAAATTCATGTTGCCAAGCGGATAGACCGGCTGCTGGGCAGTACCGCTGATGCTGATGCCCTCAACACCAAAGGTAGCGCTATGTCTTCCCCTGGTCCAACTAAGGGTGTCGTTCAGCTGAAGCGCCTTGAGTGTATGAACCGTTGGTTCGAAATTAACGGGTCCCATTCCCGTCAACCCACTTATGCCTATATCAGGTGTTCCTCCATAGATAGCTGGATAGGATGGAATTCCGGTTATTCCGAAGGTTTGCGGACTAAAAGTCGCCCCGCCCAATGCGCCCTGTAGTTCGTACGCGTGGTTGAATCCTGCGGTTAAAACGTTGAGGAGTGTCGGAGTGAAGGTGTGATTGTAGCCGCCTGCCAATTCCCAGATAGGATAAGTGGTGGTGAGACCTCCCCCGTCTACGACGCCGGCTAACGTACTTGGGCTGGAAAAATTGTTATGGTCCCAAGAATAGACCGCGAATATACTGTTGCGGTCATTGAACTGCTCGTCTCCCCGAAGGTCGAACTGGTGGTCCTTGTTTGGGTTTCGAGTAGTTCGGAAGTAATCGTTTGCGAAAATACCAGATTGGGTTGCCGCCGGATACAGTTTGAGCAGAGCAACTGCGTTTGGATCGAGCCTGGACGCCGGAAGCATGTTCAATTGGGAGGCACGGCTGGTGAAATCCGTGATCCCGGTAACGCTTCCACCCGTGTAGAACGGATCGCGCATGTAGACGGTTTTGCCGGTCGTGTTGGTGATACCAGAGGTATCCGTTGCCCCGGGCGCTACTGATCGTGTCGTCGCAGGATCGAAGATCGTTCCAGTCGGAAAGACCCGGCCGAGGGCATCTTTCTGGGTTCCCCCGTTTAAGTTGATCAGGTCTTGCATGTTGGTGAAGCTGCTCGAAACCATGTTCGCCGTGGGGACGGTAGCATTTCCTCCTCCCGGCGCAATGATCAGTGTGCTTTGCCAATCGAAGAAGAAGAACGTCTTATTATGACCGTTGTAGAGATGCGGAATAACGACCGGCCCACCCACGGTTCCGCCAAACTGGTTCTGGTTATATTCCGGGATCGGCCGACCATGTTGCTTGTTGAAGTAGTCGTTGGCATTGAAATCCTTGTTTCGGACATACTCCCAGAGATCGCCATGGAAATGGTTGGTCCCGGTCTTCACCGCTGCATTGATGACGGCGCCTAGAGAATGGCCCGATTCCGCGCTGAAGCCGCCGCTCTCAAGCGTAAACTCCTGGATCGCATCCGGAGGCGGCTCGATCGCTGCGTTTGAGTTCTTATGGGCCCCGGGAGAAGGAAACATCTCGACGTTGTCGTCGATGCCGTTGAGCCGGAAGTCGACCTGGTTGAAGCTCTGCCCGTTCACGATGTACCGTGAGTCGCTGGTGTTATCTCCAGCCAGCGTCGTTACGCCGGCCGCGAGTTGCCCTAGAGTCGTCCAGTCCCTTGCGACCATAGGCAGATCGTTGATTTGTTGCCCAGTGATCGTTTGATTGACCTGCGCGGACTGGGTCTGCATAAGCGGCACCGCCGACGAAACGGTCAAGGTTTCCGTGACACTCCCCGGCTTCAGGACTACATTGACGGAAGGTACCTGCTGGATCTGGATTGTGATTCCTGAAGCGGTGTAGGTGCCGAAGCCGGTCTTGGTAACCGTGAGGGTGTAGTTGCCGGGTAGCACAGCGTCGAAGACATATCGACCGACCGAGGTGGTGACCCCCGTTGCTTTAAAGCCCGTATCGGCGTTGGTAATCTCAACGGTTGCACCCATGACTACAGCTCCCGAGCTATCCGTCACGGTCCCGGTCAATCCGCCAGTCGCCTGTTGCGCCTGAGCGTGGAGCCTGCCTGGGCACGCCAGGAACACCAACCACGCGATAGCCACTGCTATGACGCTTCGTATCGACGAGCCGCGAGAGACAGCTACGCCCTCAAGGGCGGGCCGCCCAGTCTTCAAGGTAGGCAGTAACTGCCTTTGCTGTGTGTCTATTTTCACGTCGGATTACCCCCTCTAGGCTCTTCGGTTTCCAGCAGAATGAAAGGCTCATGTTTGCAGGCGGGAGGACTCTGCGTGCCTCAAAGCGGCGCAGGAACCCGCAACTTCGCGGATCATGCTGGTATCTCGTGGAAGTACGGAGCAACTCTAGATAGGGCTTGTCATCGCTGTCATCGGACCTAAGTCGGAGTGGTCACGCTTTTTTGCAATAGAGCGGCAACACCGCCACCACCTCAACCGGTCGGCTTCTTGACCGCCAAAGTTCAGTCAACTCAATCACGCTGACTTGGAAATTGCGCACCGTCGGCCTAATGGTATTTCGGTCTGAGAGTCGGACGAGTCAGTCTTCCTCTGCTCGGATGCATATGCGCAATCATCCTGTCCGGCGTATAAGTAGTTGCAGACACAAATTTCCTAAAGGATAGCTGCGAGTGCTCAATATAAGCTGCGTCATTCGCTAGGCGTTGTCCACTGTCCGTGGAATGCCATTGATCAATGTTCGTTCCGGACAAAGGGGTCCTGAAGCACCACAACCCCGTATTTGCCCAGCGTTAGCGAGCGGATGTCGCCTCCATGAATCACATCTTTCATTGCACGCGGTAAATTTATGGTCACGGTAGCCGCATTGTAGTTCGTCAGAATAAAAACGCGCTTTTCTTCACCTGAGCGCACGGCAACATCGACTCTATCAGGCACATTCGGAAGTACGGCGCTGATCCCCGCATCCGCAAGCATCCACTCGACCGCCGTTCTCATTGACTTTGGGTCGAGCGCCGCGCCGATGTATGTGATACGCCCATTTCCAACCTTGCGCGTCACGGCGGCGGCCTGACCATCAAGCCAACCGTTGCTCTTTCCATATCGCATCAGAACCTCTGCGCCCGATGCGACGGAACCGAGTTCCTCGGCCCACTGCTCAGATTCGCCATCCCCCCACGTGCCTCCGACCGGCACACTCTTGTCGAGTGCATAGAACTGCTCAACGCGAGCACCAAGCATCGGCACGAGCGGACCTGGCTGACGGTTCGTTTGGAGCGCATTATCTTCATCCTTCATGCCGCTGCGAGGCCCCAGGACCAGATGGCCGCCCCCGTTCACGTAGGCTTCAAGGTTTCGGACTGCCTCGGGTGTAAGCACGTTGAGCGCCGGCGCGATCACGAGTTTGTAGTCCTTGAGTGGAGCAGTGTCGGCCACAATGTCTACTGACTGCGCCAGTTCGTGGACGGGACGATAGAAGCTGAGGAGCGATTCGATCGGATCGAAAGCTCGGTTATGCCGCTGCCAATTGATCGCCCATCGACTGGCATAGTCGTTCAGGACCGCGACCTCCGCATGCACCGTGGTTCCCTGGAGTATCGGCGCTGCGCGCTCAAATTCGTCGCCGATTTGCTTGACTTCGTCGTATAACGGAACTGGCGTACCGTCCGCGCCCACCAGCGTGCCGTGGTACTCTTCCTGCCCATTCAAGGCGGAGCGCCACTGCCAATACTCCACTGCTTCGGCGCCATGGCCGATCGCATTCCAAGCCATGGCGCGCACTTCGCCCTTATCGAGCGCGTTGTTGTTCGGTAACCAGTTGACGAAGCCCGGCTGAGTCTTCATCACCCAGAAGTTCTTGCGCAGAAATCCGCGCGTCAGGTCATGCGTTGCCCCATTGCGTGCAGCATCGACATGCCCGGTGCCGATGTAATCATCCCAACTCGCGAGATCGAGGTCCTGGCAGACCGCGTGCAAGTCGAACCGATCGAACCAGCCCATCAGGTTGGTCGTAATGAACTGGCGAGAATCGGCATGCTCCCGAATCACGTCGAGCTGATTCTTTTGATAGCTACGCCAAGTGTCGGAGACAAACTCCTTCCAGTTCAGCAGCAGACCGGGGTTGCCGTACGTCTCTTCAATGGGAATCTGGTCCCATGATTGGTAGGTCTGCGACCAATAAGCTGTTGTCCAGCGAGCATTCAGATTGTCGAGAGTTTTATATTTGCCACGCAGCCAGTCCTGGAACTGTTTGCGGGTTGCAGAGCCATAGCTCTCGTTCGCGTACTCATTGTCGATTTGCCAGCCGATCACGTCCGGATCATGACCAAAACGTTCGGCCATCTTCTCGGCGATGCGCCGGCTCAACTCGCGGTACTGTGGATTGCTCCAGTCAAATTGCTGGCGATTTCCGTGCTGGTCTTTTGAGCCGTCCTCCTTGGTTCGCAAAGTTTCCGGATACTTTTCCGTGAGCCACGCGGGGGGCGCCGCTGAAGGTGTTCCGAGGACCACAGCGATGTGGTGCTTCTCCGCGGCGCGAATGGCACGGTTCAGCCATTCGAGTTGAAAGTTCCCCTCCGAAGGCTCCATCGTGCTCCAGGCGAACTCTCCCACCCGGACGAAATGGATATGGGCAGCCTCCATCAGGCCAAGATCCGTATCCCAACGTGACTCCGGGCACTGCTCGGGATACCACGCAGCTCCCAAGAGGAGCGCTGGTTTGCCTGGTGCGGGGGGCAGCGCAGTTTGCGCCCAGCTTGGAACGCAGAATAGGAGGATTCCAAGCACCACAGTCAGGCCTTGAGTTCGTAAAGAAGCAGCATCCATGGTGAGACCTCCAGATTCTGGTTCGTATGACAATCACGTTATTGTGGAGGTGTTTCTTTCGAGGACTCAACCAACTCCGCTCATTTGGTTCCCGTCTGAACTGTCTCCGGCGGAAATGGGTACCCGGGCGGTGACCCCGCGAATGTGATTAAAATGTGCTGAATGAATACTCCCGGATCGCCATAGAACAGCCGCAAGGTGTGTTTCCCGGGATGCAGGTTCCCTAGATTCACCGTTTGGACCTCCGAATTGCTGAGGACGTTGGAACTCCAGGGACTAATACCTGCTCCACCTTGCTCCGTGCCGCTCGCGTCAAGAACAATTGGCGCTCCGTTGTCCAGAATCATTGCATAGTGGAGCTTATGGTTGGAATCCACCGGAAACGTGGGCAGCAGGTATAAAGCGAGGATTGCACTTCCCGCAGTTGTGGTCGTGAAGTTATAGCCAATCCACGGAACTGCTGAATCCTTCTCTGATCCGAGATTCCCTAAATGAATCCAGGAGGCCTCGGCGGTACGCCCAGGCTCACCGAAAAACACCGCGCCTCCAGGCAAGCCTAATTCCGCGTCTGAGTGCCACGACCCTTGAGCAGTATTGTGGCTGTCAGAGAAGTGTGGAGCATCTATGGAAACTGTTTCGTTTAGCTCACTAAAAATTCCAGCCGCAACGTCCGATTGTCTCGTGGCCTGCTGGATCGGTGGTCGCCACGTCTGCGGCAAACCATTTGAATCGCTGCTCTGGTCCGCGGTTGTAGGCATATCGAATACGCGAAGATTGCGGGGATGGGAAGACACGATTCCCTCCCATTTCCTACCGCACAACGAGTTGTACTGTGTGGTCAGATTCTGGATTTCGTTGTAAGCTGCTTGAGCGCGCTGCGCATCATCCAAAGCCAATTGCGCGCGGCCTTGCTCAACGTCGAGATAGCTACGGTCAGTCCATAAGAACTTCGCATTTTGGGCGGCCGCTGCCCGAATTGGATAATCCGCCAGTTCGAAAAATGCTGCTCGGTAGGCGCCTGTGAGCCTTTCGCCAAGCGTTGACGTTCTGGTCTCTAACTCTTCCCACGCTCTGATCCGCTGCTGATTTTGATCACCCCACGCCAGAGGATTGAAATCCGTACGCCGAATCGGCTGGCGGTTTGAATTGAAACCCATGAACTCAGGCTTGCGGACAAAGCTCAGCTGATAGTACTGCTCCATGATCTGGGCGATGGAAGGTGCGTATTCCGGTGGAAATTGCTCGCGGCTCCATTGCACAAGGAATTCATGCTGCGTCAACGTTGCTGTCTCAGGTTCATTCCAAGCCATCCGTAGGAAGTAATCGATATCTAGCTCGGCGGGCTTGAGATCACCGACGTTGAGAATCCACATCTTCTGCACACCATGCTCCCACGCCTTTGCTAGCTCCTCGCGCATCAGGGATGGCGGCGTCGAACAAAGCCACAGATAATCGTGCGGGTCTCCGAAATACGAAACGTGATAGTACAAGGCTGAACCGCCCGCCCTCTCCTGTTCCTGTTGGTCTGGTAGCTCTCGGATATACCCATAATTGTCATCGGTCCAGCCAAGAGTGACGTCATCTGGAATCTTCATTCCGACGCGATATAAATCCAACGATTCCTTATACAGCCAAAGCACCTGGGGAACGCTCCCCGGTTTAGAACTGACGCGCTCAGATAGAAGGCGACGTTGTTCAGAGATGACCTCCTCAACCAGCCGGGCCTTTACGTCGCTCGATCCGGTCGCTTCCAATCCGCTATCGTGCACTCCACGCATTCCGACGGTATAGATATTCTCAAACTTGCCGTTGGCCTTGAGCCGATCGTCCCAGTACCGATTGATCGCCGCGGCGTTAAGTTGGTAGTTCCAGGGACCGTCACGGCGCTCGTTCCACTCGCCCACGTTGTTCCGCAAGAGTGCTTCCGAATGAGAGGACCCCATCACGATGCCCCATTTGTCCGCAAGGACCGCATTTTCCGGAATCGCATTGAATGGCAACGTTCCCGGATGCATCGCAGGCCACAGTGTGTTCGCGCGCAGCCGCAATAGCAATTCAAAGATTTTCTCGTAGGTGTGCGGGCCGATGTTATGAAGCTCGGGATCCATCTTCTGTGCAGCCCACGGCCGCAGTCCCCAATCTTCGTCATTCAGGAATATTCCCCTGTACTGCACGGACGGCGGGCCTTGCATATAGATCCCTGCATTCACTGCAATAAACGAGTGCCGCTTTATCGGAACGTCTGCCCACCAGGTCCAAGGCGAGACACCCATAGCGCGTGAGAGATCGAAGACAGCAAAGGCAGTGCCACGCCGATCACTGCCTGCGATGACCAACGCACTGTCAACACCGGGGAATGGATGGTCCACAACAGCGGTAAGAGCGCTCTCCCACTTCCCGTCGATTGCTGTGGTATCGAGCGTCCCGCTGCTCCTCATGGAATCGATCAGGGGAGAATGATTAACTGTCCCAATAATGATAAGGCGCTTCGGCAGTAACGAACTGCTGAACTCCAGTGTTTTGGGTCTTATTCCAGTGACCCTCTCAGCGTCTTCAGCAAAGGCCGCAGCCGCAAGTTGAACGGTGGGAAACTCCTGCCGATCGACGTACACGGGGGCCATGTGTTTAGCGCCATACAATACAAATTGTCCGGCCGTTCTCGCAGAGTTTGTTGTGATGCTGACGGACCCATGCTTCAACTCTCCGGCAGAGGCCGCACTGCAGAACGCTGTTCGGAAAAATGCCCACAGACAACACACGATTGTGATTTCCCGTACAGATCTTTTGTCTCCCACTGCTATTTCACCCTATGACTGTTGAACAGGCGCTGGATTCCTGTCCACTCTCGTTTTCCATCCATGCACGCAGTACCAGCAGACGGAGGGGTTTTGAATCGACTGTTTCCCGCGTCAGATGCTCAAAACGCGTAAGACAGTTCAGTCGCACCGTTGCGTTCTGCGCCCAACAACGAAGCGCGTCAAACCAGGTTGCAGAATTCCGGCGACCGTGTTGATGAGCTAGCAAACCGTTAGTGCGCACACGCCGGTTCGCACGCATACGACGGCAGACCTACTGTTGATTGAGTCACCTCCACTGTACCCAGCATCACGCCAGAACAATAGGCAAAGGCGAAACGCTTGTCATCGGACCAAAGTCTGACTTTGAAAGGTTTTTGTCAGTTGAAGCGTTCATCGAGTCCGTTCGATTTGCTTCACTGAGGTTGAGGTAAAATCATGGCTTTATCGAGAAAACACCTTACTAGAATTTGGGAACGTGGGAAGAAGAATGTCTAGAAGGACTCCGTGGCTCATCAACGTACTTGCTCACTACTCGGCCGCCCGAGCAATCCGGAATGTGGGATGCACTCTGTTTGGCTACATCGCCGCTAGTCTCGTTTTCACCGCTTTGGTCGTTGCTCAATCCGTAGACGTGGGGATGACGCACCACACTTGGGGATTGGAAGATGGGCTTCCCGACCGCGTGATTCACGCAATTGCGCAAACACCAGATGGATACCTTTGGCTCGCAACTCCGCACGGACTTGTTCGGTTCGACGGTTTTAAATTCGTCACCTTCGGAACGGATAAGGAACCAGCAATTCACGAATTCGGTGTTTCGTGCATTTTGGTTGCGAAAGATGGAACTTTGTGGGTCGGCTCGGTGGGAGGAGGCCTGACCCACATGGCCGCCGGCTCGACGGTGCATTTCGGAACTGAACAGGGGCTCGCGGCGCTAACCCTTCGAGCACTCTACCAATCTAGCGACGGTACCATCTGGGCTGGCACGGATACGGGCTTATTTATGCTTGTCGGAAATCAATTCAGGCTTGTGAAGGATCTTCACGACGAATCAATCACCACGATCGTGTCCGACGGAGCGAACGGATTTTGGGTCGCCGGGTTCAATTTGACGCATTTTCAAGATGGACGATTCACAACGATAACGCTGCCGCGGCGGAAAAGTGTAATTCGTAGTTTGGCACTAGGCCGGGACGGCGGCCTTTGGATTGGAGCGACGGGAACATTGTTGGAACGCCGTAGAGACGGCCGAATTGAGATCAATCGAACGGTCAATGCCGACGTGCGTGCTCTTTGCTTTGATCAAGCAGACAGACTCTGGATTGGAACCATCGGATCTGGAGTGCTCCTCAGGATGCCCGACGGCACGATCACTCGTGAACTTGACCCAACAGAGGCCGCTTCCAATGCCGTTCGCACTATCGTGAGCACTAGGAATGGAGACCTCTGGATAGGCACGCATGCCGGTCTAATTCGCCTCAGCCACACTGGTATGGATTTCCTCAAAGCCGCAAATACTGGTACTGCGGACTACGGATCCGTCTTTTTGGACCGAGACGACTCCGTCTGGCTGAGCACTGGCAACTTGAATCATTATGTGAACGGCCAGGACCGGCCTATAAGCTTTCCAGGGGTTCAGGGTGTCCACATCCGCGCCGTGTATCGGGAACCTTCAGGAGCCTTTTGGATTGGGACAGTCGGGAACGGAGCATACCGTCTCGTGAACGGCAAGATTACTGCGCACCTTCTCGGCTCAACAGCAGTGACGGGGTTCATTGCTGCGCCTGACGGCTCGCTTTGGCTGGGAACTGACGGGGGGGTTGCGGAATGGGCCCACGGAACCCTTACTCGTTTCCAGATCTACGGCGACCTCCGAATGAGCACCGTCAAGGCAATGGCCCTGGCGCCCGATGGATCTCTCTGGATTGCAACTCCCGGCGGCCTTTTCTTGTTTCGCAATAGCCAGTACGTTCGACCGAACGTCGCACAGAGGTTGGCACGCTATCGTGTTTGGTCCATCTACGCCGATTCGGATGGCTCTTTATGGATCGGAGCTGGGACTGGGCTCTACCTTTGGCGCGGTGGGGTCCTTGTCCATATGTCGCTTCCCCAATTCTTGTCCCAATCGCAAGCAGTCATTTCGATACTCGTTGATTCGAAAGGCCGCTTCCTCATCGCGGAGCCTGCCGCGATATTCCGTGTCTCCAGGATCGATCTCGAACACGCGCTCGAAACAGCGCAGCAGCGAGGCCCGAACGACATCCGGGAAGCCCACCTGCTGACCGAGCCCGAGATATTCTCCGTGGGCACAGAAACCGGTTCGGAGCTATATAGCGAGATACCTGGTGTTGGTGTCACGGATCGGCAGGGCGGCACGTGGTACGCCACGTCCCAGGGTGTGGTACACGTCTCGGCAGCAACGCTCACTCGGTCTTTGGTTGCGCCACCTATCACGATTGAGAAAATCCTGGTTGACGGTGTCCCGGTGTCCTGGAATCAGACTGTAGTTCTGCCCCCCCTAACGCGGAACATTCAAATCCAGGCAACGCCCATACTCTTGAGCGGAATTACCGGCCTTAGATTACGCAGGCGGCTCTTGGGAGTTGATGAGAAATGGAGCGAATTGGTCCCTGGTTCTTCCTCGAGCTACAGCCATCTTGCCCCAGGCCGATACACCTTTAAGGTGGAGGGGTATTGGCCAGGCATGGACTCCGCATCATCTGCGGAAATTACTATTCTTCAACAAAGTGCCATTTATCAACGCAGATCGTTTCTTCTCTTTTGCGTCGCACTGACTGCTCTTCTCGGTTGGTTCTTGTATTGGTTGAAAGTCCATCAGATAAAGCTTCGTTTCCAGGCGGTCGCTGATGAGCGAAGCAGAGTTGCTCGCGAAATTCACGACACGTTGCTGCAGGGATGCATCGGGGCGTTGGCTCTTCTGCAAGCGCTCGAAATTAGTCATGAACAATCGAACGAGCATCTGCCGTCGGGCCAGGAAGGCCGCTGGATGACAATCGTTCGGTGCGTCCGCGACCAGTTCGGCGAGACCATCCAGGAAGCTCGCGAGGCCATTTGGAATCTGAGAAACGCTGATGATGGGAAGTCGCTGGATGCTGTTTTGCGTGACACACTGGAGCGCCTGACCAGCCGCGCTGAGGTGGCGACCTCATTCACGAGTGAGGGAGAAACAGTTCCGATCAATCCGCGGGTCCAGCATGAGATCATCATGTCCGCGCGAGAGGCGATCCTCAATTCCGTTTCACATGCACATGCCGATGCAATCGATGTTCGGTTGAACTTCAACTCCACTGATATTTCGGTATCTATCTGCGACGACGGGGTTGGGTTCGACGTAAAGACGATCCCATCACTCGGATCCAATCATTTTGGTCTTTGCGGGATGCGTGATCGTATGCAGAAGTTTCGTGGCTCGCTCGTAGTCGATTCACATCCCGGAATGGGCACCAAAGTCCGCCTGGCCCTGCCGCTCAGCGCGTGCCGCGTTCGTATGAAAGAGTGAGGTCCCGTTATGGAAAGCTCCCCGAAAATCCGGATCATGGTGGTAGACGACCATCCACTCGTCCGCGCCGGCATCTGCGCCATCATCGGCCTACAGACCGATATGCAAGTGATCGGTGAATTCGACAATGCACACACTGCCATCTTAGACGTGGGGAGCAAACATCCGGATATAGTGCTCATGGACTTGAGACTGCAGGGCATGAGCGGTCTAGACGCGATACGTGTGTTAAGTAAGCGATATCCGTTGGTGCGGACGATTGTCTTGACCACGTACGAAGGGGACGAGGACATTCATCAGGCATTGGAGGCCGGCGCTGCTTCTTACATCATCAAGGGACTCGACCATGATCGGCTGCTTCAGGGAATTCGCAAAGTCAATGCCGGACAGACCTATCTGCCTCGCGAAGTCTCCAAAGTGATCGACGATAGACCCCCGGACGAACTCAGTGCTCGCGAACGTGAGGTGCTCTTGCTTCTCGCTGAAGGGTTGAGCAATCGCGATATTGCTGCCGAATTGGGGATCGCCGAGAAGACGGTCAAATGCCATATCGGTGTGATACTCAATTCATTCGGCGTCAAAGACAGAACCAACGCTGTCCTGGTTGCGATTAGGCGAGGGTATGTAAAAGTCTAGCTGACTCAAAGAACCACCTCCCAAACCCGCCCCGGCTAGCTCGCTCGCAAACCTCGGGCTCTTGCAAGTCCTCTCAGGGAATCGGACCCTGGTCCGATGACAACGATATCTCAGCCTCTTAGAGTCGATTCAAGGGAGCTAACAGGACTTAGCGACCACCCAAACCCGACCACTTGGGTCTCAGCGGCTCGAGATGATCCCAGTCGGGTGCGGACCGAAAACCAGTTAACCGAAACGAAACTGAGGACAGATGGCCATTCGTAGCGGTGCATTCTCTGCACGCGACTCTGTGACAAGGAACGGCGTTGCTGCACCAATAGCAAATCTAGAGAGCATTTGTGACTCTGTTTAGTACCGAGGTCGTATCTTCTCGTTTTGATGGGGACGGCAAAAGAAGGTCCGCATGAAGTTAACTCCTGCACGCGATGATCACGTGCCATCCTCCTACAACATCGAAGCGGTACATTTATAAGACCAATCTAAATCTGAGAAAGACCCCAACACTAGCCTAGCCTGCAGCATTGCAACGCCGAGCACCAATAAATGCCCTCGTTAGGAAACAGTTTTGTCTCTGCCTGATGTACGCTTGCAACTTGCCGCAGTCGTGTTAGCAGAAGAGCTCAATTTCACGCGCGCCGCGGAGCGTCTGAAAATCACTCAGCCGGCGCTAAGCAAGCAAGTTCTGGAGCGTAGGGTTCCCGATCTTCAAACGTGACCAGAGGCGCGTCGAGATAACAGAGGCCGGGCAAATCCTTGTTCGTGGCTGCCGCGATTCCCTAGCCATATGGAAAAGGCCCTGCGGCTCGCACGCGCGACCAAAGACGATATTCAACCGGTCATCACAATCGGCCATAGTCCGTATATCAATCCGTCATTGAGGGCAGTTTTTCTCAGCATCTCTCTACCCTTATACCCGGGCCTACGGTTGAGGATGGAGAGCATGTTTGCGACTGAACTCGCCCATAGTGTGACGTGCGCCGAGTTGGACCTCGCCATCATTACCGAACCATCAGACAATCCGATGTTGACCCTCGTTCACATTGCTTCTGCTCCACTCTGTGTAGCCATGCAAGCAGATCATCGCGCAGCAGGCAAAAGGAGTGTGAGTCTTGAGGACTTGAAAAACGTCGGATGGATGCTTTCCCTAGGAAGGCAAATCCAGCTGTCTACGACCGCATACTCGACCTCCGACGAGAGCTAAATATCGAACCAGTAGAGGTACACCACTACGTTGCGGTACAAGAAGTCGTCGAGTTGATTCGCGAAAACTTCGGAATCGCATTTCTGACCCAGGGGCCAGCGTCCCAAATTGCAGGCTCAGAGATCGCAGTCCGGCCTCTGAGCCATGAAGCTCTCCAATTAAAGACGTACCTCGTAATGAGGGCTGACGAATCCTCGCGCTTGGTGAACGAGTTCGGACGGGCGTTCTTGAAGAAGGTTCGGGCGATGCCCCGAGAGGTGGAACACTTAGGCCAATTGCAACTGGATCTGTAACTCCGGACGCCTAACGGCCATTCATCCAGGTCCGCGCCATAAATCGGCCGGGACATCCGACAGAACTTGCAAAGCTCGGCAGCATCGCGAAAACGCGCTTCCGGCGAACTCAGTTGAGAAAGTAGCGCACAATCTCTTTTTTACGGCTTGGCGTGAGCGCAATCCAGTTCTCTTCCCTTTGGGATTGGCTCTTAATCCATCTCGAAACCATGCAGGCATGAAATGCGTCAGCCCATTGCTATACCTCATGTCCAACGCAGCGCGGACGCGCAAACAGACACTGACAGCTTCACAAACTGTCGAGCACCACAATATCCAGTTGTGCCGTTCTAGAGCGTATTCAGGAACGCCGTTATCTCTTGCACTGTACGTTTCCGCTGATCATGGTGCAGATTGTGAGCCGCGCCATCGACCTGTACCAGCTTTCCGTTCTTCAGTGCGCTCGCCGTTTGTTCATTTGCCTTGCGCACCTCAGGGAGCGCATCGGCCTTGAGAATCAGCGCAGGCACGGTGATCTTCGATAGAGCATCGGCTATCGCCATCGTATCCGTCATCGCACGCGACTGCGCCTCCGCATAGGGCCCGTGATACTGCTTCTTGGAGAGCGCCCAATACTGGCAGTCAGCGGGGTTCCACTTCGGGTTCTGTTTGCCGCATATGGAAACCAACCCCTCGAAGCTAGTGTTGTTCTGCGCCACCAGAGTCTCGGTCGACCCGAACATGGCTAGCGACCAGTTGGAGGAGGCTCCGGGCGGCGCAGGAGGAGCAGCGCTCCGCGGGGGTCCGCCTGGTCGCATGCGGCCAAGCAAGGGATCGAGCATTATCACAGCGTGTGGCAGATCAGGGTGGTCTGCGCCGATACGCATCACCGTAGCCGCCCCATTGAGCGGCCCATCAGGATGGGTTTGCCGAATTTCATCGCATGCACGAAGCCAAGCACGTCGTCGATCAGGGTTGTGCCGGTGTCGCTGTCAGTGAACGGGTCCGAGAGTCCGTGCCCACGCATGTCAACCATGTAAATGTCGTAAGCCTTCTGCAGATCCTCCGCTAGGGTGGTCCAACAAAGGCCGTTATCGGTGACTCCGTGTACCATCACGATGACAGGTTTCCCAGGAGCGCGCACCGCATGGTAATAGTGCATGCGAATTCCGTTCGTGTAGACGTGCCCCTCGGACCATCCATCCGGTATGCCCGGTGGCGGAGCCGCTGCTGCAGCACCTGACACGATCCCGAGCAAGGCCCAGGCAGCGAGCTTTGCGATATTCCACTTCGTCGAATGAGTCTCGACCATCTGGCCCCTCGTTATAAAGTGCTGCTTTTCGTAAATACTCTCACCGCGCGCCGTGGGTGGTGCAGCGACTCTCTCCACCTGAACGTGTCCCCCAGCTGCGGTACAGGACAAGTACGCCCGGCAGTTTAGCCTGCCGAGCGGGGATGATGGAGGGTCGAAGCTGCTTTCGTTTTGTCGAGTCAGAATGTAAGGTGGGCGCCGAACTCGAGCTGCCGCATACCACCCAGAGAGGAGACAGAGCCGCCGACGATATCGGTGATCTGGCCTCCGTTTGAACAATCAACGCAACCATTTGGGTTGGCGAGATTGACGTGGTTGAAAACGTTGCGTGCGTCCGCCTCGACCGCTAGCTTCAACTCTTCGTGGAGTGTGAAGGTCTTGCGTAGCGCGGTATCGGTGGTAAACATGCCAGGACCGAACAGGTTGTTGGCTCCGCCATTGCCCCAGGTATATGGTGCCGGGAACTGCCAAGCGCCTTCGGTATCGCCATTGCCTTTGAAAGTAACAGGCGTGAAGTATGACACGTAGTGTCCAGCGCTATTCAGGGCGCTAGCATTGGTGCTGAAGGTTCCAACTTTGTTTGGGAAACAGACCCCGGTAGGATCGCCAAACGCAGTATTACTCCAGCATCCGGCGCCAAAATTTGCTGTGTACGGCAAGCCGCTGGCCAAATTCAGCGTGGCGTTCAGTGTGTATCCGCCGAAGATAGCGTCTGCAATCGAGTTCATGCCGGAGCCAAACTGCCTGCCTCTGCCGAACGGGAGATCGTATCCACCGTAGAGCTTGAACCAACTCCTGCGGTTGTATCCAAATTCTCCCCAGTAAAGGTGGTTGTCGTTGATGAATTGATTGGCGCCCGTCTCACCCGTGGCGCGGGAATAAGAATAGCTGGCCTGGAATTGCAGTCCCTGGCTATAGCGCTTATCCAAAACGAACTGGATGGCGTTGTAGTGGGCGTTGGCGGATCCGGTCATATCGGCTTGCCACTGGCCGCAATTGGTTACTCCGGGATAGAGCTGCCCGAACCGTAGGTAAAACTGGTCCGCGTTGCAGGTCAGATGTTGCTGGTACCCGTACATCGGAGCATCGTTGACGTTATAGCCAGCCCATCCATCACTGGGCACCGCGTGAGTAGTCTTGCTGCCCACATAACCGGCGGACACCGCCATCGTTGGTGTCATCTGCCACTGATACGTCACATTCCATCCGTAAACGTCAGGCATGGTAATCCGGTTGGACCGAGTCCTGGGCGCCTGCCCATTCGGCAGAAGAAACATTCCATTTGCCGGAACAGTGATCGTCGACGGCGCGTCTGGAGCGTTTGCGATGTTGTAAATGGAATTATTGGAGGGATTGCGTGCAGCATCCGTCTTCAGGCCGCTTCCAACGCCGAAGCTTTGGGCTTGCAGGACGGGGATAGTCTGCGTCAGCAATTGACCGAAGGTGTCACCCCAGAAACCCGGATCTGCATCGCGGCCAATGCCGCCCCGGAGAACGGACTTGGGCGTGAGCTGGTATGCCACTCCTATCCGTGGCTCCAGATAGGAATAGTTATTCAAGACGTTGCCTTGCAGGTTCACCTTGCCAACACCGGCAACCTGAATCATGTCGGTCTCCCAATTCCAGAAACCGCCGTTTCCGGCCCTGTTGGTGTGCTCTGGCCAAATGATCTGCCAACGGCCACCCAGACTGAGGGTGAGCTTGTCCGTGACTCGCCACGTGTCCTGTGCATACAGGAAGAGGCGCGGCTGAATGTCCATCGCATCCGTGCTAGTGCTGTAGTAGCGCACCATTTGACCGGGATTGCCGAACAGATAAGTCCCCAGGGCGAGACCGCCGGCGGTGGCATTGGCGGGGTTCGAGGTTTGGTCTGCATAGAAGGTGAATTCACCAGCGCGGTTGTCATCGCTGGGAATACGCAGTTGTCGTAGCATGCGCACGTCGCCGCCGAATTTGATCGAGTGTCGGCCCGCGTCGTGCGTCCAGTTATTGACGATCTGGTACTCATTCTGGGTCTCGTTGAGCGGACAGTTGCAGTGCAGACCGCCGCCATTGCTGGTACCCCAGGAAGTAAGGCCTACGCTGTCGTCGCTGAAGTAAACCGCGGATGCTCCGCCAGCTTGATCAGTGAGCGAATTCAAGCCGGCCCATCCCAAACGCGTCATCAGCGCATCCTGCCCGTCATACTTGGCCGACACGAAGGCATAGTGCATCCAGCCAAACCGGATGTCTGTAAGCAGATTGGAATGGATGGGAATGTCCGCGCCGATCGCCATACTCTGGTTATCGCCGGTCTCCGTGCCCGCCCAACCGCCGGCGCCAAAACCCGGACCGCCGCCGGAGCCGAAGACCGGCGGCGACCCCTGTGTAGACCCTAGATAACCCCAACGTCCGAAGAGGTGGACCTTGCCTTTGAGCTGATCGTCAATTCGGACATCGTACTGATTGAAATTGTAGATTCCCGAACCACCTGCCAGGAAATTGCGCAGGATTGGATCACTTGCGACGTTGACGTTTGGCTTCGGAATCAGATTCATGAACTTGATCGCTGCGATCGATCCAGCATTGTTCAAATCGGCGTTGGGGATTAGGTTGCCCGCGTAAATATGGTTGCCGTTGCCCGTGTAATAAGTGACGCCGTTCACGGTAGTGGTCTGTCCGGTGAAGGGCTTGTAGACCTGATAATTAGGACTTGCAGCCAGGTATTGGCTCAGGTCGCAGTTGCTTTGGCCGCTTACGCCGCAGGTGCTTTGAACTCTCGCCGTCGGCACAGTCAGCACCATGGAGTTGCCCTGCTTCGACCGGGTTCCTTCGTAGGCCCCGAAGAAGAAGAGCTTTTCCTTAAGAACTCGGCCGCCCACCGTCCCGCCGAACTTGTTGTACATCGTGTGCGGAATATCCGGATTAACCCCCCCCGAGCCTGGGTACTGCGTAAAGGGATCGCGCGCCAGATTCGCATCGCTGTGGCGATACTCGTAGGCGCTGCCATGAAACCGGTTAGTACCCGATTTGGTCTGCATCACGGTTACGCCGGCCACCGAAGCTCCAAACTCGGGGTCGTAGTCCTGACTGACGAATTTCGTCTCCTGTACGGAGTCTAGCGGCGGGTTCAGGACAATCTCACCGATGAAACCGTCCTTGTCGTCTGCGCCGTCCAGTATAAAACCGGCGGACTGGGGCCGCTGGCCATTCGCTGAGACCATTACAGACCGCATCGGATCTTCCGCGGGAGCGTTCGTAAAATACCCGGGGCTTGTGCCCGGGGCTAGGTACATCAGCGCCGTAATATTTCGATCAATGTTTGGCGTCTGAACCAGAGTCCGCTCGTCGAGTTGCGTCGCCACTTCGGCACGGTCGGTGGTGAGTTGCGGCGCTTCCGCCGTCACTTGAATCGACTGTGAACTGGCACCGACGCTCATGTGGACATCGAATACAAGCGCTTTGTCGGCGATGACGGTGAGCGTTCCGGATTTTGCAGTTGCGAATCCTGCGGCCTCGATCGTCACGATGTAGGTATCTGGAACAAGGTCGTGCAGATAGTACACGCCCTCCCCATTCGTCTTCTCGACACGCTCTGTGCCCTTGTTCACGTCCGTAATGGTGACGGTGGCACCGTTGATCGCCGCACCTGATGGATCGAGGACGGAACCATTTATGGCTCCGTAAATTGCCTGAGCGCGAGCTGCGGGAATGGGCACCAGGAGGAAGAGGGTGGCGAGCAGCTCAAGTCCGAGCAGCTTCGAACACTTTAAGATCACGGGCGGCATGTTAAAAACCTTCTTTAAGGTCATGTGGTCCTCCATAGGTGTTGCATGTGGCTGGACGCCGGGTAATCACTGCTTTGCTCGTACCCTTGGGATCGGGAGAACACTACCGCTGGCATATATGCGTTGGGAATATACGAAAGTATGTCGATGACGATTTTCCCGTCCGCGGTATTGTGTCCTGGTGTTCCGCGGGTGGAGAATCCTGCCTATGCGATCAACAACGTGGGCTTGGACGATGGTGGTCTTCAGCGCGCTGATGATGCCTGCTTGCAGGGGCGCGGAAATGCCTCAGCAAACATTGCCTGGCTATAACATGCGCATCTGGCAGACGCCCGATGGCCTGCCGGAACAAACGGTCCAGTCCTTTGCACAAACCGCGGACGGTTTCTTGTGGATTGGTACCACAGGTGGGCTGCTCCAGTTCGACGGTTCGAAATTCAGGCAGTTCAATCGCGAGACGGACACCGCATTCACCGAGAACAGTGTGTTTTCTCTCACGGCGACTGCGGATGGCAATCTTTGGATCGGAACAGACGGTGGCGGACTCATCAGGTATTACAACGGCGTGTTTCACCGCTATGGTACCGAGGAAGGATTGACATGCGGATTTGTTCGCGCGGTCAAGGTTGACCGCTTCGGTGTGATCTGGGTTGGAACCGACAACGGCCTGTTTGAGCTTGCGAACGCCGATGCCCCCAAGGCAGTTCGCGTAGATGTCGCTGGCAGAGTCCCCGCCTCTACAATTCCACTTGCCATCCATGCCATTGCCGAAGATGACCATGGGCGCATGTGGGTTGGCGGTTCCAGGCTGCTCGTATTCGGCAAAACGGTAGATGAAGTGAAGCTGCCCGGAACATATAGCGAGAACCGCGTGAAGTCGATCGTGCAAACACCAGACGGCAGTGTCTGGGTCGGGACAGTTTCCAGTCTCCTCCGGATGGCTCCGAGTGATGGTTCATTTAAGCGCCTGCCAGGAATCGCAGCCACCGTTCGTGTACTGCGCCAAATGCCTGATGGCCGGTTGTGGATCGGCACGATCGGCCAGGGAGCTTACACGTGGCAAGACGGCCTATTGGAGCGCGTCGTACCGCCCAATCCCCTGCCCAGCAAAACGATCCTCAGCCTATTCGAGGACGCGGCCGGCAGTCTATGGATGGGGACTCAGGCCGGAATGCTGCGCTTTAGCCAGACCAACGCAAGGCTGATCTCCCTTCCCGATGCCGCCGATTCCGATTCTGAGACCATCTCGCGCGATTCAGACGGAACATTATGGGTTGCATCCACCCATCTGTTCCACCTCGTGCGCGGCAAAGCAATACGTTTCGAGTTCCCTCAGGTGCATGGCGCACATGTAAGAAATGTGTTTCGCGACAGGCAGGGCTCGCTGTGGATCGGTACCGATGGAAGAGGGATATTCCGTCTTCGACCGGGTGCGGTCACGCAGTACACCACTGCTAATGGACTCGTAAATAACTTCGTGCGGGCAATACTGCAGACCACCGACGGCGCGATCTGGGTGGCTACAGATGAAGGTCTGAGCAGAATTGACAACGGAAGTGTTCGCAGTTATCAGGTTGACGATGGACTTGCTTACTTCAGCGTTCGAGCACTGGCGCAGGATCGTTCGGGTGACTTGTGGATTGGTACAGACCGTGGTCTCAGTCACCTGCGTCTGAGTCGCTCCGGCAGCTCCGACCACGACGAATTCGTGCAGGACGAGATCACTCACGCGCTCCGGAGTGAAAAAGTATTCGCGGTCCACAGTGGGAGAGACGGAACTATGTGGTTCGGCACGCGCGAGGGCGGACTATTCTTGCTGCGCCCCGAGAGCGATGAAGCGAGTAGAAACCGCCTTGTGCACTTGACCACCAAAGACGGTCTCGCCAGCGACAGTATTTACTCGATTATCGAGGACGGATGGGGACAGCTTTGGGTTGGCAGCCCGAACGGCGTCTCGCGCATAAATGCGCGAGAACTGGAGCAACGCTCTACAAATGCATCGCGCCCTGTCACCCAGATGTTGTTTAGCCGTGCCGATGCAGGCCCAATCGCCGGTTTGTACGGAGGCACGCAACCGGCTGCTGCAATGACTGCTGATGGAGAAGTCTGGTTTCCTACGGTTCGCGGGCCGGTGCATATTGCTACCAAGGATGACTCGACCGATTTGTCCGGGCCGAAGATTTTTATTGACCGTGTTCTCGCGGACGGCAAAACAGTGCCTGCCGCAGAACCCGCGGTGCTGCAGTCAGCAAATTCCAACGTGGAGATTGCCTACGCGCCTCTGGAGTTGAAGCCTCAGGACGAGCTTCGCTTCATTTATAAGTTGGAGGGCTTCGATCGCGATTGGCAGTATGCATCCACCCGGCGGGTCGCTTACTACACCAATCTCCCTGCCGGCCGGTATCGATTCCGGGTTCGGGCGTTCCAATCCCAGTCACCCGACGAGGGATCTGAAGCCACGATTATCCTTGTCAAGAAACAATACTTCTATCGCACTGCTTGGTTTGTTGGTTCGTGCCTCATTGTATTGGTGCTCGTTGTCTGGATTGCCTATCGCATGCACCTGCGAAGAATGCGCCAGGAGTTCCAAGCGGTTACAAATGAGCGCGCCCGCCTCGCCCGAGAAATGCACGATACCCTCATCCAGGGCTGCACTAGCGTCTCGGCGATTCTGGAGGCCTGTTCCGGGGTAGGCGAGAAAAGCCGGGACGAACAGCTCGAGCTGATCGACTACGCTCGAATTCAATTGGCCACAGCGATCGACGAGGCTAGACAGGCTGTGTGGGATCTCCGATCGAAGGAGTCATCGGACCTGACCGACGCGCTCAAGCGGCTAGCAGAAACCACAGGGCATGATTCGGGGGTCGCTGTCCAATGCGTTATTGAAGGCACTCCGTATCCGTTTCGTCCGCAGGCTATGCACGAGTTGATGATGGTCAGCCGCGAGGCCCTATTCAATGCCCTGATGCATGCCAACCCGTCGCGGGTGACGCTGCGCGCGGCTTATGGTGAAGATACGATGACGCTTGCGATTGTCGATGATGGCTGTGGGTTTCAGGTCGACGACATTTCCAACGGTCATTTTGGCCTGGTCGGCATCGAGGAACGGGTCCGTCAGCTTGGAGGTGAGGTCTATGTCAGGAGCGCCTCCCAACGAGGTACGCAGATATTCGTACATCTGCCGCGCCAACGGGTGATGTATCAGGAGGAGAACGCATGAAGACCTCGGCTCATTCCCGCTCCACCGCAACCCTCGACTCCCCCGCCATGCCGCACGGCACAATCAAACTCATGCTGGTCGAGGATCATCCGATCATGCGCATCGGTATCGCAGCGCTGGTTGCAATGCGCGAGAATTTCCAGTTGGTCGCGCAGGCGGGGAGCGGAGAAGAGGCCGTCCTTATGCACAGTGAGCACCACCCTGACGTCACCTTGATGGACTTGCGCCTTACCGGGATGAGTGGTGTCGAGACCATCCGCGCGATTCGCAGGCGGTCGCCGAAAGCCCGCTTCATCATCTTAACGACCTATGAGGGCGACGAGGATGTCCACCAGGCGCTTCAGGCAGGGGCGAGCGGCTACGTCATCAAGGGTATGCCGCACGACACGCTGATGAACGCGATCCTCAAAGTCCATTCTGGCGGGGCTTTTCTTCCGCCAAGGGTGCGCCGCACATTAGCTGCGAGAACGCCCGGCACCGAACTCAACGCGAAAGAACGCGATGTCCTCGTACGAATCGCACAGGGAAAAAGCAACAAAGAAATCGCTTCCGAGCTTGGCATCGCCGAAATCACGGTGAAGTGCCGCGTGAGCACGATCCTCGACCGACTAAACGTCAACGACCGGACGCAGGCTGTTGTGATCGCGCTGCAACGAGGTCTGCTGCACTTTTAGCTTCTATCTCGTTTCGTTTTCCCGCTTCCCCGTCCCCTAAGTTGTCGAAACTTCCTTCCTCCAAACACTGCTATTCGAATCACGTCGAGGCTGAACTATGCGGACAGTAAGCATTTTCATGGGTATTCTCTTTAGCTTTTTGGGTGTGGGTTGCCAGGCACAATCTCAACTTCATATTGACGCACGGTCGTTCGTAGCGCCGGCTCCCTCTTCTTTTGTCGGAGGCGCATCTCGATCCCCGTCAGGCGAAGTGCTTGGCTTGAACAGCCGCTATTTGACTATCGATGGAAAGGCATGGCTCCCGGTAATGGGCGAGTTCCATTACACGAGGGTCCCGCGAACAGAATGGGAAGAAGAGATTCTGAAGGCGAAGGCTTCCGGAGTCAATATTCTTGCGGCGTACGTGATTTGGATCCATCACGAAGAAATCGAAGGTCAATTTGATTGGTCCGGAGAGCGCGATCTGCGAGCTTTCGTTGAGCTCTGCAAGAAACACCACATGTATGTGTACATGCGCATTGGCCCCTGGGCACACGGTGAGGTGAGGAATGGGGGATTTCCAGACTGGCTGATGACGAAGGCCCGACTCACTCGTAGAGATGATCCCACCTACCTGCGATATGTTGACCTCTTCTACCGGCAGATCGGGAAGCAGCTTCGTGGTCAACTCTGGAAAGATGGTGGACCTGTGATCGGAGTCCAATTAGAAAACGAATACTCCAGCACGGGCCCCGGAATGGGCGATGAGTACATCCTGACGCTAAAAAAGATGGCCATAGAGGCCGGAATGGACGTTCCCTACTATTCAGTCACGGGATGGGATGGGGCGGTTGTTCCAAAAGGCCAGACCATAGCAGTCTTTGGGGGGTATCCTGACCAGCCCTGGGATGGATCCATCAAAGATTTGCCACCTCAGGAAGTCTATGCCTTTCGTTTTGGGAGCCGGGTGACTGGGAACATGGGAATGTTGGGTTCTCATGCTATTCCGGCGTCCAGCGAGAACTATGACTACCCCTTTATAACGGCGGAAATGGGCGGTGGCGTCGAAGACACCTACCATCGCCGCCCGGTTATATCCCCAGACGACATAGCAGCGATGGTTCCGGTGATGCTTGGTTCCGGCGTGAACCTTTACGGCTATTACATGTATCAAGGTGGTCAAAACCCGCAGGGTTATTTGACTACCCTTCAGGAATCACAGCGAACGGGATACCCGACCGACGTTCCTCAAAAATCCTATGACTTTCAGGCTCCGCTCGGAATGTACGGACAAGAGCGGCCGGTCCTGCGCAAGCTCAAAATCTTCAACTATTTCATGAATGACTTCGGCGAAACTCTGGCGCCGATGCAATGCTTCGCCCCCGCAGAGCGACCGAAGAGCCCGGAGGATCTTGACGTGCCACGAGTCGCGTTCCGTGGAAAAGGTGATCAGGGGTTTTTGTTTATCAACAATTACGTACGAAACACTCAGATGCCGACGCGGGCCGGTTTTCAAGTTGTGATTTCGCTTTCCACCGGGACGGTCTCAATTCCGGAGAAACCCGTCAGTCTTTCCTCTGGCACATACGGAATCTGGCCAATCAACATGCCGTTCGACGGGGCGACCCTGAAATACGCCACAGCTCAGCCGATGATCCGGTTCACGCGAGGCAATAACACGCGTTACTACTTCGTGGCCCAGAAAGGGATACCCATCGAATTCTCCTGGCGGGCGGAACAGCCATCCGTCAAGATCGCAATCCATTCTGGGCGATCCGAAAAGAGCGGGGGTTCCAGCGTTGTGAAAGAAGTGAAAGCCTCGCTCGACAGCCCAGCTTTCACCTTAACAACCGGAAAACATGTGACGGAACTCTACGTTGTTTCCGAGGAGGACGCCGAAAATCTCTGGCGGTATGAAAGCGCGGGGAATACACATCTCCTCGTTACTTCGGATGAGTTCTGGTCTAATGGTGCCGAAATCCATCTTGATCGGCGTGGAAACCCAGACTTTTCTTTCGAGGTCATACCGTCCGCGACCATTCAGACCGAAGGCCAGCTCACACCCCGGGTCCGCCAACAAAACGGCACATCTTTCGTCACAGCCAGCGTGTCGCCGACCATGCCGGCTGTAGATTTGACGCAAACCCGGAAAGAAGGACCAGTCCCGCCTGTGACGATAGGCCCCGCGCCCTCATGGCGATCAGGCGTCGCCACAATCGCCGACGAACCGACTTTTTCTGTCGATTCCGCTCGTTGGAAACTGACGTTCACGAACATCGAGTGGCCGAAGGTAAAGGACGTTTTCCTAGACATTCACTATAAAGGCGACGTTGCCAGTCTGTACTCAGGTGACAAGCTTCTCGATGACGCCTTCTACAACGGACAGCCGTGGGAGGTAGGACTCCGCCGGTATCGCGATCACTTGGCAGATGGCCTGTCGCTCAGTATCCTCCCCCTTCGTTCTGATGCCCCAGTCTTTTTAGAGCAGCCATTCCGTCCGCTCAAGTCGGACCTACAGATACTGAAGCTCAATTCAGTCACGGCAATTCCACAGTATGAGCTGACCTTTTCAATCAAATAGCCGCAATCGATGTTGCGTATTAAAAGCTTGCCGGTGACGTTAGGAGATCGGAAGGAATTCGCAACCAAGGCCGCAATCTACTGGAAATCGGGAGGAACTCTATCAGTGCATCATTCTGATCGGAAAGCCGAACTACAGTCCATTCCGCGAGCTATGCGGATGCTTGTTTGCGCCGCCATCGCAGCTGTATTCCTGCCCCCGGCACATGCCCCGGCACAAACGCAGGCAGACTCTGCACATATCTCCCAGTTCCTGCTCGGTGCGGACATTTCCGCGCTGGATTCTCCCTTCACCCGGCGGCCCGCATCGGCCTCCGCCAATCAGCCTGCTGCGGCAAATCGGCCTTCGTCCGGCTTCGCATTTCGACCGATGCCCCTTTACCAGGAGAACGGAAAGGCCGGTGACGAGTTGAGCATCCTCAGGCGCCATGGCTGGAATGCGTATCGGATTCGCGTGTTTGTTTCGCCGGTGAGGCAGGCTCCGAACAACACGCTGGAAAACGCTATCCCCCTTGCCAGAAAGATCAAGGAATCGGGAGCCATTCTCATTCTCGATCTTCACTTCTCTGACACCTGGTCCGACCCGAAGCATCAGGAGATTCCCATAGCCTGGCGCGGGATGGGTATCAAGGCGCTTGCGAGGCAATGGCAGACCCATGCCCGCGATACGGTCAAAGCCTTCAAAGATGCAGGCGCGAGGCCCGATATCGTACAGGTCGGGAATGAAATTACGCGAGGAACCGCGTGGCCGCTCGCCGAACTCCAGGTTCCCGGATGGAACCAGCCCGATGCACCGCAACCAGTTCTGCCCCAATCCTCCGATCAGGTGAAACTGTGGAAGAACTTAATACTCCTTTTGAAGGCGGGCGAACGGGGAGTGAACGAGGGAGCCGGACATATCCGGCCGCAAATTGCCATCCATATCGATCAGGGAGGGCATTGGGATAAGACGGAGTGGTTCTTCGATCACCTCAACGCGGCCCATGTTCATTACGACATTATTGCTGAAAGCTTCTACCCGCCGTGGAGGCACGGAACGCTCGATGATCTCTGGGATAATATGCGGCACTGCGCAAAGAAGTATCCAGGAAAGAAATTCCTTGTCATGGAGACGGGTTACAACCCCTCGCACGAGCCGGACAACAAAGACATGCTCTGGCCGGTCACGTCGGAGGGCAGATTGCAATACATGGTGGACCTCGTGAATACCGTCCGCAAAGCACCCAACGGTATGGGCGTGATTTACTGGGCGCCAGAGCGGGATTTCTGGAACGCGGACGGGACACCCGGCCCCACCGTCTTCACTATGGACCGATTGGCCGCCTTGGCAAAATCGCCGGAGAGCCACGCTCCGTCGGCGGTGAGTCCCTAACCTTCGCTGCCAATTCGGCCGGATGGAAACTGACGTTCGCAAAGTTGTCGACGATACGATTGTTGACAAACAATGTCGGGACCATAGCGATTCCGTCCTATTGAAGGTTGCCTTAGCTTCTTCTTGGCCAGCGCTTGCTCGCGATCCCGGCTTTATAGCAATTGAAGAACGGCAACGTAGTAAATGCAAACAAGGAGAGCACCGACGATGTCTCCAGTATTGACCGATATTGAGTTTTTCTGTGCTGTTCTAGTTGCCGTTCAGTTCATCGACCTGCTACTGCATGATTGGCTGAACAGCGGCTCAGCGCAGCCATTCGCTGCACATGCTAGTAGCAGCCGGGTAATCTCTGATTCACGTACTATTCCGGACCGGAATACAGCTACGACGTAATGGAATTGGACGGATGGTTCGCGTCGGTCAATGATCTTCGGCAAAGGTGTACCTGATTTGACACCTCTCAGGAGACTCAATGCCGACCACAGGCCCCCTCGCTCGTCCTGCCGATGGGAACAGTTCCAACGGACCCGCCACCGGTATGGCTCTACTGCCGATGACTCGCCGCAAGGCTCCTCAGCGTGCCCTCACCCCAAACCCCGCGATGGCTGATCCGTTACTCACAGTCGAGGATGTCGGCCACAGGCTCAATGTCAGCAAAGACTGGGTGTGGGATCACTGTTCCAGGAAAAATCCAAGACTTCCCTTCATCCGCATGGGAGACGGGGCCCTGCGGTTTCGGGCCAGTGCCATCGAGGCGTTCATCGACGAGCGAGAACGCCTCTCAACACAGCGTACTTTACGCCGGTAGCAGACCGTAAAATAGCAGCAGCCCGCTGCTTCGTTCCCTCACAGAAACGAGACATGAATGGGCAAATCGCACCAGGTGGGATCGACCGTCCTCCGCGGGAAGCGCTGGTATGGGTATTTCCGCAAAGAGGTCATCGATCCTGAAACCGACCAAGTCCGCGTCGTACGAGTCGTCGCTCGGCTTGGTCTCAAAACGGAGATGACGAAGGGGGCTGCCCGAGAGGCGCTCCGTCAAGAGATCGCCAAGCAAACCAAGCACGTCGCGGACGGCAGAACCCTGAAAGACGGTTCTGTCACCTTCGAATGGTTTGTTCGGAACCGCTATTTTCCGATTCGTGAGGGAGACTGGCGCCCCGAAACGGCGAAGGAGAAGAAGGCGCAAATCGAGATCGACCTGATCGCCAGGTTCGGCCAGGACAGCTCGATTCGCTGGAAAAATTTGAACTGCAAACGCACTTGAATGATCTCGCCTTGAAGTATTCGCAGGACCGAGTGAAGCAGGCGCGCTCCTATCTCAAGTCCATCTTCGACGAAGCCATCGAGCAGGAGTTCCTGGTCAAGGACCCGAGCCGTAAGCTGAAGATTCCCAAGACTCTCCGGCCCAAGGACAAGCGGATTCTGAGCTGGGAACAACTCAGAGCTGTACTCCTAGCCGCAACCCGGCGGGACCGGCTTCTGCTCATGCTCGATATGACCGACGCCCTTCGGCCGAGTGAGCTGTTTGCGATCCGCTGGCGCACCTTTGACGGCGAGAACACACTCGACCTAACCGAAACCGTCTACCGGGGGAAGATTCGCTCCTTCGGCAAGACACCCAAGAGCCTCGGCAAGGTGCATCTTCCCGATGACCTCGCCGCCGAGCTCAGGCTGTGGAAAGAGGAGCAGAAACAGATTTCGCCCAAGCTTGTGGAACCGGATGCGCCGATGTTCCCCAACGCCGATGGCGGATGCCTGGACACCTCCAATTACCGCAACCGGGTCCTCAAGCCTCTCGCGGACTCCTTGGGCATCCCGAAACTGAACTTCCAGGTGATCCGGCGGACGATTGCGACGCGTGCACAGAGTCTGGGGTCAGTGAAGGACATCCAAGCGCACTTGCGCCACTCGCGGACCGACACCACCGCTAACGAGTACATGCAGGAGCTCCCGGAGAGCGTGCAACAGATGGTAGGAACGGTCTATGCGATGCTCACGTCGGCAGCGGGGCCGCAGCAGGTCATGTAGGCTTGCGGCGGTAAAAACCGGAGCAGTTTGGTGCCAGCCGAAAAAGTTTGGCACCAAATGGCACCAAATGGGTTTTTCCGGTTGCTCTAAGTTGTTGATTTGATGGTGGGCACAGCAGGATTCGAACCTACGACTTCCACCGTGTGAAGGTGGCACTCTACCGCTGAGTTATGCGCCCACTCGCCCGGGGACGGGTGCTGGGGGAACGTACCTGATTAGCATACCACCACACTTAGGGAGGCCTGCCGGGGCTCTCCCCTGCCCGGTACAATAGCGAAGCCACATGCCCGTTCGCCCCAAGAACCCGTCCGCGCCCGACCCCGCTGGGCGCTCCGGAGCCTCGAATCCGGGCGATCTGAAAGCCGACCGGGGAGCCGCCCTAAATGGGGACCCGGGAGCAGACCCGAGAGGCTCCTCGAAAAACCCGGGTGAATTGGTTGAACCGGCGCAACCTCACGAAGAAGACGGGGTTACAGAGGATATGGCGACCCTGGCGGTCAACCCGGGACTACTGGAAGGGGTGAAAGCTCCGGCCGTACGACACGGCTCAGCGAGCTTCGCCGACATGGAAGATTCGGCCATCATGCTGGAGCTGCGTGCCGGCAACATGGCAGGGTTCGACTACCTGATCCAGAAGTACCGCCGGCCGATCGTCAATTTCATGTACCGCATGGTGCATAACCAGGCGGTGGCTGAGGAGCTTGCGCAGGAGGTGTTTCTGCGCGTGTACCGCTCGCGCGAGACCTACCGGGCGGAGGCACGCTTCAGCACCTGGCTGTACCGGATTGCCACGAACCTCGGGGTCAATTACGCCCGGGACACGCGCCACGAGCGCAGCGCCTCTACGGTGTACCTGGACGAGACCGACTCCGAGACCGGCACCACACCCGATGTGGCAGACAGCACGATGAGCGTGGAAGCGCAGATGCTGCGGCGCGAAAGGATGAACGCCATCCGCGAGCACGTGATGGCGCTGCCGGAACGCCAACGGATGGCGGTGTTGATGCATAAGTACGAAGGCATGGATTACAAGCAGATCGGCGAAGTGCTGAAGCTGAGTGAATCCGCCACGAAATCGCTCCTTTTCCGCGCCTACCAGACGCTGAGGGAGAAGCTGAAGGAGTTTGTATAACGGCAACTTTGTCGCCTGTTTTCCGTCATAGAAATTGGAGCGACCGCAAACCGTGAGGATGGCCGGCAGCGGATCGAATGTGACAGAACAGACGACCGACAGAACGCGCAGGACGGATTGCCCGACGCGTTCGGAAGTGAGGATGGAACCGATGAACTGCACAACTTGCAAAGCCGCTCTGCCTGACCTGCTGCTCGACCCCACTGCCGCGAGCGCCGCGGCGCGTGAGCACTTGGACGCCTGCCCAGCCTGCGCTGCCGAGCTCGCCGAGCTGAAGGCGACGTTCGCGCTGCTGGATAGCTGGGAGGTGCCGGAGATCTCGCCGTACTTCGACCAGAAGCTTGCCGTCCGCCTGCGCGAGGAGCAGGCGGCTCCGGCCCCGGGCTGGTTTGAGCGCATACGCTCCCGCCTGCTCTTCAACACCGGACACCAGTTCCGCCCTGCAATGGTGGGCGTGATGGCGCTGCTGCTGATCGTCGGCGGCGGCGGGGTGGGCATCTCCACGCTGTCGCATGAGCACCAGAAGCCGCAGCTCTCGCCCGTGGTCAACGATCTGCAGATTCTGGATAACAACCAGCAGGCGCTGGAGCAGGTGGACCAGCTCCTGCAGGACGACAGCCCCGACGATAACAGCGACGCGCCCCCGAGCTAGACATGAAGCTTACGACCCAACCCGGACAGAATAATGGTTCCAATGCCGGGAGGCTCGCAGTACACTTCAAGGGCGTTGTTTCAGCATTGTTTTCCTCTGAGGTCCGCCGAGCCGCCTCGCCCTCGGAGTCAGCCGCACCGCACAAGATGAACTCGCACGCTCCAGTTCGCCTCTGCCTCGGCGCGGCCTTTGCC
>Ga0157372_10000775_pt1 | contig 34581 bp, 32 predicted proteins | sample C55metaG_FD_115307 | JGI IMG/M metagenome (GOLD analysis project Ga0157372, IMG submission 115307) | Corn rhizosphere microbial communities from Kellogg Biological Station, Michigan, USA - C5-5 metaG | ecosystem: Host-associated > Plants > Roots > Rhizosphere > Soil | place: USA: Michigan...
CCCCCGCCGCTCTCCGTATGGCGCATGGGTTTTGCCGTAGCGATTTCTATCCTCCACGCATAAGCCGCCACTCGAGCGCGCTTCACGAATTCGGCGCAAACGAGCGCCATCGGCCAGCCCGCGCACAGACGGGCAAGGCCATGCGGGGAGGTCATCATGCGTCAACGCTTCATGGACAGCATTCCGTGGGCCACGCTGCTGCTGGGCGTGGGTGTCGGCACGGCGCTGGCGGTCACGCCACGCATCGCACACGCTGATCACAAGCAATCGTGCTATGCGGGCATCGTCGTCGTGTTCGACGGCGCGTGGCATCCGGGCGCGGTGGTCGGTTGCCGCACGGTCAACGTCTCCGACAGCAACAACGTGGTCGGCGCCGAGGTGAACCTGATGGTCGCTCAAGGCACCATCCGGCCGCGCTTGCAGGCGGTGGTGGGCAGCACGAGCGTGCAGGCGCTCATTGGCGGCGGCTACGACTTCGCGAGCAGCAAGGCACTGGTGGGCGTCGGCGCCACGGGCGACCATTGGCTCGCGGGCGTTGACATGGAAATCGCCGGACGCTGGACGGCCTACGGTGGCGCGAGCACGCTGGGCCGGTATCACAGCAATTCGCGTCCTGCAGACCCGGCACCGGCCGCAACCACGCCGACGAGCAACAACGAGGCGCCGCCACCCAACGGCAACAACACGCCGCCGCCCTCCAAGCCCAGCCCCACACCGGCCCCCGCACCCGGCGCATCGCCCAGCCCCGGCCCCACGCCGACGCCAACACCGAGCCCCGGGCCAAGCCCGTCGCCCGCTCCATCGCCGAGCCCGAGTCCAACACCGACACCAGCCCCAACGCCGACGCCAACGCCGAGCCCATCGCCAGTCCCATCGCCGTGCGGAAGTTGCCACGGAGGCGGTCACCATCACGGGCACCACCATGATCACGACCACGATCATGATCACGGCGGACATCACGGGGGTGATCACGACCATGGTGGAAATGGCAAGCACGGCGGTGACCACGATCATGGCGGCGACGGCAATCACGGCGGTAACCACGATCATGGCGGCGACGGCAATCACGGCGGTGACCACGATCATGGCGGCGACGGCAACCACGGCGGTGATCACGATCATGGCGGCGACGGCAACCACGGCGGCGATCACGACCACGGCGGCGATGGCAACCACGGCGGTGACCACGACCATGGCGGCGACGGCAACCACGGCGGTGACCACGACCATGGCGGCGACGGCAATCACGGTGGCGATCACGACCATGACGGCAAGGGCAACCACGGCGGTGACCACGATCATGGCGGCGACGGCGACGGCTCTGGCGGGCACAGCCAGCATCATGGTCAGGGCGAAGGCGGCCCGGGCCAGAACGACAATCATCAGGGCAACGATGGCAGCAACACGCACGACAACGGCCAGCAACGCGGCGGCGACGGCGGACGCGACTGACCGCCCCCCCTTCGGCAGAAGGTCCGTCCTTAACGCGCCCGAACCCGGCCTCCAGATGTGAAATAAAACGCACTTCCGGAGGCTGGGCGGCCACCCCGCGTCATCGGGGCGGCAGGGCTTTTGGTGTATGCTGGGCCGATGTTTAACGACGCGCGACCGCGCCATGAATGATCCGTATCCCAGTCCGAAGCCAGCCGACAAACCCCGTACGCTGCTGGAACGCCTGACCGACCTCATCTCGCCCGAGCCCGAATCGCGGGCCGAGCTGCTCGAAATCCTCCAAGACGCCCATGCGCGCAGCCTGATCGACGCCGACTCCCTGTCGATGATCGAAGGCGTCTTCCAGGTCTCAGACCTGTGTGCGCGCGACATCATGATCCCGCGCGCGCAGATGGACGCGCTCAACATCGCCGACGCGCCGTCAGAATTCATTCCCTTCGTGCAGGAAGCCGCGCATTCGCGCTTCCCCGTCTACGAGGGCAGCCGCGACAACATCATCGGCATCCTGCTCGCCAAGGACCTGCTGCGCTTCTACACCGACGAAGACTTCGATGTGCGCGACATGCTGCGCCCGGCCGTGTTCATCCCCGAATCCAAGCGACTGAACGTGCTGTTGCGCGACTTCCGCGTCAACCGCAACCACATCGCCATCGTCGTTGACGAATATGGCGGCGTGGCGGGTCTCATCACCATCGAAGATGTGCTCGAGCAAATCGTCGGCGACATCGAAGACGAATACGACTTCGACCAGGAAGAAGACAACATCCTGCCGACCGCCGATGGCCACATGCGCGTGCGCGGGCTGACCGAAATCAGCCAGTTCAACGAAGCCTTCGGCACGCATTTCTCCGACGAAGACGTCGATACCGTGGGCGGGCTGCTGTCCAACCACCTGGGCCGCGTGCCGCACCGGGGCGAGAAGATCGTCATGGGCACGCTGCAATTCGACGTCCTGCGCGCCGATGCGCGCCAGGTGCAGGTGCTGCTCGTGCGCCGCCTCACCACGCCGGCCGGCGGCAATGCCACGGCCGACACTTCTGGTTCCCACCCCGCCTGATCCTTCCGTGCCCGCTCAGTTCTCTTCCCCTGCCGCACCGTCCCGTCGGCAGGACGCCCAAGCTGTGCCGCTCGCGCGGCTGCGTTTTGCGATGCCGCTGGCAGCGCTGCTTGGCGTCATGCATACGCTGTCGTTCGCGCCGAACCACTGGTGGTGGCTGCAGATCCTCTCGCTGACGGGGCTGGCCGCGCTCGTGCAGCGCGCCCCGCGCTTGCGTGATGCGGCATGGGTTGGCTATGCGTTCGGGCTCGGCTGGTTCCTGTCCGGCGTCTGGTGGCTCTATATCAGCATGCACGTCTACGGCGACATGCCGGCATGGATGGCCGCGCTGGCCGTGCTGCTGTTTGCCGGGTACCTGGCGCTGCATCCGGCGCTGGCGGTGTGGGCATGGCAGTGGCTCACGAGACGCGGGCGGTGGTCCGGTACCGCATCCGCGCTGGTATTTGGCGCGGCATGGGCCGTCACGGAGTGGCTGCGCGGCACGGTCTGGACAGGCTTTCCCTGGATCAACGGCGGTTACGCGCACACCGATGGCCCACTGGCCGGCTACGCGCCGCTGGTGGGCGTCTACGGCATCGTGCTGATCGCCGCCGTGCTGGCCGGCCTGCTGTGCGTCGCGGCTGAACGCCGCCTGCATTGGCTGGCGGGGCTCGCCGGTGCGCTCCTGCTGGTGGCCGGCTGGCCGCTGCACGGCATTGCGTGGACGCAGCCGCCAGGCAAGCCGATCTCCGTACGCCTCTTGCAGGGCAATGTGCCGCAGGACGTGAAGTTCCAGCAGACCGGCATCGAGCGCTCGCTGGAGCTGTACACCAAGATGGTCACCGAAAAACCCGCGCAACTGGTGGTCACGCCCGAGACGGCCTTCCCGATCATGATTCAGGAGATGCCGCAGGAGATCGCGCTGGCTATCCGCACCTATGTGGATACCACCGGCTCAAGCGTGCTCTTTGGCGCTGCCAGCGAGGACTCGCGCGTCGACTACACCAACAGCGTGTTCGGCGTCTGCCCGCAATTCCAAGGCGTCTACCGCTACAACAAGCACCACCTCGTGCCCTTCGGCGAGTTCATCCCCTTCGGTTTCCACTGGTTCGTCAACATGATGAACATGCCGCTGGGCGACTTCCGGCGCGGCCTGCCGGTGCAGCCGCCCATGGCGGTGGCCGACCAGCGCGTCGCACCCAACATCTGCTACGAGGATTTGTTTGGCGAAGAAATTGCCGCATCGCTACGGCATGCGGATCAGCCCGCCACGATGCTCGCGAACGTGACGAACCTGGCATGGTTTGGCGACACGATCGCGTTGGACCAGCACCTGCAGATCTCGCGCATGCGCGCGCTGGAAACGGGCCGTCCGATGCTGCGCGCCACCAACACGGGGGCGACCGCCGTGGTGCGGCCCGACGGCAGCGTACAGGCCCGTCTGCCCGTCTTCACGCTTGGCACATTGCAGACTGACGTGCAAGGCACGCAAGGCCTGACGCCATTCGTGCGGACCGGCAACGCGCCCGCGCTGGGCCTGGGCGCGCTGGTTCTGCTGGTGGCATTCGTGCGCCGCCGCCGGGCTTCGGCAGATTGATCGTTCAGCGTCCGGAGGGCTTTCGAGCCACTTTCCGGAGTCGCTGACAAAAAACGCTAAAATTCAACGTTTTACGGCGGGCAGGGAGCCAGGCGCTTCCCGTGCCCGCCGCTGCATTCCACCGTCGCGCGGCGCAACGCACGTTCCGTGCCGCCGCGGACCAACGGGTACCACCATGCTTACCTTCCAGCAACTCATTCTCAAGCTGCAGTCGTACTGGGACGCCCAGGGCTGCGCCCTGCTGCAACCGATCGACCTCGAAGTCGGCGCGGGCACGTCGCACGTGCACACCTTCCTGCGCGCGATCGGCCCGGAGCCGTGGCGTGCCGCCTACGTGCAACCGTCGCGCCGCCCCAAGGACGGCCGCTACGGCGAGAATCCGAACCGCCTGCAGCATTACTACCAGTACCAGGTGGTGTTGAAGCCCGCGCCGGAAAACATCCTCGACCTGTACCTCGGTTCGCTGGAAGCGCTGGGCCTGGACCTCAAGCAGAACGATGTGCGCTTCGTCGAAGACGACTGGGAAAACCCCACGCTCGGCGCCTGGGGCCTCGGCTGGGAGGTGTGGCTCAACGGCATGGAAGGCACGCAGTTCACGTACTTCCAGCAAGTTGGCGGCCTTGACTGCAAGCCCGTGACCGGTGAGATCACCTACGGCATCGAGCGCTTGGCGATGTACCTGCAGCAGGTCGAGAACATCTACGACCTGGTCTGGACGGAGTGGGAAGAGCCGGGCCCGAACGGCCCCGTGAAGCGCCGCCTGACCTACGGCGACGTCTATCACCAGAACGAGGTCGAGCAATCGACCTACAACTTCGAACAGGCCGACACGACGATGCTGTTCCGCCGCTTTGCGGAGCACGAAGCCGAAGCCAAGCGCCTGATGGGTGTACGCGCAGAAGGCGATGCCGCTGCCGAGGGCGACGCACCTGTCGTGCAACTGGCCCTGCCCGCCTACGAGCAAGTGCTCAAGGCCGGCCACACCTTCAACCTGCTGGACGCACGCGGCGCCATTTCGGTGACGGAGCGCGCGGCCTACATCGGCCGCATCCGCAATTTGTCGCGCCTGGTCGCGCAGGCTTACTACGATTCTCGCGAACGCCTCGGCTTCCCGATGTGCGGCACGGCCGCTGCCGCCGCCAAGACCACGGAGGCCGCATGACGGCCAACCGAGCACGGCGTGGCCTGGCGCTGCTGACGGCAGCGTCCATCGCCGCGCTGGCGCTACCGGCGAGTGTCGCGCAAGCGGCGCGGCATCGCACGTCCAAGGCGGCATCGACGGAGAAGGTTTTTGTCGTGCCCAGCACCCTGACGCAGCTTTGCGTAGCCGATTCCAAGCCGCTGCAGCAAGCGCTGAGCACGGCCTGGGCGCCGCCGCCGCCGTCGATCGATCAATGGACGAGCCTGGTGCGCACGATGGCCTGCGACCTCTCCGGCGCGCGTGACCTCGGCTGGCATCGCGTGCCGTTGCGCACGTATGCGACGGCCCTGCGCTTCCCGCTCACGTGGGTGGAGTGGCAAGGCGCCGGCGCAAAGGCACAGCGCCGCGCGCGCGTGTTCCGCTCGGCGGGGCAACTGCCGAGCCGTCTGGAATTCAACGTGTCCGGCACGCTGCAAGAGGTGCGTTACGACGCGCGACGCGGCCTGCTGTCGGCCCGCTTCCTGCGCCGCGATGCTGCCGCGCCCGGCACCACGCCCGCGCCGATTGCACCGCCACCGCCACCGGGCCAGTGCGCCGGCACGCAATTGCAGTTCCAGCAGCAGAACGGCGTGTGGCTGCTCTCGGGCGTGGAGCCCGTGCCCGGCTCGCCTTGCTGATCACTGAACCGAACCACACAACGTACCGCCGCACCTGATCTGAACACCCTGCGGCGCAGAACAACGACGTCACCGATTCAAACGCTATGTCCACCCTCCTGATCGAACCGCTGACCGAAGAACTGCCGCCCAAGGCGCTGGCCCGCCTGGGCGAGGCGTTTGCGCGCGGCCTGTTTGACGGTCTGTCGGCGCAAGGCCTGCTCGAAGAGGGCGCTGCCGTGGAAGGTTTTGCCACGCCGCGCCGCTTGGCCGCATCGATCACCGGCGTGCGCCGCACCGCGCCCGATCGCGAACTGCGCGAGAAAGTGCTGCCCGTGACGGTCGCCTTCGATGCCGAGGGCAAGCCCGCCGCGCCGCTCGTCAAGAAGCTGGCTGCACTGGCCAAGACCGTGGGCGTGGACGCCATCGCCCCTGAATCGCTCGAACGCGCGCCTGACGGTAAGGCCGAAGCGCTGTTCTATCGCTATACCGCGCGCGGCGCCGTGCTGGCCGACGGCCTGCAGACGGCACTGTCGCAGACCATCGCCAACCTTCCGATCCCGAAGGTGATGACGTATCAGCGCCCGAACGGCGAGAACGTTCAGTTCGTGCGCCCCGCACACAAGCTGATCGCGCTGCTCGACAGCGAAGTCATCCCGGTCAGCGCATTTGGCCTGCAAGCTGGCAACGTGACGCTGGGCCACCGTTTCCTGTCGGCCGGCGAAATCGTCATCCAAAACGCCACGTCGTATGCGAGCACGCTGGAATCGCAGGGCAAAGTCATTGCCGGCTATGGCGAGCGCAAGGAAGCCATCCGCGCCGAGCTGCTCAAGACGGCCGGCGCCGATACAGTAGTCATGCCCGAAGCGCTGCTGGATGAAGTGAACGCGCTGGTCGAATGGCCCGTGGTCTACCCCTGCCATTTCGAGGAAGCGTTCCTCGCCGTGCCGCAGGAGTGCCTGATCCTGACCATGCAGACCAACCAGAAGTACTTTGCACTGACCGATGCACAAGGGCACCTGCGCAACCGCTTCCTGATCGTCTCGAACATCGCCACGGGCACGCCCGAGGCCATCATTCAAGGCAACGAACGTGTGGTCCGCCCGCGCCTGGCCGACGCCCGCTTCTTCTTCGAACAGGACAAGAAAAAGCCGCTGGCCGATCGTGTGCCGTTGCTTTCGCGCGTGGTCTATCACAACAAGATCGGCACGCAGCGTGAGCGTGTGTCACGCCTGCAGGCCATCGCCGGCCAACTGGCCGAGAAGCTCGGTGCGGATGTAGCACACGCCTCGCGCGGCGCGTTGCTGGCCAAGGCTGATCTGCTGACCGACATGGTGGGCGAATTCCCGGAGCTGCAGGGCACGATGGGCACCTACTACGCCCGCCACGACGGCGAACCCGACGACGTGGCGCTGGCCTGCTCCGAACACTACCAACCGCGCTTTGCCGGCGACGCGTTGCCCAGCACCGCCACCGGTACCGCGGTGGCATTGGCCGACAAGCTGGAAACGCTGGTTGGCATCTGGGGCATCGGCCTGCAACCCACGGGTGAGAAAGATCCGTTCGCGCTGCGTCGCCACGCGCTGGGCATCCTGCGCATGCTGATTGAGAAGCCGCTCGTTCTCACGATCGACGATGCGCTGCAGATTGCCGCCGCCAGCTTCGATGGCATCGCGGCCGTCAAGCCGGACCTGGCCGCCATCTCCGACTTCCTGTACGACCGCCTGCGCGGCTACCTGAAGGACAAGGGCTACAGCACCAACGAGGTGGAAGCCGTGGTCAGCCAGCGCCCGCAGCGTCTGGACGACATCGTCGCGCGCCTCGAAGCCGTGCGCGCCTTTGCTGCCCTGCCGCAGGCAGAAGCGCTGGCCGCCGCCAACAAGCGCATCACCAACATCCTGAAGAAGACCGACGTGGCCATTGGTGCCGTGCAGCCGCAACTGCTCAAGGAAGACGCTGAGCGCGCCCTGCACCAGGCGGTGGCCTCGTCGGAGCCGCAGGTGCACGATGCCTTCGCACGCGGCGACTTCACCACCGCGCTCAAGACGCTGGCCGGCCTGCGCGAAGCGGTCGACACCTTCTTCGACGGCGTGCTGGTGATGGCCGACGACACCGCGCTGCGCGACAACCGCCTCGCGCTGCTGGGTGAACTGCACGGCTTGATGAACCGCGTCGCGGACATCTCCAAGCTGGCCGCCTGATCGGCCCCCCAAGCACCGTTCGGAGCCCACCATGCCCCATGTTCCCAAACTGGTGATTCTCGACCGCGATGGCGTCATCAACCACGACAGCGACCAGTTCATCAAGTCGCCTGACGAGTGGATCGCCCTCGACGGCAGCCTGGAAGCCATTGCCGAGCTGAACCAGGCCGGCTACCAGGTGGTGGTGGCAACCAACCAGTCGGGCATCGGGCGCGGCCTGTTCGAGGCCGCCGCGCTCAACGCCATGCACGAGAAGATGTACAAGGCGCTCGCCACCTACGGCGGGCGCGTCGATGCCGTCTTCTTCTGCCCGCACACCGCCGCCGATGCGTGCGAGTGCCGCAAGCCCAAGTCCGGCATGCTCCGCGAGATTGCACGCCGCTTCGACATGGACCTGACGGGCGTGCCGGTCGTGGGTGACTCCCTGCGCGACCTGCAAGCCGGCGTCGAAGTCGGCGCCGTACCTCACCTCGTACTGACCGGCAAGGGCGTCAAGACCCGCGATGCCGGTGACCTGCCCCCAGGCACCCAGATTCATCAGGACCTGCGTGCGTTTGCGCGTGCGCTGCTATCCCCTGCGCCCCAGGGCACGCCCACGCGCGCCCCTTGAATTCGCCCCCAATGACTTTTATCCGTTCGCTGCTGTACCTGGTTTTCCTGATCGTCTGGACACCGATTTACGCGGTGGCCTGCTTCATCGTCTTTCCGTTCATGAACCCGCACCGCCGTTTCTGGATGGTGTCCGGCTGGACGAAGTCTGCAATCTGGATGGCGCGCTGGCTGCTCGGCATCCGTTGGCAATACCAGGGCTGGGAGCACATCGAGGAAGCCGTCGCCACCAACAAGCAGGTGGTACTGCTTTCCAAGCATCAGTCAGCGTGGGAAACCATGGCCTATGTTGCGACCATGCCACGCCCGCTGTGCTACGTCTTCAAGCGCGAACTGCTGTATGTGCCGTTCTTCGGATGGGCGCTCGGCATGCTCAAGATGGTGCACATCAACCGCAAGGACGGCGCCAATGCGTTCACCTCGGTCGCGCGCCAGGGCAAGGAGCGCCTTGCAGATGGCGCATGGGTGATCATGTTTCCGGAAGGCACGCGCACGCGCTCGGGCGACCCGAAACCGCGCTACAAGAGCGGCGGCGCGCGCTTTGCCGTGGATACCGGCGCATGGGTCATCCCCATCGCGCACAACTCCGGCCGCGTGTGGCCGCGCAATTCGTTCCTGAAGCATCCGGGCTTGATCACCCTATCGGTCGGGCCGGCCATTCCGAGCGCTGGCAAGACCAGCGACGAGCTCAACCGCGAAGTCGAAGCGTGGATCGAAACAGAAATGCGTAGAATCGACGCCGATAGCTACCGCGAGCACGCATGAAACTGCTGCGCCCACCGACTTCGCCCACCCCCGCCGACAGCGTCCAGCTTGAGCTGCCGCTGCTCGCGCCTGAGGCCCCGTCGCCTTCGCAGCCGCCTGACGCGTCACTCCTCGCCCCACCCGCACTCGACTTTTCCACCGCACCGCTCGGCCCCAACCAGCGCCGTCTGACGCTGGGCGAGCGCGCGCTCATCTATAACCTCAAGCGTTCGTCGCTGCGCACCATCGGCTTTGTCATCGATGACCGCGGCTTGTCGATCACGGCGCCACGCTGGGTCACACTGGCCGAGATCGAACACGCCATCGCCGAAAAGCAGAAGTGGATCTTCGCCAAGCTGGCCGAATGGCGCACGAACGCCGCACGCCGCATGCTGCCGCCCATGGAGTGGCAAGACGGCGCTGCGCTGCCCTTCCTCGGCAAGACGATCACGCTCAAGCTGGAGTCACCGATCGGCGCGTTGATGTTCGATGCCGACACCGGCGTGCTGCACCTGGGCCTGCCGCCCACCACCACCGAGCAGCAGATCAAGGACCGCGTGCAAGGCTGGCTGCAGACGCAAGCGCGACGCCTCTTCGGAGAGCGGCTCGAAGTGTATGCCGAGCGCCTGGGCGTGCGGCATAGCGCGTATGCGCTGTCCTCCGCCGCTACGCGCTGGGGCAGCTGCACGGCCGACGGCAAGATCCGTCTGAACTGGCGCCTTGTGCATTTCCCGCTGAGTCTGATCGACTACGTGGTTGCGCATGAGCTCGCGCATCTCAAGGAAATGAACCACAGCCCGCGCTTCTGGGACACGGTTGAGTCAATCTTCCCTGAGTTTCGCGAGGCGCGGGAGCAACTGCGCTCGCATCCACCGGAATACTTGCCGGCCTTCTGATCCGCCTCGCCCACGCCGCAACGGCGCACGAGGGATGCGGCTGCAGAAAGACCCTCGCCAGCACGCTGCGCCACACCCTCCTACAATATCGCCTTCCGCAGTCCCCCAAGGAAGGAAATCCCATGCGAATGCTCCACACCATGCTGCGCGTCGGCGACCTGCAGCGATCGATCGACTTCTACACTAAGGTGCTCGGCATGCAGCTGCTGCGCACCAGCGACAACCCGGAATACAAATACTCGCTCGCGTTCGTCGGCTACGGCCCGGAGGCCGGCAACACCGTCATCGAGTTGACCTACAACTACGGCGTAAGCGAATACGACCTCGGTTCAGCATTCGGCCACCTTGCAGTCGAGGTCGACAATGCGGCGCAGGCCTGCGACCAGATCCGCAACGCGGGCGGCAAGGTCACGCGCGAAGCCGGCCCGGTCAAGGGCGGCAGCACCATCATTGCGTTTGTGGAAGATCCGGACGGCTACAAGATCGAGCTGATCCAGGCGCACTCCATGCCCGATGGCAACCGCCACTGACGCCATCCGCCGGCCGCTGGACGGCACCGCCATCGGCCTGATGGTGGTGCTGTGCATGTGCTGGGGCTTTCAGCAGGTCGCCATCAAGGTGGCGGCGCACGACGTGGGCCCTGTCATGCAGGCCGGCGTGCGCTCGGCGATTGCGTCGATCCTGGTGTTCGCATTTGCGCTCTGGCGCGGCACGTGCCTCTCGTTGCGCGACGGCACGCTGGCCGGTGGCCTGATGGCGGGCGTGCTGTTCGGCGTCGAGTTCCTGTGCATCTTCATCGGCCTGGGCTACACAACGGCCTCGCGCATGGCAGTGTTCCTCTACACAGCACCCATCTTCACAGCGCTCGGCCTGCACTTCTTTGTGCTAGGCGAACACCTGCGCCCGCGGCAGTGGACGGGCATCGGCATTGCGTTTGCGGGGATCGTGCTGGCGTTTGCCGATGGTGTCCTGCACCCGGCGGCCGGGCCGTCGACCTCGTTGGGTGACGCGCTGGGCGTGGTGGCGGGCGCGCTGTGGGGCGCGACGACCATCGTCGTGCGGGCAAGCAAGCTCTCAGAAGCACCGGCGGCGAAGACGCTGCTGTACCAATTGGCCGTCTCGGCCGTGCTGCTGTTGTTGATGGCTGCCGGCACCGGCCAGGCCTTTACCGCGAACCTCACGCCCACGGCACTGGCGAGCCTCGCTTACCAATCCGTGCTGATCGCATTCGCCAGTTACTTGACGTGGTTCTGGCTGCTGCGCCGCTACCTGGCGTCGCGGTTGTCAGTGTTCTCGTTTCTGACGCCGCTGTTTGGCGTGGCGTTTGGCGTGCTGCTGTTGCACGAGCCGGTGGGCCTGCGGTTTGCGCTGGCGGCGGCGCTCGTGCTGTCGGGCATCCTGCTCGTCAATCTTCGCTAAGGTTAGAAACGCTGCCGGCGATGCGGTTGGCCGGCAGCGCGTTCGCCACGGCCACGAAATCTTCTACCGGCACTTCTTCTGCGCGGCGGCCCAGGTCAAAGCCAAGCGCTTCGAAATCGATCACGTCGCGCAGCGCGCCCAGCGTGTTGCGCAGCACCTTGCGCCGCTGCGAAAACGCCATCGTCACCACCGTGCCGAGCGCGCGCATGTCGACCGGCGCATACGGCGATTTATCGGCTGGCCAGGGAATCATCCGCACCACCGCCGAATCCACCTTGGGCGGCGGGTTGAACGAGCCCGGCGGCACATCCAGCACCAGCTCCATGTAGTACCGCACCTGCAGCATCACCGACAGCCGGCTGAACGCCTTGCTGCCCGGCGCGGCCACCATGCGGTCGACCACCTCTTTCTGCAGCATGAAATGCTGATCGCGCACGCGGTCGGCGAACGTGGCCAGATGGAACAGCAGCGGGCTTGAGATGTTGTACGGCAGGTTACCGACGATGCGCAGCAGCCGGTCCGCCTCCACCAGCGAACCGAAATCAAACGCGAGTGCATCGCCTGCATGCACGATCAGCCGATCGCCGAAACGCTTCTGCAAGCGCGCGACGAGGTCACGGTCCAGCTCGACTACCTGCAGCGTGCGCACGCGCTCCATGAGCGGCACGGTGAGCGCGCCGAGGCCCGGGCCGATTTCGACGAGCACGTCGTCGGGCTTTGGATCAATGGCGGCAACGATGGCGTGGATCACGCCGTCATCGACCAGGAAGTTCTGGCCGAAGCGCTTGCGGGCCTGGTGCCCCTGGTGAACGCCGGTCGTGGATCGTACCATTGCGAACTCGAAATCGAAAAGGTGAAGAAACTCAGGAACGTGCAGTGTGCCGCGCCATGGCGATGGCGGTATCGATCGCCTCGATCATGCTGCCGAACTCGGCGCGACCCGTGCCCGCCAAGTCCAGCGCCGTACCGTGGTCCACCGACGTGCGCACGAACGGCAGGCCCAGCGTGATGTTTACGCCATGCCCGAAGGTGCCGTACTTGAGCGGCGCCAGACCTTGGTCGTGGTACATCGCCAGCACGCAATCGGCCTCGGTAAGAAGCCGCGGCTGGAACAGCGTGTCGGCCGGATACGGACCGCGCGCATCGATTCCGCGCGCACGCGCACGCGCGATGGCCGGCTCGATCACCTCGATCTCTTCGCGGCCAAGGTGACCTGATTCACCCGCATGCGGATTCAGCCCCGTCACGAGAATGCGCGGCGCGGTCAAGCCGAAGCGCGTGCGCAAATCACGTTGCACGATGTCGAGCGTTTCGTCGAGCACTGCGGGCGTGATAGCGTCCGGCACCTCGCGCAACGGCAAATGCGTCGTGGCCAGCGCCACGCGCAGCATGGCGTTGTCGTGTGCCGGCTGCGGGCCAGCGAGCATCATCACCACGCGCGGCGTGCGGCTGCGCTCTGCCAGGTATTCGGTATGGCCAGTAAACGGCACCCCTGCGTCGTTGATCGTGCTCTTCTGCACCGGCGCCGTGACCATCGCGTCGTAACGGACGCCGTCCGCCGTGCCAATCTGGCAGCCATCGATGGCCGCGTCGAGCAGGCCCAGCACATACCGGCCGTTGGCGGCATCGAGCACGCCAGCGCGCACTGGCGCACCCAGCGGGCGCTCCACAATAGTCAGCGCCGTGGAGGCAACACGCCAGAAATCGCCCTGTCCGATCGCGTCAGCGCGCGCCTGCAGCAATGCCGCATCTCCAATCACGTGCCACTGCACATCGGCGTAACGCGGCGACGCCTGTCGCGCCAAGTGCAGCAACGCAGCCACGGTGATATCGGGGCCGATACCGGCAGGTTCTCCGGGGGTGATGGCAATGTTCAGCATGCAGCGCTTTCCTGCGATGGTTTCCGGTCGGTCTAGAAACGCCACGGCCGCCCGCAGGCGGCCGTGAGCGATGCGGATGTCCGTAGCTTACTGCTGACGGTTCACGCGGTATTCCACGTGTGCCGAGTCGCGCAGCTCACGCAGCCAATCTTCATAGGCGGCCTGCACCTTCTGCTCGCGGATCACCGAACGTGCGTAGTCGCGCTGTCGGTCTCCCGACACCTCTGCCTCGCGACGACCTTCCACCTGGATCAGATGCACACCGAACTGGCTCTGCACCGGCTGCGACACATCACCGGGCTTGAGCTGGTTCATCGCCTGCTCGAATTCCGGCACCAACTGACCCGGTGACACCCAGCCCAGTTCGCCACCCGCACCGGCCGAACCGTCCTGCGAATACCGGCGAGCCGCGTCGCCAAAGTCATAGCCGTGCACGATCCGATCGCGCAGGCCCGCCAACTGGCGGCGCGCGTCTTCTGCCGACATCGTCGGACCGGTCTTGATCAGAATGTGGCGCACTTGCGTCTGCTGCACCTTGGCGGCAATCGCCGTGCTCGGTGCGCGCTTCTCCAACAGCTTGATCACGTGATAACCAGCCGGGCTTTCGACCACTTGGCTCGCCACCTGGCCGGCCTTCATGTCGACCACGGCGTTGGCAAACACAGCTGGCAAGCGACCGATCGGACGCAGCCCAAGTTCGCCGCCTTGCGAGGCATCCTGGGCGCCCGAATTGTCGCGCGCCAGCTTGGCGAAATCCGCACCGCCCTGTGCTTGTTTGAGCAGGGCTTCGGCCTTGCTGCGTGCTGCGGCCTTCTCGGCATCCGTGGCGCTTTCGGCGACCGGCACGAGAATCTGCGCGACGTTGTATTGCTGCTCGCCAGCCGGGGCCGTGCCGCCGCCCTGCTGCGCCAGATAGTTATCGATCTCGCCGTCGTAGACCTGTACCTTGGAGTCGACCTCGCGCTCGCGCAGGCGAGCCAGCAGGATTTCCTGACGCAGGTCGTCGCGGTACTTGTCGTACGTCATGCCGGCGTCCTTCAGCTTGCTCTTGAGCTGCGGGACGGACAGATTGTTGCGCTGGGCCACGCTTTCCACCGCACGATCCACATCGGCATCGGACACGCGGATGCCGCTTTCCTTGGCGGTCTGCGCCTGCACGCGCTCCAGGATCAGCTGCTCAAGCACTTCGCCGAGCATATCTGCGCGCGGCGGCAGCGGACGGTTCTGTGCGCGGAACGTGCGCTCCACCAGATCCGCGCGGTTAAGCAGTTCGCGGCGGGTGATGACGTCAGTGTTGACCACGGCCACCACTTCATCGACTAGTTGGCTGCGCGGCGCGCCCGGAGCCGTCGGCTCGGGCAGCGTGCCCTGCAGCAGCGGCTGGCTTGGCGACGAACCCGGGTTGGCGAAGATGCCACGCACAGGAGCGCTCTTTTTTGCCGTGTGCGCCGGCTGCGCGTAGACGGCTGGTGCCAGCGTGGTCCCCGCCATCAGCGCGACCAGCACGCTGGTGGCGACACGCAAGCGGCCCAGAGGAGCCACACGCGTGGCGAAAGCGGTCGATTGGAAAGCCATGATGTCGTTATTCATATTGATCCAGCACGGACGGCGTGATCGGCTGCGCGGTCACCGGCTGGTAGCCGGGCACGTTCAGACGAATCACGTCGATCGGATTGTTCCCCACCTTCGACAAACCCTTGAATTCGATCTGGGCAAAGATATGCGTCGTATAGCCCGAAACCGCATTGCTGTAGCGCTGTACCGCCAGTCGGCCGACCCAGCAGTCCGCAACATATTCCAGGCCAAGCAGCATATCCGACGGCTTACGCGCATCCAGGTCATAACCGATGCGACCCAGGCCGTACAGGCGCCGTGTGATCGGCCACTGCGTTGAGATATCAGCCTGTTCCAACGGCAGCTGACCGGTATTCGCGTCTTGCCGGTAATAGCGGTAGCCGAGGTTGATCACCTTGTTGGCTTCCGGCTTCCAGCTGAATGCGACGGTCGAGCGCATGATGCGATCGATGTCCTGATTGTACTGAAGGTTCGTATCGAAAAAGATGCCGCGGAACATCTGGATCGTGGTCGCGCCCAGAAGGTCGGAATAGCGGCGCACCGACGTCGGTGCCGCACCCGCCAGCGTCACGCGCTGGCCTTCGAAATCGATACGTTGGGCGATCGTGGCACGCAGGCGTTCAATGCCCGATTCCGCTTCAATAAAGCGCGTGGTCACGCCCGCTGTCAGCTTGTTGTTGTCGGCAATGCGGTCGTAACCGGTGTACGGATTTTCGGTAAAGATCTGGCCGAGGTTGTAGTCCGACTGACCGGTATCGAACAACGGAATCTGCGACTGATCGCGATACGGCGTGTACACGTAGAACACGCGCGGCTCCAGCGGCTGGATGTAGCTCACGCCAAACAGCTTGGTGACCAGTGGCGCATCGCGCTCAAAGGTCATGCCCGAATCAAGCGAGAACGTGGGCAGCGTGCGATTGATCTGCGTGTCCTGCGTATCACCCGCCGGACGGTCCAGGCGATATGCGGTGGTGTTCAAGATGAACTTCGGCGTGACGTACCAGCCGGGGCGGATGATCGGGTAGCTGATCGTCGGCTGCATGAACAACCGCTCACCCTGGACGGTGTTAGCTGTAGGAATCGAGAACCGGGTGTAATCGGTTTGGAAGTTAATGTCGAAGCCACCCGCATCGTATCGCGCGTACGACAGGTTCAACTGTGGTACCCGCTCGTAGGGCGCCGCCAATGGCGTTGTCGCTGTCGACAGCGTCTGGAATTTCTGCACACGCGCCAGCGCAACCCAGTCGCCGACTGAGTACGTGACGCCGCCTTCCTGAACGTACTGACGCTGCGTTGCCGTGACGATGCTGCGACCAAGGTCATCCGGATAGGTGTTATCGGAGACCTTGTTGTAGTTGATGTAGCCGGTCAGCCCAGGCGCCAGGCGCTGCGTGTGCACGGCCGAAATCGACCAACGGTTGCGACCTGCTTCACGATCATCGGGCAGGAATTCGCCGCGCAGGACGCCGCTGTACGACGTATCGAGATAGCGGTATTCGGCGCCCAGCTGCAGGCCACGCGTACTGAGCAGACGCGGATACAACGTCAGATCGCGATTCGGCGCGATGTTGAAGTAGTACGGCAATGTGACGTCGGCCCCGCTGCGGCTGTTGTAGCCGAAGACCGGTGCCAGGAAACCGCTGCGGCGATCGTCATTGAGCGGGAAGTCCATGATCGGCGCGGCAAACACCGGCACGCCGAAGAAGTGCAGTACGCCGTTGCGGCCAGTGCCGACTTGGCGATCGCTGTCGATGTCGATGCGGCTCGCGCTGAAGTACCAGTCGACGTTGTCGGGCGAGCACGTGGTGTACGTACCGCGCGTGATGCGGCTGTTGTCCTTGTCGATGAAGTCGATGCGGTCTGCGGTGCCGCGGCCACCGGTCGAGTGGAACTCGTAGGTCGGCGTGCTGATGGTGCCTTCGTTGGCGGTGACTTTGAGCTTGGCATCCGGGCCGGTGACGAGCGTGCCGCCCTTGAACAGACGCACGTTGCCAGTGGCGGTCGCAACGTCGGTGTCCTGGTTGTAGTCGAGCGTGTCGCCCTTGAGCACCGAACCGTTGCGGCGCAATTCGCCATTGCCGCGCAGGTTGATGTCTTCGTTGGTGCGGCCGTCCATCTTGTCGGCCGCGGTAAATGTGGGGACAGTGTTGTCCGGTCGCTGGACGGGCTCGGCCATCTTGGGCACCAGCGGACTGCCGCCAGGCGTGGTCGGGCCGGACGTGGCCAGCGCTGTCACCGACGAGGCTGGGGTAACAGCAGGCGCCGTCGCTCGCGTGGTGTCCGCGCTCTGCGCCGCGGACGTCGCCGTCCAGACACCGGCCACCGCGAACACCAGCGGGCGCAATGCCAGCGTGCCACGCCGGTTGGCGGGCCGCTGATCGGGCGCGGCAACAGCAGCGCGCTGCCGGTTTTTCCTGGCTCGGTTCGGTTCGGTCATGCAGATCGGGAACAGGGCCGCGCGCGCAACGGCACGCACAGGCACAAAATCAGTCAGTACTGCGGTCAATTCCGCCGTCGGACGCGGCCTGGACGGGGCCGGCGCTCGCTCGTGGCGAAACTCGGTCGGGTATTATACGGGGCTTCCTTCCAGCCTCATTCCAGCATTCTCTCAGCATGGCTTCGACCCCTGGCGCCGCAGCAGGCGCAACCGACGCACGTCTCAGTCAACTGCGCGACTGGCTCGGCACATTGCCCGCCGCCCGCGGCCTGCGCATCGACACGCTGCAGCCCGCTTCGGCCGATGCCAGCTTCCGCCGTTATTTCCGCCTGGACAGCGCCCACGGCACGCTGGTCGTCATGGACGCCCCGCCGCCGCAGGAAGACTGCCGCCCGTTCGTCCATGTGGCAGGCCTGCTGAATGGCGCCGGCGTGCATGCACCTCAGGTGCTGGAGCAGGATCTCGCGCAGGGCTTCCTCCTGCTGACCGATCTGGGCCCGCAAACGTATCTGCAATCCCTGCGCGAACGCAATTTCGACCTCGCCTACGCCGATACGCTGTTCCGCCCGGCCATCCATACCCTGGTGCGGTGGCAGTCGGCCTCGCGCGAGGGAGAGCTGCCTCCGTACGACGAAGCGCTGCTGCGCCGCGAGCTGTCGCTGTTTCCGGACTGGTATGTCGACCGCCACCTGCAACGCCCGCTCGACGCCACGCAGCGCGAATCGCTCGACAAGGTGTTCAAGCTGCTGGTCGACAGCGCCTTGGCCCAGCCGCGCGTGTACGTGCACCGTGACTACATGCCGCGCAACCTGATGATCAACGCGGCCGACCCATCGCAGCCGGGCGTGCTGGACTTCCAGGACGCCGTCTACGGACCGATCACCTACGACGCCGCCTCGCTGCTGCGCGACGCCTTCCTGTCGTGGGATGAAGAGCAGGAGCTGGATTGGGCCGTGCGCTACTGGGAAGCTGCCCGCGCAGCCAAGCTGCCGGTCGATGACGACTTCGGCGAGTTCTACCGCGCCCTCGAATGGATGGGCGCGCAACGCCATCTGAAAGTGGCCGGCATTTTCGCGCGCCTGCGCTACCGAGACGGCAAGACCGGCTACGTGGAAGACACCCCGCGCTTCATCGCCTACCTGCGCCGCGTGTGCAGCCGCTACAACGCGCTGGCGCCGCTGGCCCGCCTGCTCGATCAACTCGAAGATCGCGCACAGAAAATCGGCTATACGTTCTGATGGCTTCCCCCCGCGCCGTCGAGTTTCGCGCCGGCATGCTGGCACTCGCGCCCATGCTGCTGGGCGTGGTGCCGTTCGGCATGATCTACGGCGTGCTGGCCACGTCCGCGGGCATGCCCGCGTGGCTTGCCGTCGCGATGAGCACCATCGTTTGCGGTGGCGCCTCGCAGATGATTCTTGTGCAGTTGTGGGCCGGTGGCGCGCCGGCGCTGGTGATTGCGGCGACGGTCTCGATGGTGAATCTGCGGCACGCGCTGTATTCGGCCAGCATTGCGCCGGCGCTGGCACACCTCCCTCGCCGCTGGAAATGGCTGATCGCCTATCTGCTGACCGACGAAGCCTTCGCCGCCATGAACCGCCGCGTCGTCACCGCGCAGCCCGGCAGCGAGGAAGCCGCCTACCGCCATTGGTATTTCCTGGGCGCTGGCGTGGCACTGTGGTCAAGCTGGCAGGCGTCGACAATCGTTGGCGTGGTGCTGGGGGCCCAGGTGCCGACCTCGTGGCCGCTCGATTTCTTCCTGCCGCTGACGTTCATCGCCATCGTGGTGCCGGCGCTGCGCACGCGCGCACAACTGGCTGCAGCGTTGGCCGGCGCCGCGCTGGCCGTGGCGTGGACGGGCTGGCCGCACAAGCTCGGGCTGATGAGCGCGGCATGTGTGGGCATTGCCGTCGGCGCGTTGGTTGAGCGCTTGCTGGCTCGGCCGTCCAACAAGGGAGCTGCTGCATGAAAGCCCTGATCCTCTTCGGCGTGCTGCTGATTGCCGGCGCGGCGACCTACCTGATCCGCCTATCGTTTATCGCGTTGGAAGGGCGCATGAACCTGCCGATGTGGTTCCGCAATGCCCTGCCCTACGTGCCGGCCGCGATGCTGACCGCGCTGATCGCGCCCGACCTGCTGATGCGCGACAGCGCGCTCGCGGTGTCGGTCGACAACCCTCGCCTGCTTGCCGGCATCGTCGCCATCGTCATCGCACGGGTGACGAAGAGCGCGATGTGGACCATCGTCGGCGGCATGGCTGTGCTGCTGATTCTCATGAAGGTGATGGCTTGAATTCCACGACGCGTGCCATGATTTTTGCGGCGGGCCGCGGCGACCGCATGCGCCCGCTGACCGACCACCCGCCCAAGCCCCTGCTCAACGTGGGCGGCAAACCGCTGATCGTCTGGCAGATCGAGCGCTTGGCCGCGGCAGGCGTGCGCGACATTGTCATCAACCACGCGTGGCTCGGCGCGCAGATCGAAGCCGCGCTCGGGGATGGCAGCACGTGGGGCGTGCGCCTCGCGTATTCACCAGAAGGGCAAGCGCTGGAGACGGCGGGCGGTGTCGCCCAGGCGATGCCGCTGCTGCATGCCGGCGATGGGCACAGCGTATTCATTGCCGTCAGCGGCGATGTGTTCTGCGATTACGACTACGCCGCACTGCGCGACCGTGCGCCCTCAATGGCGGCGCAAGCGACACCCGGCATGCACCTGGTGATGGTGCCCAACCCGCCCTACCATCTGCGCGGCGATTTCGCGCTGGATAGCGAAGGCACGCTCCACGCCGACGGCTCCGAGCGCCTCACGTTCGGCAACATCGGCTTGTACGACACGCGCCTATTTGCCGGCATCACGCCCGGCTCGCGACTGGCGATGACGCCGCTGTACCACCAAGCCATCGCCGAAGGTCGCGCCACCGGTGAACGCTTCGACGGCCGGTGGGAAAACGTCGGCACGCCCGCCCAGCTGGCCGCACTCGACGCAGAACTCGCGGCGCGCTAAGCGCTTACGCCATCGCGGCGCTCAATGATTCCGCCGTCATCGGGCGGCCCAGCAGGTAACCCTGCAGCGAGTGACAACCGAGCCGCGTCAGGAACGCCTGCTGCTCGGCCGTCTCCACACCTTCTGCGACGATGCGCAGGTTCAGCGTCTGGCCCAGTGCCACGATGGCCGAGACGATAGCCGCGTCTTCCGTGTCGTGCGCCAGATCGCGCACAAAGCCGCGGTCGATCTTCAGCTCGCTGGCCGGCAAACGCTTGAGATACAGCAGGCTGGAATAGCCGGTGCCAAAATCGTCGATCGAAATCCGCACGCCCATCGCGTCGAGCTGCTGCAGGATCTGCAAGCTGGCATCGACATCGCGCATGGCGGTCGACTCCGTAATCTCAAGCGTCAGGCTGCGCGGGTCCAGCGCATGGCGCGCGAGCGTGTCGCGCACGGTGTCGATGAGCGCGGCATGGCCAAACTGCAGCGCAGATAGATTCACTGCGACGGTCCAGGCGATGCGCCCCTCGCGGTGCCATTGCGCCATCTGGCGACAGGCTTCGTCCAGCACCCACGCGCCCAGCGGCACGATCAGGCCGGTCTTTTCGGCCAGCGGGATGAACTCGTCGGCGGGCACCAAACCGCGCTGCGGATGCTGCCAGCGCACCAGCGCCTCCACGCCCATGATCGGCCCATTGGGCGCGTTGAACTTGGGCTGATAGTGCAGCACGAGTTCGTTGCGCTCGACCGCCCGTCGCAGGTCTTGCACGAGCTGCAACTGCTGATGCACCTCGGCATTCATGGAGGGCTCGAAAAAGCTATAGGCGTTGCGGCCCAAGCCCTTCGCGTGGTACATCGCCGCATCGGCATTGGTCAGCAGATCGTGCTGGTTGCCGCCGTCGCCCGGGTAGATCGCGATGCCGATGCTGGTGGAAACGCGCAACTCGTGACCGCCGGCCATGAAGGGCTCGCGCACCACCTCCAGCAGCGCGTCGGCCAGGGAGCCGGCGTCTTCCGGATCGTCCACGTAGGCGAGCACGACGAATTCATCGCCGCCGACACGCGCTACGGTGTCCTGCTGGCGTACCCGCGCGCCGATGCGCTGCGCGACGTCGATCAGCAGCAGATCGCCCACGTGGTGGCCATAGACATCGTTGACCGCCTTGAAGCCATCCAGGTCCATGAACATCAGCGCGAAGCGGCGCTTCTCGCGTTCGGCCGTGCGGATCGCCTGGGTCAGGCGGTCTTCCAGCAGCACGCGGTTGGAAAGCTTGGTCAGGTTGTCGTGCAGCGCGAGGTAGGCGAGCTCCTTGTTAGCCGCAGCCAGTGAATTCGCCAGCAAGGCGGTGCGCGCTTCCATGCGCAAGTCGAGCACCGAGATGATCAGTGCGATGGCCAGCACCGCCAGCGTCACGATGATGATGACCAACGCCAGCCATTCGGCACTCGCGCCGGTGTGCGCAGCGCCGCACACACTGCCAAATGGAAACGATGCCGCCGACATGCCCGTGTAGTGCATGCCGACGATGGCCACGCCCATCACCACCGCCGAACCGGCACGCAGTGCACGAACGCGTCGCGACTGCCGCCTCAGGCGGAACGCGATCCACAGCGCCACGCCGGAGGCCAGCACTGCAATCACGACTGACAGCCCAAACCGCGCGGGGTCGTATTGGATGCCCGGGCTCATGCGCAGCGCGGCCATACCGGTGTAGTGCATGCCCGCGACACCCGCGCCCATGAGCAGCGCGCCGCCCACCAGACGCGGCCACGGCAATTCACGCCGGCTGACCAGCCACAACGCAAACATCGAAGCCCCGATACCGATGGCGAGCGAGGTAAGCGTGATCCCGACGTCATATCCAACCGGGATCGGCAGGTTCAGCGCCAGCATGCCGACAAAGTGCATCGACCAGATGCCCAGCCCCATGGCCGAGGCGCCGCCGATGAGCCACGACAACGCCGCGCGGCCGTGTGCGGTGACGACACGTCCTGCCATATCCAGCGCCGTATACGACGCCAGAATGGCCACGAAGAGGGAAAGCAGGACGAGAAGAGGGTTGTAACTGCTGGCGAGCATCGGTTCTCCTGGGCAGGCCGATCCAATGCGGCCAATCCACTGCAGGCGGAGGTCGCAACCGGGATACAAAACAGGTCAGTATTAACGGCGGCCGCCGCCCGAGACTTTAGGAGAGCCCGTCCGCACCGCACAAGTCTCCTTTTGGGTGTGGCCATGCCCCTCCCCCGAATGCCCACCAAGCGCAGCGTTACAATCGACGCATCCTTTCTGCCGCTGGAAAACACGCCATGTCCGCCACCGAACTCGCTTTCCTCCAGACCTATCGCCAGCGCCGCGAGCGCGTCGTGCAGTGGCTGCGCGCGGCGGGTGGCGGCGTCGCCATCGTGCCGACCGCGCCCGAAGCGATGCGCAACCGCGACAGCGACTATCCCTACCGGCACGACAGCTACTTCTATTACCTGACCGGCTTTACCGAGCCCGAAGCGGTGCTCGCCATTGTGGTACCCGCAGGCAGCGCGCCCGCGCGCAGCGTGCTGTTCTGTCGCCCGAAGCATGAAGAGCGCGAAATCTGGGACGGCTTCCGCTTCGGCCCCGAAGCCGCGAAGGAAGCTTTCGGCCTGGATGAAGCGCACTCGGTGGAAGAAATCGACGCGACGCTGCCCAAGCTGCTCGCCAACGCTGCCGCCGTGGCATATCCGCTGGCTGAAAGCGGCACGTTCGACCGCCGCATGCGCCGCTGGCTCGACGCGGTGCGCATGCAGGGCCGCGCGGGGGTGTCGTCGCCGCACCAGGCGCTGGACGTGCGCGCCATCCTCGACGAGCTGCGCTTGTTCAAAGACCCGAACGAGCTCGACATCATGCGCCGCGCCGGACGCATCTCCGCAGGAGCCCACGTGCGCGCCATGCAAACCTCGCGTGCCGGGCTGCGTGAATACCATCTCGAAGCCGAGCTGCTGTACGAATTCCGCCGCCACGGTGCGCAAAGCGTCGCCTACAACTCCATCGTGGCGACGGGCCCCAACGCGTGCGTGCTGCACTACCGCGCGGGCAACGCCGAACTGCGCGACGGCGATCTCTGCCTGATCGATGCCGGCTGCGAATTGGACGGCTACGCGTCGGACATCACCCGCACGTTCCCCGTGAACGGCCGCTTCACCGGCCCGCAACGCGAGTTGTATTCGCTGGTGGTTGCCGCGCAGGAAGCCGCCATTGCCGAAACGCGCCCGGGCGTGCCGTATAACGTTCCGCACGATGCCGCCACGCGCGTGCTGGCGCAAGGCATGCTCGACACCGGCCTGCTCGACGCGAACAAGGTTGGCACGATCGACGACGTGATCGCCGGTGGTCAATACCGCCAGTTCTACATGCACCGCACCGGCCACTGGCTCGGCATGGACGTGCACGACGTGGGCGAATACCGCACGCCTGGCACCGCCGCCCCCGCCGAAGGCGAACGCCCGTGGCGCCCGCTGGAAGCCGGCATGGTGCTGGCCGTCGAACCCGGCATCTACGTGCGCCCCGCGCCCGGCGTGCCGGAACAGTATTGGCACATCGGTATCCGCATTGAAGACGACGCCATCGTCACGCCGGAAGGCTGCGAAATCATCACGCGCGACGTGCCCGTGGCCCCGGACGAAATCGAACTGGTGATGCGGAGCCAGGCATGACCGACAGCATCACGGCGAACAGCGCGGCGCCGGACTTCGACGTCGCCATCGTCGGCGCGGGGCCTGTCGGGCTGGCGCTGGCCAACTGGTTGCTGCGCGACACCGACTGGCGCATCGCCCTGTTCGATGCGCGCGATGCTGAAGCCGCCGCGCGAGACCCGCGCTCGCTGGCGCTCTCGCATGGCTCGCGCGTGCTGCTGCAGGAGATTGGCGGCTGGCCCACGCGCGCCACGCCCATCACGCACATTCATGTCTCGCAGCGCGGTCACTTCGGGCAGGCGCATATCTGCCGTGAAGACTACGACGTCCCCGCGCTCGGCCACGTCGTGCAATACGGCGACCTGAGCGCCGCGCTCAACGCCGCACTTGCCACGCAGATGGCGCGCTACCCGAATCGCCTCACCCGCTACGACCACACGCCCGTGGAGCGCGTCGAGCAACTGCCACGTGCTGACGGCACCGTCGCGCCCGCCCGCGTGCGTGCGCTACGCGAAGGGCGTCATCCGCTGGCCATCGAAACGGAAGTTGTCATCCAGGCTGAAGGCGGCTTGTTCGACGACGCACGCAAGCAGCAAGGCGGTATCGGCCACGCGCGGCGCCGCGATTACGGCCAGACCGCCATCGTCGCGCACGTGCGCTGCAGCACGCCGCTGGAAGGCTGGGCGTGGGAGCGCTTCACACCCGAAGGCCCACTCGCATTGCTACCGCAGGATGACGCGCAAGGTCCCGGCTATGCGGTCGTCTGGTGCTGCGCGCCCGACGAAGCACGCCGACGCGCAACGTTGCCCGACGACGCCTTCCTCGCTGAACTGGGCGCTGCCTTTGGCGAGCGCATGGGCCGCTTCACGCACGCCAGCGCGCGCCACACATTCGCGCTCGGGCTGCATGCCCAGCGCATTCCGGTCGACCGCCGCGTCGCCGCCATCGGCAATGCCGCGCAGACGATCCACCCCGTGGCGGGCCAGGGCTTCAACCTCGGCCTGCGCGATGCATTCGAGATGGCGCGCGCGCTTCGGGATGGGGCAACGGCAGCCGCCCTCGCCCGTTTCGCCCGCGAACGCGCGTTTGACCGCGCCGTCACCATCGGCCTGACCGATTTGCTGCCGCGCGCGTTTGCCGTGCCGGGCCGGCCCTTTGGCCACCTGCGCGGCGCCGCGCTGACGCTGCTGGAATGCCTGCCGCCGCTCAAGCACGGGCTGGCCAGGCAGATGATGTTCGGGCAGCGGGGCTAACGCGTGGCAACTCCCGAGGTCAGCGCTACTGGCGATCGCCAGCAGATCACGGTGGTAGGCGCCGGCATTGTCGGCACGGCGTGCGCGCTACAACTGCAACGGGAAGGCCATCAGGTCACGCTGCTCGATCAGGCCGGCATTGGCGAAGGCTGCTCGTTCGGGAACGCCGGCTGCCTAAGCGTGGCGTCGGTCGTGCCGATGGCGCTGCCCGGCATGCTCAAGCAGGTGCCCAAATGGCTGGCCGATCCGATGGGTCCGCTGACGGTGCGCTGGCCCTATCTGCCGCGCGCCCTGCCGTGGCTGTTGCAATGGGTGCTCGCGGGCAATGAGGCGCAGGCCCGTGCGACGGCGCAGCCGCTGGCGAGTCTTTTCAGCGCGACCTTCCCCGGTTATCGCAACCTGCTCGACGCCGCGCAATACGACGGCCTGATCCGTCAGAGCGGCCATTTGTATGTGTGGCGCACACTGGCGCGCTCGTCGGGCGATGTGCTGGCGCAAGCCATTCGCGATGCCACCGGCGTACGCTCGCAAGCCCTGAGCGCCGGTGATGCCCGCGAACTGGAGCCCGCATTGGCTGCCGACATCCAATCCGGTTTGCTGCTGCCGGACAACGGTTTCACGGTCAATCCGGAACGGCTGGTCAAGACGCTGGCGGCCAACTTTGCCGCAGCGGGCGGCACCTTCATGCGCCGCAAGGTGTTGGACGTGGAATTCGGCCGAAGCGACTACGGCGGCCCGACGCGGCTGCACACCGATTGCGGCACGCTGCCGGTGTCGAAACTGGTGCTGTGCGCGGGCGCGTGGTCGATGCGGCTGGGCGCGAAGCTCACCAGCATCCGCATTCCGCTCGACACCGAACGCGGCTATCACGCCACGCTGCGCGCGCCCACCGTGCAGCCCTCGCGGCCGATCATGGATTGCGAGCGCAAGTTCATCGCCACGCCCATGGAAGGCGGCTTGCGAATTGCCGGCACCGTGGAGATCGGCGGGTTGGACGCGCCGCCCGACTACCGCCGCGCGCGCATCCTCATGCAACAGGGCCAGCAGCTCTTTCCGGGCCTCAGATTCTCGGATGACAGCCAATGGATGGGCCATCGGCCCTCCTTGCCCGACAGCTTGCCCGTCATCGACCGCTCGGAGCGCCACCGCAACGTGTTCTTCGCGTTCGGGCACGGCCATTTGGGCATGACGGGCGCGCCGGGCACCGCCCGACTCATCGCCGATCTGATCAGCGAGCGCACGCCTTTCATCGACGCCCGCCCCTACGGCCTGCAGCGGTTCCGCTAGCGCCAGCCAAGGCAAGAACCCCGCCGCCGACCGCACTGCCGCATAGTTTGTGCACAACATTTAGGCAATCCGGCGGTTTGGCGGTAAAATCCCGTCCTCGCATTTTTCACTCCCGTCGCTCCGCCCGATCGTCATCCGACGCTGGGCGGAAGGGGTGATTTTTCGTTTCTTTCAGCCGCTTCTCCTCGCCAGCCTTGCAGATCGGACCGCATACCCTCCGCAACAACCTGTTCGTCGCCCCCATGGCGGGCGTGACGGACCGCCCGTTCCGTCAGCTGTGCAAACGGCTGGGCGCGGGCTATGCGGTGTCGGAAATGGTCGCGTCCAACGCGCAGCTGTGGAAAAGCGAGAAGACGATGCGGCGCGCCAACCACACGGGCGAGGTCGAACCAATCGCCGTGCAGATTGCCGGCGCCGAGCCGATGATGATGGCCGAGGCCGCACGCTACAACGTCGATCGCGGCGCGCAGATCATCGACATCAACATGGGCTGCCCGGCCAAGAAGGTATGCAACGTGGCCGCCGGTTCCGCTCTGCTGCAGAACGAGCCGCTGGTCCAGCGCATCGTCGAGGCCGTGGTCGGCGCAGTGGGCGATCGCGTGCCTGTGACGCTGAAGATCCGCACCGGGTGGGACCGCGAACACCGCAACGCATTGAGCGTGGCGCGCATTGCGCAGGATGCCGGTATCAGCATGCTGACCGTGCACGGCCGCACGCGCGCCGATCTGTATCACGGTGATGCTGAATACGACACCATCGCCGCGGTCAAGGCATCGGTGCGCATTCCGGTGGTGGCCAACGGCGACATCACCACGCCGGCCAAGGCCAAGCACGTGCTGGCCGTGACCGGCGCCGACGCCATCATGATCGGCCGCGCGGCGCAGGGGCGCCCGTGGCTGTTCCGCGAGATCGAGCATTTCCTGCAGACCGGCACGCTGCTGCCGGCGCCGGAAGTGGAAGAGATTCGCAACATCATGAATGCGCATCTGGAAGAGCACTACGCGTTCTATGGCGAATACACCGGCGTGCGCACCGCACGCAAGCACATCGCCTGGTACACGCGCGGGTTGGCGGGGGCCAACCTGTTCCGCCACCGCATGAACACCATCGAGGACACCGCGGCCCAGTTGGCCGCCGTCAACGCGTTCTTCGACGAGCAGCGTGCGCTGTCCGACCGTCTGGTCTACGAAGACCAAGCGACCGGTGGCGACCACCCCACGACGGGCAACAACGACAACAACAAGGAACTGCTTGCCGCATGAGCCGCAACCCGATCGAACGTTGCATCCGCGACAGCCTGGATGCGTATTACCGTGACCTGGACGGCGAGAACCCGTCCAACGTCTACGACATGGTGCTGCAGGCCATTGAGCGGCCGCTGCTGGAAACCGTGATGGAATGGGCTTCCAACAACCAGTCGCAGGCGGCCGACTACCTCGGCATCAACCGCAACACGCTGCGCAAGAAGTTGCAGCAGCACGGCCTCATCTGAGGTCGCAGGCCGACCTTTGAACCGATTTCCTTTCTGACGGCGCCTCCTGCCAGTTCGGCAAACCCAGCGCCACACCCGCCCACCGGCGTTTCCACCATGATCCAGCAAGCCCTGCTTTCCGTTTCCGCCAAGACCGGCATCGTCGATTTTGCCCGTGCCCTGCACGAGCGCGGCGTCAAGCTTCTCTCCACCGGCGGTACCGCCAAGCTGCTCGCCGAGTCCGGCCTGCCCGTGACGGAAGTGGCGGACTACACCGGATTTCCGGAAATGCTCGACGGCCGCGTCAAGACGCTGCACCCGAAGGTGCACGGCGGCATCCTGGCCCGCCGCGACCTGCCCGAGCACATGGCCGCGCTGTCCGAACACAGCATCCCGACCATCGACCCGCCGGTGGTGAACCTGTACCCGTTCCAGCAGACGGTCGCCAAGGACGAATGCTCGCTGGCCGACGCTATCGAGAACATCGATATCGGTGGCCCGACCATGCTGCGCTCGGCTGCCAAGAACCACCGCGATGTGACGGTCATCGTTGACCCGGCCGACTACGCCACCGTGCTGGCCGAAATGCAGGCCAACAACACGGTTGGCTACGAGACCAACTTCATGCTGGCCAAGAAGGCGTTCGCGCACACCGCGCAGTACGACGGCGCGATCACGAATTACCTGACGAGCCTGGGCGCCGACAAGTCGCACAGCACGCGCAGCGCTTATCCGCAAACGCTGAACCTGGCCTTCGAGAAGGTGCAGGAAATGCGCTACGGTGAGAACCCGCACCAATCCGCCGCCTTCTACCGCGACCTCAAGGCCACGGACGGCGCCCTGGCAGCCTACAAGCAACTGCAGGGCAAGGAGCTGTCGTACAACAACATCGCCGACGCCGACGCCGCGTGGGAATGCGTCAAGTCGTTCGACCCGGCGAAGGGCGCGGCATGCGTGATCATCAAGCACGCCAACCCGTGCGGCGTGGCCATCGGCGGCACCGCGCAGGAAGCGTATGAGAAGGCCTTCAAGACCGACTCGACCTCGGCCTTCGGCGGCATCATCGCCTTCAACGTGCCGCTGGACGAAGCCGCGGCGCACATCGTCGCCAAGCAGTTCGTCGAAGTGCTGATCGCTCCGGGCTTCTCGGAAGGCGCACGTGCCGTGTTCGCAGGCAAGCAGAACGTCCGCGTGCTGGAAATTCCGCTGGGCAAGGGCGTGAACGCGTACGACTTCAAACGCGTTGGCGGCGGCCTGCTGGTGCAGAGCCCGGATGCCAAGAACGTGCAGCCGAGCGAGCTGCGCGTGGTCACCAAGCGCCACCCGACGCCGAAGGAAATGGACGACCTGATGTTTGCCTGGCGCGTGGCCAAGTTCGTCAAGTCCAACGCCATCGTGTTCTGCGGCGGCGGCATGACGCTGGGCGTGGGCGCCGGCCAGATGAGCCGCGTGGATTCCGCACGCATCGCCAGCATCAAGGCGCAGAACGCGGGCCTGACGCTGGCCGGTTCGGCCGTGGCATCGGATGCGTTCTTCCCGTTCCGCGACGGCCTGGACGTGGTGGTCGCTGCTGGCGCCTCGTGCGTGATCCAGCCGGGCGGCTCGGTGCGTGACGATGAAGTGATCGCCGCCGCCGACGAGCGCAACGTGGCGATGATCTTCACGGGCACCCGCCACTTCCGCCACTAAACGGCACGGTCGTTCGACCGATCAGCGGGGCAAGGCGTAGACTGGCGCCTGCCCCGTTTTTCTTTTCTGCTCAGCTCCATTTCATGCGCATCCTCGGCATCGACCCCGGCCTTCGCACCACGGGTTTCGGCGTGCTCGAACGGCACGGCCACAAGCTCGTCTACGTGGCTTCGGGCACGATCAAGAGCAACGGCAATACTGATCTGCCCAGTCGCCTGAAGACGCTGTACGACGGCGTCTCTGAACTGGTGAGCACATACCAGCCGGATTGCGCTTCCATCGAAAAGGTGTTCGTCAACGTCAACCCGCAATCGACGCTGCTGCTGGGTCAGGCGCGCGGCGCGGTGATCTGCGGCCTGATGAGCGGCAACCTTCCCGTGTTCGAATACACCGCGCTGCAACTGAAGCAGGCCGTGGTTGGCTACGGCCGCGCCAACAAGGATCAGGTGCAGGAAATGGTCGTGCGCTTGCTCAACCTCGAGGGCAAACCCGGGGCGGATGCATCCGACGCGCTGGGCGTGGCAATCTGCCATGCGCACGGCGGCGAAACGCTCGCTGCCATGGCCGGGCTGGCGCCGCAGCTTGCACAAAAGGGCTTGCGCGTGCGGCGCGGGCGTCTCGTCGGTTGACAGGATTCTTAAAGACGGCGGGTAGCTGCACCCACACGCGGCGACTACCATGCGGGGTATCCGTCTTCAGGAGACCCCGATGCTGCGCCGTCTCGTCCTGCTGAGCCCGTTCATTTTGAGTGCCTCCCTGGCCTTGTCGGCCTGCCGGCTGGAATACAACCACGGTGGCGGCAACGGCGGGGGCAACACCACACCCATCGCCACCGTCCAGGTGATCGGCCATCGCGGTGCGCCTGCATTGCGGCCGGAGCACACGCTGGCCTCCTACCAGAAGGCCATCGACGACGGCGCGGACATCATCGAGCCGGATCTCGTCTCCACCAAAGACGGTGTGCTGGTTGCGCGCCACGAGAACGAAATCTCCGGCACGACCAACGTGGCCGACGTGGCAGCGTTTGCCGGCCGCAAGACCACCAAGACGATCGATGGCCAGAGCGTCACGGGCTGGTTCACGGAAGACTTCACGCTGGGTGAATTGAAAACGCTGCGCGCACGCGAGCGCATCCCCAGCATCCGCCCCGACAACGTCGCTTACAACGATCAGTTCGACATCCCCACGCTTGACGAAATCATCGCGCTGGCGCGTGACCAATCCGCCAAGCTCGGCCGCAACATCGGAATCTATCCGGAGACGAAACACCCGACGTATTTCCAATCGATCGGCCTGCCGCTGGAAGACCGGCTGATCGACGGCCTGCGCCGCGATGCCTTCACCGCCAGCCGTACGACGGTCTACGTCCAGTCGTTCGAAGTCGCCAACCTCAAGGCCATCCGCAACAAGATCGGCAGCAGCCAGCCAAACTGGAAGCTCGTGCAGCTGATGGGCTCATCCGGACGACAGCCCTACGACTTTGTGGTCGCCAAAGACAGCCGCACCTTCGGCGACATGATGACCGGCCAAGGCATGCGCGACATCGCCGCATACGCTAACGGTGTCGGCCCGGACAAAAGCAGCATCATGGGCCTCGACGCGAACGGCAAGCTGACCGACCCGACCGATCTGATCCGCAACGCGCACAACGCCGGGCTGCTCGTCCACCCGTACACGTTCCGCCCCGAGAACACCTTTTTGCCGCCGTCGCTGCGCAGCGGTGCGGACAACACGCGCAACGTCAACGGCTCGATTACGGAGATCCAGGCGTTCCTGCGTGCAGGCGTCGACGGCTTCTTCACCGACGATCCTGCCGTCGGGCGGCAAGCCGTATCGACCTTCAAACGCTAGTTTTTGCGCATCGGAACCGTAGCGAGCGACTGACCCCGGATCAGCCGCGCGGTAGGTTTGGGCTACACTGCGTCCCGTTTTGGAGGAGGAACCCCACCCATGATCGGACGCATCGCCGGGACGCTGATCGAAAAGAACCCGCCGCACCTGCTGGTCGATTGCCACGGCGTCGGCTACGAGATCGACGTGCCGATGAGCACGTTCTACAACCTCCCCGCCACCGGCGAGAAGGTCGTCCTGCTCACGCAACAGATCGTGCGCGAGGACGCGCACCTGCTCTACGGTTTCGGCACCGCCGCCGAGCGCGAAACCTTCCGCCAGCTCATCAAGATTTCGGGCATCGGCGCCCGCATCGCGCTGGCGGTGTTGTCGGGCATGTCAGTGGCCGAACTCGCGCAGGCCGTCACGCTGCAGGAAGCCGGGCGGCTGACGCGCATTCCGGGGATCGGCAAGAAGACGGCCGAGCGTCTGCTGCTCGAACTCAAGGGCAAACTTGGCGCCGACCTGGGCGCAGTGCCGGGCGGCCCGGCTGTGTCGGACGACGCGGTCGACGTGCTCAACGCCCTGCTCGCGCTGGGGTATTCCGACAAGGAAGCGGCGCTGGCCATCAAACAAGTGCCGGCCGGCACGGGTGTCTCCGAAGGCATCAAGCTGGCGCTCAAGGCGCTGTCCAAAGGCTGACGCCCGGGCGCGGCGAGACGGTAGAATGGCCTGCTCGCGCCTTCCCGGCGCCGTCTGCCCGTCATGATCGAAACCGACAAGCTCGCCGCCAAGGCTGTCTCTGCTGAGCGCATCATCTCAGCCTCCCCCGCCTCCCCCAACGAGGAGGCGTTCGAGCGCGCACTGCGCCCCAAGCTGCTCGACGAATACGTCGGCCAGGAAAAGGTGCGCGGCCAGCTCGACATCTTCATGACCGCGGCCAAGAACCGCAGCGAAGCGCTGGACCACGTGCTGCTGTTCGGCCCGCCGGGTCTCGGCAAGACGACGCTGGCGCACATCATCGCGCGCGAGATGGGCGTCAACCTGCGCCAGACCTCGGGCCCCGTGCTGGAGCGCCCGGGCGACCTGGCCGCGCTGCTCACGAACCTCGAAGCCAACGACGTCCTCTTCATCGACGAGATTCACCGGCTGTCGCCCGTGGTGGAAGAAATCCTGTACCCGGCGCTGGAGGACTACCAGATCGACATCATGATCGGCGAGGGCCCGGCGGCGCGCTCGGTCAAGCTCGATCTGCAGCCGTTCACGCTGGTGGGCGCCACCACCCGCGCCGGCATGCTGACCAACCCGCTGCGTGACCGCTTCGGCATCGTCGCGCGGCTGGAGTTTTATACGCCCGCCGAGCTGGCGAAGATCGTCATGCGCTCGTCGGGCCTGCTGAACGCCACATCGTCGACGAAGGCGCGCTGGAAATCGCCAAGCGCTCACGCGGCACGCCGCGTAGCGCCAACCGCCTGCTGCGCCGCGTGCGCGACTACGCCGAGGTGAAGGCCGATGGCATCATCACCCGCGAGGTGGCCGACGCCGCGCTGGCCATGCTCGACGTGGATGCGGTCGGCTTCGACCTGATGGATCGCAAGCTGCTCGAAGCGATCCTGCACAAGTTCAACGGCGGCCCGGTCGGCATCGACAACCTGGCGGCCGCCATCGGCGAGGAGCGCGACACGATTGAAGACGTGCTCGAGCCCTATCTGATCCAGCAAGGCTACCTGCAGCGCACGCCGCGCGGACGCGTGGCAACAGCCTCGGCATACCAGCACTTCGGGCTGGGTGCCCCCAAGAGCGGGCCGGTGCGAGAGCTCTGGGACGACAACCAATAAGCTTCCACCAGCGCCGCCCGCCCCGACATGTCCGCCGCCCCGCACCACCCGAACCGCACGTTCCGTTACTACGACTTCGTCATGGCCGCCTTTGTCACGGTGCTGCTGTGCTCGAACCTGATCGGCGCGGCCCAGGCGGCGCAGGTCACGCTGCCGATCGTCGGGCCGGTGACGTTTGGCGCAGGCGTGCTGTTCTTCCCGATCTCGTACATCTTTGGCGACATCCTCACCGAGGTGTACGGCTACGGACGCGACCGGCGCGTGGTGTGGGCCGGCTTTGCCGCACTGATCTTCGCGTCGTTCATGTCGCTGGTCGTGCTGGCGCTGCCAGTAGCACCATTCATGGCGGACTATCAGAAGAGCCTGAACGACGTGTTCGGCAACACGCCCCGCGTCGTCGCCGGGTCGCTCATCGCGTTCTGGTGTGGCAGCTTTGCCAACAGCTACACGTTGGCGAAGATGAAGATCGCTACGGAAGGAAAATGGCTGTGGACGCGCATTGTCGGGTCCACGGTGGTGGGCGAGGCGGTCGATTCGTCGCTGTTCTACGTGATCGCCTTCTACGGCATCTGGCCGCACGAACAGGTGCTGCGCGTGGCCATCGCGCAATACATCCTCAAGACCGGCTGGGAGATTGTCGCAACGCCGCTCACCTACCGCGTCGTCGCCTTCCTCAAGCGCACCGAAAATGAGGCTTACTACGACCGCGATACGAACTTCACGCCGTTCCGGCTGAAGGTTTAGGGAACGCGGCGGTCCACCTCGTCGAGCACCAGCAAATCCAGGTGCGCGACATCGCCCCATTGCAACACGGTCAGTTGATGGCCGTCGGATGAGAGCCGGTTGATGCTCGCGTTGCGCAGCTCATGCTGACGCGGCTCGGTGAGCGTCATGGCGTTGGCCTGGCGATACAGGCAATCGAG
>Ga0157372_10000777_pt1 | contig 34529 bp, 36 predicted proteins | sample C55metaG_FD_115307 | JGI IMG/M metagenome (GOLD analysis project Ga0157372, IMG submission 115307) | Corn rhizosphere microbial communities from Kellogg Biological Station, Michigan, USA - C5-5 metaG | ecosystem: Host-associated > Plants > Roots > Rhizosphere > Soil | place: USA: Michigan...
AGGAGGCAGTCCGATGGCCATGAGCACCACTTCGGGGGGAGGAGTCAAGGCGGAGCCGAACGTGACGCCGATGATCGACGTCATGCTCGTGCTGCTCATCATCTTCATGGTGGTGACGCCGGCACTCCTCGCGGGCTTCAACGCCCAGCCCCCGGTAGGGCAGAACCTGAAGGACCATCCGGAAGATGAAGAGAGCGATCAGGTGCTCGGCATCGACAAGGATGGGAATTACTACCTGAACAAGCGGCCCATCTCCAAGGACGCGATCGGCGCCGAGATCAAGCGCATCTACGATGTGCGCCAGGTCGACAAGATCATGTACCTCAAGGCCGACAAGGATCTCGACTACGGAAAGGTGCAGGACGCCACCGATCTCGCAGCGAAGAACGGCGTCGCCATGATGGCCATGATCACCGACCAGAAGATGGGAACGGTGAGCACTGTCGAGGGTGATTCCAAGGCGCAGCATGCCGCGCCGGCAGGAGGGACTCCGTAATGGCGTTCACATCGGGAGGTAGTGGTGGGCTGACGAACGAGATCAACGTCACCCCGATGATCGACGTGCTGCTCGTGCTGCTGATCATCTTCATGGCGGCACTCCCCAGCATGCGTAAGGCGATCGACGTCCAGCTGCCGGATCCCAATCCGGCGGTGGCGCCGGCGAACTCCAAGTCGGATCAGATCGTGCTCGAGGTCAATGCCGATGGGTCGTATGCCGTCAACACCGAGAAGGTGACGGAGGAAAACCTGTTCAGCCGCCTCAAGGGGATCTACGAGGGCCGGCCGGAGAAGATCATCTTCGTGAAGGGTGATCCGAAGGCGAAGTTCCAGCAGGTCGTGCACGCGATGGATGTCGCGCGTGGCGCGGGCGTGAAGGTCATCGGCGCCACACCAAGGTCAACGGAAGACGCGTCGAAGACCGCAGCGGCTCCAGCGGCCAAGTAGCAACTCCGGCGAGCCCGCTTGCCGGCTCGCCTGGAGATACGGCGGACGAACCCTTCGGGGGTCGTCCGCCGTATAACATTCCGTCACGAGCGTCGCGGTCGCTCACGCAGGTTTTCGAGGTCGCATGACTCATCCGGACGGTCCACACACGCACGATCACGACGCACTCGCTCCGCCGCGCTATCGCGTGCCGATCGGCTTGCCGACTCGCGGCCAGGAGAGCCGGCGGATGGGAGTCGTCGTGTCGGTGCTGCTGCACGCGCTGATCATCGGGCTGCTCATCGTGCCCTTCCTCATGCCCGATTCGGTGATTGCGCGGCTGGAGCAGGGAGCGGGAGGAGCGGGGCCGGCGGGTGGCGGCGGCGGTGGTTCGCGCGGCAGCGGCGGTACGGTGGAGACGGTGCGGTTCGTGAAGCTCCTCACCAAGCCCGTCGCCACACCGACGAAGATTCCCCCGACGCCGGCGCCCCCGGTGCCGAAGGTCGAGCCACCGCAGCCCAAACCGGTGGAGACGCCGCCGGTGAAGCCCCCCGAGCCGCAGCAGCAGAGCGTCGCGCCGGCTCCAGCGGCCACCGTCGCGTCCGTCGTGCCGGGAGCGGGTGGTGGTAGTGGTGCCGATGGCAGTGTGGGCGCCGGCCCGGGGAGCGGAGGCGGTGTCGGGTCCGGTGTCGGGACCGGGAAGGGAAGCGCGAATGGTCCGGGCACGGGCGGCGGCAATCAGGCTAACTATCCGCCGATGCCGATCGAGATGTTCCTGCCGCCGCTGCCGGCGCCGAAGGACGTGCGCGGAATTCATTTCATCGCCGAGTTCGACGTCGACTCCACGGGTCGCGTCCTCGACATGCGCTTCACGCAGACGCGAAACGGCGATTACAACAAGCGCCTCGCCGAGGTGCTGCGCGCGATCCGATTTCGTCCCGGTACGCGCCCGGACGGCACGCCGGTGCGCATGAAGGGCCAGGTGAGCTGGGACTTCTAGCTCCGTCCCGCTTTTCCCCGACGTCAATGCGTCGTTCGGTCTAGCGATCACCCCGACGCAACCCTACATTTTTCGGGATTCTCACTGAGCGCCGCCGGCCACAGCCGTCGGGCACCCTCCCGCTTTCCCGATTCCTGCATGAGCAGCTCGGCCGTCACGACCGACGCAACGCCGCAGTCCAATCCCGGATTCGTCAAGGCGATGTCCCTGACTGACGGGACGATGCTCGTTGCGGGGTCGATGATCGGGTCGGGAATCTTCATCGTCTCCGCGAGCATGGCGCGCGGGCTGCCATCGCCGATGTGGCTCATGATCGCCTGGGTGCTCTCCGGGATCATGACACTGCTCGGCGCGCTCGCCTATGGCGAGATGGCGGCGATGTATCCGCATGCGGGCGGCCAGTACGTGTTCCTCCGCGAGTCCATGGGGAACCTCATGGGCTTCCTCTACGGATGGACCTTCTTCGTCGTCATTCAGACGGGAACCATCGCCGCGGTGGCGGTCGCGTTCGGGAAGTTCATGGGCGTGCTTCTGCCCGCCGTGAGTCCCGAGTTCTTCGGCTGGTTCCCGCGCGCGGACGTCTGTGTCGCCGCGCTTGGCTGCAGCGATCCGGCGAACGCGATCACGCTCGGGCTGAATCCGCAGCGGCTGGTGGGGCTCGTCAGCATCGCCATTCTCACGTGGATCAACCTCCGCGGCGTGCGCGAGGGCAAGCTCGTCCAGACGACGCTCACGGTGGTGAAGGCGGGCGCGCTCGCCCTGCTCGTCATCCTCGCGCTGAGCATCGGCCGGAACGCCACGGCGACTGCGGCGAACTTCAGCGCCGGCCGCTTCGTCGGCGACTGGTCGTGGTCGTACGGACTCGTCGTCGCGTTCGGCGCGGCGATGGTCGGATCGCTCTTCTCGAGCGACGCGTGGAACAGCGTGACCTTCGCTGCCGCCGAGGTGAAGAATCCCTCGCGCAACCTGCCGCTCGCGCTCGTGCTCGGCACGGGACTCGTGTCGTTGCTCTACATCATCGCCAACCTTTCGTACCTGAGCGTGCTGCCCTACGGCGGCGTGCCCGGTGGGACCGACGTCGTTGCGCGGGGCGTGCGCTTCGCGACGGAGGATCGCGTCGGCACCGCGGTCGCCGAGACGATTTTTGGCGCGAGCGGAGGCGTGCTGATGGCGCTGGCCATCCTCGTCTCCACGTTCGGGTGCAACAACGGATTGATCCTCTCCGGTGCCCGCGTCCTGTACGCGATGTCGCGCGACGGAGTATTCTTCCGCAAGGCGGGGACGCTGAATCGCAATCACGTCCCCGCCTTTGCGTTGGTCGTGCAGTCGGTGTGGACGGCCGTCCTCTGCCTCACCGGCACGTACAACCAGCTGTTGAACTACGTGATCTTCGCGGCCCTGCTGTTCTACGTCGCCACGACGTTGGGGCTGTTCATCCTGCGCCGGACGCGGGCCGGCGTGCCGAGGCCCTACAAGGCACTCGGGTATCCGGTGCTTCCCGCGTTGTACATCCTGCTCGCGGCGGGGGTAGCGGTGCTCCTCCTCCTCGCACCGACCACGCGCACCGAGTCGGTCTCGGGGCTGGTGCTGGTGCTGATCGGGATTCCCGTGTTCTACCTCTGGCGCCGTGCCGAGCGGCCCGCCATCGCCGCGGCCTGACCGCGCGGCGCTTCCCGTATTCCACTTTCACGCATCATGACGCAGACGCAGTCATCACTCCTGACCGTCGTCATCGGCGCGAGCGCCCTCGCACTGATCTTCGCCGTGTTCCTCGCCCGCTGGGTGCTCTCGCGCAGCCGTGGCACGCCCGAGATGCAGAAGATCTCCAACGCCATTCAGGAAGGCGCCGAAGCCTACTTGGCACGTCAGTACAAGACGATCGCCATCCTCGCGGTGGTGGTCGCGGCGCTGCTCGGTATCGGCTACGGATTCTTCCGCCACACGACGGCGAACGACCCAGTGCAGGACCCGAAGACGTTCGCGCTCTACGTCACGGCGTCGTTCCTGCTCGGCGCGATCAGTTCCGGGGTCGCCGGCTTCGTGGGCATGTGGGTGTCGATCCGCACCAACATTCGCGTCGCCTCGGCGGCGATGACCTCGCTCAACGACGCGCTGCAGACGGCGCTGCGGGGCGGTGCGGTGTCGGGCATCTTCACCGTTGCCATGAGCCTGCTCGGGGTGGGCGGGCTCTTCGCCGTGCTGTCGACGTTCCCGCCAGCCGGCATCCCCGCCGATGAGTGGGCGCGGCACATCCCCTTCCTCATCGTCGGCTACGGCTTCGGCGCCTCGTTCGTCGCGCTCTTCGCGCAGCTGGGCGGCGGCATCTACACCAAGGCCGCCGACGTCGGCGCGGATCTGGTGGGCAAGGTGGAAGCCGGCATTCCCGAAGACGACCCGCGCAATCCCGCCGTGATCGCCGATCTCGTCGGTGACAACGTCGGTGACTGCGCTGGCCGCGGCGCCGACCTGTTCGAGAGCACCGCGGCCGAGAACATCGGCGCGATGATTCTTGGCGTGCTGCTGTACCGCTCGTTCGGCATCAGTGGCATCCTGTTCCCGCTCGTCATCATGGCGCTCGGGCTGATCTGCTCCATCGTCGGGGTGATGGTGGTGCGGACGCGCGAGGATGCCGACCCGATGAAGGCACTGAACCGGGGCTACTACGTCACGGCGGCGCTGGTGACGATCGCCTTCTTCTTCGCGTCGCGCACGCTGCTCGTGACGGATGCGGCGCCGCGAGCCTGGCTGTACTTCTTCTTCTGCGGCATGATCGGCATCCTGACATCGATCGCGTTCGTCTTCATCACGCAGTACTACACCGAGTACCGCTATCGCCCGGTGCTCGGCATCGCCGAAGCGAGCAAGACGGGGCCGGCAACGAACATCATCGCCGGTCTCGCCGTCGGCATGGAGTCCACGGTGCTGCCGGTGATCACGATCGGCTTTGCCATCGTGGCGAGCTACTCGCTCGGGAACATGAGCGGCCTCGTGAACGAGCTCGGGGCGCCGATCGGCGGGCTGTTCGGCACCGCCGTCGCGACGATGGGCATGCTTGGTACGGCGGGCTACATCCTGGCGATGGACGTCTTCGGCCCGATCACGGACAACGCGGGCGGTATCGTGGAGATGTCGCGCCAGCCGCAGGAAGTGCGCGACAAGACCGACCGGCTCGATTCGGTGGGCAACACGACGAAGGCGCTGACGAAGGGGTACGCGATCGGTTCGGCGGCGCTCGCAGCGTTCCTGCTCTTCTCTGCGTATCTCGATGAAGTACGCAACCTCACCGGCCAGGCGCTGCACGTCGATCTCTCCAAGCCGGTGGTGTTCGTGGCCGGCCTGCTCGGCGCGATGCTGGTGTTCTGGTTCTCATCGCTGGCGATGACGGCGGTGCACAAGGCCGCGTCGTCGGTGATCACCGAAGTACGTCGCCAGTTCCGCGAGCGCCCGGGGATCATGCAGGGCACGGAGGATCCCGATTACGCCACGTGCGTCGACATCGTGACGGTCGGCGCGCTGAAGGCGATGATCGCGCCTGGCGCGCTGGTGGTGCTCTTCCCGATCATCGTCGGCCTGGTGTTCAAGCACTTCGGCGGCGCGGGAGAATGGATCGGTGCCGAGTCGGTCGCGGCGCTGCTGATGGTCGGCACGATCGCCGGCATCCTGATGGCGGGCTTCCTGAACAACGGCGGCGGTGCCTGGGACAACGCGAAGAAGTACATCGAGACGGGAGCGCACGGTGGGAAGCGCTCCGAGGCGCACAAGGCAGCGGTGGTCGGCGACACCGTTGGCGATCCGTTCAAGGACACGGCGGGTCCCTCGCTGCACGTGCTCATCAAGCTGCTCAGCACCATCACGCTGGTGCTGGCACCGCTCTTCATCTAGCCCCGTAACCCACGACGGATGAACTCACTCTTCTCGCGCAAGCCGATCGCGGAGCTGCTGGACGAAAGCGATCACCCGAACTCCCTGAAGCGTGCCCTTGGCGCCGGCGATCTGATCATGCTGGCGATCGGCGCCGTGATCGGGGCAGGGATCTTCGGCGCGATCGGCACGGCGGCAGCAGGACAGACCGACGCGGCAGGACACGTCATCCGGAGCGGCGCCGGTCCGGCGCTGGTCTTCTCGTTCCTGCTGCTCGGTGGCGTGTGCGCCCTCGCGGCGCTCTGCTATGCGGAGCTCGCATCGATGATCCCGCAGGCAGGAAGTGCGTACGCGTACACGTACGCCACGCTGGGCGAGATCGTGGCGTGGATCATCGGCTGGGACCTGATCCTCGAGTACGCGGTCGGCAACGTGGCCGTCGCCATCTCGTGGGCCGATTACTTCAAGACGCTCACCGGCGGGCTGGTCAACCTGCCGGTGTGGCTCACGACCGGATACCGCACCGCGCTGTTGAGCGCGGATCCTGGCGTGCATGGTCTGCTGCAGTCCGCACCGCGCGTCGCCGGAATCCCGATCCTCATCAACGTGCCGGCGGCGGCGATCGTCCTGCTCATCACGTGGCTGCTCCTGCGCGGCGTGCGTGAAAGCGCGCGGGCGAACAACATCATGGTGGTGGTCAAGCTGCTGGCGCTCGCGCTGTTCATCGGCGCCGGCATGACGCGGATCAATCCCGCCAACTACCACCCGTTCGCCCCGAACGGCTTCCAGGGCATCCACCACGGCGCGGCCATCGTCTTCTTTGCCTACATCGGTTTCGACGCCATTTCCACGGCGGCGGAGGAGACGAAGAATCCGCAGCGCAACCTGCCGATCGGCATCCTCGGCGGTCTTGCCATCTGTACCGTCATCTACATCATCGTCGGCGCGGTGCTCACCGGCATGGTGAACTACAAGGAGCTCGACCCGAGCCTTCACGCCGACCCGCTCGCGTATGCGCTCGTCCGCACCGGGATGCAGAATGTCGGCTGGCTCGTCGCGCTCGGTGCCGTGTTCTCGATGACCGCCGTGCTGCTGGTGTTCCAGTACGGCCAGCCGCGCATCTTCTACGCGATGGCGCGTGACGGACTGCTTCCGCGCTGGGCGGCGAAAGTATCCACCAAGTCGCGGGTCCCCTACGCGACGACGCTCATCACGGGTCTCTTCGTGGCGGGGTGGTCCCTCATCGGCGACGCCGGTGAGACGTACGACCTGACGAACATCGGGACCCTGTCGGCGTTCGCGCTGGTATGCATCGGCGTGCTCGTCCTCCGGTACACCCAGCCGGATCGCCCGCGTCCCTTCAGGGTGCCGTTCGTGTGGCCGGTGAGCATCGGCGGGGCCGCCGCATGTCTCTACGTCATGTGGGGCCTGCCTCATTCGGCATGGGAGCGTTTCGGGATCTGGTTGATCATCGGGCTCCTGCTCTATTTCGCGTACGGCTACCGCAACTCGACCCTCCGCCGCGAGGCGGCCGGGCTCCCCTCGAACCGGTAATCCGATGTCTGCTGGAGAAATGACCACGACGGCCGCGCCGCCGCCGTCGCCGCGCACCGGTTGGCGTCGCATCACGATGTCCCAGTGGATCATCATCTCGATGGTCCTCGGCGTGCTGCTGGGGTATCTCTTTCCCGGGTCGGCCGACGCGAAGGGATTCCAGGCAGCCGACCTGCAGATCCTGTCCACGATCTTCCTGCGGATGATCAAGTCGCTGATCGTCCCGCTGCTGTTCGCGACGCTGGTCGTGGGCATCGCGGGGCACGGCGACGACATGAAGCGCGTGGGCAAGCTCGCGCTTCGGTCCGTGATCTATTTCGAGCTCGTCACCACGGTGGCGCTCGTCGTCGGACTGCTCTTCGTCAACGTCATCAAGCCTGGCGTCGGCGTGAACCTGTCGGCGGCGAGTGCCACCACCGGCGCCGAGCTGGCGACGAAGCACACGTCGCTCATGGGCGTGATCACGCACACCGTTCCGCAGAGCTTCGTCGAGGCGGCGGCAGGGAACGAGGTGCTGCAGATCGTCTTCTTCGCCATCCTGTTCGCCGTCGCGCTGTCCAAGGTGCAGGGGCCGGCGAAGACGCTCATGCTGTCGTTCTGCGAGAGTCTGAGCGAGGTGATGTTCAAGTTCGTCGGCCTCGTGATGGCGTTCGCGCCCTTCGGCATCGGTGGCGCCATCGCCGTGACGGTGGGGCAGAGCGGTCTCGGCGTGCTGCGCAACCTCGGCGTGCTCGTGCTCACCCTGTACGGCGCACTGATCGCGTTCGTGCTTCTCGTGCTCATCCCGGTGGCGATCGGGTTCAAGGTGCCGCTCAAGCGGTTCTGGAACAGCGTGAAGGAGCCGTGGCTGATCGCCTTCACCACGGCGTCGTCGGAAGCGGCGTTTCCGCTCGCCCTGCAGAACATGGAGCGGCTGGGCGTGCCGCGGCGCATCGTCGCGTTCGTGCTCCCCACGGGATATTCGTTCAACCTCGACGGGAGCACGCTGTACCTCGCCGTGGCGTCGGTGTTCGTCGCGCAGGCGGCCGGTATCCACATGCCGATCGAGACGCAGCTGCTGATGATGCTGACGCTCATGCTCACGAGCAAAGGCGTCGCGGCGGTGCCTCGCGCCTCGCTGGTCATCCTTTCCGGCGCGCTCGCGCAGTTCGGCCTTCCGCTCGAGGGCGTTGCGGTCATCCTCGGCGTGGATGCGTTGATGGACATGGCGCGCACCAGCATCAATCTCGTCGGCAACTGTCTGGCGACGGTGGTGATGGCCCGCTGGGAAGGTTCGTTCGACACGCCGGGCTCGGACATGCCGATCACGGACGCACTGGTCGGTGCGCCGCTCAGCATGCCGGTCGTGAAGGAAGCGGGCGAGCGCGCGTTTCCGGTCTAGGCCCCGCTCGACGGTCGACGGAAGGTGGGCGCCGTCACGGCGCCCGCCTTCTTCGTATCAGACGGCTGTCTCGCCGAGGTAGCGCAGCGCACCGCGAACGGCGCCGCGCGCGGGGTTGACCTCGCCCTGCTGCACCTGTGCGCCCGGCACGGCGCTGCGCAGCCGGTGCTCGAGCCGCTTCCGCAGCATCGTGCCTCGCGTGAGCATGCCGCCGGTGAGCGCCACCGGCAGCGCAGCGCGTTCGTCGCCGAACAGCTGGCGCGCCATCGTGCGCACGTGCAGCACCAGTTCTTCCACCGCGAGGCTGATCAGGGCATTGGCGCGCAGGTCGCCGGCTTCGGCCACGCTGCTGACGATGGGAGCGAGGGTGGCCAGCTGCGCCGGCGTGGCATTCGCCGCCCACGCGATCAGCTCCTGTGGCTCGTTCACCTGCGCCGCGGTCAGGACCGCGCCGAGGAGCGCCGTCTCGGGTTCGCGACCATCGGCAGATGCCGTGACCACGCTCAGCGCCTTGCGTCCGATCCACGCACCGCTCCCTTCGTCGCCGCACATCGGGCCCCAGCCGCCACAGCGGGCGATCGTTCCAGCCGGGCTGCGGCCGAACGCAACCGACCCGGTGCCGCTGATGAGCAGCACCCCGGCGCCTTCACCGAACGCGTCGTCGAGCGCGACGGCAAAGTCGGGGTGCACGACCGTCTCCTCGGCCAGCTCGCGACCGACGAGCGCCTGCCAGAGCGCCTGCCGCTCGGGCTCACGAGCCACGCCGGCAACGCCCACGCAGAGTGCGCGCGGGACGACGTGGGTCATCTCGCACGACGCGAGCGCGTCACGCACGGTCGCGGCAATCACGTCGGCCGAATGCTCGGCACGGCCGGGCCGCACGGCGCTCGCCGGACCCACCACTTCACCCAGCTGCGCTCCGCTCTCGTCCGCGACGATCACTCGCGTCTTGGAGCCGCCTCCATCCACACCGACGACGATGAACGTCATGCGGTGACCGGGCTGCGCTGCGGCGCCGGGTGAGTGAATGAGGAGAGAATGCCGACTGCCAGGGTGATGAGCGTCCCGATGAGCACGTACCACGGCCACGCGATCCGGCCGAACGGCGCCAGTGCGCCGGCGAGCGAGGGATACGCGTTCGCAATCGGTCCGGCGAAGACGATGAATGCCATGATGAAGATCGCGACCGACATGCCGAGAATGGCGTCGCGCTGGATGGCGCGACTCCAGAAGATGCCGAGGAAGAAGCCGCCCAGTAGTCCACCGTAGGTGAACGACGCGATGCCGAGCGCCACGATGACGACCGGCGTCTTGGTGTCCTGCGGGAAGAGCAGTGCGCCGAGCGTGAGCACGATGCCCCACCCGAGCGCGAACAGGCGGCCCATGCGAAGCGTGACCGGATCGTCGGCGGTGCGGCCCGTGATAGGCAGGTAAATGTCCATCGTCGTCGCGCCGGCGAGCGAATTGATCGCGCCTGAGTGCGTGCTCATCGTTGCGGCCACGATCGCGGCGACGATGAGCCCGACGAGACCGTGCGGCATGTGGTCGATGATGAACGACGGGAAGATCTGGTCGGTGAGCGGGAACGTCTTCCCCTGGTAGAAGGCCCAGAGGCCGAGGCCGATGAGCAGGAAGAGGAAGAACTGAAGGAAGACGACGAAGCCCGATCCGATGATTGCCTTCTGCGCGTCCTTCAGGGTGCGCGAGGACATCAGTCGCTGCACGATCAGCTGGTCCGTGCCGTGCGAGGCCATGGCGAGAAACGCGCCGCCGATGAGTCCCGCGAAGATCGTGTGCGGTCGGTCGAGTCCAGCGTAGAAGTCCACCGCCTGAGTCTTGCCCGCCGCGTGTGCCGAGCTCCAGATGGCGGACCAGCCGCCGGGCACGAGGTGTCCGAGGATGAGCAGCGCCGCTGCGCCGCCGCTGAGGTAGATGGCCGCCTGCAGCAGCTCCGTCCAGACGACGGCCTTCATGCCGCCCTTGTAGGTGTAGATGACGGTGAGCAACCCGATGATGCCGACCGCGATCGGCATCACCCACGTCTTGTGCGTGACCGCCGGGCTGATGATGAGCGCCACGGGGATCGCGGTCGCGAACACGCGCACCGAGTCGGCGAGGGCGCGCGTCACCATGAACACGATCGACGTGAATCGTCGCGCGCCAAGGCCGAACCGCGTCTCCAGCAACGCGTACGCCGTGACGAGATTGCCCTCGAAGTAGCGTGGCAGCAGCACCGTGGCGACGACGACCCGGCCGATGATGTAGCCCGCGACGACCTGCAGGAAGCCGAGGTTGCCGAAGCCCGGCGCATTGCCGTACGAGAGGCCCGGCGTGCTGATGAAGGTGAGCGCGCTCGTCTCGGTGGCGACGATGGAGAACATCACCGCCCACCAGGGAATCGCCCGGTCGGCGACGAAGTAGTCCTTGGCGTCGCGCTGCCGGCGCCCCACCCACAACCCGAGGGCGGTCGTGCCGGCGAGGTACGCGACGAGCACGATCGCGTCGAGCGTGGTGAATCGGGTCACGGGTGGTGGGCTCCCTTACTCGATGACGTACGCTTCCATCGCGAAATATTCGGCGAGCCCCAGCCGGTCGAGCAGGTGCGCAGTGTCCTTGTTGCGCGCATCCACTCGCTGCCAGAACTCGCGATCGTCCTGGCCGGGGAAAGGGGCCGAGTCCTTCTGCGACTGGTGCTTGAAGATGGCCTGGATCTTCAGGCGCAACTCCTCCTGGGACATCGGCACGAGCCAGGTGGCGTCGGTAACGTCCCACTCCTGCCACGCGCCGCGATAGAGCCAGACCTCCGGCCGCGGGAAGTCGATCTCGAGCAATGCACGGTCGATCGCTTCCTTGCACATGCGGTGCGTACCGTGCGGGTCCGACAGGTCACCGGCCACGAAGATGATCTCCGGCTGCAGGTCGTTCAGCAGGTCGCGGACGATCGCCACGTCGGCGGGGCCGATGGGATCCTTCTTCACCTTGCCCGTCTGGTAGAAGGGAAGGTTGAGGAAGCACGCATTCTCGCGGCTCAGTCCCATGACCTCGATGCCGGCCACCGCCTCGCTCTCGCGGATCATCCGCTTGATGTCCTGGACCTCGGGGATGTCCACGTCGCCGGGCTGCTTCGAGTTGAGGAAGTCGAGCACGCGGTCGGCGAGGTGGTTCACGGCGCTGCCGCCAACGCCGCTCTCCTTGGCGAGGCGGCGCAGGAAATCGATGTACCGGCGCACGTCATGATCGAAGACGGCGATGTTGCCGCTCGTCATGTAGGCGACGGTCAGGTCGTTGCCATTCTGCACGAACTTGCGCAGGATGCCGCCCATCGAGATCACGTCGTCGTCGGGGTGCGGCGAGAAGCAGATCGTGCGGCGACCGGTCGGCAGCTTGCTCTTGCCGCGGATCTTGGCGCCGAGCGCATTGAAGACCTCGCCGTTGACCGCGCCGGGAGATTCCTTCTGCGCGACGAGTGACGACATGCCGTGCTCGGCGTAGTCGCGCTGCGTGAGCTTGAGGATCGCGTTACCGGTCTGCAGCGACAGCCAGACGACCGCGCGGATCATGAGATCCGTGTTCCACTCCACCTCGTCCAGCAACCACGGCGTGGCGACGCGCGTCAGCGCTGCGCCGGCAGCGCGGTCGACGTAGAACGTCGTCGCCGGGTGACGCTGGAGGAACGTGGCTGCCACTTCGTGGTTGACGTCGCCCTCCACCGCGCGCCGCACGATGGCGGCCTTGTGTTCACCGGTGGCGAGGATGGCGATCTCGCGCGCCTCGAGGATGGTGGCGACGCCCATGGTGATGGCTTCCTTCGGCACGAACTCCTCGCCGAAGAAGTCAGCGGCGGCATCGCGGCGGGTCACCGCGTCCAGGTGCACAAGACGGGTGCGGCTGTCCACACCTGAGCCGGGCTCGTTGAAGCCGATATGCCCTGTCTTGCCGACGCCGAGGATCTGGAAGTCGATGCCGCCGGCACGCCGGATGGCGTCCTCATAGTTCCGACAGTACTGCTCCACCTCGTCGCGCGGGATGTCGCCCCGCGGGATGTGGACGTTCTCCGGCTTCATGTCCACCTGGGAGAAGAGGTTCTCCCACATGAAGCGGTGGTAGGAGTGGATGTTGTCCGGCGCCATCGGGTAATACTCGTCCAGATTGAACGAGATCACGTTGGCGAAGCTCAACCCTTCCTCCTCGTGCATCCGGATCAGCTCCCGGTACACGCCGATCGGCGTCGAGCCGGTGGCGAGACCCAGTACGGCGGTCTTGCCGGTGGCCGCGCGCTCGCGGATGAGGGAAGCGATGCGGTGGGCGACGAGACGGCCCAGATCCTCGTGCTCGTCGACGACAACGGTGCGAATGCGCTCGAGCGCAGTCGCATGAGGCGTCGGCGGGACACGCGAAGGCCCGCGAGTGACGACGCGCTCGCGGGCCTCGTGCCCGGTGCCGACGTCCGCGCTTGGGGCGACGCCAGTAACCGGTTCCATCGTGAGTGTCAGTTCAGGCGGAGAACGAGCTGCCGCAACCGCAGCCGCCCGTGGAATTCGGATTCTTGAAGGTGAAGCCGGAGCCCTGCATCGACGACACGTAGTCGATCACGACGCCGTTGATGTACTGCGCCGAGAAGGGATCGACGAAAACCTTGTAGTCGCCCTGATCCACGATCAGGTCGTCCTCGGCCGGCGCATCCTCGATGAGGAGGCCGTACTTGAACCCGCTGCAGCCACCGGGCTGCACACTCACGCGGAGTCCGCCGACCGCGGGGTCGACATTCTCCTGCGTCATGAACTTCTTGACCTCGGCGCCCGCGCCGGGCGTGACGGTCATCAGGACTTCAGGGGTATTGGTCGTGCTCACGGCTCCTCCACTGTGTGGCGCAGGCCGGCCGGCCGCGCGGTCATCACATCCTAAGTATATACCCCGCAACGGCTGCAGGTTCAAGCTCGACGGGATGAATCCGCTGCCCCGGCGGTTGGTTCGCCGCCACGAAGGCGACGGGTAAGTCACACAATCGGCGAGTGCCTTGTCGACCTCTAGTCCGCGGCGACTGCGACCGGCTCCCGGCGGGCTTTCGGCCCCGAATCCTCCTCGCGGAAGGCCCGCGCGATCCACAGGAAGGCGAACAGCGCCACGATGAGCATGATCACGCCGGTCATGGTCTCTCCAAAGATCAGCTTGCCGACCCCGAACAGGCTGGCATAGACGGCGATGATGCCGGCGAGCCAGTTGGTCCACTGCAGCGCACCGCCCGGAATGGATTCGGCGCCGTAGCCGAGTCGCTCGCTCACGCGGCGCCAGCCAGGACCGCCGGGCCGCACGCGCTCATAGAAGGCATTGAGCGTGCTGTCCGGCTCGGGTGCCGTGAGGAACGTGACGGCCAGCCACACGATGGTGCTCACGGCGACCGTGATCAGCATGACCCACGCGTCGCCGCGAAGGTCGTTGTCGGCGAAGCGGGATTTCACCGTGATGATCGACGTCAGCGACACCACGAACGACGCAATCATCGCGCTGATCTCGCTCCACGCGTTGATGCGCCACCAGTACCAGCGAAGGATGAGGACGAGCCCGGTGCCCGAGCCCAGCGCGAGGAGGAACTTCCACGCGCCCTCGACGGTCGTGAGGTTCATCGTCACGAACACGGAGCAGAGGAACAGCAGCACCGTTGCCCAGCGAGAGACGAAGACGTAGTGCTTCTCGGTCGCCGTCTTGTTGATGAAGCGCTTATAGAAATCGTTGACGAGATACGACGCGCCCCAGTTCAGCTGCGTGCCGACCGTCGACATGTAGGCGGCGGCGAAGCCGGCCATCATGAAGCCGCGCCACGGCGTCGGCAGCAGGTCCACGAACGCCTGCACGTACGCGGCCTCGTGGTCCCCGGTCGGGCCGATGCCGTTCGGATAGAGCAGCACCGTGGCGAGACCGGTGATGATCCACGGCCACGGCCGCATGGCGTAGTGCGCTACCTGGAAGAACAGCGTCGCCAGCACGCCGTCCTTTTCCGTCTTCGAGGAGAAGATTCGCTGCGCGATGTAGCCACCGCCGCCGGGCTCCGCTCCCGGGTACCACGCGGCCCACCATTGGACGGACAGGAACACCGCCAGTGCGAGAAGCGGCATCCACGTGTACGCCTCCAGGCCGTGCGGTGTCACCTTCACCGGCAGCACCGATATCGCAGCGTTCGCACTGCCGAACTTCGCGGCCAGCCCCGCCTGCAGCTTGTCCATCCCGCCCACCGCCTGCACGGCGTAGACGGCGAGGATGATCACCGCGGTCATCTTGATGACGAACTGGATCAGGTCCGTCCACAGCACCGCCCACATGCCGGCACCCGCGGAATACGCGACCGTGATGACGAAGCAGATCCCCACGGCCACGATATCGCCGGAGATGGTGATCCCCCCGAGGTGCACCGGCCGCAGGCCGAGCGAGATGGTGAGAATCTTGATCATCGCGCGGGTGACCCAGCCGAGGATGATCAGGTTGATCGGGATCGCGAGGTACAGTGCGCGGAAGCCGCGCAGGGCCGCGGCGGGCGTTCCACTGTACCGCACCTCGGCGAACTCCACGTCGGTCATCACGCCGGCACGTCGCCAGAGACGGGCGAAGAAGAACACGGTGAGCATGCCGCTCATCAGCATGTTCCACCAGAGCCAGTTGCCGGCGACTCCGTTGTTGAACACGAGCCCCGTCACAACGAGCGGTGTGTCGGCGGCGAAGGTGGTGGCAACCATGCTGGCGCCGGCGAGCCACCAGCTGACGTTGCGCCCGGAGAGGAAGTATTCCTCGATGCTTTCGCCGCCCTTCTTCGTGAAGAAGAGGCCGATGCCCATCGACAGCGCGAAGTACGCGAATACGATGGCCCAGTCGATCGCGGTGAGGTTCATCGCCGGTCCGGAGAGGAGGTGGAGGTGCCGCGCGCCTCGATGGCCGCGACCACGTCAGGGTCCAGCGCGCGCATCGCCGCGTCGGCAACCTGGACGCGCACGCGGCCGATCCCGTTGTGCTCGCGCGTCGGGTTCACGCGGTTCGTGAGCAGCAGAACATACAGATCGTGCTGGGGCGCAATCCAGAGCGAGGTGCCGGTGAACCCGGTGTGGCCGAACGCCGGCCGCTTGATGAAGTGCCCGGCCGAGCTGCGGTCGCTGGGTGTGTCCCACCCCAGGGCGCGACTGGAGAAGGTGCTGTCCTCGACCGTCGTGAACTGCCTGATCGTGGACGCCTTCGCGAACCGCACGCCGTCGATCTCGCCGCCATTGAGGTACGCTTGGGCCAGCCGGCTCAGGTCGTGCGCCGTGCTGAACAGTCCCGCGTGCCCCGAGATGCCGCCAAGCGCATAGGCGTTCTCGTCGTGCACCTCGCCGTGGACGAGACGGCCGCGCCACGGATCGTGCTCCGTCGGTGCGATGCGCGACAACAGGGACGAGTCGGGGCGGTACCAAGTGTCGAACATGCCGAGGGGATGGAAGACGTGCTCGGCGAGATACCGGTCGAGTCGCTCGCCGCTCACCCGCTCGACGATCTTCCCGAGCAGGATGGCGCCGATGTCGCTGTACACCATGCGCACGCCCGGCAGCGTGTCGAGCGGCGTGCTCATGAACAGCGCGAGCGTCGAATCGGGAGAGAGGTTCAGCTTGTAATAGGTCTTGAACGCCGGCAGGCCCGAGCGGTGGGTGATGAGATCGCGCACCGTGACCTTGTCCTTGTTCGGACCCTGCCACTCGGGGAGGTAGCGCTGCACCGGCGCGTCGAGGTTCACCTTGCCCTCTTCGACGAGCTGCATCATCGCCGACGTCATGCCGACCACCTTGGTCAGCGATGCGAGATCCCAGAGCGTGCGGTCGTTCGGCACTGGCGACGGGGCCCAGTCGAGGTGCCCGGCGGCGACCGTGACGATCGGGCCGGCGTGGTTGCCGATCACCGCGATCGCCCCGGGAAACGCGCTGTCCACGACGCCGCGATCGAGGATGGACTGCAGCGTGTCATGCAGCGCGGCGCGGATGTCGGCCGTTGACCGGGCTATCTGCGCGGCGGGCGGGGGCGCAGCTTTGGCGGTCGTGGCCTGGGCCGAACCGGTAGCGCAGCCGGCAACCGACGCCAGGAGCAGCGACGTCAGCAGCACTCGAGGAGCGTGACGATGCATTGGCAACGAAGTGCGGGTTGGAAGGTGTGGGCCGTGGCGGGCGGGGTGCTCGCGGCGGGATGTGCAGTGGCGGGGAGTGCGCGCACGTCGACGTCGAGCCGCGTGCGTCCCGGGATCACCGTGCTGCTCGAGGACAGCCTGCATCTCATACGCGGGCGAAGCGTCGGACTGTTGACGAATCAGACGGGAATCGACGAGCATGGCGAGTCGGATATCGAGCTGCTGCGGAGCGACCGCGCACGCGCGGCGCGAGTCCGGCTCGCGACCCTGTTCTCGCCGGAGCACGGCATTCGCGGCACCGAGGACCGCACCAATCTGGCCAGCGGGATCGACGAACGCAGTGGCCTCGTGGTGCACTCGCTCTACACCGTCGCCGCCATCGCGCCGCCAGACAGTACGCTGCGCGGCCTCGACGCGCTCGTCGTCGACCTGCAGGACATCGGGACGCGCACGTGGACATATGCAGGCTCCATGCTTTACGCGATGCGCGCCGCAGCGCGCCATCACATGCCCATCATCGTGCTCGATCGCCCCGACCCGCTCGATGGCACCGCGATCAGTGGCCCGCTGCTGGATCCGTCGCTGGCGAATCCCGAGGAGCACACGAGCGCGCGCCCGGGCCGCGCGTACGCATTATATCCGGCGCCCCTGCGGCACGGAATGACGATGGGCGAGCTGGCGCGCTTCTTCAATGCCGTCCTCCACATCGGGGCCGACCTGCACGTGGTGCCGGCGGCAGGCTGGCGTCGCGCGCAGTGGTTCGATCAGACGGGATTGCCGTGGGTACGGCCATCGCCCAACCTGCCGACCCTCGCCAGCGCGACGATCTATCCGGCGCTGGTGCCGTTCGAGGGCACGAACGTCAGCGTCGGACGCGGCACCGTCGACGCATTCCAGCGCTTCGGTGCGCCGTGGATGAAGGCCGACGCGGTGGTCTCGCTGCTCGAATCACGACACCTGCCAGGTGTGCGCTTCGAGCGCAGCGACTTCACGCCGCACGCTCCCGGGGACGACAAGTACGCCGACCGCACGATTCCCGGAGTGAAGATCGTGCTCACGGACCGTGACCACTATCACGCCGGTCTGACCGGCGCGGCGATATTGTGGGCGCTCGGCCGCACCTCCGCCGACTCGCTCGTCGTGCACGCGTCCGCCTTCGACGAGCGCTTCGGCCGTCCCGCCATGCGTGAGGCGCTGCTGCGAGGAGAGGATCCCGAATCCGTGGTCGCCCGCGACGACGACGCGGTGGCCGCGTGGCGCCGACAGGTGGCGCCCTTCCTTCTCTATCGATAATGTCCCTCAGGCCGTCGGGTGCTCGTGAAGCAACGCCGGCAACGAAACTCACCGCCACTGTCCAAGGAGTCGCATTCGATGAGAGTCACGTCCAGAGCGTCGGCAGTCCTGCTCGCCCTCGGCGTCGCCGCCGCCGCGGCGTGCGGTCCACGCCAGGTCGAGGTCCGCACCGCGCCGACGACGGCCACGGAGCAGGCGGTGCAGGTGACCAACAATCTGAGCCAGGCAGTGAACGTGTACGTCACGGGCGCCTCGAGCTCGGAGATGTTTCTCAAGCAGATTCCGGCCAACACCGCGGAGAAGGTGCCGGTGCAGGGCATCGCGAGCGGCAGCGCGGTCACCTTCAAGGCGGTGACGGTTGACGGCTCGCGCACTTACCAGAGTCGGAATGTCACGCTTACGGGTCTGTTCATCTGGAGCATTCCCTGAACAACCGACGCGTGCTCGGCGGTTGCTGGACTGGCACGCGCCGGATAGCTTTTCTACGGGCTGGAGATTCTCCAGCCCGTTCGCTTTTTCTTCGCCTCTTCGTCACCGCCGCTCGACCATCCAGCCGCGGGACCTGCGTGCGCTCCGGAGCCGCATGAAGCTTCTGCCCGACTGGATCAAAAACGGATATCTCCGGCTGGTCGATCCGGTCGCTAACTGGATGGTGCGGAAGGGCGTGCACCCCAACACCATCACGGTGGTCGGCACGCTGTGCACCGTCGGCGGTGGCGTCATCTACGCCACGGGGCACATTCGCACCGGCGGCTGGTTCCTCGGGCTCACCGCGCTCTTCGACGTGCTCGATGGCACGGTCGCGCGCCGCTCCAATCGAAGCTCCACGTTCGGCGCCTTCCTCGATTCTACCCTGGACCGCCTCGCCGACGGATTCGTGCTCGGCGGTCTGGCCGTGTTCTACGCCACCAGCACCGTGAACCGCAGCGTGCCGATGCTGATCATCGCGTTGCTCGGACTGGTGGGCGCATTCCTGACTTCCTATACCCGAGCGCGTGCCGAGGCGCTCGGGCTCGACGCAAAGGTGGGGCTGCTCCAGCGCCCTGAGCGCGTCGTGCTCCTCTCGGCGCCGCAGGCGTTCTTCGGCCTCGTGTTCCACGGCTGGGTGCTCGCCCTCATCATCACCATTCTGTCTGTCACGGCCTGGATCACGGTGATCCAGCGCGTGGTGTACGTGTATTCGGCCACCACGCGGGCGGAGAAGGCGGCAGCACGCACCGAGAGCGAGGCACGACCCCGCTTCTTCGCGCGCCGTCGCACACCGCGCCCTCTGCTCAAAGGAGACTAGTTCGTGAAAGGTTCTGCTCAGGAGGCGCCCACCGCGCCCCGTCCGGCCACCGGAAAGCTCGGCATCATCACGCCCGGGCTCGGTGCCGTTGCCACCACATTCATGGCCGGCGTCGAGAGTGTCCGTCGCGGCTACAGCAAGCCGATCGGCTCGCTCACGCAGATGGCGACGATCCGCCTCGGCAAGCGCACGGAGAACCGGACGCCGTACATCAAGGATTTCGTCCCTCTCGCCGACCTGAACGACATCGTGTTCGGAGCGTGGGATCCGATCCCCGACGACGCGTACACCGCGGCCAAGAAGGCCGGCGTGCTCGAGGAGCGCGATCTCGAGCCCATCGCCGACTTCCTCAAGGCGATCAAGCCGATGCCCGCCGTGTTCGAGAACCACTACGTCACGCGCATCCACGGCACCAACGTCAAGAAGGGCAAGACCAAGCGCGATCTGGCCGAGCAGCTGCGCCAGGACATCCGCGACTTCAAGGCGAAGAACAAGTGTGACCGCGTCGTCATCGTGTGGTGCGCATCCACCGAGATCTACATCAAGGCCGGCCCGCAGCACGCCACGCTCGAGCAGTTCGAGCGCGCGATGGAGAACAACGATGAAGCGATCGCGCCGTCGATGCTCTACGCGTACGCCGCCATCATGGAGGGGGTGCCGTTCTGCAACGGCGCGCCGAACCTCTCCGCCGACATTCCCGCGCTGATCCAGCTCGCCAACGATCGCGGCGTGCCGATCTCGGGCAAGGATTTCAAGACCGGCCAGACCTGGATGAAGACCGTGATCGCGCCGGGCCTCAAGGCGCGCATGCTCGGCCTCGCCGGCTGGTACTCGACCAACATCCTCGGCAACCGCGACGGCGAAGTGCTCGACGATCCGGCGTCGTTCAAGACCAAGGAAGAGTCGAAGCTGTCGGTGCTCCACACCATCCTGCAGCCGGAGAAGTATCCTGATCTCTACAAGGACTTCTCGCACGTCGTGCGCATCAACTACTACCCACCGCGCGGCGACAACAAGGAAGGCTGGGACAACATCGATATCGTCGGGTGGATGGGCTATCCGATGCAGATCAAGGTCAACTTCCTCTGCCGCGACTCCATCCTTGCTGCGCCGATCGCACTCGATCTCGCGTTGTTCAGCGACTTTGCGCAGCGGGCCGGTCTCAAGGGAATCCAGGAATGGCTCTCGTTCTACTACAAGAGCCCGATGACGGCACCCGGCCTGCAGCCCGAGCACGACCTCTTCATCCAGCAGACGAAGCTCAAGAACACGCTTCGCCATCTGATGGGCGAGGAACAGATCACCCACCTCGGCCTCGAGTACTACCAGTCGTGATCGTGCGGGCGGGAAGGAGTCGGACGGCCGTACTGGCCGGCCTCGCGATCGGTGCGGTGAGCTGCGGCCCACCGCGCCGGCCGGAGCTGCGGCAGTGCAGTCCCAGCTACTGCTTCACCATCACCTCCGACCCCGTCCCGCCGCACGCCCGCGAGGACGTGAAGTACACGATCACCGTCAAGGACCGGAAGTCGGACCAGCCCATCGAGACCGGTGAAGGACGCATCTTCGCCAACACGGCGGAGATGTCGCGCACGTACGACGGCTTCGTGAAGGCACCGCAGGTGGGCGCCTACTCGGCCAAGCTGAATTACGTCATGTCCGGCCAGTGGGCCGTCGGCATCCAGTTCCACAGCGATTCCACCAAGCCGCTCGAGAAGACGGAGTGGATGCAGGACGTGCTCCCCGAGCGGAACGGCATTCCCTGAGATGCGCCACTACTACCGCAGCCATACCCAGCCCGCCGACATCCTCCTCCAGGCGGATCGGTTCTTTCCGGAGCTCGGCCTCACTGCCGTCACGACGACGGCGCGCAGCCGCACTTTCAGCGGTCCTCTCGGCGCGCTGAAGGTCAGCGCGCGGGCGGAGGGCGGTCATTACACGTTCGTCGAGGCGGTCACGGACCAGGTGGGTGAGAGTCGACTCGACCGAAACGTGAAGCGCTTCTTCGTCGAGCTGCATCGCGCGGCAGACCCGACGCATATCCCCGAAGCGTCGTACTGATGGCCAGATCCGTCACGTCGCGCGGCGCCGGACGTCGCGCGTCGGGCGCCGGTGCGCCTGCCTCTGCTGCTGAGCCGGTCAGCGACATCTCGCTGACTCGCGAGCAGCGGCTCGACCTCTACTACTGGATGCGTCTCACCCGGTCGCTCGAGGAGCGACTGGTGAACCTCTATCGCCAGACGAAGGTGGTGGGCGGGCTGTTCCGCTCACTCGGGCAGGAAGCCGATGCCGTTGGCAGTGCATACGCGCTGCGCCAGGGAGACATCCTCTCGCCACTCATCCGCAACCTCGGCTCGATGCTGGTGAAGGGCGCAACGCCCGTGGAAATCCTCAAGCAGTACATGGCCAAGGCCGACTCACCGACACGTGGCCGCGAGCTGAACATCCACTTCGGCGACACCGAACGTGGCTTCATCGGCCAGATCTCGCCGCTTGGCGACATGGTGCCGGTGATGGCGGGGGTGACGCTGACGTTCAGGATGCGCGGCGAAGACCGCGTCGGCATGGTCTACGTCGGAGATGGCGCGACGTCGACCGGTGCGTTCCACGAGGGGATCAACTTCGCCGCGGTGCAGCGCTGTCCCCTCGTGGTGATCATCGAGAGCAACGGCTACGCGTATTCCACACCGACGTCGAAGCAGACACTGGCCAAGCAGCTCGTTGACAAGGCGCTCGGCTATGGCATTCCCGGCGAACGCGCCGACGGCAACGACGTGATCGCCACGTACGAGGCGACCAAGCGCGCGGTCGACCGCGCGCGCCGCGGTGAGGGCACGTCCATCATCGAGCTGGTCACCTACCGACGGAAGGGACACGCCGAGCACGACAACCAGTCGTACGTGCCGGCGGGCGAGATCGAGCGCTGGGAACGGGAGAACGATCCCATCACACGCTACCTGTCGCGGCTCGCAGACGAAGGCGTGAGCGATACGGAGATCACGGCAATCGACGAACGCGTGCAGCGTGAGATCGACGAGGCCACGGACATCGCCGACGCGTCCGGCGTACCGGAGCCGCTCGATGCGCTCGTCGGTGTCTACGCCGAACCGCCGACGGCAGAGCCGCTCTGGTTCCGCGAAGGGAGGCGCGCGGCCGTGGACGTGAACGAGCGCGCCGCGGGGTGGGGCACGTTCGACGTGCCGGCCAAGGGAGACGAGTGATGGGCGAGATCACTTATCTCGAGGCGATCCGCGAGGCGCTGTTCGAGGAGATGGAACGCGACCCGAACGTCTTCATGATCGGCGAGGACATCGGCGCGTACGGCGGCGCCTTCAAGGTCACGGAAGGACTGCTGGCGAAGTACGGCGAGTCGCGCGTGATCGATTCGCCGATCTCGGAGATCGGCATCGTCGGCGCGGCGGCGGGCGCGGCGCACATGGGCATGCGGCCCGTGGTGGAGATGCAGTTCATCGACTTCATCGCCAACGCGTACGACATGCTGACGAATTACGTGGCGACGGCGCGCTATCGCGCGTTCCTGCCCACCCCGATGGTCGTGCGCGGGCCGAGTGGCGGCTATGTGCGCGGTGGTCCGTTCCACTCGCAGAACCCCGAGGCAGGGTTCATCCACACGCCGGGTCTCAAGGTGGTGTACCCGAGCACGGCCGAAGATGCCAAGGGACTGATGAAGTCGGCGATCCGCGACGACGACTGCGTGCTCTTCTTCGAGCACAAGTACCTGTATCGTCGCATCAAGGCCGAGATGCCGGCCGGTGACGTCACCGTCCCCATCGGGAAGGCGCGCGTGGCGCGCGAAGGGCGCGACCTCTCCATCATCACCTACGCGGCCACGGTCTACAAGGCGCTGGAGGCCGCTGAGCAGCTGGAGCGGGAGGACCGCCTGTCCGTGGAAGTGATCGACCTGCGCTCGCTGGCGCCGCTCGACGACGACGCGATCGTCGCGACGGTGAAGAAGACCAACCGGGTGCTCGTCGTGCACGAGGACACGCGAACGGGCGGGATTGCCGGTGAGATCACGGCGCGCATCAACGAGACCTGCTTCTCGTGGCTCGACGCGCCGGTGCTGCGGGTGACGGCCCACGACGTGCCACTGCCCTATGCGCCGTCGCTCGAGGATTTCGTGTTGCCGCAGACGGCCGACATCGTGCTCGCTGCCAGGCGCCTGGCGGCGTACTGATCGTGCGGGACACCGATAACCTCGGCCCAGCCGCGTCGGGGGAGACGTCGCAGGGGATCTGGCCTTATCTTGGGGTTGGGTGCATGACGGCGGTTGCCGGCCTCGTGGCTGGCGGCATGATCGCCGTGCTGGTGGCGAAGATCGTCGGGTCGATCCATGGCTGTAAGGCGGACGCCGAAACCGGTGCGCCGTGTGATTGGGCAACGTATTGGACGTGGGGAGCGCGAATCGGAGTGGTTCTCCTCCCTACGGTGGTGATCTTGCGGATGCGAAAGGCACGCGCCGCTTCCCGGAACTCCGAGTAAGAGGGCATCACAGTGGCACGCGTAGACGTGGTCATGCCCCAGATGGGCGAGTCGATCGCCGAGGGGACGCTGTCGAAGTGGTTGAAGAAGGTCGGCGACCAGGTGAAGCGCGACGAGCCGATCTTCGAGATTTCCACCGACAAGGTGGACGCGGAGATTCCCGCGCCCACGGCTGGCGTGCTGGCGGAAGTTCTCGTCACCGAAGGGCAGACGGTGCCGGTCCAGACGCTGGTCGCGCGCATCGAGACCGAGAAAGGAGCGTCGATCGCTCCAGTGGCAAGTGCGCCACCTCCCGCGGCTGTGGCGTCGGCGACTGCCTCAATGGCGCCCGCAGCCGCCTCATCCGCGCAGTCCGGGCCCGCAGCGCCTGCGGCGCCCGCCAGCGCGTCGCCGGCCAGCGGCAACGGTCTCGAACACCGCCTCCGCACGATGTCGTCTCCGCTGGTGCGGAAGATGGCCGCCGACCATGGCGTCGAGCTCGCGACGATGCAGGGGACGGGAATGCACGGTCGTGTCACGCGGCGCGACTTCGAACAGTTCCTGGCCTCGGGCGCACCCGCTGCCGCCCAGCGTCCCTCGATGCACGCCCCATCCGGCGCCGCGCAGCACGGTCCCGCGCCGGAGCCGTGGCCCGGCGACCGCGTCGAGACGATGTCGAAGATCCGCGCGCTGACGAGCGACCACATGGTCGCCTCGCGCCATACCAACGCGCACGTCACCTCCTTCTTCGAGATCGACCTCACGCGCATCGCGCGCATCCGGCACAAGCAGCGCGCTGCGTTCGAGGCCCAGAACGGGCAGAAGCTCACCTTCCTGCCGTTCATCATCAAGGCAGTGGTGGACACGCTCAAGCAGTTCCCCGTGCTCAACGCCGCCGTCGCCGGTAACAGCATCATCTACCGCAAGCCGTACAACATCGGCATCGCGGTCGCGCTCGACTGGGGGCTGATCGTGCCCGTCATCAAGGGCGCGGACGACCTGTCATTGTCCGGACTCACTCGCTCCCTCAATGACCTCGCCGATCGCGCGCGCTCCAAGCGCCTGAAGCCGGAAGAAGTGCAGGGCGCCACGTTCACGATCACGAATCCGGGTGTGTTCGGCTCGCTCATGGGGACGCCGATCATTCCACTCGGCACGTCGGCCATCCTCGGGCTCGGCGCGATCGAGAAGCGGCCGAAGGTCGTGACCGGCCCCGACGGCGAGGACACGATCGCCATTCGTACCTGCGCCTACTTCTCGCTGTCGTTCGACCATCGGATCGTGGATGGCGCCGACGCCGACAAGTTCCTCGCGACGCTGAAGAAGACGCTGGAAACGCTTCCCGATGCGGCGGTCTAGAAAGGTGCCGCGGGCCCTGACCGTGCAACGCACGCTGGTGACCCCGCCGGAGCGCGAGAAGTTCGCGCAGAAGCTGCAGCGCATGCACGAGTACTACGCGTCGGCCGGTTGCCGGTACAGCGTGTTCGAGGAGGCAGGGCTTCCCGGCGCATTCCTGGAATTCTTCGAGGCGCCGGACGCCGCCACGCTCGCGCGCGCGCACGCGTCCGCCCCCGACCGCGTGCTCGACCCGACGCGGATCTACCACGAAGTGGAGTTGCCCTGACATGCCCACCCGCTCGATCAACCACGACGGCCGCACCTGGAAGGTGTATCCTTCGGGCCGCGTCACCCAGCTCGATCGCGACGAGTTCGCGCTCATGTTCGTCTCCGGAACCGGCGGCGATCGCGAGGTGCGCGTCACGCGCTACTCACCCACCGGCGCGCGGTCGCGCGAGCAGTCGTTGTTCGAATTGACGGACGCAGACCTCGCGCGCCTTCTCGCGCACTCGCAGCCCGGCGAGATGTCCCCCGAGGCCGGCTACCAGTCGTGACCGCGGCCGGCGGGGCGGCGCGGTGCGTCGACCTGCACATGCATTCGACCGCCTCGGACGGTTCGCGGTCGCCCACTGACGTGCTGCGGGCGGCCGCGCGCGCGAAGCTGGCAGCGATCGCGCTCACCGACCATGACACCGTCGCCGGCCTCGCCGAGGCGGAGCGGGCGGGGCAGGAGCTCGGCGTGCGCGTGATTCCCGGCGTGGAATTGAGCGCCGTGGAAGGCGATACGGAGACCCATCTTCTCGGCCTGCATCTGCGCGAGACGCGTGTGCTCGAGCGAGCGCTCACCGGATTGCGCGAGATGCGCGAGCGCCGCGCGCGGCGCATCGTGGAGCGACTGGACGCCGTCGGTGTGCACATCACGATGGATGCCGTGCTCGCACAGGCAGCCGACGGCGCCGTCGGGCGTCCCCACGTGGCGCGCGCGCTGATTGCCGAGGGCTGGGCGGTGGACTCCCGCGACGCTTTCGACCGGTACCTCGCCGCGGGCAGGCCCGCGTACGTGCCGAAGGAGCAGCTCGGGATGCGAGACGCCATCGCCATGATCCACGAGGCGGGCGGACTGGCGGTGCTCGCGCATCCGGCTGCATCGGGGACGCGCGACCGACTCGTCGCGCTTCGCGCACAGGGCCTCGACGGCGTGGAGGTGCGGCACCCCAGCCACTCCGCCGCCGAGATCTCGCGACTTGCGGCGTTGGCGCGCGAGCTGGAGCTCGTGCCGAGCGGGGGCTCCGACTGGCACGGCGCGTCGGAAGGACCGCGCACGATCGGCATGATGCAGGTGCCGGCGGAGTGGCTCTCGGCGCAGGAGGAACGGCTCGCGACGCTGGGCCGCGCACCCGCGGCATGACGCGGCCATGAGCGACCTCGCGGGCCGCGTCGCGCTCGTGACGGGTGCGGGACGCCGCGTCGGCCGGGCGCTCGCCGTCGCGCTGGGCGCGCGCGGGATGCACGTCGTCGTGCACTATCACGCCTCATCCGCGGGGGCCGACCAGACAGCGCTCCTCATTACCCGCGCGGGTGGATCGGCCGAGGTGCTGCAGGCTGACCTTGGTGACACGGCTGATGCGGAGCGTCTGATCGACCGGACGGCCGCCGTGCGCGGTTCTCTCGACGTGCTCGTCAACTCGGCTGCGGTGATGCTGCGGACGCCGCTCGGTGAAACGACGACGGCGGATTGGGACGCGATGTTCGCGCTCAACGTGCGCGCTCCGTACTTCCTGGCGCAGCGCGCCGCGCCCGCGCTCCGCGCGGTGCGGGGCACCATCATCAATATTGCCGATCTCGCCGCGTTCGAGACCTGGCCGGCATATGTCCCTCATGGGCTGACGAAAGCCGCGGTGGTGCAGATGACTCGTGCCCTGGCGCGCGTGCTCGCCCCCGAGGTGCGAGTCAACGCCATCGCGCCGGGCGTCGTGTTGCTTCCCGAGGGTTGGAGCGACGCCGACGCGGAGCATCTACGCGCGACGACGCCGCTGAACCGTCTCGGCTCGCCGGAAGACGTTGCCGGCGCGATGCTCTATCTGCTCGACGCGCCCTTCGTCACGGGCGAAGTGCTCACCGTCGATGGGGGCCGCCACGTCCGGAAGTGACATGCCTCCTCGCATCGAGCGGGAGGTCCAGCGATTCGGCACGATCGTCGTCGTCGGTGGCGGGTGCTACGGGAGCTACTACGTTCGTCAGCTCGGCCGCGCGGAGCAGGCGGGCGCGGTGACCTGGGAGCGGTTGGTCGTCGTCGACCGTGATGCGCACTGCGCGGTGGCCGCCGCGCACGCTGCGGAGCTGCCCCGCGTCACGCTCGAGATTGCGGGATGGGAAGAGTTCTTCACGCGCTACCTGAATGCCTCGGCCGCTGAGCCGGCGCGCCATCTGCGCGACGCGATCGTTCCGTCGCCACTCATGCCGCAGCTGATGGCCCGCTGGCTGCTTGGCCGTGCCCGGGCGCGTTGGCCCCAACGCGCGGTGCGCACGGAGCCGCTGGAATCAGCGCCCCCGGTGCCGTGGCAGCGGGCCGGCGGCGACGACACGCATTACGTGAGCTTCGCCGAATGGATGTGCCCAATCAACTGCATCGAGCCGGCCCGCTGTCCGCACACCCGCGGTGAGCGGACGTGGAGCCTGCCACCGGCGATGAAGAGCTACGTGGACAGCGAGCGCACGGCCGGCCGTGATCTGGAAGGGCCCTTCGTGTTCCATTGTGCGCACCGCGCGTTCGGCGTGGGAATGCTCGACGTCGCCGACGTGCTGTCGGCCGATCGCGCCATCGCCGAGCGCGGACAGCGCGGTGCGGCGGCATTCCTCGTCGGCACGGTGTCGCACTGTCACGGCGCGCTGCAGCGCATCGTTCTCGGCGCTTAGGGCACGGGAACCGAACGGTTCCATCCCGGACTCACTCAGGTGAGATTTCGTGAGCCGCGCGCACCTGCGCGCCTGACCGAACGAGGACCACCGTGAGCACCACGAATACCTACGACGTCGTCATCGTCGGCGCAGGGCCGGCGGGGATGTGCGCCGCGCTCTATACCGGCCGCTCCATGCTGAAGACAGCCGTGCTGGAGCGCGGCGTGCCGGGCGGCGAGCTGCTGAACACGGAGAAGCTCGACGACTGGATCGGCGAAAAGTCGATCCTTGGCTGGGAGCTGGCGCGCAAGTTCGAGGAGCATTCGCGCGAGTTCGGTGCCCAGTTCATCACGGCAAATGTGCACCAGGTCAGGCGCCTCGACGACGGCACGTTCGAGACCGTAACCGACACCGGCGACAGCTACCACTCGCCGGCCGTGATCATCACGGCGGGAGGCACGCCGGTGAAGCTCGGCATTCCCGGCGAGCAGGAGTTTGCCGGCAAGGGCGTCTCGTACTGCGCCATCTGCGATGGCGCCTTCTTCCGGGAGCAGATCATCGCCGTGGTCGGAGGCGGTGATGCGGCGGTGGAAGAGGCGGACTTCCTCACGCGCTATGCCAGCAAGGTGTACGTCGTCCACCGACGGGACAGCTTCCGCGCCTCGCGGGTCCTGCAGGAGCGCCTGTTCGCCAATCCGAAGATCGAGGTCGTCTGGAATGCGGTGGCCGAGGAAGTGCTCGGTGACTCCACTGGGTTGATGACGGGCCTTCGCATCCGCGACGTCGTGAGCGATATGACCCGCACCCTCGACGCAACCGGCTGCTTCGTATTCATCGGGTTTCGACCGAATACCGGCATCATTGACGGTCACTTCGACCATGACGAGATGGGTTACATCCGCACCGATGCGACGATGCAGACCTCGATACCCGGCCTCTTCGCCGCGGGCGATCTCCGCTCGCAGCTCACACGCCAGGTGACGACGGCGGTCGGCGACGCGACGACCGCCGCGATCGCCGTCGAGAAGTTCCTGAAGGCGCGCAGCGAAGGGAGCAGCACGAGGATCGAGGTGGCCGGCAGCGGCGGGTACACGGTGTGAAGATCCTTTCTCGCACCGTGGGCCCCTTCCAGGCGAACTGCTATCTCGTCGTCGACGAGACGAGCGGCAGCGCGGTGCTGATCGACCCCGGTGCAGACGGTGCAGAGCTCGTGGAGATGGTCCGCAGCTCGGGTGCACACCTCGAGGAGATCTGGCTCACCCACGGGCACATCGATCACATCGGGGGGGTGGCCGAGGTGCGACGGCACTTTCCGGTGCCGGTGCGCCTGCAACCACTCGATCGCCCCTTCTACGACTCACTGTCGGCGCGGATGGCCGACATGTACGGATTGCCGTTCGAGCAGCCGGAGCCGCCGGATGTCGAACTGGCCGAGGGGGACGAGCTTCGCTGTGGCACCCTTCGCTTCACGGTGATGCACGTTCCCGGACACTCGCCGGGACAGGTGGCCTTCAACGGAGAAGGTGTCGCATTGTGTGGCGACCTGCTCTTCGCCGGTTCGATCGGGCGCACCGACCTGCCGCTGAGCGATCCGAAGGCGATGAACGAATCGCTTGCCCGGATCGGGACGCTGCCTGAGGACACGGTGGTACATCCCGGCCACGGCGCCCCGACGACGATCGGGGAGGAGCTGAAGTCGAACCCGTTCCTGACCGGACGCGCGCGCGTCCTCAGCCGCTGATGGCGCGCGTGCTGACGTCGGCGCTCCTCGGTATCGCGCTGCTCGCGGCCTGGCTTGGCGCGGCGTGCTTCGTGGCTTCCGTCGTCGCGCCTGCGGCGTTCGACGTCCTCCCCACCCGCACCCTGGCTGGTGCGCTGGTCGGCCGCGTGCTCCCCGTGTTGTTCTGGTCCGGCGTCATCGTCGGCGTGCTCGTGTTATGGATGGGATGGCGCATGCCGTTCCCCGAGTCGCGCACGGCAGCCGCCTTCGTGCTGGTCGCCGCGTGCCTCACCGCGCAGCTGGTGATCGCGCCTCGCATCGAACGAGTGCGTGCGGCGATCGGCGGCCCGGTGGATGCACTCGATCCATCGAACCCGCTTCGCCAATCGTTCGGTCGCCTGCATGGATTGAGTGTCGCCTGCCTGGGGGCTGGCGGTCTGGCCGCCCTCGTGATTCTCGTGCTGCTCATTCGAGCCACCACACGGAACGCACCATGAGTGAACAACCACGCCTCGCGCGCGTCGAGGCCGAGACCGCATCGGAGGAGGTTCGTCCGACCTTCGATACGTTCATGCGCGAACGCGGCAAGGTGCCAAACCTGTACCGCATCGCGGCGCACGCGCCGGCCATCGCGGCGCGACTCGCGGCGCTGCAGTCGGCAGTGATGGGCAACGGCGACGTCCCCGTACTGCTCAAGGAGCTGCTCAGTGTGCGGGTGTCGCACATCAACCTGTGCGATTATTGACTGGCCTCCCACACCGCCCTGGCAGGGCGGCTGGGTGCGACGGCGGACCAACTGGATGCGCTGGCCCGAGCGGCGTACGAACCATTCGACAGCGCGTGGCGCAGCGCATTCGAGTACGCGGATGCCATGACACCTACGCCGGGCCGGGTGCCACCCGAAGTGTTCGCGACGCTCGAGCGACACTGGTCTCCGGCGCAGATCGTGGAGATCACCTCGGTGATCTGCATCTTCAACTTCTTCAACCGATTCGCCAACGCGCTGGAGATCCCGCCCACGAGGTAGGTACGTGGACGGCTACGTGCCAAAACGCGTGGAGGGAATCGCATGACTTCCCGACATCGTGACATCCCGGTTTTCCTGACCTCCTGACTTCCATGTCCTCCAATACCAGAACCGAAAAGGATCCTCTCGGTCCGCTCGAAGTGCCGACCGATGCGCTGTACGGTGTGCAGACGGTGCGCGCACAGCAGAACTTCCCGATCAGCGGTCTGAAGCCGCTCTGGCCGTTCGTGATGGCGCAGGTCTGGATCAAGAAGGCCGCGGCGTTGACGCACCGGGAAACGGGGCGGCTCGACCCGAAGCTGGCGGAGGCGATCATCTCCGCGGCTGACGAAGTGCTGGCGCACAAGCACGACGATCAATTCATCGTCGATCCCTACCAGGCCGGTGCCGGCACGTCGCATAACATGAACGTGAACGAGGTACTCGCCAATCGCGCCAACGAACTGCTCGGCGCGGAGCGCGGCAAGTACGCGCCGGTGCATCCGAACGATCACGTCAACATGGCGCAGAGCACGAACGACACGATCCCGACCAACATCCGCCTCTCCGCGCTCTCGCAGCTGGACGGCCTGGTGGGGGCGTTCGAGGGGTTGCGTGACGCGCTCGCCTCGAAGGGGAAGGAGTTCGATGACATCGTGAAAGCGGGACGCACGCACCTGCAGGATGCGATGCCCATCCGCCTCGGCCAGGAGTTCACCGCGTATGCGGGCTCGATGGATCGCGGCATCCGGCGCGTCAAGGAAGCGGCCGATTACCTGCGCGACCTCGGCATTGGCGGAAGCGCGGTCGGCACCGGCGTCACCGTCGAGCCGGAATATCCGGAGCTCATGGTGAAGAACCTGAAGATGATCTCCGGGCTCGACCTCCGTGTCGGCAAGGACCGCATCCAGCTGATGCAGAGCATGGGCGATCCGGCTGCCTTCAGCGCCGCGATGCGCGTGCTGGCGATCGATCTCAGCAAGATCGCCAGCGATCTCCGGCTCATGGTGATGGGTCCGCGCACCGGCATCGACGAGATCAAGCTGCCGGCCGTGCAACCGGGTTCGTCCATCATGCCGGGGAAGATCAATCCCTCCATCCCGGAGATGGTGAACCAGGTCTGTTTCCAGGTGATGGGGCTCGACACGACGGTCGCCGTCGCGGCCGAGCATGGACAGCTCGAATTGAACGTCATGATGCCGGTCATCGCGTTCAACATCCTGCTCACGATGCGTATCCTCACCAACGCGGCCACTGTGCTGTCGGAGCGCAGCGTGAAGGGGATCGAGGCCAACCGCGAGATGTGCGCGTACTGGGTGGAGCGGAGTGCCGCGCTTGCGACCGCGCTCATGCCGCATATCGGTTACGCCAAGGCGGCCGAGATCAGCAAGCAGTCGGTGAAGGAAGGGGTTCTCGTGCGCGACCTCGTCAAGCGCGACCAGCTCCTTCCAGCCGATCAGATCGATGACGTGCTCGACCTGCGGAAGATGACGGTGATTGGTGTGCCGGGCGGAAAGCACTGACGCAACGGCGTACGATGTGGGGGATACGCAGTATTCCGTATCAGAGGCCGGGTTGCGGTGCCACGGACCTGGCATCGAGGCGGCCTATGCCTCACCGAAGTGGCAGTCGCGCAGCTCGCCCTGTCTCCTGCCGCCAATTCGGAGTTAGATTCCAGCGTGCGCATCACCACTCAGGCTGAATACGGACTCATCTGTGCCCTCCATCTGGCGCGTCGCGTCGATGAGGGGCCGGTCACCGGTCGCGACATCGCCGCGACCGAGCGGCTGCCGGCCGACTATGTCGAGCAGATCATGCTCAAGCTCCGTCGCGCCGACATCGTTCGGAGTACTCGCGGCGCGCACGGCGGATATCGGCTCTCACGTGCGCCCGACGAGATCACCGTGCATGATGTGATCAGCGCGGCGGAGCACTCCACCTTCGAAGTGCATTGCACTTCACATCCGGTGGAAGAGGAGCGCTGCTCGAGCGCGCACAACTGCAGCATTCGGCCGGTGTGGTTGCTCCTTCAGCGCCGCATCGACGACGTGCTGCAGAGCGTCCGCCTGAGCGACCTGCTGCTGCAGGAGAGCGAGGTCCGTGAGCGGGTGGGACTGGTCGGCGCGGGTGTCGGCGGGGGGCGTCTCGCGCTCCCCGTGCTTGACGGCTGACGATCGGCGCCATGCGCCTCTTCGCGACGTTTCGGGACGATCGGGCCCTCCTGCGTCGCAGCGCGGAGTTCGCCGACTCTCTGATGGCCGAGCCCGCCGAAGCGGACGTGGCGTGGCTTGCCGAGAAGGGTACACGCGGCGACGTGGACCACGCACGCTGGGAGCTGCGCTACCTGCGTCGCGCACTCGGGATCCTCGTGTCGCAGCGTGACGCGCTCGACGACCGCACTCCCTCCGCCGTGCTGCGGGCGCTGATGGACCGCATGGACCGCGATCGCAACGTGGACTCCGAGCTTCGCGATCTTGCCGAACGCCAGTTCAACGCGCGGCTCAGCGCGTACCGGGATGCGTTCACGTCGCGGGGGCACGGCTCCCCGGCGCTTCGCGTCGCGCAGAACCTGCTCGCCTTCGCCGGCGGCCCGATCCGCGCGGGTGATCCAGTGGTGCAGCACGGCGCCAGCCTGGTGGAAGAAGCGCTGACGAGTGCGAACGCTCAACTTCGAGCCACGTTCGGCGAGCCGGAGCTGCCGGAAGACATCCGTCCTTCCGAGGCGGCGGTCAGCGCGGGGCGGCGGCCGAAACGGTGAAAGGGCATCCCGTACGTGGTACGGGATGCCCTTTGACGGTTTACCACAGGGCAGCAGGCCCTGAATGATCGTTCACCTGAGTGCTCGAGGGGGGACTTGAACCCCCACGCCGGTGAAGGCACAGGCTTCTGAGACCTGCGTGTCTACCAGTTCCACCACCCGAGCGCAGTCTCAAAAAGTAATTGGCGCCTGAAGCACAGTCAACGCGGTGCGTTGCTCCGCCGTGGCGGGCTCCCTATGTTGCACGGCTGCCCCGCGCCGTCGCGCGCCACCATCCACGCCCCGATGTCCAAGTCCGACGAAAAGCCTTCCATCGAGTCGATCGCGAAGAATCGGCGCGCGCGTCACGACTACATCATCCTCGACACGTATGAGGCCGGTATCGTCCTCACGGGGAGCGAGGTGAAGTCGCTGCGCGAGGGAAAGGCGAATCTGTCGGACGCCTACGGCATCGTGCGGGACGGCGAGATCTACCTGATCAACCTGCACATCTCGGTCTACGAGCGGGCAAGCTACAACAACCACGAGCCGACCCGGACGCGGAAGCTGTTGTTGCACAAGCGGGAAATCACGCGTCTCATAGGTGCCATCGAGCGACAAGGGCTCACCCTCGTGCCGCTCGAACTCTATGTCAAAAACGGCGTCGCGAAGGTGGCGATGGCACTCGGCAAGGGGAAGAAACTCCACGACAAGCGCGAATCGGCGAAGGCGCGTGACGCCGATCGCGAGATCGCGCGTGCCGTGCGGACTCGATGATCGCCCTCGTCCTCGCCGCCTTCCAGATCGTCGCGGCACAGCCCCCGGCCTCGCCCGAATCGCTGCTCGTCAAGGATGCCACGCGCCAGAAGGCCGTGGCACTCGTGGCTGGCGACGGCGGCCCGCTCCTGCGAGC
>Ga0157372_10000779_pt1 | contig 34499 bp, 33 predicted proteins | sample C55metaG_FD_115307 | JGI IMG/M metagenome (GOLD analysis project Ga0157372, IMG submission 115307) | Corn rhizosphere microbial communities from Kellogg Biological Station, Michigan, USA - C5-5 metaG | ecosystem: Host-associated > Plants > Roots > Rhizosphere > Soil | place: USA: Michigan...
AGTCGCAATCAATTCGTTCTGGCGGCGCGCAATTTCCGCTTCCTGAACCTTGACCTGCTGCTCACGTTCAACTTGTTGCACCTTCACCTGCTCCGCCATCACCTGCTGCTGCATGATGTTGGTCTGGATGTCGTACGCCTTGTCGGCTTGTGCCTGCTGGCGTTTGGTTGTTTCCAGGAATTGCGCCCGCTTCACTTCGAGATCGCGTTGCGCTTCGGCCTGCTTTGCAAGCGAGAGGGTCTCCGCCAGCACGCGTTCCTGATCGGCCTGCGCCTTGGCGATTGCCGATTCCCGCGTTGCCAGCGCGCGTTTGATTGCGGTGTCGCGATCGGCTTCGGCGGCGGCCACGTCGGCGTCACGCTTGATGCGTGCAACATCCGGCCGGCCCATGTTGATGATGTACTCGTTCTTGTCGCGAACCTCCTTGATGGTGAACGAGATGACCTCAAGCCCCATCTTGTTCATGTCGTCGGCGCAAGTGGAACGCATGCGGTCGGAAACCATTTCCGGCTGTTTGACGATTTCTTCCACCGTCAACTGGCCGATGATTCCGCGGAGGTGACCTTCCATCACAAGCTTGATCAGGCCTTCGCGCTCCTGATCCGTCTTGGTGAGGAATTGCTCGGCAGCAGTCCAGATGGACTCTGAGTCCGACTTGACCTTGATTTGCGCGACCGCCTCCACGGTGACGGCGACACCTTGTTTGGTATACAGATCTTGCTGCGGAGCAACGTCGAACGACATCAGCTCCAACGAGAGTTCGTGACAGCTCTCGATCATGGGCAGGACGACCGTGCCCTTTCCGGTGATAGCGCGCCTACCACGAAAACCGTAAACCAGCAGCGCCTCGTGCGGGCCAGCTTTCCGATAGAGCTGCGCCAGCGTACTCATCAACAGCAGTAGCAAAAGGCATCCCAGCCCTATGAAGACCCAGGTTTCAATTGATAATCCGAAGAACATACCTCCTCCTCTCCAACTCAGAAGTCATGACCACAAGGGGACCCGAGACGCATGAACTGCCTCCCAATCATGCGCCTTCGGACACTTTGCGGCCCTGCACGACCTTGTCCAGGTCGCGAACAAGCCTTTGCGGCTGGGAGTGACCCAGGAACACTTCACCGGTGTTCGTCTGAATACAAACCCCGCGGTTTCCCCACACGTACGCGCGACGGTTCCCCAGACCTCGAATGCCCCGGCCGTACCAGAAAGGCCAGGTGCCCTCGGCGTAGTTTCGAATGTCAGAAGCTGCGATCGAGCGAAGCCGAAATCCCAAAGTACGGATGTCCACACCGCTGGAGCTGAATACATAGCGAAAACCGACCGCGGCCATGGATGCTGCCCAGATTCCAATCAGGGCTGCGAGGCTGAGAGCGATTCTCAAGCCGGCAACCGGCGGCGCAGATGCGACAATGGGTACGAGGACTAGCAACGGTGCGCCGCAGACGATTGCCCACAAGGCTGAACCGTGAGTCTCGGTTGCATAAACCCGACCGGCAGGAAGCTGCGATCCGCGTCGAGTGCCGAGCGACAGGATGACCAGCAACATCGAAGCAACCATGCCGACCAGGAGAACCGGTCCGGGATGCACGGGCGTACCATGCAGGTTCGAGTCGATGATCGTTTGCCCAGCCCAGATGAGTGTTCCTAGGATGATGTAGAACAGCGCAACAATTCCCCAAGCAATCGCATCGACCTCTTGCACTCTCGAAGCGATCCAGGTTGCGGTCATGAGCACTGCGATTGCTATACCGAGAAGAACCAGAACCGCTTGTTCGCGAGTCATCCAACCGTTCGGCTGGCCCGCCAGGTCGAAGTGCGTTGCCACGCGGCTGGGTAAGCGCTGCCACACCGATCCGAAAATCAAGACAATAATCGGGAGGGACAGCCACTGTAGGGCCGCCAACATTCCGAAGAGTGTGCTCGAATTGGAGATTCGCTTGGTCATTGCGGCCTCGCTTCGTTCGCTCCCTTCGTCCTGGATGTGCCGTCGAGTTCCGCATCTTCCCCGGACATTTCAGACCAGCGACGGACGTAGGCAATTCCGTTCTGATATCGCGTCACCACAACCTCGGTGCCCTTTAGCATGCTGCCGCCGAGGTCAGAGCGCGCGCCACAGACGCGTCGAGTTCCGGCCTGCGAATAAATCATTTCGCCCGTGCCGCCTTCACGAATCCGGACAGAGAGCTTCCCAAGGACGCCGACCATTTCAAAGTCAGCGGGATCGAGGGCCTCGTCCTCGGAGGTGAGCACTTTGGATAAGAAAAGGTAGATGATGGCAGCGCCACCGGCACCGGCAAACAGCGCGATGATCAACGCCGTTACGAACCAGATTGTCGAATGTCGCATCAGTAGGAAGCCCGTCCCGCCAAACCATGCAAGAAACGCAGTTAGCGTCATCGGGTTGATGGGGGAGTGCTGGACGCGGCCTGAGCCGTGAGCGCCACCCGCACCATGCATTCCACCGGCATGGCCGCCGGAGACATGCCCGTGCGCACCAGGGAAGTGGATATGGATATGCGGCAGATGGAGATTGAGTCCTCCGGCGAGGAACATCAGCACGCTCAGGAAAAATCCCACGGCGAAGCACACGAGATAGAAATGCGCCCAGGTCATGGACTCCTCCTTACTTTTGCCGCCCGTCTGTTCGCTCCGGCCGCAGTGCCTCAAGCAGCCGGTCGGCCAGGCCAGGGGTTTCGAGAATTGCGCCCAGCAGCAACAGACATTTGCGCGTGTCCTTCTGCCGTGCAGCCTTCATCAGAACGTCAGCGATTTCCGGATCGCGGAGAAACTGCTCTGAACCCTGCAACAACCAGACGTCGAGCTTGCCCTCGACCGTGCGCAAGTCCGAGGTCAGCTCGGTGTGATAACCCTCGGGATCGTCTACCAGGAACCCCGGATGTACCTTGAAAAACTTCGCCAGCAGAGAGCGGGTCGCCTGCGTCATGTGACGGCGCGAGCCGTTCTCAATCTGTGAGACATAGGACTGGCTGATGCTCTTGCCCTGCTCCGTGCGGATCGCCTTGACCAGTTCCAGCTGGGTCATCGGGCGGCCCAGCTCGCGCAGCGATCCTTCCACCTCTCGCAAGTAGCGGATTTTCTCGGCCAAGGTCATATAACTGATAGCGATATATATATTGCAAATTGTAATTACATGTCAAGCGCTCAATGTCCCGTGGAATCAGCCACTTTGGGGCCATTTCCGCGGGCTTGGAAAGGTCGGGCGACCGAGCAGGTTTCTTGGGGTGGGCGGGTGTAGGGCGCCCGCGCCCAGGACAAGGCCCTGGCGCAAACACAAAATTCTTTTTTGTCAGAAGCGCAGGCAAATCTGATTCAGCTGCGATCGGAGGAATCGCAAGAAAGACCCGTCCAAAGGGCGGTCGAGCCAAGACGCTATACAATGGCTCCCGCCGCGTTGCGACCAAGAATGGAGGCGGCGGACGATGCCGGACCGAACCCACCCGATTAGCACCCTGAACCGCAGGTCCATGTTGAGGAGCGCTGCGCTGCCGATTGCGGGCGCTTTTGCTCTGCCATCTCTCAGAGCTGCGGTAGAGACGTCGAGCACTGCTTATCAACGGCCCCGTTTGAAAATTACCGATGTTCGCACCGCGCGAGTGCGCGTCCATGGAATCCAGACGCACGTCCGAATCTACACAGACCAGGGGCTGTACGGCCACGGCGAAGCCACCGATGCCGCCGTGGGGACGGATGCGCTCGTTGGCCAGTTCCGTCGTTTCCTCGTCGGCCAGGATCCGCTCAACGTCGATGCCTTGTGGGAGAGGATGCGGGTGTCAGGAATCTTTGCCGGCGCACAGGGAGGCCAATATGTGACGGCCTTGAGCGGAATTGAGATCGCCTTGTGGGACTTGGCTGGGAAAGCTCTGGGTTTGCCCGTCTATCAGTTGTTCGGCGGAAAATTTCGCGACAAGGTGCGTATTTACTGCGATTCTGATATGGAGAATCCAGTGGGTCCGGAATCTGATCGCAAACTGCCGTGGATCCGTGAGCAGGGATTCACGGCGATGAAGATCGACCTGGACGATGCTGCCGATCCAGCCCGGTTCGATAAAGTCAATTGGACCGCCAGCAATGGCGAGATCGATCGTATGGTGAATTGGGTGAGGCATGTACGCGAATCCATCCCGAAGGAAATGGAACTCGCCTGCGACATGCACGGACGCTATGACGGCGGCACCGGAAAGCGGGTTGCGACTGAGCTGGAACCATTCCGTTTGCTATGGCTCGAGGAACCGGTGCCCCCTGAGAACGTGGAGGCGATGGTGAATATCCGCCAATCGACGAATACCCCCATCGCCTGCGGAGAAAATCTCTACATGCGCTGGGGATATCGCGAAATCCTGGAAAAGAATGGAGTCGATATTATTCAGCCCGATTTCCAGAAGGTCGGCGGCCTGTCGGAAGCGCGCAAGGTCGCGAATCAAGCCCAGACCTATTACGTGCCTCTGGCACCACACTGCGTGGTTTCCCCGATCGGCATGATGTCCACGGCGCACGCCTGTGTTTCGATCCCCAATTTTCTGGTTTGCGAATGGCATTGGATCAACCATCCCGACCTATGGAAGAACTGGGTCAAGCAAGGGGAGATCATCCAGAAAGGTTACGTAACCCCAAGCGAGGAGCCCGGCCTGGGAGTTGAGATGGATGAAGACACGGCGCGCAAAGCGCAAATCCCCGGAACCGGCTGGTTTCAGCCGAACGCCTCATAAACAGAAATGGGAGCCCAGTGAGATGAATCGATCAAGCGGAGTGTCATGTGCGGCGCTATGCCTGGTGGCGGTCGTGTTGTTTCCTTCCGGTGCTTGCGCCCAGCAGGGGTTCTTCACTCCTGATGACGTGATCAAGTACACACCCGATTGGCACGGCGAACGCTTCGCCGACGGCCGCCCCAAAGTTCCGGACGACATTCTGGACCGGATGAAGACCGTTACTCTCGAAGAAGCCTGGGCGGTACTGCAGCAGAATGGGTTCATGCACCAATATGAAGACGGATGGCTGTCCATTCATCCCGACAAAGTGCTGGTCGGGCGAGCTCTCACAGCGGTCTGGATGCCCGGTCGCCCTGATGTGCAGAAGTTGATTGAAATCGATCCCGCTAACGCGCATCGGGTAGGGGGTATGAACGCCTGGCCTGTGGACATGCTGGAGAAAAGAGACGTGTACGTGGCCGACCATTTCGGATTGAAGGAAGCCGGACCCTCTATCGGCGACAACGTAGGCAATGCCATCTATGCCCGCTCCGGCAACGGAATCGTCTACGACGGCGCGGTGAGGGATATCAATGGCCTCAATGAGCTTGACAATTTCGTGGCCTTCGTTCGCTACTACGATCCATCGCATCATTATGGTTCCTTAAAGTCGGGCAAACTGCTCAACTCCACGATGGTGGGCATTAACTGTCCTACGCGCATCGGTCACGTGATGGTCATGCCGGGCGACGTAGTTCTCGGGCGCAATGGAGGAGTGATCTTCATCCCGCCGCAATTGGCCGAGCAGGTGGTGAAGACCTCCGAAGCCACGCATTTGCGCGACCTGTTCGGACATCAGCGGCTGCAGGAAGGCAAATACACAGCCGGCCAAATTGACGCCCGCTGGACCGATCCCATTGAGCAGGACTACCGCCAGTGGCTAAAAGTTAACCAGGACCATCTGCCATTCCCCAAGGCTCGAATCGAACAGATTCTTAAGGACCATGAGTGAGCCGGGTCGAACTCGAGCACCGGCGTCGCGAAGCTACCGGGACAGAAAAGCCCCAGCCTCGGCTGGGGCTTCTGACAGCAAGCGAAAAAATTACTGCGTTCGCCCGTGGTGCTTCTTGCGATAAATCGCGCCGGAATTTGCGTTCTGCTGGTGATTGATCTTCGCCTTTTCCTTGGTGGTGAGCCGGCCCCCATTGGCAGCGCGGTCGCTTCGGATCTCATGGTTTACCGCAGCTTCGCGGCTCTCCAGATGGGCGGCCTCACCGGCAGAAACCTGTCCGCTCTTGATGCCCTGGGCAATCCGTTGCTGCTGGTTACGTTGGCGTTGTCCAACTTCGGTCTTGGGACGGGTGTTCTGCACCCGTGCATTATGCTTGTCGCGATAGATCTGGTTGGACAGGCTGTTCTGCTGACGCGTGAGTCGCGCCTTGTCGCGAGCAGTCAGATTACCGTTGTCGCGTTTTTCCATCCGGTTCTCTTCAGCGTTCAAGCCGGCTTCCTTTTTCTCCAGGTTCTTGGTCTCACCAGCCGTGAGCTGTCCACTCTGTACGCCATTGGCGATGCGGTCCTGCTGGTTTTCCTTGCGCTGGTTGATAACGGGAGCAGGGCTGCTCTGCGAAAAAGCAGGGATGGCGAGCAGAGCCAGAGTTCCTGCCAGTAGAGCCTTTTTGTAGCTCATGATCTTTCTTGTCCTCCGTAGCTTTCTGGTTTGCAGCTTCTCTGCTGAGCTGCTTGCGATGATCGAACCCAAGGCCGCAACAAAGGTTGCGGCGACTGGAAAATCGTATGCAAGGAAGAGCACAACGGCTTGTTACGAAAGTGCATGGCCTGCCCAGCCCACGACAGCGAGGCTCAAAAACAACTAACGGGGACCCGAAGGTCCCCGCTTGGAGCCAGTAAATTCAGCCATCTAGTAGGGTAACCCCGGCAGCGGTTCGGTCTTTTCCACCTGGACAGAGTGGAGCGCGTTGGGGTCCAGTCCGAGCGCCCGCAGAATCGTGACTGCCACTTGCGAAGTGGCTACCGGGGTCTTGAGGGTTGACGGGCCAAGCGAGGGATTCGACACGATCAATCCGACGTTGGTGTCGCCGAAGCTGAATCCGCCGTGCTCCGCGTTCTTTTTCGATGAGCCAGTGTAGATGGTTCCGTACTGAGGTTGAACGATGATGTCCGGCGTACGGCTATCGGTTGCCGAGTTGTTGAATTTCAACGTGAGCTCGTTGCCAGCCATCACTTCGTCGATGAACAGGGCGGGAGCGTTTGCATTGAGGTAGGCCGCGACTGTCGAAGTGCTGATTTCCTGCCCCTGCAGCCAGATCAGAGCGATGTCATCATCCTGCACAAAGCCACAAGACCCTGTCGCGCAATTGGCGGCATTCGTAATGGCAATGGCTGCCGGGTTTGTGCCCCCATCGGGCAGCGCGGCGACCAAGTCTGCGAAGTGACCGGGTTTATTGACTTTCGCGGGATTGATCGGGGACTGTCCATGCTTAGCGGTCACAATGAACAGGGTCGATTGATCAATGCCATGGTCCCTTAGGGCCTGAAGCATCATTGCCAAGGCCTGATCGGTCTTTTCGAGGCCGTAGGCAAGCACCGGGCTCGGAGTTCCAGCTCCGTCCAGATAGCCGCCCGGCTGCCCATTCAGGGCCCCGGTATCGCTGGCACAGCTGCCGTCGAAGTTGTCCTTGGCCAGCTTTTGACCAACGCTTACGGCTTGAAAGTTCATGCCGAATACCTCTGGAATTCCCGGGCCTGGGCTCCCATCGTGACGGAGGCCTCGAATCTCATTGAGAATCGCCGCAACCTTCAGGTAATCGTTCTGAACCGTGCAGACAACGCTCACCGTGGCATCGAGTCCTGGCGCATTCGTAATTTCGGGAGTGTAGAGATCGTCGACTCCCTTGCCGGATGGCCCGTTCACCCAATCGTAAGCCGGGTGCTTATCGGCCCAGGCGGTGTGGCCGCCCGCCGCTTTTACCACCTCGAAAATTGTATTGGTCCGAAGCGCATTATGGGGCCACAGTGGAGCGCAGGCACCATGGATGATTGCACGAGGCAGCTTGCTCGGGTCAATCACGTTCAACGACACACCTTGGGCGTTATACAGGTCAATGGTTTCATCAAATACCATCAGGTTGCCGGGGTGCCCCGAGCAAGTTGTGTTGGTAGGATCAAAAATAGTGCGGTCATAGCTGACGTCATAGAAGAGGCCCGTGGTCAGCGGCGAACCCCCGGTTACGAGTGCCATCAACCCCGGAAATGAATCGGAATTGGCGGGCGTCCGCGCATTCGAAAATGTGACTCCGTGCCGCGTGAGTTGTGCCAGGGCGGAATTCGGGTGTTTCTGAACGTAGTTGGCGACATCGAGCCCATGCAGACCGTCTACACTGACTACCAAGACGTGTTTGATCTGAGCAGAACTGAATTGGGCCGTGGTAAGCATGAATGCGATGGCGAGAGCCATGGAATGCAGTAGGCGGGATGACACAGAGCACATCCTCCTCAAGTTGAATTGCCCTGAGCCATTTGAGAGTAGCCTTGGTTAGCTGAAAACGCGGTTAAGTCCGTGTCAATGAATCGTGAATTTTGTAAGGTGTTAACTCAATAGGTAATTCACGAGCAGTTCATCCGGACTTCATCATGTTGTAAGAAGCCGCAAGCGAGACTAGTTGTGGTGTCGACCGCTTGCTGGCGGAGAGGAGAGGGGATGGATCGAAGGATAACGATCGTCTTCTTTGACGCAGGCGGTGGTCATCGCAGTGCGGCGGAAGCTCTCAAAGCCGTGTTGGAATCGCAGCCCCGACGTTGGCAAGTAGAACTGCTGAACCTGCAAGAGTTGCTCGACCGTCTTGACGTGCTGAAGAAGCTAACCGGCCTTCGCATTCAAGACGGATATAACCTTATCCTCCGCAGAGGCTGGACGCGCTTGACGCCGCAGCTGCTGCCTGTGCTCAGGAGCGTGGTGCGCGTATTCCACGGGGCGACGGTGAAGGTGCTCGTCGAGTATTGGAAGGCGCATCCGGCGGACCTTGTCTTGTCGGTCATTCCCCACTTCAACCGCGCTATGGCGGAGAGTATTCGCAAGGCCATGCCTGCCGCACACTTCGTCACCTTGATTACAGATCTCGCAGATCACCCTCCGCACTTCTGGATCGAGAAGGAGTCTGAGTATCTGATCTGTGGAAGCGAGAAAGCCCAGCAACAGGCGTTCGCATACGGACATCCTTCCACTCACGTGTTTTTGGCCTCGGGCATGGTGATGCGGCCGAAGTTCTATGCCAAAACCAACCTAAGTCGCACGGAAGAACACAAAAAGCTGGGGCTTGATCCAAACACGCCGACAGGAATTGTCCTTTTCGGCGGTCATGGCTCGTCTGCCATCCTGAACATCGTGAACCGACTGAATGCTGGCAATGCAGGCTTGCAGTTGATTTTGATCTGCGGTAAGAACCAAAAGCTTCTGGCCGCCGCGAAGAAACTCAAGACAAGATTTCCGCTGTTTGTGGAAGGCTTCACAGCTAACGTCGACTACTACATGGCGCTCTCAGACTTCTTTATCGGAAAGCCCGGGCCAGGATCGATCAGCGAAGCCCTGCAATTCAATCTGCCCGTGATTGTCGAATGCAACGGCCGAACCCTGCCGCAGGAGCGCTACAACGCGCAATGGGTAACGGAGAAGAAGTTGGGCGTTGTGCTCAAGAGTTTCCGGAACATTGACGAAGGCGTAAGGAAGCTACTCCAGCCAGACAGATTCGCAGAATTTCGCGCGAACGCAAAGGCGTATAAGAACAATGCGCTGTACGAAATCCCGGAATTCCTGGAAGAAATTGCAGAGCGGCGTGCCTCGGCTGGGAGGGGGTCGCCGATTACGGCCGCTGAGGGCACTCCAGCATTGCAGCGCGCCGCGTGGGCGTCGATCACATCGCGCCTGCAGTTGGATTGGGGAACATGATTTTTGCCGACACCATCATCCTCTCGGATTTGCACCTGGGCTCAGACGTGAGCCGCGCGCCGGCAGCTTTGAAGATGTTGAAGTCAGCTTCGTTCAATCGCCTCATCCTACTCGGCGATATCTTCTCGGACTTGAATTTCCGCCGCTTGAAAAAGGAGCACTGGCAATTCCTCGGATACATCCGCAAGCTCTCGAATCCCAAACGCGAGATTGAAGTCGTTTGGGTGGAAGGGAATCACGACTACGGGCTGACGCAGGTGATGTCACACTTGGTCGGTGTGCGTGTGTATCGGGAGTATCAATGGGAGTTCGCCGGACTGCGTCATCTGGCGATGCATGGACATCAGTTTGATCGTTTCGTCTCGCGTAACCGGGTGCTGAGCACATTTCTCTCCGCGCTGCATCTCGGCATCCAGAAAATCTCCTTCGGCAAGAAGCGAATGATCGGTTTTCTGGAACGTTTTGATACCGCCTATCTGCGCCTGTCATCCAAGGTGGCGCGCGGAGCTCTTCTCCATGCCAGATCCAAATGTGCTCAACGCGTGTTTTGCGGGCATACCCACGAAGCGCTTTGCTTGAACGGGGAGGGCGTGGAGTACTACAACAGCGGCAGCTGGACCCAGGAGGTTCCCACCTACATTGCCATCGATTATCATGGCGTTCGGGTCCATGAATACCGCACCCCGCCCGAGGAGCCTCTCGATCAGGAAGTGAGAGAAGAACTTGAGCTCGATTTCGACGATCTGATGGCCGGGTAAGCCGATCGTTTCCCCTCACTTGGCGGGACGCTAAACCCAGTTCATGCTCCCGGCTCCGACGAGAGAAGGAGCAAGGTGATTGGGCGGCGACTTTCTCGTCTGTTAGGGAAAGAATCTTCCCAGGCCTTTGCCCGGTAGGTCGGGACACAAAAACTGCTTTGGACGCCCCGATGACTTGGTAATTGCCTCAGCGGCGAGGTAACCGCTACGCACAGCGCCTTCCATGGTGGCCGGCCACCCAGTGGCGGTCCAGTCCCCGGCGAGAAAGATGCGTGGCCAGCCTGTGGTCTGCGATGGGCGGTACTGGTCGATTCCGGGTACCGGGGAAAAAGTAGCGTTGACTTCCTTTACCACGGTTGCTTTCACCAGGCTCGCCGCGCGTGCGGCGGGAAAGAATTCCCGGACCTCTTTCAATGCCAGATCGATGATTTCCTGGCGAGGTTTGTTGAGGAGGGACTTCGACGAACTGATGACAAGTTCGATGTAGCTGCCGCGGTTTTCCGCTGCCTGCCCTGGGGGGCTTGCGGACGGGTTGAAACTCTCCCTGAGACCTGGGTTGCTGCGGGCTGCAATCAACTCCGATTTATGAAACATCCACTGAATGGTACGGTCGAGAAGGACCGCGTGCGGCAAATCGCTGATCTTGCGGTCAAACCAGAGATGAACCCCCGTGATCGGGGCGGTTTCAAAGTGCGAAAGCTTGTCGCGCAGATCCTGGGACTCGGGTGTATTGGGAAGAAGCTTTTCGAGCGAATCAAAGGGGACGGCCATGACTCCGTAGTCGAACTGCTCCTCCGACTCGGTTGTCTGTATCCGCACGCCGGTTTCAAGCGGAAGGAAGGATTGCACATTGCTGCGAAAGCGGACTACACCCCCGCGAGCAGTCAGGTAGTCGCGGGCCGCATCGTAGAGTTCTGTGAGCGCAACCATGGGTACCCCCATGAGTCTGGCCTCGCGCGATTTCATCGACTCCCGAACAACCTGAGCGGCATAAGGAACTGAAATTCTCGCGAGGTCCTCGCTGAGTGCACTCACCAAAATTGGCTTCCAAAATCGCTCGATCGCAGCCGGCGTTTGACGATGACGGTGCAACCAGGCTTCAAAGGAAACGCCGTCGTCTTTGGGCAGGTGCGTGAGAAGAGAGTTCAGAGCCCTCGCCAGTCCAAGCTTGTCGCGCGAGGTTAAGAACCGAAAGCTCATGAATGCGGGGAACGCGTGCAAAGGCGCGGGAAGGACACTGGACTGAAGCTGAGATTGCCTTCCACCTGGCTCGATAAATGTCATGCGGTCGAACCACTGAATCTTGTTCTCGATTCCGATCCGCCGATAAAAACCCATCAGGTTCGTGCAAAGCTTGAAGAGCACGTGCTGGCAGTTGTCCACGACTTCGCCGGTGCCAGGGTGTTCGTAAGAACTGGCTCGTCCTCCGAGGTAGGGGCGGCGCTCGAAAACCGTCACCTGGAATCCGCTTTCAGCGAGTGCACAAGCAGCGGCGAGGCCGGCAAGGCCGCCGCCGACTACTGCGGCATAGGGTCCTTTTGTCTTATCCCGGGAAGGCTGTGGCGGCCTCGAACTTGGGGCGGCACCGCTCGAGAAAAATCGTGTGGAGTGGGCTGCTTTTGGATCTTGATGTGATGCGACAGGCGATTTCGGGTCCATTCAGGAGATTCGCTTCAGGAATCCTTTGCTGAGGATGGTGAGCTTCTCGCGCGTCGTGAGGCTGACGCGTCGCGTGATCACGTCGTAGTTGAGGCGCGCAATTTTTTCGAGCAGGCTACGGTAGATGGTCGCAAGGGTCCACAACGCCGGCTGGCTGTCTTCCGAGATCAACGGAATCAATTCATCGGCGGCGCGATAGTTGTCAAACGCACGCTTAGCCTCGAACTCCAGCAAAGGGCGAAGGCGATCCAACGGAGTGTTTGCTGCCAGTTCACCTGCTGATATCCCAAACTGTTCAAGGTCTTCTTGCGGGAGATAAATTCGGCCGAGGGAAGCGTCTTCTTTAATGTCGCGAATGATGTTGGTGAGCTGGAATGCGAGGCCGAGGCGCTCTGCAAGCGGCTCGGCTGCAGGATCGGTGTAGCCAAAAATGCGGATGCAAACCAAGCCCACCACGGATGCGACCTGATAACAGTACCGTTCCAGATCCTGAAAGCTGCGGTAGTGAATTGTTAAGCCGGAAGCATCCGGCTGAGCGCCTTCCTCCTCCACGTCCATCGCGGTACCGAACGCCAGTCCGTCAAGCAGCCCTAGCGGAATATGGAAGCGCCGTTGGGCATCGGTAAGGGCAAGCAGAATGGCATCGTCGGTTGGTAGCCCCAACTGGGCCGCGTGGAAGGCATCCACCCATGCGTCGAGCTTCTGACGGCGATCCCGCGCCGCGAGCGAAGGATCGTCGGCGATATCGTCGCAGCGACGCATGAAGGCATACACCGCGCAGAGGGCCTGGCGCTTGATCTTGGGAAGAACGAGAAATCCGTAGTAGAAGTTCTTGGCGCGCTCGCGGGTGATTCCGCGGCAGACCGAGTAGGCCATGTGCAACTGCGACTCGGTGGGCACAAATTGGGGAGGGTTCTGCGCCACGGTGGTCATATCAGCTTGTGAAGGGCTGCGCGCGCAACCAGCGCAAGTTTACGCGATTTCGAGATTGCCGGGCGGTTTCCGAGCACGGCATAGCCCTGGCGCTCAATTGCGTTCAGGATCTCCTGACCACCCCGGGAGAAGAGTTCGATGTCGATGGCAAGCTCGCGGCTCACCTTGCCGACAAGCGGCAAACCGCGATCAAACCACTCGCGGGCACGCTCGACCTCGAAGCGCATCAACTCCATGAATTGCGGGGTGTTTTGTTTGCCCGCAATGTTGGCTTCGGTAACGCCAAACTTGTCCAGGTCTTCCAGCGGAAGGTAGATACGGCCTTTCTGAAAGTCAGGGCTGACGTCCTGCCAGAAATTTGCGAGTTGCAGCGCGGTGCAGGTGTAGTCAGAAAGCTGCTGGCGTCCGCTATCGTGATATCCGCCGAGAAAGAGGACCAAGTGTCCAACCGGATTCGCCGAGTAGCGGCAATAAGCGAGCAAATCGTCAAACGACTCGTAACGTACGACCGTCTGGTCCTGGCGAAAGGCGCGGAGCAGATCGGAGAACTCATGCTTCGGAATATCAAATTCGCGAACCGTTCCCGCCAATGCAACAAAGACGGGATGCCGCGGCGATCCTGCATAGCAGGCGTTCAGTTCGGTTTCCCATTCGTCAAGAAGCCTGAGAGAAGCGTCCGTATCCCCGGTTTCGTCGCCGAGATCGTCGGAAATGCGGCAGTAGGCGTATACGTTGAAAAAGTGTTGGCGCAAGCGCCTGGGGAGGAACCATGTCGCTACCGAGAAATTCTCATAATGAGTGCGCGCCAGGCGCTCGCAAAAAGCATATGCTTCCGGCAAAGACGGAGCTTGCGCAGGAATGGCATACTCGGCGGGCAAAGTGGTCCAGTTATGGTTGACGGCGCTCATGAAAATCTCCGCCCTTAGGTTTTCGTTCTTAGCCCTTAGCGAGAACCTGCAGGGCTAGCTAAGAGCCAAAGGCGAACGGCTAAGAGCTGGGTTACTGTCCCGGAATGATCGCGGTCTTCATGTCTCCGTTTCGATTCATCATGTGCTGCAGCACCTGTTGCAAGCGCGAGAGTGGCGCTTCGCCGGTGATGTATTCCGTCGGACGAATCTTCTTTTCCGCGATCAAGGTGAATGCTTTTCGTACGCTGTCGGGTGTGTGGTGGAATGTCGCCTTCAGGGTGACCTCAGAGTAGTGCAAGCGGTTGGTATCGAGCTCGACCTTGGTGCCCTTGGCGCATCCTCCGAAGAAGTTCACCGTGCCGCCTTTGCGCACCATTTCGGTGGCCCAAACCCACGCTTCGGGCCGGCCGACGGCTTCGATGACCACGTCCGCCCCGCGCCCGGAAGGGGATAGGGCTCGTATGGCGTCGACGGGATTCTTAACCGAAGCGGTATGCACTACTTCCTGGGCACCCATTTTGCGGGCGGGGCGAATCTGGCCTTCACGCTTAACGACGGCAATCACGTTACAGCCCATTGCCTGCGCGACGTGAACGAACATAAGGCCTATCGGCCCGCCGCCAATGACGGCCACGGTATCGCCAATCTCGACTCCGGTCTCATGCAGTCCGCGCAATACGCAGGCCAGCGGTTCAACCATCGCCGCTTCTTCGAAACTCACATGCGGCGGAATCACTAAGGTGTTCAGATCAACGATCCGGCGAGGAATGCGAATGTACTCAGCGTAAGCTCCGTTGTTGAACAGGAGGTCCTCGCACAGGTTTTCCTGGTGGCGCGAACAGTAGAAGCAGGTCTGGCACGGCGCAGAATTCAACGCCACCACCCGCATACCCTTCTTAAATCCGCGAACCCCGGCACCGGTTTCTTCTATTGTCCCTGCCAATTCGTGCCCGAACAGGGCGGGCGGCACAATCATTCGCGCATGGTATCCGCGTTGATAGACCTTCAGATCCGTACCGCAGGTCAACGCGACCTGCACTTTGACCAGAAGCTCACCGGCTTCTACGTGAGGGATCGGCACGCGCTCAATCTTGACGTCCTCCTTGCCGTAGAGGACGGCCGCGGTCATTTTTCCTGTCACTGCTTTCCTTCCTGTGACGGTTGAATCACGATCTTCATCGAGTCGGGCCGCGGATGGGCCGCCAGATCCAGCGCCTCGACGGCTCGTTCCAGCGGAAAGCGATGGCTGATTAGGTCTTCCAGCTCCATCTCCCCATTCATCACAAATCGTACAGATTCATCCTGCAAATCAATGGATGCACTGTAAGAGCCAATTAGCGTCTTTTCGTCCATGCAAACGGCTGCAGGATCAAAGGGCGCCTCTCCGTGCTGCGTTTGCGCAAACAACAAAACGCGCCCGCCGGGGCGAACCGCGTCCATTGCGGTCCGGATCAGGTTATTCGCTCCAACAGCCAAAATCGCGGCATCCGCACCGCGACCTTCGGTCTGCTTGCGCGCCTCCTGGACCGGATCAGCTTTCGAGGCGTCGATGGAATTGTCGAGTCCGAATGCTTTGGCTATTGTAAGCCTCCGTATGTACAAATCGGAAGTGATTACCCTAGCCCCTGCCCGTTTGGCCAACGCGCTCAACATGATACCGATAGGTCCCTGACCTAGGGTGAGAACGGTTTCGCCCGGCTGAATCGCCATCCTTTCGATGCCCTTCATGCAAGTATTGATCGGTTCGACGAAACTCGCTTGCTCGAAGGAGGTGCCCTCCGGAACTCGAACTGTGCCGCACTCGACGATCCAATCCATCACACGGACATACTCGGCAAAACCGCCGCCCGACGGCTCAAAACCGGCCGTGCAGCCAACTTTTTTGTACCTAGGGCATTGGGCAAAAGTTTTGGCCTTGCAGTAAAAGCATTGGCCACAGGGGATGTGGTGAAACACCATGACCCGGTCACCAGGCGAGAATTTGGTGACGTTTTCCCCAATCGCAGCCACCGTGCCGGCGGTCTCATGGCCGAAAATGCGGGGAGCAGAGTGCGAGCCAGAGGCGATCTTCTTCAGATCGGTACCGCAAATCCCACAGGTATGGACTTTGAGCAGGATTTCACTGGGACCGATCTGCGGCACGGGCACGGTTTCCAAGCGAACGTCATTGATCCCGCGATATACCGCGGCCAGCATGGTTGTGGGAATCGGGCGTAAAGCTTGCGTCGAGGTCAATTGCTGAGCAATGGCCATGTCAGAGTCGGGACGTAGAGCCTAGCACTATTGTATTGGTCAAAGCGCTTTCGCGCAGCCACGCGCAGAGGTTTTCTGAGGCCGTCCGAGTGTTCCGTGCCAGGCGAACAGTTCTGAGCCACATCCACGGGCGCAGGGCGATGTGGACGACAAAACGTCGTTGCTGGAATTGGCCGTCGCGGATGAATTGCGACATCGGTGGTAACTCAAAGTCGTATTCGTCGGAGATCGACTTGACGGCGATGAATGCAAGATTATGGGTCATGGCGGCGCGAGCGACAGCTGCGCCTTCCATGTCCACCGCATGGGCGCTGTAGGACTTTGCCAGCCGCTGCTTGTCTTTCCTTGATGCAATTTGAGGAGAGGAAACCATGATAGCGCGGCCGAGCGGCGTCTTTGCCACCGGAGCGTTCTTGATGGCAGTCTCCTGGCGGCTGCCATCGAGCGCGTCGATTACAACCGTTGGGAAAATGGTTTCGCCGACGTGCAGATCAGGAACAAGCGCCCCCGCGATTCCGGCAGAAATAACAATTTCGGGCGAGCACTTTACAATCGCCGCTTCCGCGGCGCGGCGTGCTGCCTCCGCGCCGATTCCCCCGCAGACCACAACCGCGTATTTGCCTTGGTAGAAGGTGAAAGAGCGGCCTTCGTGCTCGACGACGGTCTTCGGCCAGCCCTTGATGAGGGGATGAAGTTCGCGAGCCAACGCGGCGACAATCGCAATCTGCGCAGTCATACCGGCACTTTTTTGACCGCTTCCCGCCCTCCTTTACGCCCGGACCCGGGGTTCACCGAACCATGGCCAGCCTATACGTACCGGTTGGCCCGAAACCACTCGACGGCGCGCCGTAGCGCATCGTCAACCGCAACCAGTTTCCAACCCAATTCGCGCTCGGCTTTCGCTGACGATACGAACATCTTCTTACGGCCCATGCGGACGGCATCGATAGTAGCGCGGGGCTCGCGGCCGCGGATGCGCCCTGTAACGACCTCATCGACCACCCCGGTTGCAAGCGCGACCACATAAGGAACCCGAACCGACGGCGAAGGAAGGCCGGTTATCGCGGCAAGCTTGTCAAGAATTTGCTTCAGGGTGAGGTTCTCGCCGCCCAGGATGTAGCGTTCCCCGCGGCGCCCTTTCTCAAAAGCGGCAATGTGGCCGCGGGCACATTCAGCTACGTCTACCAGGTTAAGCCCGGTGTCTACGTAGGCGGGGAACTTCTTCTTCAGAAAATCGACGACGATGCGGCCGGTGGGCGTCGGCTTGATGTCACAATCACCGACAGGCGTTGTTGGGTTCACGATGACCACTTCCAGGCCACTGCGCGCCGCCTCGATGGCTACCTGTTCGGCGACAAATTTCGAACGCTTATAGGGGCCGATCATATTGTCGAGCGAAACTGGCGAGTCTTCATTCGCGGGTTGCCCGTTAGAAGTGAAGCCCATGGTGGCCACGCTGGACGTGTATACCACACGCCGGATGCCAGCTTTTCGGGCTGCCCCGAGAATGGCCCGCGTCCCCTCGACATTGGTGCGATGCATCTGATCCGGATCGCGCACCCAAAGGCGGTAGTCAGCGGCAACATGAAACACCGTTTCGCATCCGGAAACTGCTTTTTCCAGTGATGCCGGATCGCGCAGGTCGCCCGAAACGAGATCAGCTTTCAGGTCAGATACATTTTTTGTGTTACTCGTGGAACGCACTAAGAGGCGCAGATCGGCCCCCCGCTCGGCCAGGGCGCGAGCGACGTGGCTGCCAACAAATCCGGTGGCGCCTGTCACCAAGGCAAGCATAGAAATCAAAGTATACGAGAGAGGACATGCAGACTGGGATCAGCTGAGGGGATTGTTCGGGATGCGGATTAGTCCTTATAACTTAGGCATCATGCGCCCGATGGAGGCGGCCACTGACTCAAGCTCCCGCAGATCGTGAGTGGTGAAGTCAGCCCCCGCGCCGCAAGGATGCTCTGCTTTCCGCGAGACCTGAATGACGCCAACGATATGGCCGTTCGGGTCCTCGATAGGAGCGGACATCAGCTTCTGGATGACCTCGCTGTCAGCGCCAGGTTCGCCGATCTTTACCACCTCGAAAACGCTTAAGTGCTTGACGCGGGTGAAGGCGTTGAACAGATCGGAACGTCCGGTTCGGGCTGTTCGGGCAGCCACCGAGGGACTGGAAAGCGGAATGGCCCCCACTTTCTTCAGCTGTGCCGGGAACAGAAACCTGAGGACATTTCCCGATACTCTCAGGAGAGCGATTTCGGTCCGTCTTACGCCGAACTTCTCGGCGACGCCGGCGCAAATGGCTTCCGGCGTTTCACCCGGAACCTCGACCCCTGGAAGTTGCTCTGTTTCCGACATCACAAACGGAGTATGCACCTTCAGGAGGTAACTAGCAAGGTAACTAATGGTACCGGTTCCGGATGTGACTGGGGTTTTTAGGGGTTTAGATCGGCGCTTGAATTTCCCATGGAAACGTAGCCAAGAATGCTCGCCAGGAAGGGAAAACCGGTGCTCGAATTTCAGGCCAGGAGAACATCTACGAGGGCTTTGACATGAATGCGCGTGGTATCGAGGAATTCCACATCCGCCCCGGAGTCGCGCAACAACAGTGGCAGCTCTGTGCCGGCGAGGACGATGGCTTCGACGCCATCTCCGTCTTTCATGCGCTGCGCAATCCGGAGAATTGCTGCCTTGGTCTCAGGAAGGAACTGGTTTTTGAGCAGTTCTCCGATGTAACTCTGGTGTATCAACTGGCGCTCCGGATCGGTTGGGATAACCAGGCCGATTCCAGCTCGCCCAAACTCGTCAGGATAGAAATTGGCTCGCATGGTGAAACCGGTGCCGAACAGCCCAACTTTTTGCAGTCCTAGCGTCTTGGCGTGCTTTGCTGTTGCCCGCACGATGCTGATAAGGGGAATCTGCGATCTCCGCTCGACATCGTCGAAAACCAAGTGGGGAGTATTGGCGGCGATACACCCGATCTCCGCGCCTCCCTGCCGCAAAGCCTCGACACCTAGCGCTATGTAATCCGCCAATTCTGCTAAGCGTCCGGTGTCGAGCCAGGCAAGGACTTTGTCCACATCGAGGCTGTTGATCATGATATGCGCGGACCCAGCTCCCGGCCTCCGCTCGCGCACGCTCGCTAGGATCAAGCGGTAGTAGTCAATCGTCGATTCAGGGCCAAGCCCGCCAATGATCCCCAAAGTACGCATTCAAGATCGATGAAAAACGGTGCTCGCTAGATTCCTTTCTTTAATAGCACCCAAAACCAGGTCGAGATCCAGTTGATGGTTCTGGTGACGCTATTTTCGATTCGTTGCTCATTGGCCACCATGAGAACTCATGGCTTCGCGCAGCGCCGTCTCGCTTTCAGTGCTCCAATACTTGCAGTCGAGGTGAATGAATACGGAAGTGTAGGGAATTGCCAGTTGGGTCTTGAGAATGAGGACGTGGTACTGTGCGCCATCCTTCGCAAGTTCGTCGATCAGCGACTGGTGGAGGCGCGAGTGAACGCCGTAATCATGCAGGAGTGAGCCGATTTGAGTTCGGTAATTTGAGATACCGGGAGCCTCCTTATCTCGGATGAACGGTAGTTCGGCATCCATGAAGATCACCGGACGCACATGGATGGACTTCTGGACGGCAGCAAGGACGGTGCGTACGACCTCGAGTTGATCTGCGTTGGTCTCGATGGTTTCGATTCCAGAACCAACCTGTTCCGGATAGGCCGAGTCAACGACGAGGATCCAGTTGCGATGGCCCATGAGGGGCAGCTGTTCGGCAAGGCGTGACTGCCAAGACTGAGCACTTGCAGGAAGCACATACAAAAGCGAGGCTACAGCGAGCACCGCTGGAGCAAGCCAAGGTCTTTTCATTCAAGTCTCCCTAACGGAAAGGTTCGAAGCACATAAACAATCTACTCCGCGAGAGAGAGAAAACATCAGTGGTAGCGACCAGTGGGGGGATTTCCTGCCACCGGCAAAGACCTAGGTCCCGCAGGGCCAGAGGCCGAGGTTCCGAAAGCTGGCAACCTCAGGGACCGGGGACCACGCCTGCCGAAGGGGCTCGGGAAAAAGTGGAGCTAGTCCTTTTCTCCAACCACCTTCTGGTATGCGGTCAGGGCGATGAGCGGGAAGTAGTCGCGATAGAGGTGGTACATCAGGTAAAAGACGCGGGGGAAACCGGTGCCGGTGTAGTAGGGCTCGTCCCAGGAACCATCGGCGCGCTGGGTCTGCAACAAATAAGCGATGCCTTTGGCGACGGACTCGCTTCGCGTGTCGTTGGCGGCAAGTAAGCCCATCACCGCCCAGGCGGTTTGTGAAGGTGTACTCGGGCCGACGCCTTTCGAGTTGGGATTGTCGTAAGAGGTGCAGCTTTCACCCCACCCGCCATCGGGATTCTGAATCATACGCAGCCACTCGGCAGCCTGCTGCACGTAAGGCTCATGGTGGTCCACGCCAATAGCTTCGAGGCCGCGGAGCACGAGCATCGTTCCGTAGATGTAATTCACGCCCCAACGTCCAAACCATGCGCCGTCGGGCTCCTGCTCGCTACGAATGAACTTGATCGCTCTCTTCACCGCGGGATGGCTCTTGTCGTAGCCGTAGGTGGCGAGCATTTCGAGAATACGGCCGGTAATGTCGACGGTTGCCGGGTCGAGCATGGCGTTGTGATCGGCGAACGGAATGTGTTGGAAGGCCATGCGGTCATTGTCTTTGTCGAACGAGGCCCACCCGCCGTTCTTACACTGCATGGTAAAGATCCAATCGATCGCACGCTGGACAGACTCCCGTTGATAACGCCCGTTGGAATGTTCGACTTTGGAAAGGCCGAGAGCGACCATGGCGGAGTCGTCCACATCCGGGTAAAACTCGTTGTTGAACTCGAAATACCACCCACCAGGCTTGCCTTTCTTGTTCTTGACCGCCCAGTCTCCGTAGCTGCGCACCTGCTTCTGAAGGGTCCAATCGGCGGCTTTCACCATTCGCGGATCGGTGGGTGGCACGCCTGCTTCGCCGAGAGCGAACACGGCGTAGGCGGTATCCCAAACCGGCGAAACGCAAGGCTGCATGCGGAAGGTGTCACCTTCCTCGATGCCGAGCTTCTCGAATTCGTCGAGCGCGCGAATCACCTGGGGATCGTCCAGCGAATAGCCGAGGCAGCGCGTGGCAAGGATCGAGTTCACGATTGACGGATAGATGGCTCCAAGACCGTCGGACATCTCGAAGCGCTCCAGCATCCACTTCTCCGCCTTCTTCAGCGCGACCGAGCGCAGGGGACGAATGTGTACCGCCTCAAACCAGTGCACCATGCGATCGATGACCAGGAAGAAGTTCCGCCAAGAAATCAGCTTCTTGCTCCACTCCAGATGCATGCGCGAACTGTCGCGGCCGCCGACGAAGAGTTCGTCGATGTGCATCTCTTCGGGAATCTTCTTGAACGGCTTTCGCGCGTAAAGGATCGAGAGCGGAACCAGAATGGCGCGCGACCACGAGGAAATCTCGTAGATGTTGAACCAGAACCAGTTGGGGAAGAGCACGATCTCGGGCGGGATGGCAGGAACCGCGTCGTAGTCGTACTGTCCTAAGAAGCAGAGATAGATCTTGGTGAAGGTGTTGACCTTGGTGACGCCGCCCATTTCGAGGATTTTTTTTCGGGCGCATGCCAGGGCTGGATGGTCAGCTTTGTAGCCGGCGAGCTTGAGACTGAAATAGGCCTTCACCGAAGCGCTGATGTTCGATGGGCCGCCATGGAAGATCGGCCAGCCGCCATCTTCGTTCTGATGGCGAAGAATGTAATTCGCAGCTTTCTCGAAGCGACCCTGATTACCCGTACCGAGGACGGTGTGCATCAAAATGTAATCGGATTCAAGAGTGGTGTCGGCTTCGAGTTCGCCGCACCAATAGCCGTCTTCGTGTTGCTGCGAAAAGAGCCACTTGCGGGCCGCGTCGACGGCGGCGCCTGAGCGGCTTGAGAGATCATCAATCTTGCCGAAACGGAGTTCGGGTGGGTTTGGCGTGCGAGATGCTGAGTGATCGTCCATACTTCGTTCTTTGGCCCTCAGCGGCTAAGAACCGCAGCTCGCGTTGAACACTGAGGGTGATCCGTCCCTACGAGAAGTTAGTCCGCCGAGACTCCGTTTGGAGCGGGCGCGGCGGAAATAGCTTCCACGATCTCGGGAGGCAGGCCGAAGCGCACGTTCTCCGGCATGACCTCAACCTCATGCAAATTGTTGTAACCCTTGGAGCGAAGGAAGTCGACGACTTCTTCCACCAGGCACTCGGGAGCAGAAGCGCCGGCGGTGAGGGCAATCGTGCTCACGCCTTCCAGCCACTCTGGCTCAATGTCCTTGCAACTGTCGATCAGGTGCGAGGAACGACCCAGGTTGCGCGCGACTTCAACCAGGCGGTTTGAATTGGAGCTGTTCTCGGAGCCCACGACCAGAAGCAGGTCGGCATCGGAAGCAACGTGCTTCACTGCAACCTGACGGTTCTCGGTGGCGTAGCAGATGTCCTGCGCGTGAGGCCCCTTGATGTTAGGGAATTTGCGACGCAGGGCTTCGATGATATCTTTCGCCTCGTCCAGGCTCAGTGTCGTTTGCGTGAGGTAGGCGACGCGGTTAGGGTCGGGAACAGAAAGCGACTCAACCTGTGACGGCGAGCCGACAACCTGGGTGACCTGGGGCGCTTCGCCAAGCGTACCGATGATTTCGTCATGGTCGCGGTGGCCGATCAGGATCAGCGAGTAACCCTCTTTGGCAAACTTGACCGCCTCAACGTGAACTTTTGTGACCAGCGGACAGGTAGCGTCGATTACGCGTAGGCCGCGGTCCTTGCTAGCCTTGCGCACCTCGGGAGAAACGCCGTGCGCGCTGTAAATGACGCGCTCGCCCTCGGGGACCTCGTCGACGGAATCCACGAAAATGGCACCCTTACCCTGGAGTTCTTCGACGACAAAACGGTTATGGACAATTTCCTTGCGGACGTAGATCGGCGGCCCAAAGGCCTCGAGGGCAATGCGAACGATATCAATGGCTCGGACCACCCCGGCACAAAAGCCGCGTGGCTTGAGCAAAAGAAGGCTTTTCTGGCTTTCGGACACGTATTCTCCGTTTAAGGATACACTTTTCCCACTGTAAGGTTGCTAAAAGCGTATCGAAAACAGGGGCCGAGGTCAATGTAACCTCAAGTACCGTCAGGAATTAGCAGCGGGCAGGGAAAACCGGGGGGTGAACGGCGAGACCCCGTAATATGGCGTCGCGCCCGTAGGCAAAATCAACCGGAGCAGGGCCTGAATCAGGGCCTCCTTTCTAACCAGCTTTCCAAACGTACTCCGTCTTCCTGGAGCAGGAAGCTACCAGCACCGAAGCATTCGCCGAACAAGCGGTGCGATTCAGGGTCGCGTGCGGCGCGGACAATCCATTGCGGGCCGACTTTGTATTGGGATGCCGTGAACCAGCGCTGGGGCAAGACCTCAACGAGTCCCGCATGGAAGTAGAAGACGAACAGCGCCATGGCAGGATCATCGGTCCCTTTTGCAGCGTAGGTCGTTGGGACAATCAGTTCTTCCACATCTCGTAATTCAGCCGGTACATCGATGTTGTGGGTTCCTGGGGCAAGTTGGAGGGCCACTTCGAAATCAGCAATGGGCTCGCTGACGGCATAAATACGGTCTGCTGAGTGCTTGAACCAGCCGGCAACTTCGGCGAGGTCGAAGCTTTTGAGGCTTTCCGGATCAAAGCAGGCGAAGCGCAGGTTCCGGCCCTCTGGGCACCAGACGCCAAGCCGGCCAGCCCCGGCCAGAAACGGCCTGCAATACGTATTCAGGGCAAGGAGTGCCCTCTCGGTTTCACCTTCGCGCGCGAGCGAGACTACGTAACTGAGGGCGCCCTGGTCGCCGTGGTGTCTCCACTCCAAACGCTGCGCCCCACAGGTAATCGCCGGAAAAGTATTCCAGTACCAGGGAGCGGGCCCAATTGTGCGCGCAAGCTGATGGCGCAGAGCCGTTGTGTCAATCTCGTCCATCAGGTACTTACGCCCGGCGACGGAACATTCTCGCGAATGAAGCGAACGATGTCATCCATCGAAGTTCCGGGCTGGAAGATCCCGGCTACGCCGGCCTGCTTGAGGTTGGGAATGTCTTGATCCGGGATGATGCCGCCAACAACGACCAGCACGTCGTCCACCTGGTTTTGCCTCAGGAGATCCATCACCCGGGGCACGATGGCATTGTGGGCGCCGGAGAGGATAGAGAGGCCGATCACCTGCACGTCCTCCTGCAGGGCGGCACTGACGATCATTTCGGGTGTCTGGCGCAAGCCAGTGTAGATCACTTCCATGCCCGCATCGCGCAGGGCACGAGCAATTACCTTGGCGCCGCGGTCGTGTCCGTCGAGCCCTGGCTTAGCGACGAGAACGCGGATCTTTGCCTCGGCCATCGTCGGTATTAGAACACAGTTGGAACGTTGGCGAATTCCCGTCGGGCAAACAAAGGGCCCGGCGACAAGGCTCAGGCCCTTAGCAGGAAGCAGGGGATCACTATGCGGCCCTGTTGGGTGAGGCCCCTTTCTTCTTGAGGCTTATGAGGAAAGGCTGCTGCATCATGTCCTGAGACCCTTCGAGCTGGGGGTGTTGGGCGTAGCCGTTCCGGTGCAAAGCAGAGCGGGTGCGGGCAACCGCCTCTTCCACGGTTTGGGTCAAGCCGTTCGGCGCTGAGAGCGTCTGCAGCAGGTAATAGGTGAGCGCACCGTTGTACCGGCCGCCAATGTTGGCATCAGCCGAGGTCTCGCTCTTACTGGAGCCAGAAATCAGAACCGCGTTGTAACCAGAAATTACGTGTTCAAACGGGTGAAGCTTGGCTCCGGGTCTGGTTTCTGCCGTGCGCATGCGCCACGCTATGTCTGCGGGCATGGGAAAGGATTTGATCTTGCGGCCCGGCGGCAGCATGTCTTTCGCGAGGTCGCCGGAAAAACAAGAGTCGGAGATCCAAGTGAACTCCACTCCTTTGGCGACTTTAGAAAAAAGCTCCTTGAAATGCTTGTCGCGAATGGCGTGTTCCTCCGACCAGTCGAAGTCGACTGGGCAGATGCATTCATCCACTCGGGTTACCTTGCCGGCCTCATTGCGGATGGGGAACTGGGCGCCATGCCCGCTGTAATGGAACACGATACGATCTCCCGCATTGACACCGGCCAATAGCCAGTTGAGGTGTGCTTCGATGGCGTCCGTGGTTGCGCGCTTGTCGGTGAGCAGTCGAATCTCCTCTTCGTGAAAGTCGCAGTGGCTCACCAGGAAATTTGCCATGTCGGTTACGTCGTTGACGCAGCCGTTGAGTTCATTGCCCGGGTATGCGTTGATTCCGACCAGTAGTGCTCGGTTCATGTGGATTCTCCTCAAGAACGTGTGGCGGACCGGGGCGAGTCTAGTCCGGTGACCTCCGCCTGCAAGGAGATTGTGAGTTTGGTTCTGATTTCGTTACAAGGGGAGAAGTAGAGAGATCAGGGGGTGGTTACGTCCAGGCTCCGCCAAAGGTACCAACAGGCAACACTGCGGTAAGGCGCCCAGCACTCGGCGATTTTTTCCATCTGTGCCGGGGAGGGGAGCTTAATCTTGCGTTTCCGATTGGACCTCGATGACCTGGCCCGCTTCTTATCGAGGTAGTGCCTGAACATGGCCATACGGATACCGAAGTCGCCGGTGGGAAGGATGTTAGGCCGGCGCAGGGTGAACATCAGGAACATGTGGGCGGTCCAGACGCCCACGCCCTTGACCTGGGTGAGGTGCTCGATCACCTCCTCATCGGACATGTTGGGAACCCTGAGAAAGTCGAGTTCACCTCGGCTGGTTCGCTCCGCCATGTCGACGAGGTAGGAGGACTTTTGTTTGGACAGACCGACCGCTCGCAATTGCTCAGGGGTGAGTTTCAGGATGCCCAGGGGCGTAACGGGATCACCCGCAAGCGCAGTGAAACGACCGAAGATAGTTGCCGCCGCTTTTCCATTCAGTTGCTGGTACGCGATCGCGCGAGCCAGACTGTGGAACGTGGGCTCGCGGTAGGCCATGCGATATGCACCGACGCGCTCAATCAACCCGCGCATCACAGGGTCGGACTTCTTGAGGTGGGTAACGGCCTTACGCATGCAGCTTATTTTCTTTGAAAGTCCTAGTCCTTCCCGTCCCACATAGTACCAGCAAGACTGGCTAGGCGACAGAGACTCAGAGCCGTTTGAGATGCCGCTCAATTGTGCGAAACGTTCTTCAGGAAAACGTGTGAGTGGAAGAGGAGCGTCTCGCCAAGGTGGGACAAGAAATACTCCGGCGTGTGAGCCCCGGGATAGAGATGGAATTCGTGCGCAATCCCTTCCGCCACGAGTTGCTGATGGAGTTTTTTAGCGCCTTCTTCAAAGCCAAAGTCATCCTGCTGGCCGCAGTTGATGTAGATCGCCATGGTCTTGAGCTGAGCGCGGTTTTGTCGGGCGAGCAAGAAGGGGTTGTTCTGATTCCAGTGTGCGAGATCAATGGGGTTTCCGAAAACTCCGCCAAGAAGATTAGGGAGCGGTCCCGAGTGCGGCAAATCGGCATTGATTTGTTTGGGAGAATCGGTGATCAGAGCCGCGCTTTGCACGCTCACCGATCCGAGGAGTTCGGGGTGAGAGAAGGCGAAGCGGAGTGCACCATATCCGCCCATGGAAAGACCGGTGATGCCGCGGGTCTTGCGCGTGCGAATCACACGAAATTGGGTTTCGATGTGAGGAAGAAACTCGGTGAGAAAGAAATCGCTGTACCGCTGCTTGCCATCTGCCGAGTTGATGAAGAACGAGCCGCGGCCCTCGACGGCGACGATCAGGAAATCGCCGATCTTGCCCTGCTGGCGCAGGTCTTCGATCAGACCCCATCCTCCCCCGAGCATCAGTGCCTGTTCGTTCTGACCCAGGCCATGGAGGAAATACAGAATCGGATACTTCTTGGGATGATCGTTGTCGTAGTTCGGCGGCAGCATTGCGCAATAGCGGACGCCCCGTTCTAGAATCTTGCTCTCCATCCGGCTGCAATCGATACGTCCCTGGGCTGCAGCATAGGAACTCGAGAGCACGGCTGCAAACGCCAACGTGCACGTCATAGTCGTGAATTGCGAGGCGGAGGGAAACATTCTCATTCGTATCGAAGTGCCTGAACGGGATCGAGCTTTGCCGCGCGGGATGCCGGATAAAGGCCGGAGAGGAGGCTGATGATAAACGCGATCCCGAGTGCGAAGACGACCAGCCACCAGGTCACGGCCCAGAAGTCCTCAGGGGGGAATCCCTGGTTTCGGAGGTAGACATTTGTGCCGATGCCAATGATCTTCCCTATCGCCCATCCGAAAACTACGCCCAGGGAACCACCGAGCACGCCCATGGCTCCGGCTTCGGCAAAGAACAGGCCGCGGACATCTTGGTCGCTTGCGCCGATGGCTTTCATGATTCCGATCTCGCGGCGCCGTTCGAGCACGGCCATCACCAGTGTATTCACGATTCCGATGGAGGCAACGGTGAGCGCGAGACTGCCGAAGATAAAAAGAAACATATCGAGAATCTTGAAAAAGCGCTGCATGCTCTTGCTGGCATCGAGAATTGAGAACGTATTGAAGCCAAGCTTCTTGATAGCGTCTTCGACTGCCGCCACTTGACTCGCGCCCGCCACGCGGGCAATGAGCGAAGTGTAGATTGCTTGGCTGGATGTCGCCCGGGTAGCGTCGCGAGTATCAAACGCCTGCATGGGCCGGAGCGACTCCAACAGCCTTTCAGGCAGAAACACCCGTGCCCTCATGGACCCGCGCATGCTGTCGGGATCAAGATCGGTGACGCCGACGATGGTGAGCGGGAGATCACGCTGTATGACCGAGTACGAGGCAGAGTCCTGGCCGTTACTGGACGCGGTCCGTGCAGCGTAGCGCATGACCAATTCTTTGCCCAGCAAGGGGCCGGATACCTCAGAGACTTTCAATTCCTCCGGGGGGCGAGGCAGGGATCGCCCGAGCAATTCAGCAGCAAAGCTTTTCTGAATAATCACTTCGTGGGCCTGGTCCGACGAGAAGAAGCGGCCCTGCATGCCCTCGAAACTGTCGCTCTCCTTCGACGAAAACGCCATGCCGGAAACCATGGTGAGATGGGCTTTGTCGTCCAGCCGCAACTCGGTGACAAAACGGAGTTCAGGATAGGCCTCGGCCACGCCTGGAATGCCTGCGATTTTCTGTCGGGCCGCTTCGTCGAGGTCGGGACTTTCCACGGCAGACGGGCCATTGATTTCCTGTTCACGGTTGAAGGCGCGAAGGTCGCGGCGGGAGGTCACCACAACCGTGTCGAAAAGGCCGGATGACTTCAGGTGGCGGGTCGCCATGCGCTGCAGGCCGACCCCCAGCGATAGCATGGCGACCAGCGATGCGACGCCGACCGCAATGCCCAAAGTGGTGAGCGAGTTTCGCAACACGGCTTCACGCAGGTTTCGCGCCGCGAGTTCTACAGAATCGTAGAGCTTCACGCGTCACCTCGCGAGGCCGCCGTTTTTGCCCTGGGCACGTCAGAAATAACTTTGCCGTCGGCCAAGGAGATCATGCGCTCGGCGTAAGCGTCGGCAATGTTCTGCTCATGGGTTACCAATACGACGGTCATTTGAGAGGAGCGATTCAGGTCACGGATAAGGTCCATGACGTCTTTTCCGGTGCGGCTGTCGAGGTTGCCGGTGGGTTCGTCGGCGAGCAGAATCTTGGGCTCGGTTACAAGTGCTCGCGCAATGGCGACCCGCTGCTGCTCGCCTCCGGAGAGGGCGGCCGGACGATGCTGAAGGCGGCCACTGAGTCCGACGCGGGTGAGCGCGCGAAGAGTGAGATCGAGACGTTTATTGCGGTCGACCTCGGCAAAGCGCAATGGCAGCTCTACGTTCTCCAGCACCGTCATGCGTGGGATCAGGTTGAAGGACTGGAAGACCATGCCGACCGTACCGCGGCGATAGGCCGCGAGTTCCGAGCGTGAAAGGCGGGACAAATCCTTGTCGCAACTCACTACCGTTCCCGACGTGGGCGAGTCCAGCCCAGCAATCAGATTCAGAAGGGACGACTTACCCGAACCTGATGCGCCCAGCAGCGCAACGAACTCTCCGTCGGCAATCGTGAGGGTCACGTTGTCAACAGCGCGAATGACGGCGCCGCCCATATGGTAATGGCGGCAGAGGTCCTGAGTGTGAATGGCTGCGGTCAAAGCAAGAGTTTAACAGCAGATTGCCGGTGGGTTGGCAACGCTACCCCATGGGCGGGAATCGAATTGTTCCTGGAGGAAAGCATGCGAATTCCCTTTCTGATCGGCCGGGCAATCTTCGGGGGATATTTCATCATGAGCGGCATCCATCATTTCAAGCAGGGAAAGCAACTGGCGCAATACGCAGCGGCGAAAAAAGTGCCGAAGCCTGACCTAGCGGTGAAGACGACAGGAGCCATGTTGATCGCAGGCGGCACCAGCATTCTGCTTGGAATCAAGCCTAAACTCGGCACCTCGGCGGTGATCGGGTTCCTCGCGGGTGTCTCCCCCGTAATGCACGACTTCTGGAAACAAGGTCAGCCTGAACAACGCATGAATGAAATGGTCAACTTCACCAAAAATGTGGCATTGATCGGCGGAGCCATTGCGCTCATGGCTGTAGAAGAACCATGGCCGGCGAGTGTACCGGTGCTCGCGCCGAAGAGGAATCTAGTGAAACGGGTTCTGAGGGAGGTCGCCGCTTAGAACTGGCGGCCGCTCTACTCGGCCGCGCGCTTGGGAAAAATCAACTCTGTCGGTTGTTCTCCGGCGCTGAACTGAATGAGTTTCTGAATTGCCGGGCAGACCATCAAAACCACCTGGCCTTGGGGCTCAAACGCCTGCTGTACGAGCGTGAGTTGTTGCTGTTCCCAGCCGGCTGGCGGCTTATCTCCGCGATCCAGGTAATCCAGCCCCTGCAAGGCCGCGGCGCTGATGGTAGACAGATTCTGCGATAGCGGCATCACTTCCTGTACAAACCACGATTTTGTTGTGAGAGGTCCCAGAGTTTCTGCGTTGTTCTTCCAAGCCGAAAGCTGTGCGCGAATCTGGGCTTCCATTCCAGGCTTGATCGGTCCGGTTACGAATGCATTCACCAGGGCGGTAAATTCGCGGGACTTTAAGCTCTCCGGTCTGGCGGTATCCACGGCGCGATTCATCGGCGTAAGCGAGGTCGGCTTGGTGGTCGCGAGTTGGTAGCGCGAATATCCTTTTACCGGTTCAACCAGGTCGATCAGGTCCCGCAGGGCAGCGATATCCTCGGTTCCAGCCATCCGCCGAAGCATCACGTTGTACTGCGTATTCTGGGTGACGCTGTATGCGTCGAGCCAGGTGTTTACCGCAGCCAGACGCTCATACATTGAGTCGACGTCGGTCAGGTTCTGAGGTGACCAAAGGCGTTCCGCAATTGCAGCCATGCGAGGCCAGATGCGGGAATCGACGTTCTCCTCTGACACGTACTCGGACCACATGCAGGCCTCCCCGCCGAGGACCTTCTGCTTGTCGGCATCGGATAGAGTTGCGGTCGGACCGGTGAAGGGGTCGACGACGTAATGGGCGGAAGCGGGGCTGATCAGATCGAGGTAGTAGCCTGAGGAAAGAATTCCGCGGTATCCCTGCTGCGCGGCATCAGCGAGCGACTTCTGTCCGCGCCAGGACTGGATGACGATGTCTTTTGGAACTTCGGGACGCAGAATTTCGTCCCAGCCCTCCATGGTCTTGCCATACTTGGTGACGATCTTCTGCACCCGCTTGTTGAAGTAGGCCTGCAGTTCGTCATTACCTTTCAAGCCGTGCGAGCGCATGAAATCCTGAATCTTCGGATTGCTGTCCCAGGCCTTGCCGTTTACCTCGTCGCCGCCGATGTGGAAGAACTGGTCAGGGAACAGCTTGGCCATCTCACCGATGAGCTTGTCGAGGAACTTGTATGTGCTCTCACGGGTGGGATCCATCGCCGGATCAAAGACGCCAAATTCTCGTCCGATTGAGTAGGGTCCGGGATTGCTGGCCAGGTCGGGATAACCGACCAGCCATGCCGTGCAGTGTCCTGGCATGTCGAATTCTGGAACCACACGGATGCCGCGCTCGTGCGCGTAAGCGATGATGTCGCGAATTTGGTCCTGGGTGTAATAGAGGCCGTCTGAGCCCATCTCGTGCAGCTTGGGGAACCGCTTGCTCTCCACCCGGAATCCCTGGTTGTCGGAGAGGTGCCAATGAAAGACGTTCAGCTTCACTGCCGCCATGGCGTCGAGGTTGCGCTTAATAACCTCAACCGGCATGAAGTGACGGCTGGAGTCAATCATCAGTCCGCGCCAGGGAAAGCGAGGCTTGTCTTCGATGGTGACAGCCGGCACGGCGAAACCCTGCGGCGTCACCTGGACGAGTTGCAGGAACGTTTGCAGGCCTCGCATTACGCCAAGGGTGGTCGGGGCGGTGAGTTCGGCCTTGGCAGGGGCGACCGTAAGAGTATAGGACTCGTCTTCCCCAAGCTGTTGTGGGTTCTTGCTTGCGGCTCCGGATTGGATTTCAAGCTGTCCGGCTTGCGCTGCACTGCCAACATGGAAATTGGTCGCGAGCATTCCCGTGTGCCGGCGCAAATCCGTCAAGAAGATCTGTGCCACACCCTGAAGTTGCGAGTCAGATCCCTTCAGTACGAGAGTGAACGATGGTTCAATCGGCAGGGAGCCCGCGGAGGGTTTCACGCTTGCCGGCCAGGGCATCAGGTTCAAGGTAGAGGCGTTTTCCGCCGACACTTGCGAGGCGATAAGGACCATTCCGACTACTGCGATGAAGATTGCGCGCACGGTTCCCCCTAGCGAGAGCTGAAGGAGAATATTAACGCGAGTGAGGCGTGGGATGGGCAGCTAGTTGTGGATTCTCCGGCAAGCGTACTCGACCAAAACTGTCAGCGCAGGCAGGGACAGCTGGTGCGCGATTAGCAACTCGCAGCGGACTGCGCGAACCGAGCGATTGGCGAGGCGGGCAAAAAGGAATTGCCGTCGATTCGTTCTAGGCCCATTTCGGACATTTCCCCAATCCAAATCAGGCGAAACTGGCCCTTGTGATCTCCCATTCGAAGGTCGACAGAGTCCCCGATGCGCATGCGCCGCCGCACTCCCTGCACGACCACGCCGGTGGCGCTCAGGCTGGTTACCATGGCGGGCAACGAAAACGCCTGACCGAACGCGTCCACCCCCCAAACGTTCACCGGCAGTTGAACCCAAACCCTGGCATTTCGGCGTCGATCCATCGAGCCCCCCTCAAGACTTGAAGAGATTTTGATGGAAGCAAGTGTTCTTGAAAACTTACGCCCGTTATTACCGGCCGGGTACCAGAGTTTGGAGGAGAGCGAGGCCTTGCAGCTAGTTGAAATCCTTCATGGAACAAGCCCCTGGTCCAGCTGGATCACCGCAGGCTCCGCACGGTCCAGCGGCGGGCCTGGTAGAGGCTGACTTGGCCGGAACAGCAAAGACCGAGAGTTGCGCAGCAAGTTTCGTGCTGCGGCACTTGGGGCAGGAGGCTTTCTCATCCCCATACACCAGGGCCTCGAAATGGTTCTCGCACTTCTTGCAGATGTATTCAAAAATGGGCATGGCATCCTGCTCCCGTGATTCGTAGGTTAAGAATAAACTAAGGCTGCCTTAGCCTTCTACAGGCGTTACCCGATTCTCATGAATTGGGCGGAGGGCTAAAGTTAGGGTAGAAATTCGAGCTTACCACCCAAGCTCAAAGAATAAAGGCGCCTACTCCAGCAGGCGCCTTTTCTCTTGCTGACTGGAACCGGGGTCTACCACATCGTGAAGTTCACTTTGTCGAGGTAGATGTGGTAGTCGGTCATCTTGCTGTTTCCATCCTGCTGATAGTTGATGGTGATTCCGTTCCAGTTTGTTTTGCCCGGATATTTGTATTTGTTGACGGTATGGGTGACACCATTCAAGGTGATGGATTTGAAAAGCAAACGATTGTCCGAGGTCCGCTGCACCTTGATGATGAGGTGATTCCAAGCATTGCTCTTGGGATAGCAGGGAATACCAGTAGGGACCCACTTCGCGTTTACGTTGTCGTAGATGTCCCATTCGTGGCCACCTGCGATGCGGCATTCGTGGCCCCAAATGAAGCCTTTGCCGAGCTTGCTCCCCATGAACTGGTTGATATCGAATTCCAGTGCCTGAGAGGACGACAATTGAGAAGTGTAGAAATACGCCTCGTAGATGAAATTGTGGGCGTTATTCGTGAGCGTGTGGTTTGTGTCGGGAAGATTCTGACTGGAGAACGATCCCACCAGATGGTCGTTCCACAGGATGTCGGAATACGCCCTTGTGCCACCGATACTATGCTTGGTAGCGCTACCTGAAATCGACGGTGAGGAGATTGATCGGTTTCGGGACCAGTTCACGTTGCTCGAAGTCGAAGAACAAGTCTTGCAAATGGACCAGCTCGGAGAAAGAAGGGCATATCCCGGCCCCCAGGTGTGCTTCTGCAGATTCGAAAATTTATGGTAATAGGGGCTGCTCGTGTTTTGAGCGGACAACGCGGTAAAAGACGAGAGCACAATAAGGCATAGTACGGCGACTCGATACAATTTCATTTCTAAGGTTTCTCCAGCAAAGACTGTATGGACTTGACTTGCCGTGAGAGTAGTCACCCATCTACTTAGGTTCAAGGAAATTCGAAAGTAGAAGAGGGATTTACGTAACAGTTTTGCAATCGCCGGTACAGGGCGAAAAAAGTACGAAGTAAAAGGAATTTTGTGCTCTGTTCGCGAGCAGTTTTTGCTCAGTGAAATTTCAGGGTTTTCTCCTACCCTGTGTTGTGAAGGCCGGCGGCGATTCCGTTAATCGTGGCTCCCAATGCGTAATTTAAGTCGGCTGAATCATCGCCGAGTTGTTTGCGCCGCAGCAATTCCACCTGGATGAGGCTCATCGCGTCGACATAGGGATTGCGCAGTTTGATCGAGCGGGAAAGCACCGGATTGCGGTCGAGCAGGCGGTCTTGCTGTTTCACGAGAAGAAGCATGCGTTGGGTGCGCTCGAATTCCTCGACGATCATGTTCCATATCCGGTCGCGCACGCCGGGATTTTTTACCAACGAGGCATACAGACGCGCGATCGAAAGATCCGCTTTCGACATCGCCAGTTCCACGTTGCGAATCAGGTCGTAGAACAGTGGGAAACTGGCCATCATTTCCTGCAGACGCTTCTCGTGGGCCGGACCCTGTGAGATGTAGCGCTCGAAGGCATGACCGACGCCGAACCACGCCGGGAGCGC
>Ga0157372_10000781_pt1 | contig 34471 bp, 28 predicted proteins | sample C55metaG_FD_115307 | JGI IMG/M metagenome (GOLD analysis project Ga0157372, IMG submission 115307) | Corn rhizosphere microbial communities from Kellogg Biological Station, Michigan, USA - C5-5 metaG | ecosystem: Host-associated > Plants > Roots > Rhizosphere > Soil | place: USA: Michigan...
CTTGACAGCGCTGCCGGCAGGTGCATGCCCTCGAGCGACGCCATAAAGTATTTCGTATGAAAATTAATGAGTTGGCGAGTGAGCATCATGCCCGCGAAGCGTCGGAGTCAAGAATGCGGGCGGCGTCGGCGCCACGAGACCGAGGCTCGAATCGGCGTTTTCCTACAAGCAATTAATGTGTGACACAGATCACATTTTGTTAGGCTGCTCAGCTCGGCGCCAAAAGCGCCGATCGGGGGCGGGCGATGGCTGCTGGAAATCCTTCCAGCTTTGGGTATCGCGCGTTTATCAGCTACAGCCACCGGGATCAGGCCTGGGCGCAGTGGCTGCATAAGGCGATCGAGACCTATAGGGTGCCGAGCCGTCTTGTCGGGCAGACCACCGCGGCCGGCGTGATTCCGCGACGACTTGCTCCGATCTTCCGCGATCGCGACGAACTGCCGAGTGCGACCGATCTCGGCCGCAAGGTCGACGAAGCGCTGGCGCAGTCGGCGAATCTCATCGTGATCTGCTCGCCACAGGCCGCGGCGTCTCGCTGGGTCAATGCCGAAGTGCTCGCATACAAGCGCCTTGGTCGTGCCGATCGGATTTTCTGCCTGATCGTCGGCGGCGAACCGAACGCGACCGACATGGCCGGTCGTGAAAGCGAGGAATCTTTCTGCGAGGCGTTGCGTTTCGGCGTCGACGACAGCGGCAATCCGACACGCGAACGCACCGAGCCGATCGCCGCCGACGCGCGACCGGGTGGCGACGGAAAAGCCGGTGCGCGGCTAAAGCTCATCGCCGGCATGCTCGACGTCGGCTTCGATGCACTCAAGCAGCGCGAGCAGCAGCGACGCAACAGGAAATGGGCGGCGCTCGCGGCCGCATCCTTCGCCGGCATGCTGCTCACCGGCGGCCTGAGCGTCTACGCCTTGCGCGCGCGCAGCGAGGCGATCGCGCAGCGCGGCGAGGCCGAAGGTCTGATCGAGTTCATGCTCGGCGACCTGCGCAAGAAACTCGAACCGGTCGGCCGACTCGACGTGATGGATTCCGTCGGCGAACGCGCGCTCGCGTATTACTCGAAGCAGGATACCGGCGGGCTCGACGCGGATTCACTCGGACGTCGCGCGCGGGCACTGCATCTGATCGGCGAAGTGGATGACCTGCGCGGCGATCTGGATCACGCGCTCGACGTCTTCGAGAAGGCGGCGCGCAGCACGAGCGAGCTGCTCGCGCGTGCGCCGAGCGACGGGCATCGTGTGTTCGATCACGCGCAGAGCATGTACTGGGTCGGATACGTTGCCTGGCAGCACGGCGATACCGCAATTGCCGAAAAGGCCTTCAACGAGTACCGCGCGTTGGCCGAGCGCCTGGTCGCGATCGATGCGTCGAATGCAGACTGGCAGGCCGAAGTCGCTTCCGCGAACAGCAACCTCGGCACGCTGCTGGTCGAACAGCGGCGCCTGGATGAAGCGCAGGCCGCTTTCGAGCGCTCGCAGAAAGTCGATGCGGAGCTGGTGCGAACGAGCCCGAGCACCGATCGCGAGCTCGGTCTCGCACAAGACAACTCCTGGCTCGCCACCGTCGCGGAAAAGCAGGGTCGACTCGATGACGCGACCGCGAGCCTCGGCAACGAGGTCGCGATCTACGAATCGATCCTCGCCGGCGATGCGCACAACGCGCAGGCGAACCAGTCGCTGTTCGTCGCCGAGCAGAGCCTCGGCCGGCTCGCGCTCGCGCGTGGCGATGCCGATGCGGCTTCGCGCCATCTGAAGCGGGCGATCGAGGGCTCGGAGGCGCTGCGTTCGTTCGACCCCAGCAACATGTTGTGGGTCGAGCTCGCCGCGGCCGCGCGCGCGAACGAAGCCGACCGGCTGCTGCAAACCGGCAATGTCGATGCCGCGCGCACCGAGACGACGCGCGTGGGCGAGCTCGCCAGGATCCTGCTCGCGCACGACGCATCGAACGTCGCCTGGCAGATCACCATCGCCGATCGCCATCTCTTGCTCGAGGCGCGTCTCGCACAGGCGCGCGGCGATCGCGCAGACGCGCTCGAAAAAACCAAAACGCTGATCGATTCGCTGCAGAAGTCGCGCGCCGAGCACTCGGGCGAGCAACGCATCCTTGAAATGCTGGCGGACGCGGAGCGGCTGGACGGCGAGCTGCTCGACGCGACGGGCCATTCCAGCGACGCGGCCGGGGCATGGCAGCGCGTCGTGGACCTTCTTTCGGGCGATGCCGGATCGCGCGATCCGCACCTCAAGACCACGCTGGCACGGGCGTACTTCCGCCTCGACCAGGGCGACGCGCTGCGTGCGCTCACCGAGGATCTCGACCACATCGGCTATCGCCATCCCGACTATGTGGACCTCGTCGCGCGCATGCAGCAGCCGCGTGCCGCGACCGTCGCCGAATCACTCCACATGCCTTCGCACTGAACGATCGGCCTACCCAGAGAAGGAGAATCCAATGAACAACCCGGCACCCACGAGCGTCAATGCGACGCTGACAATCACGGTGGATGGGAGCGGCAACCCGCAAGGCGCGTGGAGCGGTTCGACCTATGTCAGCGCAGCGGGCGACCTGAACCTGACCACGATCAAGGGAGTGATCCAGGTGACGATGACGATCTCGACGGCACTGCAGGTTCGTTACCAGACGCCGGCCGCGCAGGCGCTGTGGATTGGCCTTGAGAGTTCTGGTCCCCCGAAGGCGCCTTACAGCGGCACGGAATTCTCGGCGCCGACATTTCCGAGCGGCGTGTCCAACTCGCTCCAATGGACCGACCAGAACAGCGACGGGCAGAACTATCTCTACACGCTGCTGGTGTGGCAGGTGAATTCTCAGTATCCAAGCGGACGGGTATTCAAGCTCGATCCTCGCATCATCAACCGCGGCACTTCGAAATAGCCGCAGCCGCTCAGGTCAAAGGAAACCTGACTTGATCCCCTCACCGCAGCCGCCGTTTCGCTTCCAGGCGTTCCTGTGCTACAGCCACAGGGACAGCGCGTGGGCTGACTGGCTGCACGACGCGCTTGAGAACTATCCGATTCCTCCGCGGATGGTAGGGCTCATGACCACCGCCGGCGTGATTCCGCGACGCATCGCGCCGGTGTTCCGCGATCGCGACGAGCTGCCGACCGCGACCGATCTTTCCACGATGGTCAGCGACGCACTCACGCAATCGGCGAACCTGATCGTGATCTGCTCGCCGCATGCGGCGCAGTCGCGATGGGTCAACGAGGAGGTGAAGGCGTTCCAGCGCCTCGGCCGCGCGCATCGCATCTTCTGCCTGATCGTCGACGGCGAGCCGGGTGCGAGCGCATGGGCCGGACGCGAGCACGACGAATGTCTGCCGCCTGCGCTGACGCATCCCGTCGGTGCGGACAACCGCGAGACCGGCGAGCGCGTAGAGCCGATCGCGGCAGATGCGCGTCCGGGCGGCGATGGCAGGACCGGCGCGCGACTCAAGCTGATCGCGGGTCTGCTGGGTGTCGGGTTCGACGACCTGATCCACCGCGAGCGGCGCCGACGCCGCTCGCGATGGATGATCGCGACCGGCACGGGACTCGCGTTGCTGTGCCTGACGACGGTGCTGGCGGTGAACGCGGTCATCGCGCGCCATGCTGCGGAGCGCCGACAGAAGCAGGCCGAGGATCTGATCGGGTTCATGCTTGGCGATCTCGACGACAAGCTGAGGCAAGTGAACCGGCTCGACATTCTCGAAAGCGTTGCGGACAAGGCGGTCAAGTATTTCGAATCGATGCCGCTCGCCGACGTCAACGACGGGACGCTGGCGCAGGGTGTGCGCGCGCTGCAGAAGATCGGGCGCGTGCGCTTCGATCAGGGCCGCATGGCTGACGCGGAGAGCGCATTCACCGCCGCCCAGCCGACTGCCGACGAGCTCGTGCGCCGCACTCCGGCGAATGCCGATTTCGTCGCGATCCAAGCGCAGAATCTGCTATGGCTCGGCCGCATATCGTGGGAACGCGGCGAGCTCGACGCGGCATTGTCGCGGTTTCACTCCGCGCTCGATCGCTTGTCGACACTGACCGCGACGCAGCAAAACGAAACCGCGATTCTCGATCGCGCCGGTGAGCTGCACACCAATATCGGGCGCGTACTGGAAGCGCGGGGCGACTTCAACGCGGCACACTCGGAATACATCATCGTGCTCGCCAACTACGAACGTTTGAGCGCGCGCGAGCGCGACAAGCTCAATTGGAAATCCGAGGTCGGGTACGCGCACAACAATCTCGGCCAGATCGCCTACAAGGAAGGCCATCTCGACGAGGCGATTCGCGAGTACGGCGCTGACCTGCGCATCAAGGCGAGCCTCGCTGCGCTCGAGCCGAACAACTCGCGGCGCGAGGATCTCTTGATCAGCAGTGCGATCCTCGGCAAGAGCCTCGCTGCGGTTGGCGAAACATCGCTGGCCGATCGTTACCTGCGCAATGCGGTCGATGAGGCTGAGCGGCTGCTCGAACTCGATCCGAGCGTGACGAGCTGGCAGGAGGATGCGGGCTACTACAGCATGATGCTGGCCGCGCTTGCGCGTGCGCGTGGAAATTTCAACGACGCGACGCACTTTGGCGATCGTGCGGTCGAGCGTTTGCGCGGCCTCGCGCGGCAGGACCCGCAGAACGTGCTCTGGGCGCGCGAGCTCGCCGAGACACAGCTCGAGGGCGCGCGTCGTCTCCTTGCGCAAAAACGCTACCGCGAAGCGGATGATCTGATCCGCGCGGCCGACCAGGGATTTCGTCCGATGGTCAAGGGTGAGCCGAGCGATCGCACTCATGCGCTCGTGCTGGCACGCATCGACATCGTCGCCGGTGACGTCGCGGAGGTCCGCAACGATTCCGCCGCGGCACAACGCGCCTGGCAGCGCGCGGATGCGACGACGCGCGAGTTCGCCAGCACTTCGCGTGATCCGTCGTGGGTCGACACGCGTATCGGCGTGTTGCTGCGCCTGCACGACATCGAAGCCGCGCAGCCGTTGCTCGATCAGCTGGCGGCGATCGGTTATCGGCACGCCGATCTCATCGCGACTGCGAGTGCGCACGGCATTGCGTTCGAGCCCGACCTCGAAGCCGGCCGGCGCGTCGCGATCGCGGTGGCGACGCTGGCCGACTCGGTCAAGGATGCGCCGGCGCCTTCGTCCGGCGCCGACGGGCAATGACGACGGATACAGTCCCTGAGCGTCTATTCGCGCAGGCGGGAAAAAACGAAGTATCAGCAAAAGGGGAGATCAAATGGCCGGAACGACGAGCACAACCATCAGCGTCAGCTTCAACGCGAACGGCGGCGCTCAGTACTACCCGAGCAACCAGATCGCCGTGCCGGCGGACACGATCGCGACGGTGACATGGCAGGCGTACAAGGCAGGGACTGCGCCAATGCCGGCATTCGTGAAAGACAGCATCAAAGCAACCGGAACCGACGCCATCAGGGTGAAATTCAACATTCCTGCCAGCTTGGGCGACCCGCGCTATGTCGCCAGCTTCGTCTCGACGTACGACAACAGTGGTTCCAGTGCGCCAATCAGCGCCCAGGTGCAATTCAACCTCGTGGATCCCCTCGCCGGACAGAACCCGCCGGTGATCGACGGCGGCGGGTCGATCCGCAACAAGGGAACGTCGATCTGGGTGTGGTCGCTGGTCTTCCTGGCGGCCGGCCTGCTCGCCGGCATCCTGATCGGTTACACCGCGGCCGCAGGCCAGTCATCGGGTTCCCCGAATCCGCTGATCATTGCGATCGCTGGTCTCGTAGTCGGTTTCGGTTTGGGCCTTGTCTACGCTAGGAGCGGGATCAAGCGCATGTCATAGCGAATCGACGGCGCATCGAGCGGGCGACGATTCGAGCGCAAACAGATCACCCGTCGCGAACTTCGCGTGCACCGGCGCGAAGCTCCGACGATGGATCGCGCACGGGCCAAGGCGTTCGAGCGCCTCGAAATGCTCGGGCGTCGAATAGCCTTTGTGGCGTGCGAATCCATAGCCCGGGTGCACACGGTCGAGCTCGCACATGATGCCGTCTCGGACGGTTTTGGCGATGATCGATGCGGCGCTGATCGAGGGTTCTTTCGCGTCGCCGTCGACGACCGCGCGAGCCGCACAGGGCATCGGCTTCGGCAGGTGATTGCCGTCGATCAGCGCGTACGCGGGCGAGAGCGATAAGGCGGCGAGTGCGCGCTGCATGCCGAGCATGGTCGCGTGGAAGATGTTGTAGCGATCGATCTCGTCGACGTCGACGGAAACGACCGAGAATGCCAGCGCTGATGCGCGGATCAGGACCGCGAGTCTTTCGCGATCGTTTTCGCAGAGAACTTTCGAATCGGCGAGGCCGACGATGGGTTTGCGCGGATCGAGGATCACCGCCGCAACGACGACGGGCCCGGCGAGCGGGCCGCGACCGGCTTCGTCGACTCCGGCGAGCGTTTCGATCGCCTCGGCGCCGTGACGCATTGCGCTCTTGCGCAGCCGCTCGACCCAGCGCCTCACGCGTACCGTCGTGTTCGTCTGCGCAAGAGATTCGACCGCGCTCATTCGCGCAGGTCCTGCAGCGTGTTGAACACGTAGTCGTGATACGAGGCGACCATGTTCATATCCGGACAATCCAGGTAGCGCCCTTTGCAGCGCTCGCGCAGCAGTGTGTTCGCTTGATAGAACGCGTCTTTCGGCACGCCGGCGATATCGAGCACGAGCGCGCCGAGGAACGCGATGTCGAGCACAGGGTAATCGAACTTGCGGCGCACCGGAAAGTTCGACTTGATGCTGTAGTACGTGACCATGCTGGAGTTCGGCCCGGCCTCCTTCGGAACCTGCTTCGGAATGGCGTGGATCGCGCCGTCGAAAGAAGGCTGATGATCGCCGAAATGCATCAGCACCGCCGGCTTGTCGCCGCCGAGCAGGAATTTTTCCAGATCGGCCAGCATCGCATCCGACTGCTGCAGCCGTTCCAGGTAATTGCCGAGGTTGAGGTTCAGCCAGTCGTCGAGATCCTTGGGCGGGAATTTGCCGGGGAATAGCGGCTTGTTGTACGGCGCGGGCAGCTCGCCGAGCGGGACCATGTGCGGACCGTGCTGATGCAGGGTCAACATGAACACGAACAATGGCTTGTCCGGGTGCACGCGCTTCTCGTCGGCATAGATGCGCTCGAACACCTTGAGCAGGTCCGCGTCCGTGCTTTCCCAGCCCAGGCCATATTCGGTGCCGTCGTAGAACGCATCGAAGCCGTAGTAGTCGTACGCGTTGCGCGCGTTCAGGAAATCGCCGGTCATCGGATACACCGCGATCGCGCGGTAACCGGCGGCGCGGAACGTGCGCGGCAGCGTGAAGTCGACGCGCGGCGCGAGATTGTAGGGCGCGTAGAGTCCGGCGGGTCCGAACAGCGTGTGCGCAAGTCCGGTCATCACCGCGAACTCGCTGGTCCACGTGCCGCCGCCGAACGTGTGAACGGTCAGGAGGCCGTGCGCGCGCGTGTTGCGGTCCGCGTCGAACATCGGGCGCCTGCAGACCGGAATCGTGCACGCCTTGAGGATGCGCGGATCGAACGTGCTTTCCTCGAGAATCGCCACGACATCGGGTTTGCTCGCCGGCGCCAGCAGCGGGCGTTCAAGTTTCCAGCTGATCGTGCGATCGATCTTCGCGGGAATCTCGGGGCGCGTTACGACGGTGTCGTTGAAAGACGTGAAGAAGTCGGTGAGGAAACTGCGATCGTTGATCGTGATCCACATCGGCTTGTTGAAGATGTCCTGGAACGGACCGGTCGGCGCCAGGCTGACCAGCAGCAACACCGCCGCCGCCAGCATTCCGAGCACGCGCACGGTTCCGCGCACCGCGCCAGGGCGATCGCGCAACAGCGAAGGCGATTCGCCGAAAAACGCGACCAGCAAAAGCGCTGGAATCAGGATGACCGCGGTGAGCGTCGCGCCGAGCAGGAACGGGTAGCGCGCGATCACGCCGATCGTGTCGCGATTGACGAAATATTCCAGATCCGGCGCGAGCAGCGGTGTCGTGAGATAGGTGAACTTGAGCGTGCCGGCAATCTCGATCGCGCCGAAGCCGAGCGCCGCGACGAGCAACGCGAACGCCGTGCGCCCAGTCGCGAACAGCACCGTCAGCGCGGTGAGCAGCACGAGTGTCGCGGTAAATCCCTTTTCCGGCCAGGTGTGCTCGGTCAGCGGTCCGAGCGCGAGCAGTGCGACGAAGAGCACCACAGCGACGATCCGCAACACGCGCACGCGGCGCGAAGGCGTTTCGATTCGACTCAGCATGCGCTGCTCTTCACAGAATCATCGTGAGCATGCGCCGTGCCGGCGTCAATGCGCAGTGCAGCGCGCTCAAAGTGCGCGATCCTGGCGCTGGGTGCCTATCAGTTCGGCAATCGCGGCGGCCGCGGAGCGGCTCGCGTCGCGCCGCAGCTCAAGGTGCAGATGGCGATACTCGGCGAGCAATGCCAGCGGTGGTCTGCGCAAACGGAGCGCGGGCAGCAGCGCATCGGCGAGCGCCTCGGGCGTGCAGGCGTCCTGCATCAGTTCGGGCACCAGCTCACGGCCGGCCAAAACATTCGGCAATGAATAGCGTTCGGTCTCCAGCATGTTGAGGCCCTTGACGATGCGATAGGTCAACGGCGAGATCCGGTAGGCGACGACCATCGGCCGTTTCGCGAGCATCGCTTCGAGCGCCGCAGTTCCCGACGCGAGCAGAATCGCGTCGGCGGCGATCATGGCTTGGTGGGCCTCGCCGTCGAGCAAGCTGATCGGGTTGCGCGTTCGGGAATCGGGTGGCGTCGAGATCGTCGGCGCGGCTGCATCTGCCGGTTCGGCCATCTGAACTCCAAACCCAGCCGCTTTCAATTCGGATTCGAACGCCTCGCGGCAAGCGCTGTTCGCCATCGGCGCGAGCACGGCGAGGTCCGGTAGTCGCTGCTGAAGTCGTCGCACCGCGCCGATGAAATCCGCGGCAAGTCGCCGGATTTCGCCGAGCCGGCTGCCGGGCAGGAGTGCGAGCACCGGCACGTCGGCGGACAAGCCGAACACGGCGCGCGCGGTTGCCTGGTCGGGATCGATCGGAAACGCATCGGCGAGCGGATGGCCGACAAACACGGCCTTCACGCCGTGACGCGCATAGATCTCGGGTTCGAATGGAAACAGGCACAGCACGAGATCGGCGCTGCGGCCGATCGTGCGGGCTCTCTTCGCTCGCCATGCCCAGATCGATGGACTGACGTAGTGCACGGTGCGAATGCCAGCGGCCTTGAGTTTGCGCTCGAGTCCGAAATTGAAATCCGGCGCGTCGATGCCGACGAACACATCGGGACGAAACGCCAGCACGCGTCGGCGTACGTCCCGGCGCAGCGCCAGCAAGCGCGGCAAATGCTTGACGACTTCGGCAAGTCCCATGACCGCGAGCTCATCCGCGGCATGCCACGCGTCGAGTCCGGCCGCCTGCATGCGCGGGCCGCCGACGCCAGCGAATTCCGCTTGCGGCCAGCGTTCGCGCAGCGCGGCGATGAGTCCGGCGCCGAGCAGATCGCCGGATATTTCGCCGGCGACGAGTGCAAAGCGGGGAGGGCCGGGATCTGCGATTCGGGGTTCAGGATTCGGCGAAGACATGGCGCCTTGGCGCAATCGCTAGTGAATGCTGCGCGGACTGAAAACGCGCGCCTGTAGTGCATCGACGATCCAACGAATCCCGAATCCCGAATCTCCAATCCCGAATCCCGCGTTCACCGCACCAGCGCCCGCTCGCCGCGCTCGATGAAATCGAGCATCGCCGCCACGTCTTCGCTGTCGGCGGCAATCGCAGCGAGCTCGCTGCGCGCTTCGGCGAACGGACGGTTGCCGAGATACAGCGTGCGGTAGGCGCGCTTGATCGCGCTGATGCGTGCGGCGTCGAAACCGCGGCGCTTCAATCCTTCGGAGTTGATCCCGCGCGGACGCCCGTAGTCGGACGCCATCATCACGAACGGTGGCACGTCGCCGTTGACGAGGCATCCCATGCCGATGAACGCGTGCGCGCCGATGCGGCAGAACTGATGCACGCCGGAAAAACCCGACAGGATCGCGTAGTCGCCGATGGTGACGTGGCCGGCGAGCGTCGCATTGTTGGAAAAGATCGTGTGATTTCCGACGAGGCAGTCGTGCGCGACGTGCACGTAGGCCATGATCCAGTTGTCATCGCCGATGCGCGTCGCGCCGCCGCCTTCGCCGGTGCCGCGGTTGAGCGTGACGAATTCGCGGATCAGGTTTCTATCGCCGATGATCAGTTGACTGCGTTCTCCGCCGAACTTCTTGTCCTGCGGAATCGCGCCGATCGAAGCAAACTGGAAGATGCGATTGTCGCGGCCGATGCGTGTTGCGCCTTCGATGACGACGTGCGGACCGATTGAAGTGCCTTCGGCGATTTCGACGTCCGCGCCGATGATGCTGTACGCGCCGATGCTGACACCGGACGCGATCTTGGCAGCCGGATCAACGATCGCGGTCGGGTGAATCGTCACCCGGCCACCTCGGCGCACAGCATCTCGGCTTCAGCCGCGACATTGCCTTCGACGAGCGCCTGGCACCAGAAGAGGCTCATGTTGCGCATCGTGCGTCTGTGTTGGACCTCGAGCGAGAGCTGATCGCCCGGAACGACAACGCGGTTGAAGCGTGCCTTGTCGACCTTGACCAGATAGAACACGACCGGCACGTTCGCATCGTGCGGCACCGAAAGTTTGATCAGCACGCCGCAGGCCTGCGCCATCGCCTCGATGATCAGCACGCCCGGCATGACCGGATGGCCGGGGAAATGGCCCTGGAAGAACGGCTCGTTGATCGTGACGTTCTTGATCGCGGTCAGGCGCTTGCCGTGCTCGAACGCGATAACGCGATCGATCAACAGGAACGGATAACGATGCGGCAGCATCGCGGCGATGCGTTCCACATCGATGGGCAGCTCGACGCCGCTGTGATCCGTGTCGGTCATGATTCGGGTTCCCTCCTGGCGGCGCCGCTGCGCCGCACGAAATCATCAAGATGCTTGAAACGCGCTGCGTTGCGGCGCCATTGACGGTTGCTCTGGATAGGCGTTCCCGACGAATATTCGCCGGCCTCGCGCAGGGAATGCGTGACCAGACTCATTGCGGTCACGGTGACGCGGTCGGCGATTTCCAGATGGCCCAGTATGCCAGCGCCGCCGCCGATCAGGCAGTAACGGCCGATACGCGCGCTGCCGGCGACGGCGGAGCAGCCGGCCATTGCAGTGTGCGCGCCGATGAAGACGTTGTGCGCGATCTGGATCTGGTTGTCCAGGCGCACGTCCTCTTCGATCACGGTGTCGCCGAGCGCGCCGCGGTCGATGGTCGTGTTGGCGCCGATCTCGCTGTCGTCGCCGATGACTACGCCGCCGAGCTGCGGCACTTTTTCCCAATGATCCTTGGCAAACGCGATACCGAAACCATCGGCGCCGATCACCGCACCCGGGTGCACGAGAACGCGCTTGCCTAGCGTAACGTCCTGCACCAGCGTGACGCGCGCGACGAGGCGCGCCTGCGCGCCGATGCGACAGCCGCGACCGACGATGCAGTGTGGTCCGAGCATGGCGCCGTCGCCGACTTCTGCGTCGGCATCGATCACGCAGAACGCTCCGATCGATGCGGATGCAGCGATACGTGCGCCGGCCCCGATGATCGCGCTCGGGTGCGCGCCGGCGGCTGCAGCGGGAATCTTGTCGTAGAGTGCGGCGATGCGTGCGAACGCGACGTAGGGGTCGTCGGCGATCAGCGTGGCCGCCTTGCAGCCATCGGCATCCGCGGCGCGCAGCACGATCGCAGCCGCGCCGGTCGACGCGATCTGCGCGCGATAGCGCGGATTGGCGAGAAAGCCGAGCTGCCCGGCGGTCGCATTCGCCAACGTCGCGACGCCGCGGATCGGCGTTGCGGGATCGCCGCGCAATTCGAGCCCGAAGCGCGCCGCGATATCGCCCAGCGTGTACATGGTCATGGCGAGCTGCCGCTGCGCGCGCGGTATTGCCGATTCAGTCGCTCGAGCACCTGGTCGGTAATGTCGACGCTCGGGCTTGCGTAGACCACGGGGCTCGGCACGATCAGGTCGTAGCCTTTTTCGCGCGCGAACGCGACCACGGCGTCGTTGATCTCGCGCCAGCTCTTGTCGAGCTCCTGGTCGCTGCGCGATTTCAGATCGTTGCGCATGCTGTCGCGGTTACGTTTGATCGAGCGGTCGAGCGCGTCGATTTCGCGCTTGAGCGCGTCGGCATCGGTGCTCGCCATCGTCGCAGCTTCGCGCTGCTGACGATCGTGCAAGTCCTGAAGATGCTTTTCGTCGGCCTTGAGCGAGGCATCGCGCGGAGCAAACTCCTTCTCGAGTTTCTGCCGGCCCGCCACGACTTGCGGTGCGTTGTCGAGGAGTCGTTTCATGTCGACATAGCCGATGCGCGTGGTCGGCGATGTCTGCGCCGACGCAACAGCGGACAGCGCGAACGCGATGAGCAGCACCAGCGCGCGAACGATGTCTCGTGCTTGTGCGGGCCCGGTCACGCTTCGCTCTCCTCGGCTAGCCGATTCGTCCTCTCCCGGTCAGCCTAGAACGTGTTACCGAACGAGAACTGGATCGTTTCGGTGTCGTCGCCTTTCTGGCTGCGGATCGGTGTTGCGAGGTTGATGACGATCGGTCCGACCGGCGCACGCCACTGGAACGAGATGCCCGTCGAAGCACGCAGCTCGCTCGCGCTGAACGTGCTGTAGTCCTTGAACACGTTGCCGACGTCGACGAACCATGAGAGGCGCGTCGAATCGTTGTCTTCCTTGACGAACGGCGTCGGGAAGATGATCTCGGCGGAGCCGACCGTCTTGAACGCGCCGCCGATCGGCAACCGGCAATTGATGTTGGTGGAAGGACAGGTCGCTTCATTGATGACCGCGAACGGACCCAGCGTGTTGTCGCGGAAGCCGCGCACGTCGCTGACGCCGCCAGCGAAGAAATTCTTGAAGAACGGCAGCACGTCCAGATCCGCGGGGCGATCGGGCGGGGCCGTCGGCGCTTTGTCCGGCGTGCGCCACACGTCGCCGTAACCGATCGTGAAGTGGCCGTAGAACGTCAGCTTGTTGCTGATCGGCAGGTACTGGCCGTACTTGTAGAACAGCGTGTAGTACTCGACCGTCGATCCCGGCAGCGCGAAGTCGAACTGCACCTGCTGCAGCGATCCACGCGTCGGATTCCAGAATCTGTTGCGCGTGTCGTGCGCCCAGGAAAACATCGTTTCCCAGGTATGGAAGGTGTGGTGGCCGAGGTTGTCGATGTAGTCGATGAATTCCTGCGGCGTGAGTCCGGGCTCGGTGGTGACGCCGGTCTTGCTGACGCCGAGCTGCGCATTGATGGTGTCGGATTCGGTGATCGGAATCGCCAGATACGTATCGAATGCGTCGCTGTTGGTCAGGTAGCTCGCGAGGTTGTCCTGGCCCGCGTCGAATTCGGTGTGATGCAGGTCGTAGCCGATGCCGACACCGTCGGTGGTGAGGTACGGCTCGTAATACGAGAACTCGTACCGCTTCAAGAATGAGCTCTGCTGCGCGGTGACGCCGATGCGATCGCCGGTGCCGAAGAAGTTGTTCTGCGTGACCGCGATGCTGGCGATGAGGCCCTGCACCTGCGAATAGCCGAGACCAAACGTGAAGCTGCCGGAGTTCTCTTCCTCCACCGTGACGACGACGTCGACTTGATCTTCCGTGCCCGGCACTTTGGGCGTATCGATCGTGACGGTCCTGAAATAGCCCAGGCGCTGCAGACGGATCTTCGAGCGGTCGATCGCGGCCTGCGAATACCACGCGCCTTCGAGCTGGCGCATCTCGCGGCGGACGACTTCGTCCTCGGTGTGCACATTGCCCTTGTAGACGATGGTGCGCACGTACACGCGTTTGCCGGGATTGACGAAGAAATTGAGGCTGACTTCGCGTTTTTCGCGATCGATGTTCGGAATCGGCTGCACTTCGGCGAACGCGTAGCCGATGTTCGCCAGCACCGCCGAAATCGCGTCCGATGACTGCTCGACCTTCTTGCGCGAGAACAAATCGCCGACCTTGATCTGGAGCAGTTTGCGCAGATCGTCCTCGGGCAGGATCAGCGCACCGGTCAGCTTGATGTCGTTGACCGTGTAGACCTCGCCTTCCTTGATGTTCGCGGTCACGTACATCTTGCGCTTGTCGGGGCTGATCGAGACTTGGGTCGAGTCGACGTTGAAGTCGACGTAGCCGCGGTCCATGTAATACGACGTCAGCTTTTCCAGATCGCCCGACAGTTTCTCGCGCGAGTACTGGTCGTCCTTCGAATACCACGAAAGCCAGTTGCTCGTGCTCGATTCGAAACTTCCGGTGACCTCCTTGTCCGGAAACGTGGTGTTGCCGACGACGTTGATGTGCTTGATCGTCGCGGCCTTGCCTTCGGCGACGTTGATCGCGACTTCGACGCGATTGCGATCGAGGTTGACAACGGAAGTCTTGACCGAGACGTTGTACTTGCCGCGGTTGTAGTACTGGCGCGTCAGCTCGTTCTGGATTTCGGAAAGCTTGAGCGGATCGAATGCTTCGCCCTCGGCGAGGCCAATGCCCTTCAGGCCCTTGAGCAGATCCTCGTCCTTCAAATCCTTGTTGCCACGCAGCGCGATCTTCGAGATCTGCGGACGCTCTTTCACCGTGACGACCAGGATGTCGCCTTGCCGGGACAACTGGACATCGTTGAAGAATCCGGTCTTGTACAGCGCGCGGATCGCCTGTTCGGCGCGGTCGGGCGTCAGCGTGTCGCCTTTTTCGACCGAGAGATACGTGAACACCGTGCCCGGCGCGATGCGCGACAGCCCGTCGATGCGGATGTCCGAGATCGTGAAGCTATCGAACGCATGAGCGAGGCTACAGGCGAGGAGGGCGAGCAGGAGAAATGCGGCAATACGCTTCATCGTCAGTTCCGTCCGGACATCATCGGGCTCGCGGCGGTCTCTTGCCGCGGTCCTGGTTGTTTTATTGGCGGTCCGGAAAGATCCATGGCGGACTTTTCCGGCTCGCCGATTCCGGTTCATGCCCGGATTCGTCTTCACGCACCCACCACGCGCGTGGCGATTGCGCGAGCGATGCCTCCCTGCATCGCCCAGCGAAGCTGCCGAAAAGGGCGCTTTTCGGCGATTTCGCTGGGAGCAAACTCCGGATCAGGACGCGATCCGCAGGATATCGTTGTAGAACGCCAGACCCATCAAGGCCACTAGCAGCATCAGACCCACGTATTGACCGGCAACCTGCGTACGCTCGCTCACCGGGCTGCCTTTGACGAGCTCGATAAGGTAATACAGCAGGTGTCCGCCGTCCAAGATCGGAATCGGCAAGAGATTCATTACCGCCAGCGACAGCGACACCATTGCCAGAAAGTCGAGGAACCAGCCCAGGCCCATCTGCGCCGAGGTGTTCGCGGCCTGGCCGATCGAGATGATGCCCGAGATGTTCTTGGTCGATGCGTGACCGGTGACGATCTGGCCGAGCAGGGCGAGCATGTCGCCCGCGCGGTGCCAGGTTTCCTTGAACGCGGCCGGTAGCGCCGAGATCGGTCCCTGACGAAGCAGGGCATTGTGCGTATCCGGCGCTTCGATTCCGGCGACCCAGCGCGCTGGCGCGCCTTTGCTCGCCGGCTGCTGAATCACATGGACGGAAAGATCGACCTGCGAGGTTCCGCGCTGCACCTTGAACGCGAGCGTCGGCGACTTCGCGGCTTCCTTCTGGATCGTTTCGCCGAGTGCGGCGAAGTCCGCGACCGGCGTGTCGTTCACGGCCAGGATGCGATCGCCGCTTTCGAGGCCCGCCGCCGCGGCCGGCATGCCCGCGCTCACGTGCGCCGCGATCGCGGGCGGCACCGGCGCGCTCAGTCTGAGACCGATTTCCGGCAGCGATTTTTCGATGTCGCTCGAATCGGTAAGACGATCGAGCGGGAGTTTCCTGACGACTTCCGCGCCACCGGCCGTGCGCACGGTGACATCCAGCGGTTTCGCGTCGACCGAGCGCACGGCAAGCGTTTCGAGCGCCGCTGTCCAGGTCGAAACGCTGTCGTCGCCGATCTTGACGATGCGATCGCCGGCTTGGAATCCGGCCTCGGCCGCGAGTCCGCTCGGCGCGGCCACGATCGGCTGGTAATCCGGCTTGCCGATCATCAGCACGAGCCAGAACGCGGCCAGCGTGAAGATCAGATTGAACGCCGGCCCGGCTGCCGAGATCGCCATGCGCTGCAACACAGGCTTGCGGTTGTAGGCCTGATCGAGTTCGGCGGGATCGACGTCGCCTTCGCGCTCGTCGAGCATTTTGACGTAGCCGCCGAGCGGAATCGCGGCGATCACGAAGTCGGTGCCGTGACGGTCGCGGCGCTTCCACAACGCGCTGCCGAAGCCGACCGAGAACCGCAATACCTTCACGCCGCAGCGACGCGCGACGACGAAATGGCCGAACTCGTGGAAGGTGATCAGCACCCCCAGCGTAACGATCAGCCACCAGACGGAACCGAACACCTCACTCATACCGCTTTCCGACTCTTCCAAATCGCATCTGCTAACCGGCGACGCAACCGGCCGTCCTGCGCCGCATGGGCGGCGAGAAAGGGACCATTTCCAGGGACCTGAGTCAGTCCTTCGCCGAGGCGATCATACGTTGGGCAACCCGACGCGCAGTTAAATCGCCGTCAAGCACATCAGACAGCGCCGCGACATCGGCCAGCGGCGTTTTTTCCATTGTACTTTCAATGATATGCGGGATGTCGAGAAAAGCGAGACGCCCGTCCAAAAACGCGGAAACCGCCTCCTCGTTCGCGGCGTTTAGCACGATCGGCGCGTTGCCGCCCGTGGCCAGAGCTCGATAGGCCAGATCGAGGCAAGCGAACGTGGTCCGGTCGGGCGCCTCGAAGTCGAGCTTGCCGATGCCCAGAAGGTCCAGCGGAGCCACGCCGGCTTCGACGCGTTCGGGCCACGCGAGCGCGTGCGCAAGCGCGGTACGCATGTCCGGATTGCCAAGTTGCGCCAGCACCGAGCCGTCGCTGTATTCGACCATCGAGTGCACGATGCTCTGCGGATGCACGACGACATCGATGCGCTCGGCCGGCGCATCGAACAGGAAATGCGCTTCGATGACTTCGAGGCCCTTGTTCATCAGCGTCGCTGAATCGACCGAAATCTTGCGACCCATGCGCCAGTTCGGATGCGCGCACGCCATCGCCGGCGTCACTGCGCCGAGTTCCGCGCGCGTCCTTCCTCGAAACGGTCCGCCCGAAGCCGTCAGCACGATGCGGCGCACGCCGGCAGCGTCGAGCCCCGCACGTTGCGCGGGCAAACACTGGAACACGGCGTTGTGTTCCGAGTCGATCGGCAGCAATGCGCCGCCGCCCTCGTCGAGCGCGGCGCGCAGCAGCGCCCCGGCCATGACGACAGCTTCCTTGTTCGCGAGCAGCAATCGCTTTCCGGCGCGCGCGGCCGCGAGCGTCGATTCGAGACCGGCAGCACCGACGATCGCAGCGATCACGGTGTCGCAATGCGGAGCCGATGCGGCTTCGATCAGCGCGTGCGGTCCAGCCGCGACGCGCGTCGCGACGTGTGCGAGTTTGAGTCGCGCGCGGAGCTCGCTTTCCAGCGACGCATCCGCGATGACCGCAAGTTCCGGCGCGAATCGTACACAGAGCGCGGCCAATGCTTCCACGTTGCGATGCGCGGCGAGCGCGCCGACGCGGAAACGATCAGGATGACGCGCGATGACGTCCAGCGCGCTGGCGCCGATGGAACCGGTGGCGCCGAGCACCGCGACCGTTTTCATGGTGCGAATGCGATATCGAGCAGCGCTTTGCCAAGAGCGAACACCGGCAGGCCGGCGAACAGGCCGTCGAGACGGTCGAACATTCCGCCATGTCCGGGAAAGAGCGTGCCCGAATCCTTCACGCCGGCCTGGCGCTTGATCAGGCTCTCGAAAAGATCGCCGACGATCGAGGCGACGACCGTCAGTAGCGCAAGCCCGATCAGCGCGAGCCACGCGAGACCGCGAAGATGCAGCAACCATCCTGCAATCGCGGCAACGAAGGCGCCGCTGGCGAGCGCGCCATACACACCGGCGATAGTCTTGTTGGGACTGATCTGCGGGCAGAGCTTGGTCTTGCCGTATCGGCTGCCGGTGACATAGGCGGCCGTATCGGCGACCCAGACCAGCATCATTCCGAGCAGCGCCCAGGCCGCACCGCTGCGCGGATCGGCGTGCAGTTTGCTCAGCGCGACCCACGCCGGCAATGTGGCCAGCAGTCCTGCGCCGAGCTTGATCGCAGCGTTCTCGCGCGTCGGCGCCGCGCCGAAAGAAAAATTCCTGAGCCAAAGGAAAGCGACGATCCACCACGCGACACCCGCAGCGATCAGATACCAGATCAGCGGCTGGTCGCGCAGCAGCCACAACGCGACCAGCGCGAGCGCGACGATCGCGACGACGCCCGACCGCAGGGGACGCGAAGTGAACCCCGCCATCCGCGTCCATTCCCACAATGCCACCAGCACGGTGATCGCGGTCAGCGCGGCCATCGCTGCCGTCGGCAGCAACAGCACCATCGCGACGCCAAGCGGCGCGAGAACGAGAGCGGTGATCGTGCGTTGCTTCAGCATGCGGAGGGATGCTCTGCTCTATTCCGCATAGTGTCACCGGCCTGTCTGCGCGCAGACAGGCCGGCCCCAGCGATTGAATTCAAATGACGGGGTGATGTCCAGCAGGCCCGCAGAGCGCGGCGCGCGGCTTGCGAAGACGCCCGGTCTGCGCGGCGCCGCGCACCACGCTTTGCGGGCCTGCTGGACGTCATGCACCTATGCGGAATAGAGCAGAGCATCCCTAGCTCGCCGCCCGCACTTGCGTGGAGATAAGGCCGTAGCGGCGTTCGCGTCGCGCGAATTCGGCGAGCGCGCCGGACAACACGTCGGCGTCGACGTCCGGCCATAGCGCATCGGTGAAATAGAGCTCGGCATACGCGATCTGCCAGAGCAGGAAATTGCTGATGCGCTGCTCGCCGCCGGTGCGGATGAAAAGGTCGACCGCGGGCAGATCGGCAAGGCAGAAAAACGGTGCGAGCGATTGCTCGGAAATATCTTCGGCGCGTAGACGCCCTGCCACAACTTCCGCAGCCGCGCGCCGTGCCGCATCGGCGATATCCCAGCGGCCGCCGTAATTCACCGCGATGTTGAGTGCGAGCGCGCTATTCGCCGCGGTCTTCTGCATCGCGCGTTCCATGCGCTCGCGAAGCTCGGGCTGAAATGCGGAAAGATCGCCGACGAATGCGATGCGCACGCCGTTCTCGTGCAATTCATCGACTTCGCGGTCGAGCGCTTTCAGGAACAACTGCATCAGCGCGCCGACTTCGCTCTGCGGCCGGCGCCAGTTTTCGCTCGAAAACGCGAACAGCGTGAGCGCTTCGACGTGCTGGCGAAGACAAAATTCGATCGTCGCGCGCACTGCTTTCTGTCCTTCGCGATGACCGAAGCTGCGCGGCCGACGGCGCCGCTCGGCCCAGCGGCCGTTGCCGTCCATGACGATCGCGATATGGCGCGGAATGCGCGCTGGCGGAGGATTCGGTTCGTTCACGCGCAAGCGGTCGATGACGTCGAGGACATCCGCGGACCACCGCGCTCGCGGAGGCCGCGCCGGGCTCACATCGCCATCAGCTCGTCCTCCTTGAGCTTGACCACGCCGTCGACGTCTTTGACGAACTTGTCGGTGAGTTTCTGGATGTCGTCCTCGGCGCGACGATCTTCATCCTCGGTGATTTTCTTTTCCTTGAGCAGTTCCTTGACATGATGGAGCGCGTCGCGGCGCACGTTGCGCACGGCGATCTTCGCGTTCTCGCCTTCGTGCGAGACGTGCTTGGAAAGTTCCTTGCGGCGCTCTTCGGTCAACGGCGGAAGATTGATGCGGATCACAGTGCCGACCGTGGTCGGCGTGAGGCCGAGATCGGACGCGAGAATCGCCTTCTCGACCGGGCCGACCATCGTCTTTTCATACGGCGTGATCGTGATCGAACGCGCGTCGGCAATGGCGACGTTGGCAACCTGCATGATCGGCGTGTCGTTGCCGTAGTAGGGCACCTTGAGCGGCTCGATCAGTGCCGTGCTGGCGCGGCCGGTACGCAGCCGCTGCAGCTCATGACGGAGCGCATCGACGCTCTTCTGCATGCGCGTCTGCGCGTCCTTCTTGATGTCGTTGACGTTCTGCATGGCGAGGCCACCGTTTCTGCCTTGCGAGTGGCCGGCGAGTATAGCAGCGGGGTCGCGGACCGATCCGCGGGGAAAGGCGCCGTCGATGGTGCAGCGCGGCGCGAAGTCAGCGCGCGCCGACCAGCGTGCCGATCGGCTCGCCGCGCATGATGCGCATCAGGTCGCCTGGGCGCGACATATCGTAGATGCGCAGCGGAATGTTGTGATCGCGGCAGAGCGCAATCGCGCTGGTGTCCATGACTTGCAGATTGCGCTGGATCACATCTTCGTAGGAAAGATGCTCGTAGCGCTTGGCGTTCGCATCCTTGCGCGGATCGGCGCTGTAGACGCCGTCCACCTTGGTCGCCTTGAGGAGGAGATCCGCGTTGATCTCGATCGCGCGCAACGCGGCGGCCGAATCGGTCGTGAAGAACGGGTTGCCGGTGCCCGCGGCGAACAATGCGATGCGGCCTTTTTCGAGATGACGAATCGCGCGGCGGCGAATGAAGTCCTCGCAGATCTCGTTGATCTTGATCGCGCTCATCGTGCGCGCGAAACCGCCGGCTTTCTCGATCGCATCCTGCATCGCGAGCGCGTTGATGACGGTCGCGAGCATGCCCATGTGATCGCCGGTCACGCGATCCATGCCGGTGGCCGCGAGCCCCGCGCCGCGAAAGATATTGCCGCCGCCGATCACGACGCCGACCTGCACGCCGGCCTGCTGCACTTCGATGATCTCGCGCGCGAGCCGGTGCAGGACTTTCGGATCGATGCCGTAGTCCGATTCGCCCATCAGCGCTTCGCCGGAGAGTTTCAGCAGGATGCGCTTGTACTTGATGTCGGCGGGCATGCGTCCGTTCCGGGCGGGCAAAACGGTCGCATTGTACCGGCAAAAGAAAGGCCGCGACGGAGCGCGGCCTTGCAACGATCAATTCGCCCCATCGCCGGAACGATGGAGTTCCGGGAATCAGGCCAAGCCGGCCTGCTTCATGACCTCAGTCGCAAAATCATCGCCCTGCGGTTTCTCGATGCCTTCGCCCACGGCAAGCCGATGCATCGAAAGCACTTCGGCGCCTTCCTTCTTCAAGACGTTGCCGACGGTCTCGTTCATGTCGATCACGTAAGGCTGACCGGTCAGCGTGTTCTCGTTGATGATCTTGTTGACCTTGCCGCTGATGATCTTCTCGAGGATCTCGGCCGGTTTGGCCTTTTCCTTTTCCGACATCTTGGCGAGCTCGATCTCCTTTTCCTTGGCGATGAACTCGGCCGGCACGTGCTGCGCGGAAATGTACGGCGGATTCATCGCCGCGATGTGCATCGCGATGCCGCGCGCAAGCTCGGTCGTACCGCCCTTGAGCTCGACGAGCACGCCGATGCGACCGCCGTGCACGTACGCGCCGACGTTGTTGCTGCTGTCCACGCGCACCATGCGGCGGATCTGGATGTTCTCGCCGATCTTGGCAACCAGCCACTGGCGGCCTTCCTCGACCGACGGGCCGTAGCTCGTCTTGGCGGACTTCAACGCCTCGACATCCTTCGCGCCACTGGTGAGCGCCGTCTTGGCGACTTCATTGGCGAACTTGACGAAGTTCTCGTCCTTGGCGACGAAATCGGTTTCGCTGTTGACCTCGACGAGCACGGCGTTGCCGCCGTCCTGGGCCAGCACGACGCGGCCTTCCGCGGCGACGCGGCCGGCTTTCTTGTCGGCCTTGGCGAGGCCCTGCTTGCGCAGCCATTCGATGGCCGTGTCGATGTCGCCGTCGTTCTGTGTGAGCGCTTTCTTGCACTCCATCATGCCGGCGCCGGAGCGCTCGCGCAGTTCCTTGACCAGTTGTGCTGTGATTTCCATGGTGTCCTCGGTGACTGCGGCGTTTTGCGCCGCATGGTGTTTCGGAAAGCGATCGGCCTCGGCTCGAAACGTCCTTGATCCGGCCGTCTGATCTCCCGCGCAGGAGAAGGCTTCGACGAGCGAAGAGGCGCGCGGAGGCGTCGATCGCTGCGCGGGCGGCACGCATCAGCATGCCGTCCGCGCGTTACAGGATCGTCTTACTCGGTCGGCGCAGCGTCCGCTTCGGGCGCCGCCGATTCCTCGGTGCGTTCCGGCTTGCCGCCGCCGCGAGGCGGTGGGCCGCGACGTGCCGCCGGGCGTTTCGCCGGCGCTTTGCGCGGCGCCGGCTTGCGCCGGTTGTCGCGATCGCGGTTGTCGGCCGATTCCTTGGTGACCGGATTGCCTTCGGCATCGAGCTCGACGAAGTCGTCCTTCTCGCCCGCCGCAACCTGGGGTGCCGCAGCCTTGCCTTCAAGCACGGCGTCGGCCGCGGCGCGCACATAGAGCTGCACGGCGCGGATCGCGTCGTCGTTACCCGGAATCGCGTAGTCGACGAGCGCCGGATCGTAGTTCGTGTCGACGACCGCGACGACCGGAATGCCGAGCTTCTTCGCTTCGAGCACCGCGATGTTCTCGTGGCCGATGTCGATGACGAACAGCGCGTCCGGCAGACGGTTCATGTCCTTGATGCCACCGAGCGAGCGCTCGAGCTTTTCGCGCTCGCGCGCCAGGCGCAGCACTTCATGCTTGACGAGCTTCTCGTAGGTGCCGTCGGTCGCCATCGTCTCGAGCTCCTTCAGACGCGAGATCGAGCCCTTGACCGTGCGGAAGTTGGTCAGCATGCCGCCGAGCCAGCGCGCCGCAACGTACGGCATGCCGCAGCGGGTCGCTTCTTCCTTGACCGCGTCGCGCGCCGAGCGCTTGGTGCCGACGAACAGGATCGTGCCGCGCTTCTGCGCCAGGCCCGAGATGAAGTTCATCGCATCGGTGAAAAGCGGCAGCGTCTTTTCGAGATTGATGATGTGGATCTTGCCGCGCGCGCCGAAGATGTACGGCGCCATGCGCGGGTTCCAGTAACGGGTCTGGTGACCGAAATGCACGCCAGCTTCCAGCATCTGGCGCATGGTGACTTGGGGCATGATGTACTCCATGACGTGGGCGCCGCGCGTCCTTTGGTTCGCGCGGTGAAGCCCGGGGTTGAGACCTCCACGTACCCGCCGCGTGCGACTCCTTGCGGAGCACCCCGAACGCGGTGACGGTGCGTGTGCGGATTCGGCGTTATGCCGTTGGCGGCCTTGCAGATTGCCTGCTCGGACCGCATTTCGTTTTGCGAGCCAGCGGGTTACGAACGCGGCCTGCGAAACCGTAGAATTGTACCCCGCCGCCCAAGCACGGGACAAGCTGCCCCTCGGCGGCCCGGCAAACCGCCCCGAAACACGCCATGCCCATTACCGTCAAAAGCCCCCAACAGATCGAAAAGATGCGCGTCGCCGGGCGCCTCGCGGCCGAGGTGCTCGAGCTCATGCGCGAGCACGTGAAACCGGGCGCCACCACCGAGGATCTGGACCGCATCGCCTACGAGCACATCGTCAAGGTGCAGAAGGCGATCCCGGCCAACGTCGGCTACAAGGGCTTTCCCAAGACCCTTTGCACGTCGGTCAACCACGTGATCTGCCACGGCATTCCGAGCCCGACCAAGGTGCTCAAGGACGGCGACATCGTCAACATCGACGTCACCGTCATCAAGGACGGCTGGCACGGCGACACCAGCCGCATGTATTTCGTCGGACAGCCGCCGGTGCTAGCCAAGCGCCTCGTCGACACCACGTTCGAGGCGATGATGCGGGGCATCAGCGAAGTGCGGCCGGGAGCGACGCTCGGCGACATCGGCCACGCGATCCAGAAGCATGTCGAATCGAACGGCTATTCGGTCGTGCGCGAGTATTGCGGCCACGGCATCGGACAGATCTATCACGAAGATCCGCAGGTGCTGCACTACGGTCAACCCGGCGCCGGGCTCAAGCTCGCCAAGGGCATGACTTTCACGATCGAACCGATGGTCAACGCCGGCAAGCCGCACACGCGCCTGCTGCCGGACGGATGGACCGTCGTGACCAAGGATCATTCGTTGTCCGCGCAGTGGGAACACACCATCGCGGTCACCGACGACGGTGCCGAAATCCTGACGCCCTGGCCGCAAGCGGCCTGACATGAGCCGCATCGCGCGCGAGGATCACGCCCCGCGCCTCCCCGAAGCGCCGCGCCTGCCACCCGCGATGCCGCGCAGCGGCGTCTCGCCGCAAGCGCGCCTCGCGCTGCGCCAACTGCTCGGCGACAACGAACGCGAACTTCGCGATGCGTTCCGCAACGGCGCCGACGCGCGTGCCCTGGCGCGTGTGCGCGCGCAGGCTGTGGAGCACGTGGTCGTGCATGTCTGGCGCGCTTGCGTCGGCGACGCGCCCGATACCGCGTTGTTCGCGGTCGGAGGTTTCGGTCGCGGTTTCCTGTTTCCGTTTTCGGACGTCGACCTGCTCGTGCTGATCGAGCCCGGCTCGTTGCCGCGTCACGCGCGCATGTTCGAAGCGTTCTTCGCATGTCTCTGGGATTTGGGTCTCAAACCGGGCCACGCCGTGCGCGAGCCGCGCGAATGCCGCGAACTTGCGGCGCGCGACGTCACCGTGTTCACGAATCTTCTCGACGCGCGGCGTCTGGCCGGTTCGCCGGCGCTGGTGGATGTGCTCGGCACGATCGTCGACGATCCCGCGTTATGGCCCGCTGCCGATTACCTCGCCGCCAAACGCGCCGAGCAGTCCGATCGCCACGCGCGCTTCAACGACACGACGTACAACCTCGAGCCGAATCTCAAGGATGGTCCGGGCGGCCTGCGCACGCTCGATCTACTGCGCTGGCTCGGCCGCCGCATCACGCGCGCGGCGGATTTCGATGCGATGGTTGCGCAGGGTCTGCTTGATCCGACCGAACGCGCGGCGCTGGATCGTTCCGAAGCAACGCTGCGTCGCTATCGCTACGCGCTGCACCTTGCCGCCGGCGCGCCGAAGAACGCCTGTTGTTCGACTATCAGCGTGCGCTCGCCGCCGAGCTCGGCTACCGCGACGAGCACGAAAAGAATCTCGCCGTCGAGCAGTTCATGCAGGGCTATTACCGCGCGGCAACCGTTGTCGAGCGGCTCGGCGCGCAGGTTACCGAGCGCTTCATGGAACTGCTCGATCCGCCGACTGGGGCACCGCGCGAAATCGATCGTGATTTCTTCGCAGTCGGTGCGCGCCTCGAGCCGCGCTCGGCGACGTTGTTCGAACGGCGCCCGCGCGCGATGGTCGACGCGTTCGCGTTGCTGCTCGATCATCCCGAGCTGCGTGGTCTCTCCGCCGAAGCGATGCGCCGGCTGCAGCGCGCGCTGGCGCGGCACGCGGACGGATTCGCGGACGATCGCTACGTGCTGGCATCTTTCCTCGCGCTGCTGCGGCGCGGTGCGGCGTCGGTGACGGCGCTTGCAGCGATGAATCGTCACGGCGTGCTTGCAGCTTTGCTGCCGACGTTCCGGCGCGTCGTCGGGCGCATGCAATACGACCTGTTCCACGTCTACACGGTCGACGAGCACACGCTGCGCGTGCTGCGCAACGTCGCGCGTTTCGGCGATCCCGCGGCGCGCGCGGAATTTCCGATCGCGTGCGGGATCTGGGCCACGCTCGACAAACCCGAATTGCTGTTGCTCGCCGCAATGTTCCATGACATCGCGAAGGGTCGCGGCGGCGATCATTCCGTCCTCGGCGAAGAAGAGGCTCGCGCGTTCTGCGGCAAGCTTGGCCTCGCAGCGGCCGACATCGATCTCATCGCGTGGCTGGTGCGCTGGCATCTCGTCATGAGCGTCACGGCGCAGCGTCAGGACATCACCGATCCCGACGTGGTCCACCGTTTCGCCGTGCAGGTCGAAGACGTCGAACGTCTCGATCATCTATATCTTTTGACCATCGCGGACATCGCCGGGACAAATCCGAAACTCTGGAATACCTGGAAGGATCAGCTCCTCGCCGACCTTTACGTCGCGACGCGCTATGCGCTCCGCGCGGGCCTCGAGCGGCCACCGCATGCCGACGCACGCATCGTCGCGTGCCGCGAGAGCGCACTGAAGCAGCTCACTCGCGAAGGCATCGAGCCGGCGCGCATCGAGCACATCTGGTCGACCTTTCCGGACGCGAGCTTTCTGCGCCATCGTCCCGAGCAGATTGCGTGGCAGACGCGCGCCATTCTCGAACGCACCGACGCCGATGCGCCCGTCGTCGCGGTCGATGCGGCTTCCGCTCGCGGCGGCAGCGAGGTGTTCGTGCATACGCGCGATCGCGACGGACTCTTTGCAGCGATCACCGCGACGCTCGATCGCGAAGGCGTCTCGGTCGCCGAGGCGCGCATCCTTTCGTCCAAAGGCAGGGCGTTCGACACGTTCGTCGTGCTCGATGCGGAGACCGAATCGCCGCTCGATGCGGAGCATGCGGCCGAGCTCAAGGCCGAGCTTGCGAACGCACTGGGCGAATCGACGATGTCCGCGCGCCTGGTCCGACGCAGCCTGCCGCGCCGACTGCGCCATTTCCGCCGCGCACCGCGCGTCGAATTCACGAACACGCTGGACGCGACCCAGCTCGCACTCGTCTGCGGCGATCAGCCGGGACTGCTGGCGCAAGTCGCGCAGACGTTGCGCGACGCGCACGTACGCGTACACGACGCCCGCATCGCGACCTTCGGCGAGCGCGCGGAAGATTTCTTCGTGATCAGCGACGAGAGCGATCGGCCGCTGTCCGAAGCGGCGCAGCAGCAGTTGCGCGCAGCGCTCGAAGAGCGTTTTGGCATCGACTCCGCGGTGCCGGCGACGGCTGCGGTATCGACCAGTAACTGAGACAATCCGCTCGAGAGTCGACGCGAAGGCGATCTCGACGAAGAAGAAGCCATGCACGAACTCGAAAAACTCATCGACGACGCCTGGGAACGCCGCACCGATCTCGCCAAAGGCGAAATCGAGACGACGCTCAAGCCCGCGATCGATCGCGTCCTAGACGCGCTCGAATCCGGCGCACTGCGCGTCGCCGAGCCCGACGGCGCCGACGGCTGGCAGACGCATCAGTGGCTGAAGAAGGCCGTGCTGCTGTATTTCCGCGTGAGTCCCAATCGCGTCGTCGACGGCGGTGCGATGCACGCATTCGACAAGGTGCCGCTGCGTTTCGCATCCTCCAGCGAAGTGGATTTCCAGGCGACTGGCGCGCGCGTGGTGCCAGGCGCGCTCGTGCGACGCGGCGCGCATATTGCGAAGGACGCCGTGCTCATGCCGAGCTACGTCAACATCGGTGCGCGCGTCGGCGCCGGCACGATGGTCGATACGTGGGCGACGGTCGGATCGTGCGCGCAGATCGGCGCGAACGTGCATCTTTCCGGCGGCGTCGGCATCGGCGGCGTGCTCGAGCCGCTGCAGGCGAATCCGACGATCATCGAAGACGGCTGCTTCATCGGCGCGCGCTCGGAAGTCGTCGAAGGCGTCATCGTCGGACACGGCAGCGTGATCGGCATGGGCGTATTCCTCGGCCAATCCACACGCATCTACGATCGCGCGAGCGGAGAAATCACGTATGGCCGCGTGCCGCCCGGCAGCGTCGTCGTCGCAGGATCACTGCCGGCGGCAGACGGCAGTCACAGTCTCTACGCCGCGGTAATCGTCAAGCGTGTCGACGAGAAGACGCGAGCGAAGACCGGCATCAACGAGCTGTTGCGAGCGTGACGCGGAGCGTCACGACTTGGAGTCTCGCGCGGCGCGATCGCTGAGGAACTCACTGAAACTCTTCGATAACGATACGAAGTCCGACGGAATCATCAGCACGGTCGTGCTGTTGTTTTCCGCGCCGACCTCCGTGACCATCTGCATCCGGCGCAGCTCGACCGCGACGGGATTATTGGCCATTTGCTGAGCCGCGTCGGCGAGTTTGCGTGACGCTTCGAGTTCCGCCTCCGCCTTGATGATGCGCGCGCGTTTTTCACGGATCGCCTGCGCCTGCATCGCCATGACTTCCTGCATCCCCTGCGGCAACTCGACGTCCTTCATTTCGAAGCGCTCGACCTCGACGCCCCACGCCAGCGTCGAACCGACGACGTTCTGACGCAGAAGCTGGTTGATCTTGTCGCGCTCCTGCAGAACCTCGTCGAGATCGTGCTGGCCGATGGAGTTGCGCAGGCTGGTCAGCGCAAGCTGATAGACGGCCGAGGGCGCATCGGCAACGGCGATCACTGCCTTGGCCGGGTCCGTCACGCGATACCACAACACGGCGTTCAACTTCACGGTCACGCTGTCGCGCGTGATCGTCTCCTGCTGCTCGGCGGAAACGGTGCGCGTGCGGATATCGATGGTGACCGCGCGCTCGATGCCGAGCGGAATGATCCAGTAGAGACCGGGACCCTTGAGCCCGACGTAGCGCCCGAGCCGGAAGATGACGCCGCGCTGATATTCCTGCGCAATGCGAATTCCGCTCAGCAGAACGACCGCGACAACCGCGATGATGGGGAATGCCATGCTCGTATCCTGTCGGCTCCGCGCGAATCGCAGCGGCACGCCCGGAATCATACGCCGGCGTTACACTCTAGGTGGCGAAGCAGCTGCGAACGCGTCCCATGCCTACGACCACGCTCTACGGCCTCAACACGTGCGATACGTGCAAGAAGGCGCGCAACTGGCTCGGCCGACACGACGTGCCGCACGAATTCATCGATTACCGCGAGCATCCGATTCCGGCGGCGACGCTGAAGGACTACGCGAACGCGGTTGGCGGTTGGGACAAGCTCGTCAATCGAAGCTCGATGACGTGGCGGAACCTGCCCGAGGCGCGTCGCTCGCCGCGGAGCGATCCGGAGTGGACGCTGCTGATCAAGGAATATCCGGCGCTGGTGCGCAGGCCCTTGGTCGTGACTGCCGATGGCGACGTGTCGGTCGGGTTTACCGACAAGGCGTTTGCGAAGTTGTTCGCGTAGGCGATGCATGTCGGCGATCCTTGAACTGACTTCCGATCTCATCCGCCGCGTCTCGGTGACGCCGGACGATGCAGGCTGTCAATCCGTTATCGCGCAACGACTGTCGCACGCCGGTTTCTCGACCGAGCATTTGCGCTACGGCGACGTCGACAATCTCTGGGCGACGCATGGCGAAGCCGGTCCCGTCCTGGTGTTTCTCGGCCACACCGATGTCGTTCCGTCCGGACCGGCCGATGCATGGCGGAGCCCGCCGTTCGAGCCAACCATTCGCGATGGCCGTCTATACGGCCGCGGCGCCGCGGACATGAAGTCCGGCGTCGCCGCGATGACGATCGCGCTGGAAGAATTCGCGCGCGCAAAGCCGGCGCACGCCGGCACGCTCGCCTTGCTGTTGACCAGCGATGAAGAAGGCGCCGCGAAGAACGGCGTGCGGCGCGTCGCTGAGGAATTCCGGCGCCGCGATCAGCGTATCGATTGGTGCGTCGTCGGCGAGCCTTCGTCGCGTGAACGGCTGGGCGATCTGATCCGGGTCGGCCGGCGCGGTTCACTGACCGGCCGCCTGCACGTGCGCGGTGTGCAGGGGCACGTCGCGTATCCGGATCGCGCGCGCAATCCGATTCATGCCATCGCGCCGGCATTCGCGGAACTGGCTGCCGAGCGTTGGGACGACGGCGATGACTCGTTCCCGCCGACGTCGTTCCAGATTTCGAATATCCAATCCGGCACCGGTGCCGACAACGTGATTCCGGGCGAGCTCCACGCGATATTCAATTTCCGCTACGGCACGGCGAGCACGGCCGGGTCGCTGCGCGAGCGCGTCGAAGCGACGCTGCGCCGGCATGCTGTCGACTTCGAAATCGACTGGTGGCTTTCCGGCGAGCCGTTCCTGACCCGCGAAGGCCGGTTGCGCGAAGCCGTCGTGGCCGCGATCGGCGAGCATTGCGGAACGACACCGGAAGCGAGCACCGGCGGCGGCACGTCCGACGGCCGCTTCATTGCGCCCTTCGGTGCCGAGGTGGTCGAGCTTGGACCGGTCAACGCGAGCATCCACAAGATCGACGAGTCGGTCGCGCTGGACGAGCTCGAGCGGCTGCCGGCCCTGTATATGGCGATCTGCGAAAGCCTGCTCGGTATCCGCTGAACGAGCGAAACGGCTTTTTTACGACGCGACGCTGACACGGACGCGAATCGGGCTGTGCTAGCCTTCGGACGGGGTCGCGATAGCCGGTTTGGGATCAGTCCATCGCGTGCCGGCGTTCGTTGTGGGGGCATCATGCGCGCGTCGATTCGAAGTCTCGTTTTCACCGGCAGTTTCGTGGCAATTTCGGTCGCGACCATTCCGTTCGCGAGCGCCGGCGTCATCGACAAGGCAAGAGCCGCCGACCATGCGAATCCGGCCGGCACCTGGCTCGCCTGGGGCGGACAGACGCGTTTCCACTTCAATCCGGATGAGCTCGATCGGCTCGGCGTCTCGATCGTTCGCACCGACGGCGTGGCCTCGCGCATCCAAGGCGAAGCCGGTGTGCGTTACGAAGTGGATGCGTTTCCGGCGCTCGACGCCGGCGGTCTCGAAATCAACCACGTCGGCCGCGTCATTTCGGGAATCGGTGGCGGTGCGCTGCGCCATGCGGGGGGCCTCCTGCTGAATAGTCGTGCCGGCACGATCGATCTGCGCGGCTTCGCGTTGCGCGCGAGTCCGAACACGCGCATTGGTCTGGATGTCGTCGATGCGTACGGCACGGTCTGGTTCACGGCCGATCATGCGCACTATGGATTCGAGAGCGACGCGCCGAACGTGTTCTCGATGCGTCAGATGAACCTTCGCCTGTCGAAGCACTTCGCCGAGTTTCTCGGTCATCCCGAATGGAACGGCGATCCCATCGGCGGTCTCGATTTCCGCGCGAGCTCGTACGAAGGCGACAAGAGCCTGCTCGTCGAAGGCGGCACCTGCACGGCGCCGTGGCCTGATCCGCCGACATCGCCTGCCGACGTGCTGCTGATTTACGACAACGCCGCGGACGGCTGGACCGGTTTCGACGACAGCGTTTACGTCAAGCGCTGCCAGGGTTGCACTTCGACGAGCACGACGGGCGCCTTGGTTGTCGATCAGGATTCGAGCCTGCGCAACGCGGGCACGACGGCGGTCGCGTGGTACACGATGTTTCAGGGCGAGTTCCCGCCGTACAACAACGATCAGCATCCGTTTCTGGTCTGGAACACGTATCGCATCGATGGCAATGGCCGCATCAAGCAGATCGGCGTTTCCGGCGTGAAGCATGCGTTCTACACCGTGAACTGGAACTGCGGCTGCGCCGGCGGCAACGTCATCTGGCCGACGTGCGAAGACACCTATTCGAACTACAACAACGACAGCAGCGGCGATCTCGGCCCGCGCTCGGAAATCATCCCGTACACCGCGCAGTGGGGCCGTTGCGGATCGGTGTACGACGAAAACTGCGATGGGGTCGAAGACGGCGGCGGCGGCGCGCAGACGCTGTTCGAATTCCGCACCAGCGTCGTCGAAAGCGAGCTGCAGCCGCCGCTCTCGGACGGCGCGCACTATTACCACGAATATTGGTACGTCGCGCGCGACGATCATGCGATCTACAACTCGATGGGCTGGCGCGAAGTCGCGTTCAACAAGAGCGGATCGAACTGGAACGTATGCCTGGTCGGCGATGTGCCGAACGGCGCGGATTTCCATCTCGGCCCGACGCTCAACCTCTGGATCGATCCGACCTCGCCGCCGGCGAACGCGGCGAACGAAGAGTTGTCGACGCCGCTCGGGCGCGCGCGCGTCGCGGTCAAGGTCACGTCACTGGGCGGCGGACAATGGCGCTACGAGTACGCGGTGGAGAATTTCGACTACGCGCACGCGCAGATCGATGCCGCGCATCCGGACGAACCGAACCTCAAGCTCGATTCCGATCATGGTTTCGTCCGATTCAGCGTGCCATACGCCGCAGGAACGACGGTGAGCAGCCTCCGCTTCGACGATACCGACACGAACGCCGGCAACGACTGGTCGTCGAGCACGGCGAATAACGAGATCACGTGGAGCGCGCCTTCCGGCAGCAACAGTCTTGACTGGGGCACGCTGTATCACTTCGAATTCGTCGCCGACGCGCCACCGGCTGCCGGCGGTTCGATTCAACTGGTTGGCATTGCGACGGCGACCGAGCCCGAGCAGCCCTACACACTCGCCATCATCGTGCCGCAGGGTGTCGGCGACACGATCTTCAGAAACGGATTCGACTGATCATGCGTTTGAGATTCCTCTTCGAGAGCCGTCGCTTCGTGCTTACCTTTCTCGCGTGCGCATTCGCGCCGTGCGCGAGCGCGCAACTCGCCGCCGAGCACTGGCTTGGCGTCGCCAAGCAACTTGCGCCAGCGGGCACGCCCACGCTCGATTTCACGCCGCACGGCACGCAGCCCGGACTCATCTACGACATCCAGCCGCCCGAGCCGCAGTGCAGCGCGTGTCATGCGACCGCCGGCGGAGATCCGCCCACCTCGGCCGAGTTCCGCCCGTTTTCGGCGTGGGCCGGCAGCATGATGGCCAACGCGACGCGCGATCCGCTGTTCTTCGCGGCACTCGACATCGCGAACAATGATTTTGCCGGCGTCGGTGACTATTGCCTGCGCTGCCACACGCCACGCGGATGGCTGATGGGACACGTCGTCAAGAGCGGATTCGGCGATCCGCCGAACGATCAGACGACGGGGGCTGCTGCGTGCCTTCTCAACGGTACCTACGATGCGCCGGACGACATCAACAGCGACATGGGCGGCGTCACCTGCCACTTCTGCCATCGCATGATGCCGAACGGACCGAACGGCGAGCCCGGCTATACCGACAGCGGCAACGCCTGGGTCGATGATCTCTCCTGTGCGAATACGGGCGGCGGCCCGCCGTGCCGTCGCGGACCTTATGCATACACCGATGGCACGGCACCCCCTCCGCACGAATGGATGTATTCCGAATACCACACGGAAAGCGCCATCTGCGGCACGTGCCACAACGTGACCTCGCCGGACACGACAGCGTTCGCGGTCGAGCGCATCTTCACCGACGGCTTCGACGGCGGCTCGCCGCTGAAGACCCTCAAGCTCAATGACGGCACCAACACCGGCCATCCGTTCCCGATCGAGCGCACGTTCTCCGAATGGCAGCAAAGCCAGTACGGACAACCGCCGGAAACCACGTGCCAGAACTGCCATATGCCGGAAAGCGAAGATCCGGATGCCACCGCGTGCTCGTATCGCATCAACAATCGCACCGGCAATCTTCCGGTGCACGCATTCGTCGGTGGCAACACGTGGGTGCCGGGCATCATCCTCGGCGAATACGGCGCCGGTCTCGACTCGAGCGGCACGGGTCGCTCGCAATCGCTCGCGCAGACGATCGACTGGGCGCGCGCGTTGCTCGGCACCGCGGCGAGTCTCGATACGACGATCCAGAGTTACACGCCGCCGACCAGCAGCAGTCCGGGATCGATGGCGGTGCAGGTTGTCGTCACCAATCTCACCGGCCACAAGCTTCCGACCGGCTACGCAGAGGGTCGGCGCATGTGGCTCGACGTTCAGGTACGCGATGCGGATGGTGGTCTGGTGTTCGAGAGTGGCGCATACGATTCGACGAATGCGGTGCTGACGCAGGATGCGCAGGCACGGGTTTATGAAACGTTGCAGGGCATCTGGAACAACCTCGGCAGCGGAGCGTGCGACGTAGAAGACGGCGGCGGCGCGCCGGTATTCCACTTCATCCTCAACGATTGCATTGCCAAGGACAGCCGCATTCCGCCGCTCGGTTTCACGCCGGCCACTGCGACCGATCCGAATGGATACGATCTGCGGCCGGTCGGCGCGATCAGCTATCCGGAAACCTCTGCGGGTTCCGGCGTGCTCGTCAATTACGACACGGCGCCGTACACGCTGACGATTCCCGCCGGCACCGCGACTCCGCTGACGGCCACCGCGCGTCTCTACTACCAGACCGCCAGCAACGACTACATGGCGTTCCTGCGCAATGAAGCGACCGACAATAGTTTCCCCGCCGAAAACAATCTCTGCACCGGCGGTCCGGATCGGCCGTTCATCGTCGGTCCGCAAGACCGCACGCGCGGCGAATATGCGTTCGAGCTCTGGAACAATGCGCCGGATGACACGCAGCAGCCGGGCTACGGAAAATCGCCGCCGGAGCTGATGCAGACGGGCTCGGCCACGACCTCGCGTTGAGACGTCCATCCGGCTGCGGCGAACGCGCATGAGCGCCGCACAAGGCGCTCATGCCGCGCCCCGCACCGCGGCTCGAGTCCTTTTCTTTACATTTCCTTTACCGGCCGCGGGCGCACGATCGCGCGGTCGCTTTTTGAGACCGCAGCCTCTTTCGATCTGGAATGCGGCA
>Ga0157372_10000783_pt1 | contig 34463 bp, 25 predicted proteins | sample C55metaG_FD_115307 | JGI IMG/M metagenome (GOLD analysis project Ga0157372, IMG submission 115307) | Corn rhizosphere microbial communities from Kellogg Biological Station, Michigan, USA - C5-5 metaG | ecosystem: Host-associated > Plants > Roots > Rhizosphere > Soil | place: USA: Michigan...
TCCGGCCGGCAGTCCAGGGCTTCTTCTCCGTACCTACAATTCCGGTGATCGCGGCTGATCCGGCCAGGCGTCCCGGCGAAAAGCAAAATCTTTATATCGCGTGGGCCGATGGCAGAGACAACCAGATTCCGGACCGCGCTGCCTTTTTTGGCACTTACAACTTCGGAGACATCATGCTCAGCCGGTCCAGCGACGGTGGGATGACGTGGTCGCCACCACGCGCGATAAGCCCGACGCCACAAAATTTCAAAGGAGGGGGGCGCGACCAGTTCATTCCTTCGATTGCAGTCGACCACGACGGGGCGATTGCTGTGTGTTACTACGACCGGCGAAACGATCCTCAGAACAACGCCTTGGACCGATATTGCTCGGTTTCACAAAATCACGGTCAAAGCTTCCGCGACGTGCGGCAGTCCTCAAAGAGCTGGATTTACGGGCAGGATTGGGATCGCCTGGTTTTCTGGCTCGGAGATTATGACACGGTCACAGCTCCCTATGGCTCAAAGCGCGGTTTCTTCGGCGCTTTCGGGATCAGCGGCGACGATGTGACCGGCGTTTTCGGAAGGAGCGTCATCCATGAATAAGCTCACAGCAAAATTCATGATTAGTGTGTTCGCGTTTTGTTTTATGCAGAGCGGGATTCTGGTCTCGATGGCTATGGCGCAGCACACCAGTGCGCAGAGTCATGGCGGGATGGCGCATTTGCAGGAACTGGAAAAGCGCTTCGGTCCACATTTTGCGGCGCGCCTTTCGAGCGGCGGAGCGAATGCTTTTCAGGCGGCACGCATGCTTTCGAAACTCCAGTCCAGGGGAGTGGCGCGTCCGCCGCGGCATGCAAATACTGAAATGTTGTCTAACTCTCGTGCAAAATTGCTCGCCGGCAGCGTTAGCGGAGCACGCGCAATATTTCCGGTGATTGTCAACGATCCTAGTTTCGACTACGATTCCACCCGTTTGACGGGCTTCATGCAGAGTGAAACCTCTAGCGCCTGGTGCGGGAACAACATCGTGGTGGGATTCAATGACTCCGCCGCCTTTACGCACACCGCCATAGATGGGCAAGCGGAAGCGATTTCGTTGAGTGGAGTATCAGTTTCTCATGATCGCGGCAATAGCTTTGTTGGACTTCCTTTTTTGAATCCTGGTCCAGCGGTAAATCCGGGCTCGCCATTTTTCGATTCCGAGCTGGAAGGCGACCCAGTGGTCGTCTGCAGCGATCCAGAGCATTTTGCGTACGCGTCGATCCAGGAGCAAATACCTGTCGATTCCCAAGGCAATGTGATAGCCGCATTCGCCGAAATGGCTGTGAATAGCTCCAGCGATGGCGGCGTGACCTGGAATGATCCGGTTACCGTGGTCCAGAAGGATCTAGACTTTCACTTCCTCGACAAGGAATGGCTAGCGGTTGATCCTAACAACCCCAAGAACCTCTATGTGACCTACACCGACTTTCAGGCGCACGGCACTGAGCCGGATTGCGTCGGCGGGACGCCGGGAATCGATGCAGGGCCGGATGTCGCCTTGGAGTTGGTGGCTTCTAAAGACGGGGGTCTCACCTGGAGCGAACCGGTCCGTTTCGGACGCCGCTGCGCGTTGAATGTTGGAGAAAACTTCTCGGGAACCCAAGTGCTGGTCGGGCGTCAGGGCGAAGTGTACGTAGCGTACGCCTCTGTTGTCGACTTCGGAGCTGACGCACAGATCCTATTTCGCCGGTCTGTTGATGGAGGCGCAAGCTTCAGCCCGGAAATCTTGGTGGGCACAGCAATTCCCGCCTCTAACCCGCTCTCGCCACAGTTGCAGGGATTTTTCCGCACGAACGTCTTTCCGACTCTGGCCATCGACAACTCGCCAGGCCCGCACCGCGGCCACCTGTATCTGGTGTGGACGGATGCATCGCGCAATCAGATTAATGATTTCCTGGTCGACTTCTTTGGGGGCGATGGCGGCTACGCGTTTGGCGACCTCGTACTCAGCCGATCAGTGGACGGCGGCAGTAATTGGTCCTCCTCCCTACTGGTGAGTCCGACGCCCTCGCGTTTCCAGGGTGCCGGACGCGACCAGTTCATGGCCGGGGTAGCAGTGGATTCGCGCGGCGATTTGGCGGTTTGCTATTCGGACCGCCGCAATGACCCCAACAACTTCCTGGTCGACCATTACTGTTCCCTCTCGCGCGATCAAGGAGCAACCTTTGCAGATATACGGGAGACGCCATTCAGTTTTACTCCGGACACAGATACCGATGGGATAATCAACCCGGTCTACATGGGCGATTACGATACCGTGAGCTCAGATGCCACTGGTAAGAATGCTGGATTTTTCAGCACTTTCCAGATTCAGACTAACGGGAACCCCGACGTGTTCGGGTTCCGCGTGGCGGCCAATTGAGAACGTTGCCGGGACCCGCCATTCGCGACCAGGTGCTGTTCGACGAACGATGGCGCGCTATTCACCAGTACAAAACAAAACATTTCCCGCCGCAGATCGCGCGACGATCGGCGGACGGTGTTGCGGCTTCCTGATTGCCAAGAAGTTACTCTGAACTGTTACGATGACCCACACGTTGGAGGGTCCTATGACGTCGCTGAAGAGAACAGCCCGTGTGGCTGGCCTGTGGTATCTAGGTTTCGCTCTGGGGCCGTTCTATCTTCTTTATGTCCCCTCGAAAACCATCGTGCGCGACGACGCGACAGCTACGGCCGCCAGAGTCCTCAGCCACGAGACACTCTACCGCTGGGGCATGCTCGCTGAGACGCTCGGCATGGTCGTATTCATCGGCCTAAGCTTGGCGCTTTATCGCCTTTTCGAGAATGTCGATCGCCACCGCGCACGGCAACTTGTAGGTCTGGTTTTTATCTCATCCGCCATTGGCGTCGTGACCGCCGTCTTTAGTGCGTCCGCGCTCGTAGTCTTTCACGGAGGCGGTGCCTTCGTTGCCTTCGACGCTCACACTCGCGAGGCTATCGGCATGCTCCTACTCCGGATTCATGGACAGGCGAATGGCATAAACCAGATGTTCTGGGGGTTGTGGCTGTTGCCCTTTGGATCGTTGGTTGTGAAATCGCGCTTTTTACCGCGCTGGCTCGGGTACTGGCTCCTGCTTGACGGCGTTGCCTGGCTTGTCATGAGTGTGACCTGGTTCCTCGGCCCGGATCACAATGACGCTCTCTTTCACTACTTGCAGCCTGTGTTTATGGCCGAGCTTGCCGCGATGCTCTGGCTACTCATTGTGGGTGCGAAGGAAAAACCGCTAATGGCTGCTGCCGAAGCCTAACAGTATGTGCGGCGGGCTGGACGCTCCGCTCAGCGCATTCAGGAAATTTGTACGTCAGTCTTTTCTATCCATTTCACAGGATTGATCACTGTTCGCAGTATTCCGAATACTCAGCAAATGAGCAAATCCGCATTATGCTTTGAGCAGACTGTTCACATACTTTGGCGTGAGCGGAATTCTGCGGGCGCGCACACCAGTAGCATCGAACAATGCCGCTGCGACCGCGGGTGGAACTAGCGCGTTCGCGGCCTCAGAGCCTCCACCGAAGCCTTTGTCGTCACGCGAGAGTTGTACGACTTTGATTTGGGGAATCTCGCTCATGGTGAGAATTTTGTAGCGGCTCCAGTCCGTGCTCGTCACTTTCGAGTTGTCGAAGGTCACCTCTTCCTTCAACGCTTCGCTGAGTCCCATCACCACACCGCTCTTCATACAGCGGTCGAGTTGGCGAGGGTTGATGATCTTCCCCGGCTCGCAGCCAATGGTGAAATTCGTCACTTTCAATGACCCCGTATTCGGAACCAAGGAAACCTCGGCGATTCCGACCCAATATGCATTCGAGCGAATCATTATGCAGGCCCCGCGCCCTGTTACGGCCGTGCTTCCACTCCGTCGTGCACTGTGATGCGGCGAAGGTCTAGACTCCCAATTCGCTGCTTCTGCAGTCGCACGCAGCAGATTTATCAGCCGCTCATTGGTCGTATGCGCTAAGCGATACTCGATGGGGTCGGCACCGGCCGTAGCTGCCGCCTCATTGATGAATCCTTCGAGCGCAAAATTCTGTTGACGCTGTCCGGGCGTGCGCATGATGTTCCCACGCAGTCCCCCATAAGCCGAATCACCGGCCAGGTTCGGCATTCCATACGCCTCTTCCAGCCGGTTAACGATCTTGTCGTATGGCCATTCCGTTGCAACCCAAGCGTCAGGCTTCGACGTTGCTGAAGGCATACCAGCCAGAAGTGCTCCCAGTGGCCGGGGATCTTCCATGTGCGGCGCATAATGCGCGCTGTGCATCGCAACAATTTGCCCCTTCCTGTCGACAGATGCCGTCATGTCGGAGACCCACGCGGGAGAAACGCTCGACCATGCCAGATCCTCTGGCAGTGTCCACTGCACGCGGACAGGTTTTCCCGTTAGTTTTGACAGAATCGCAGCGTCAGCCTCAGCGCCATCGCCACCAAATGTTGTACGACCGTACTGCCCGGCATGGTCCATCCAGCGCACCACTACTTTCTCGACGGGAACGCTGAGCACGTAAGCTATCCGCGCACGCAACCCCTGAGACTGCGCTGAATGCGTCCATACCATGACGTTGCCATCACTATTCACATCGGCAACGGCAACAAAAGGACCGATAGGCGCGTGTCGCACGTATCCTTGTTCGTAGGTGGCAGAAATCTTCTTGGCAGCGCTTTCCAGCGCGGACTTTGTTTCACCGGCCTTGCCTTTGCTCTCCGACGCCTTCACCCATTTGTGCGCTCGAATCGCTTTCGTCACGTTCTCGCTGCCGGGCAGGCCGGCCCATTCCGTCCACTTCGTACTATCCCCAACGCTTTGCGCCGCCTGCACCACTTCCCATTCATTTGGAGAAACGACCGCAAGCAAATTTTCCTTTCGAACGACTTCTGCGGTTGGAAATTGTTTCTTGTCGAACGTTCCCACTGAAACCAAAGTTGATCCCATTGTGGCCGGTCGCACCATCCGTGCATGCAGCATTCCCGGTAAGGTAACATCGCAGCTCCACTTCGTTTTCCCGGTTACTTTATCGGGGATGTGTCCCGCGGGAAAGGATGTTCCGATGACCTTGAAGTCCTTCGGAGCTTTCATCGGGGGATCGCCGGTGACGGTGAGCCCGTCCATCGAAGTCATGCCAACCTCACCTGTGGGATCAGGCCTCGGCAATGCGCCTTTCATGGGAATCTTTAACTCGAGGTGTTGTCCTTGCACCAGTTCACCGTAGGTGATCTTTTTCCCGCCGCCCGTCACCACGCCGTCAGTGACGCTGAGAGACGAAACAGGCACACCCATATGTGTAGCCGCCAGCCCTACCAGCGCTTGATATGTATACGCTGCCACTTTCCTCACATTTGTCATTCCGTTGAGGAATCCAGCGGAATATCCGCCGTCCGGTGTGCGGTCCGTATCGCCCATGATCAAAGTGATAGCCTCGGGACGAACGTTCAACTCTTCTGCAATTGTCTGCGGGTAATAACCTGTGATTCCCACTCCTGTTTCTGTTCTTCCTGTTCGCGCCACAATCGTGTTGTCGCTATGAATCTCAAGCCATGATTCAGGGAGTGTCGGATCAATCGAATTTGAATTTTCGGCCACCAGCGCTCGGGTGGCTAATCGAAGAGGAAGTGCCAGCGAAACAAACAGCGCGCCGCCGGTCTTCACAAAGCCACGTCGCGAAATCTTTGCGCTGAATGCCGGAGTCCCACGCCGCTCTATCTTGTAGGTCATAGCGCTCCTCCTCTCATCGCCTGTGCGGCACGTTGGACTGCATCGATGATCGCGCTGTATGTTCCGCAGCGGCAAAGATGCGGCGAGGGCGGCGCATTCGTAAACGCATCTTTAATCTGATCTACCGATGGATTTGGGTTCTTCGAGAGGAGCTGCACCGCAACCATCATCATTCCACTCTGACAATATCCACACTGCGGCACTTGCTCATCGATCCACGCCTGCTGCACAGGATGCAAGGTTCCCTGTCCCGCGGCTGCGCTCAACCCCTTCTCCTGCGCCCACAGTGCGGGCAAACCCTCAATTGTGGTGATCTGCTTCCCCTCAACACCTGAAACCGGAGTAATGCAGGTTCGGATTTCTTTTCCATCCAACAACACGGCGCAGGCCCCACACTGCGCCATCCCGCAGCCCATCTTGGGCCCAGTCAGTTTCAATTCATTGCGCAGCACGAACAACAGTGGAGTATCGGGATCGACGTTGACTGTTTGCCTTGTCCCGTTTACAGATAGTCTTAGTTGAGTTGCCATATTTCCTCTCAACGGAAATTGTCATCAACAAATATATCGTGCTCACGAAATGATACTCTCGTCCCTCGCTGCATCTGTATCTTCGAGCAACTCGCGTTTTTCACCGACTCTTTACCGCAGCAATCCAGGCTGACCCAGGAACGCCTCAGCATTAATGACTCAGATTGCGAAGCGCCGATGTTATCCCAGTTGCTCCGAGATGCTGTGCTAAAGAGCGCCGGATTCGAAGTAAATGAACCTCTGGGAGAACGGTGCGACAATGGACCAGCGGTCTTCAAGGGCGGCTGCAAATTCTGTATAGCCGGAGCAAGTTGCCGGATAAATCTGCTCAGAACCGGTCTGACGCAATCACTGACGGTTTCTTGAAGCGCATCGATATATGCAATTGCGCCCTATGTATTCGCCATCGGAGAGAACGTCCGATAGAAGCTTGCCTTCGATAAAACGCATTCTCAAGAGCCCTTGAATCGACCGCACGTTTGTCGGGATGATTAAAAAAACTCGCGATTTTTTCAATACCCATTCCAGCAGTCTCAAACCATGAATGGACACATCGCGAACTGAGCACGTCTACGTCCGTAAAAATTTTAGTTAATCCCATGCCGGTGGAGGGGCACACATTTGCACAAGCGTCGCCGATCACCGCAACCCCAGGCGGTGGTTCACCTTCGGTATGATATAGATGAACCAGAGCGTTTTCCACCTTGCTCGTTATCTCGACTTTTCCAATGACTCGCTGCAGTTCGGGAAAGCAATTCTGGATACCTCGCATCGGATCTTGAATAAATTTCCGCACCCATCGATCATTTTCTCCAGGAAATGCGAAGAGATTGGCTCGCATAGAGCGACTAACGGGAAACAAAGTGAGATAGTCAATTCCAAGTCTTGGGCTTACTGAATAATAAGTGATCGAGTCGAAGTCGAAGGAACTTGCGTCCGCACGTGCGATGTTGAACGCCAGCGCAACCGATTGCTGCTTTTGAATGTACGACCGCTTGAGCCCAAGGCTTGAAGGAATTGTGTCGTTCAAACCACAGGCCAGCACTACCAATCGACAAGTCAACTCTTGCCCATCGTCCAGTCGCACACGTTGCAAATCAGCGCTGTTTTTAATCTGGACAACGCGTTTCGGCATAAATTGCACTGTCGACGGCAAATGCGCCCGCAAGACGTTAACCATATCACCGTAATAAATGCCGTACTGCTCCGTAGAACTGGTGCCGAAGAATCTGCCGTTATAGTAGGCACGTACTTCGCGGATAGAGCCGGCGTGTGGGAGGAGTAAACCCAACAATTCGAACTTGCGCAATAGCGCAACTTGATCCGGTTCGATTTTTTCTGCTTTGAAAACAGCTGGAAAGGTCGGGCTTGGATCCACCAGAATAATGCGCCAGCCTTGCCTGCGCAGGACCGCGGCGGCTGTCGTACCGGCTAGTCCGGCCCCCACTATGATGATGTCGCAAAGATTGCTGGTAGAACGTGCGACTGAAGAGGACAGACTATACCTCCGAGAACTCTCGCCGGAACTCCGTCACGGTTCGGCCCCGAAAAGTCTTGCCCGCTTGGCTGAAGAGCCGGTCTAGATCCTCATAAAGCGCTTCGACGTCACGTCTACGCGAGAAAAACGGACTTCCACCTGGCATCAGATTCGAAGAATGCACTGCGAATTCGACGCAGGGTCGATTCTCGGTGGCGCACTTCTTTACTACGCTTAACATTGGACGAATATTGTCCCCGGTAGGTGCTAACCAGCACAGCCTAGGAAAAAATCTGTTCAAGGCACGGCAAAGTAGGGAGCGCCTCCCCAACTGCTGCTCGATCCGATGCACTAAAAGCGGCTGCGTCTGCATCGCAGTGACGGGAATTTCCAATAAGGTTGATTTCCCAGCTCGCCTGATGTCATCGAGATCAATGAAATACGGCAGGGTTGGAAAGCTTGAGTAGTCCGGACCGCCGTGTTGCTTCGGGTCACCAGGATGACCCGCCCAGGAAACAAGTGGGGTTACGGAACAGTCGGCGAGATAACCTCGTTCGACCAGGATACGGGCATAGATCTCATTAAAGCCCCACCGCCCGGCTCGATGCGAGGTCATTTTGGTGCCGAAGGTCTCTTCGAGCACGTCCGTCAGGAAGTTGATCTTATCGCGCATCACCGACTCGGGATATTCGATGAGATAAGGATGGTACAAACAGTCATTAGCTGTGAGCGGAACTAGGGGAGGGGAATTCCAGGCGTGGAGATGCATGCCGATCTCGCCCGCTTGACGTCTTAAGACATCGCGGCCGAACTCCTGAAAGACCGGCGAGGCAGCCATTTCAAAGGTCGTCAAATACGTAGGCTTGAGTTTGTACGATTCGCACAACTTCTGAAATCGCGGAAGGAATTTTGCGTTTCGGGTGCTGACCTCTCGTCCGCCTGCCCACGCGTCATCACACTCGGTGTCAACTGTAATTAAAAAAGGGACTCGCAGGTCGGCCTGACTAACTCGCGAGAGATCCGGGGCCGGAAAAGACTGCAGTTCAACTGAATCATTGGCCGTTGGAACCATTGTGACTTTAGGCATTCCTTATACCCAAGCGTAGTCGGCGCTTTATGGCGCGCAATCGTTCGATAGCAAACAATTTGACGTGTGGTCGTGAAAACACAACCCAATTCAGAGGCCTGCAATCTTTTGCCAATGACCGCTTGTATTGGGCGTCTCCAGCAAGAAAGTCATAGTCCGTAAAACCTGCATCTAGGCAGTATCGTATGGCGAACGAATGTGTCACCAGCCCAGGTTTGAGGCCCTTATCTTCACGATAATTAAACCCGCTTTGAAAAAAATATACTTTCCCCTTTTTTACGAAGTTGTAAAGTATCCCGATGGTTTCCGCGCCGGCGGCCAGGCGCAGCAACTGAATGCTTCCTTTGGCGAAGGCCCGACGAATGAGGGTGCGATGAAATTCCAATCGTCTCCCAGGGCCGAAAGCCCCTTCCTCACCTTTTTTTTCCCATCGCGACTGATGCAACCCGCACATTTCCTCAAACAGTTGCTCGGCCCGGGAAAGCTCCGAGGCCGCTTCTAGGCGAACTTCTCCAATCATCCTGTAGCGCGTCAGGCTTCGACGAAGTTGTTCACGCGTATTAGACGAGAGTGAACTCTCATAAGCAATTTTTGACTGACGTAGTTGCTCTAAATTGACGTAGTAACAGGGCGAGGTTGTAACTGTCGGTGGGAGTTGGGAGAAACCACTAATGTGAAAACAGTCCAAGATTATGCCGGGGGGGATGCCTTCAACCGCGAATTCATCCCAGTCGAGAGATTGTAAATGCGCGGCCAATGCTTTTGAAGTTTTTTCTTCCCAACCGCGCAAGCACAGCAGGTTGTTAAACTCCATTAGAGTTCGGTCTGCGATGTCCCCGCCGACAGTGTTCAGGTATATGCGTTTGATCCGAAACGGGCCCCGCCGCTCTGCACTCCGAACCAGCAGACAAATGCCGATCACCTTATTTTCATTTTCGAAAACCAGGATGTCGGGCTGAAGCAGTTTGCCAAAAATCTCAAGCCAAGCGGTTGTCCATTCAACACTCAGATAAAAGGAAGAATAGGGCGAGACTTCGTCCAGTTTAGCCCAGAAATTCGCGACTTCAGGCCACTGATGAATATGGTAAACGGAGACCTTGAGCAAACCCGCCGGTAGTAATGAATTGTTCGTCGCCACTTTACCACCGACGGAAGAAGATTCCATACCTGAGTTCACAGTGGGTATGTTCGCGCGAGCCATTATAGCCTTCATTTCGCTGTTGATCTGGACGGAAGAATCGGACCCGAAGTTGCCGTCGGAGAGATGTGCCATGACAAACCCATCGGTCGATGCCTTTCGTAAGACATTGATGAGTTAGTTTCGCGAATTTTTCCACAATTCCTTCCGGACAGGAACACTATAGCGCAGGCGCTCTTGGGTCTCCTTGAGAATCCACTCTCCCCTCAGAAACGCAGCTCATTAGAATTTTGGGCTGTGCTTGCCGCCACTGACAAAAATGACAGTCTGGCAGCTGGATTGGCCATTCCGCGGAGGCGATAAATTCCTATATCAGTCAAACCCTGTTCCTATTTCCATGTCGATAAGTGATTTCGCCATAAAATCATTTAAACGCAGGCAAAAGTTAGACACACGCTTCGTCGAGCTTGGGCGTTATTTGTGCGAAGTGCGTGCTGGGCAATGTTGGCACATGGAAAAGTTCGCGTCATTCCACGATTTCCTCGAAAGGCGTTTCCGGAATCGAGAAGGAAGGCTTACTACCTAAGGTCGATCCACGAGCACCTGCCGCCTGAGGTCAAACGGGAGTTAACGCAGGTGGGCTGGACGAAAGGATTGGAGTTGGCTAAATTGGCGAGAGCCAAAGAGGGGCACGATTTCGATTGTGCAACCTGGTTGCACAAAGCGCGAGCCCTCACAAAGGAAGAGTTCCGCCGAGAAGTGGAGAAAGAATTGACCGGCAAGGACTCCGAGCGGTGGGAGATTATCTATTTCAAGCTGTACAAAAGTCAAATCCCGGTAGTTGAGCAGGCCATCGAGACGGCCGCTTTGATTGGAAGCGAAAAGTCGCGAGGATACTGCTTAGAGATGATCTGCGCAGATTTTATCGCCGGGGCCAGTTTGGATGGTACTCGCCCAGATGTGCTCCTAAATACGCTGTCGACTCTCTTTCGGTTCCTGCCAGGAGAGCAACAACAGGCATTCGCGGTGATGTTGAATGCCCGCGCACAATGAATCAACCCCACAGCAAGTCGACCCCGCTTCGACTCGGACCAGAGAACTATGCAAAACTCCGCGAACAAGTACTACAGCGAGATAGCTGGCGATGTCAGCTCTGCGGTTCTATGAGAAATCTCGAAGTTCACCACCGACAATTTCGGAGCCATTCGGGTGAAGACAAGGAAAATAACCTCATTACACTGTGTACCAAATGTCATTTATCCATTCATATCTGACACGGCGGCGCGTCGAGCAAACCTTGCGTATGACGGGTGCGGAATTCGGAATTGGCACTCTACGCACCCACAGCAGACTTCCGCGGTTCCCGGTTTTCTTCAGGGAATGGGCAAACTTCTGCGGGATAGTACGAATATTCCGGAATGATCTGTTTAATCTTTGCGCGAATCGGGCTTGCGCCATCCACGTAAAGAGTAGCTCTAAGGTCGTCGAGTTGGGATTCCAGTTCGCCCCACCCGCAAACGATATTGCGGGCTTTCTTAATTTTTGGACACGAAGTATCACGGACAACTTCTTCCGGATAGAACAATTCCTCAGATAACTTTTCTCCCGGGCGCATTCCGGTAAACTGTATCTCCACTTCATCTTCCTTTTTCCCCGAGAGCTGAATCAATGTCCGCGCGAGTTCCACAATGCTGACCGGCGTTCCCATATCGAGCACCAGCACATCGCCTTGATCACCGATGGCGAATGCCTGGAGTACCAAAGAAACTGCCTCGCGGATGGTCATAAAAAAACGCTTCATCTCCGGATGGGTAATGGTAAGCGCTTTGCCCATACGAAGTTGCTCCTGGAGCACGGGGATAACGCTTCCACATGAGCCGAGGACGTTGCCGAATCGAACCGCGACACAACGCATTTTGTTGCTATGGCGGTGAGAAATGATCAACTCACCAAGGCGTTTGGTGGCGCCCATGGTGCTTGTTGGGTTCACGGCTTTGTCCGACGAGATCAGAACAAAGCCTTTGCATCCGCTGTCCTCCGCGACCTGCAAAAGGTCGAGCAGAGCAAAAACATTATTTCTCACTGCCGTCCCGACATTCGATTCCATCATCGGAACGTGCTTATAGGCGGCCGCATGAAAGACCACCTCTGGCCTATGTTCAATAAACAGCTTTTGCATGCGTTCGCTATCGCCGACATCAGCCACAACAAACAGCTGCGTGCAATTATTTCGGCATAACGAAAGTTCACGCTCTAAATAAAACATGCCGGTTTCGTTCTGATCAATACACAGCAAACCCGCAGGCGCATACTCAAGAATCTGCCGGCATAGTTCAGATCCTATGGAGCCCGCGGCCCCGGTAACCATCACTACTCGATTTGTGATGCTGTCCTTGAGCGACTGCAAATCTACATTTACCGGATCCCTCCCCAAAAGATCCTCAACTCTGACATTCCGGAATTGGCTGACCGCCACTTTTCCATGGATAACGTCGCGCAGCGCGGGAACGGTTCGGAATTTCACCTGCGCTCGTTCACACATTTCTACGAATCGTTTCATTTGCCGGTTAGATGCCGAGGGGACCGCAATCAGCACTTCGTCTGGCACATATCGATCGACCACTTCAGTTAACTTATCTATATCCCCAAGTACTGGCACCCCTCCGATTTTCATGCCCTCTTTCGAAGGATCATCGTCCAAGCAACCGATAACGGCATAACCGCTCTTAGGCCGCTTTAGTTCATAAATGACGGTCTGAGCTGCAACTCCCGCCCCTATTAGCATGATCTTTCTGGCTGAGACCACGTCCTGACGCACCGACTCCGCAATTAAACGGGACAATACGCGGACTCCAATCAGCAGACCAGCTGTAAGAACGGGTTCTAGAACGTAGACAGATCGAGGAAACTCGTGCAGCCCAAACAGATAATGGACCGTAACTACAAATACTATGGAACCTATACTTACGGCCTTCAGCACATCCAGAACATCACTCGCGCCCGTATACTTCCACCAGCCGTGCAGAAGGCCAAAGCGCCAAATTGCGATCAGCCTTGTCGGTACTAGTATAGATAGAGCTAAGAGAAGGGTTTTACGGTCAGGCAGAGAGTAGTCAAAGCGCAATAGCCAGGCGAGTACCAGAGAAAAACAAATTAAAGCTGCCTGAACTATTGCCACAAACCAAGAGTGCGTGCGCAAGAACTTCTGAGCATATTTAATCATAGTGTTTGCCGAGAATGCGCCACGGGCAATAGCTCCCGGGCTTTGTTGTCAATCACAGTAAAACCGAGGATTCCACGAGTCAGCGTTTGTTATTGGTTGATGGAAAAGAGAACAAGGAGCGTACGGTTCTTAGTATTAGCAGGAAGTCGTTTTTCAACGATATATTAGCGACATATTCAAGGTTCAGAGCGAGCTTGCGGGGTAGAATGTCTTTCTTGTAGAACTGTTCCGGGTTGGGCTTTTGCGCCAGCAGCTCTTCTTCCCAACGAAACGCAATTGACGCGGTGTCGGTTATGCCTGGACGAACTGTCAAGACGCCTCGCTGTCGCGAATCATAATCCGCAACGTAGACTGGGAGCTCGGGTCGTGGTCCTACCAGACTCATATCTCCTTTGAGTACATTCCAGAGCTGCGGCAGCTCGTCGATCTTAAGCCGGCGCAGCACCGCTCCACATCTGGTCACTCGAGGGTCGCCTGCTGAAGTGAGTCCGAGTCCGCGGCGGTCGGCGCCTTCAACCATCGACCGGAATTTCACAATGTTGAATGGTTTTTCGTCTTGCCCGACACGCTTTTGACGGTAAAACACCGGGCCTGGCGAGGTTAGCTTCACTAGCGCGCAAACAATTAGCAATAGGGGTGACATTACAACCAGCATCATCGCCGATAAGGCAGCATCTAGCGCTCTCTTCCCCGCCCTGGCGTACAGACCCTGCGTCAAACCGGGCAAAGTTTCATTCACATCGATTGCTGAGGGATGCAAAGTTTCCACGCTATTGACCAAATGTAGGACAAGGCAATTACTTAATCCAGGAACTCACAACATCGCGCACTGCCCAGATGACCTGTTCTACTTCTTCTTCGGACATGGTTGGGTATAGAGGCAGAGAAAGACAGCGTTGGTATTCTTGTTCCGCCACCGGAAAATCACCTTCTTTGTAGTCAAATGTCTTTTGATAGAAAGGCTGCAGATGCAGAGGAATGAAGTGGACACTCGCACTAACTCCGCGCTCGCCTAGTTCCTGAATAAATCTCGCTCGGTCGATTCTCAATGCGCCAAGTCGCAATCGTAGGACATATAGATGCCACGAAGTGTTTCTGTCCGGCAATACTTGGGGACCTTCGAGCGCGTCGACCGATCTGAACGCCTCCGTGTAACGCCTCGCAATATCGCTTCGCGATTGGTTCATTGCGTCGCACTTACTAAGCTGCACAATGCCGAGTGCAGATTGCATGTCCGTAAGGTTGTACTTGTACCCGGCTTCAATCACTTCGTAGTGCCACGAGCCCTCGGCGCTATACCGCTTCCAAGCGTCGCGACTGATACCGTGTAACCGCATAACCTGCAGCCGTCGCGCGTAGTCTTCATTGCTGGTGGTGACCATTCCTCCCTCGCCGGTGGAAAGCGTCTTGGTCGCGTAGAAACTGAACGCAGTGAGTTCACTGATCGACCCGATGGGTTTGCCACGGTATGACGCAGGAAGGGCATGGGCCGCGTCCTCTATGACGTGCAGTTTGTGCATTTCCGCCAGCTCTCTGATCTCCGCCAAGTCGCATGGCTGTCCGCCGAAATGTACCGGGATAATGGCGCGCGTGCGTGCAGTTATCTTTCGCGCTGCGTCGATCACATTCAGGTTGAGGGTTTGCGCATCGATATCGACCAGCACCGGCCGCGCCCCCAGATAGGTCACGACCTCGGCGGTGGCGGTAAAAGTCGTGGTTGGCACCAGCACCTCGTCACCAGGCTTTATCCCGATCGCTTCCAGGCACAGGTGCAGCCCCGCAGTGCACGACGACACCGCAATCGCATACGGTGCGCCGACATACGCAGCGAACTGACGTTCGAATTCAAAGGTTCGCGCCCCCATGGTTAGCCAGCCCGAACGGATGACATCCGACACCGCCCGCACCTCTTCTTCCCCCATCGCGGCGGCGTGAAAAGGGACTCTGATCATTGCAGCTTTTGTATTCATATTTCGATTCGCCGGGGTAGTGACTGGAAATAAGTTTGCAGCTCAGTGTCCGCGCACAACTTGCCCGGCTCGAATCGGGGTCGATGGCGGACTCGTGAACAGATATCGCAAACCGGCCAGGGTCCCCAATCCGTATGCCAGATGGAAGACCAGACATGCGGCCGGAAGCATAAGCGTAACCAGCCAGTCGCGGCCATGTTTCTGTCGAATTGCAAACATGAATCCCGCCAGCAGATACAGGCCAACCAGCGCGCCTAGCGAATACCTTGCCCAACTAGCGGCTGCTGCACCAAGCACTAACCCTGTAAGGCAGATGAAAAACCCGGCGGGCACAAAGTGACGCAAGCCCATCGCATGTGAGTTCTCTCTTACGCTGAAGACGTGCCACTGGCTATTGCGGTAAGTTTGTTTCAGCAGTTCGAAGAAACCGGCCACCGGATGATAGGTGGTTTGCAGCGCGGGCGTCTGATAAATTTTGCCGCCCGCTCTCCGGATTCGTGCGTTCAGTTCATTGTCCTGATTGCGGACCAGCTTTTCGTTGTACATTCCGACCCGGTCGAAGACCTCGCGGCGGAAGGCACCGAAGGGAACGGTCTCAACGAAGCCCTCTTTCGCACTGATGCGGAAGCGCGAATCGCCTACTCCAAAGGGATTGCTGAGCATGGCCGCGACCAGGCGCGCGCCTAGCGTATGGTTGGCGGGCATGGTCAGCCACGGGCCTCCCACATTGTCCGCCCCAGTCTGCTCAAGGTATTGGACGCAATTCGCAATGTAGTTTTCCGGATAGAAGTTGTGGCCATCGGCGCGAATGATGATTTCACCCCTGGCGTGGCGGATTCCTATATTCATCGCGGCGGGCGCCGTGCCTGCAGGATTGTCAACGCAATATAAGTGCGGTAACTCTCGCGACAGCCCGTCAACAATTTCCCTCGACTTGTCCGAGGATCGTCCATCCAGCACGATGATTTCGTATGACGTAGCCGGATAAGTTTGCTGCAACAAAGACCGCAGGCAATCAGCAATGTAGCGTTCTTCGTTTCTGATCGGCACGATCACCGAGACGATTTTGCCAGTCATCACTCGTTATCGCGCGAGCTTCAAAGGAAAGTAAGTGTCAGCACAGAAGGCAGCGGACGATGCAACAAACCGGGCGAGCTTACGGGACTTCAGCAACTTGGTGGACTTATGTTCCTGGTGCACAACCTCAAGCGACGGCTCGTAAATAACGTCCAGGTTGAGCCTTCGCAGATTTTCAGCAAGATAGATTTCCTCGCCGAAAAGGAAACACGGAAAGTCGAGAGCGCCGCCGGCGGCGAAATATTCTTTTGACAAAATCAAAAACGAACCGTGCGGAGCGTATATCTTGCCGCCCACGTCCGGACTGGACTTCGTTCTGGTCCTCTTGGATCGGCCTACGGCGCTTCGGATCCGATGGAAGACAGCTGACGCCAACTCGTGCGCGTTAAGCGCAAGCCAGCTCCGGTACAACCACTTGTAGATGTGCATGCGTATAGCTGACGGCCGGCTGCGCATGAAAGGATTCTGGTTCCTTCCAGTCAAGACAGATGAAATCCTCGGAGCAATCGCTCCCAGCCCCGGAGCAGCCTTCAGTGCAGCAAGTTTTTCGAGAAACTGTGGGTCCGTAATGAGCAGATCTACATTTGAGATGATGACCCAATCGGGCAACGGATGTTCTTCCAGATAGCGGGAAATGCCCCATCGAGCACCCCCAAAGTATCCGAGGTTTTCATCTGATCGCAGAGTCGCACAACTACTATCAATCGGTAAATCGGCTAGCCCCCCAACGGTATTGTCCACAATTAGCACATGCAGATTAGATTGCCCTTGTAACCGGCTTAGCGACTCCAGGTATTTTGCTGTCTCCTCACCGGCACCATACTTCACGCAAATGAGAAGTGCTTTATGCGTTGATTCTCCGACGTCCAATAATCGGAGATCGCTCATTTGAGGTAACATCATGGGCCTTTGGGAATCGAGTTTCGCGGTTCGACCTTAAGTCCACATTTCTCAATCGCCTTTGTGGCAGGTTAAGATAAAACCGTCCACGGTTGGCGACCTCCGCTGGCAGGCCCAGCTAGCCAGCTGGTGACGGGCGACCCGTTCTTGATGTGTTGCTGTTCGCCGCCGGACGGAACTAGTGCCGCGGTTATCCAAAACACAATCTGGAACTGTTCACCTTCAAAAGACGCCTCAACCATGTTGTGCAACAGAACAGCGGTGAACGACACGCATAAAGCAACGGCCAAAGGCGTTTTAAGGGCACACGCGTTGCGCCACACGCGACCCAACAGTAGAGCAACAATCAGCAACAGGGGCACGCCGCCGAGGACGCCCATCTCTCCGAGGGCGTTAAGCACGAGATTGTGCGCGTTCATCCCAAGAATTTCATATTCCACAGCATGAAGCCCGATCCATGTGGGCAACTGACCTGGACCGACTCCCAGGAGCGGATTCGCCTGAAAATCCATCCATGTCTCCCGCATCAGATCAAGTCTGCGCGCGTCGGAATTCGCGAATTTCAATTCGTATAATTGAGTGTTGGCCGAGAGGATGTCAGAGGGTAGCAGCAGATACACTAGCCCTAAGACCATTGCACCAGCTAAGAAGTGTCTAGACTTCAAACCTGCGCGAAACATTAACGGCAGGCAAATAATTAGTCCGACACATTCTGCGGCAAGTGCCCCGCGCGAGAGTGTGCTGGCCAAACCGAGGATCATAACGATGCAACATGCAAACTTCACCCACCGTTTCTTGCGAGACTCGTTGGGAAGCGTGACGATCGAAAGCGGGATCACCATCAGGAGAATGGACGCGACATAGTTACTTCTACCAAGCGTAATACCGACTTCATCTTTGACTGCAACTATGTTCATGGTCGCTATTAGGTTCGCCCATGTGTGTATGTAGTTATAAAGCAGGAGTACGCCAACGGCCGCCCCCCACAACGACAAAGTTAGCAACGACGGCGGCTTCCGCCGGGCCAGGCCATAAAACAAAAAGCCGATGCAATAGATTTTGATAGCCGCTACGCTTTTAAACACATCCAGAGGATTTGCGATCGCAGAGGCCAGAAAAGCAAGAAAGCAGGCAATTGCCAAATAAGTTGTCTTCCGATCACGAAAATCTGGAATACAATTTCCGAAGTAGATTTGATATGCCAGCCAAAGGGGCAGAAACAGGTCTAGATATAGAATCGTGGGGCTACGGTCTCCCACGCCGATACTAAGTCCACCGAAAAGAAGAACTAAGAGCAACAAGCGCATAGAACTTTTGTTTTATGAAAGGCTAACCATCGCTAGCTCGCACAAGATCAGGCCAGAGTTGTTATGGACGGGCATCCACTCCGCCCATGTGAGCTCGCAGAGATGATCTGCCGACAGAGCTCATCAACCGTTCCATATCCAGATGTAGCCATGAAAGGAGAAAACCGATACCGGCTGCGATACGAACCGTGGGATTTGTCGACGTGCAGGCGCTTCGGAAATGCCGTCTCGCGTCACCCCACAAGCCTTGTAAGAGCATTGCGCGCCCTTCCGAAAAATGCAGCTTGTCTTCGGCACCCTGCCAGTTTTCTTTGAGCGTACGTAGCTCGAACTCCGAGAGCGGAATTTCCTCGCGATGATTGGCGAGGAACTGCAAGGTGAATTCGGAGACTTTCTCGTAGATGGCGCGCCCATGGTGCACCGTAATCGAATTTTCGTGCCGCCTGCGGTACCCGAGCGTTGCTGATGAATATCGAAAAGTTCCCTTTAAGCTGAGTTCGATGAAAGTCGGATAGTCGGTCAGTGGCAGGCCTGGTACTGACTGGAATCCTCCCATCCGATCCAACGCGCTTCGGCGCAGGGTGACAGTTGACGGACTCACCAACGAACGTCCTTCGGCCAGCAACATGTAGCGCGTCGCCGATCCGACGGGGTTGTTGTGGAGCACCTCGGACGGCAATTGTTTTCTTAGCCGGGTGGTGTGGCTGGGCAGCTTTTGCTCCACACCAGCGGCGTTGACATCTATCGCCTCGCCATAAGCCAGCACGACATCAGGATCAGCAAATTCTGCTACCTGAACCGACAACTTACTCGCCGGCCAGAAATCATCTCCTTCGAGTATCGCGATGAGGTCGCCCTTGGCGAGACGTAGCGCTCGATTGTAAGTTGCTGCTAGCTGAAAAGGCCCTTGATTAGGCTGGCGCTCATAGCGAATCCGACGATCGTGGTAACTGCGAACGATCTCACCGGTATCATCCGCTGAACCGTCATCAATAATAATCTGTTCCCAGTGAGGGTAGGTTTGGGACAGCACGCTATCAACACATCTGCCGATGAAGTGAGAATGGTTGTAGGTCGTGGTGATAATCGAAACTAATGGCTGCGATTGCAATTTGATCTCTCTTTTAGGCGCGCTTTATCGTTTTCGCATACCGAGCTATCGTGCAGTCACCAACTCAGTATCTTGGGCTGAAGCATTTTGTTTCAGCAGTCCCGCAGAATTCGGCAATTGCGCAAGCGCAGCAATGTGGAAAGGGAGCGCCGCTTCAACAACCTTCACCGTGAGACCGAGAGTCTCTAGTAATTGCTGAATGTTGTCAGTATCGAAAACATGATGATGCAAGCAGCGAAGCTGCAAATTATTCAGGGAACGTTGGCGAAAGTTTTCCCAGGTGCCCGCCGCCGGGTCCTTGCGCAGATCATGCTTGGCCAATATCTCTCCGAGATGGGTCGCGTCATCTTCAGTAACGTTCCGCGCATAATCATCGAGCATGTGACTAACCGGGGTCGGAGGACGACGGTGATCGAATGTCCTGTGGCGGTCAGGCAGTACCAGAATAATAGCCCCGCCCGGCTTGGTTACCCGTATCCATTCCTTGAGCGCTTTTATCGGATTGGCAATATGCTCGAGATTGTGGCACGACAGTACAAAGTCGTATGCCGCGTTAGGAAACTGGCTGAGATTACTACCATCGGTTATGTAATTGCGACCATGTGGCCGCGATGGATGATAGGCAAAAGTCTCGCTGACTTTCCCTTCCCAAATTGTCTGGTTGGAGAACACGCAATTATCCAGCGACGCGATACATTCGTAAATCGGCAGAAAAGTACGAAAAAACGGGCTCGGACCACCGATTTCCAGACCCTTTCTTCGAGAGACCTGTTCGCGGAATATTGCCGTGCAGCGCATTGGCCGCTTCGCGATGGTGGCAAGAGTGCCCAGCAATCCTTGTGACTGCAAGCTAGCAGATAGACGTCGAATGTGCGATGTTCCCATTTAACTGTGCCTAACTTACTGGCTGACTGCGAAATATTCTTGCGGCCGCGCTGAGCCCGGGCTTTTCGCGCTTGTCGATGATGAAGATCCACACTGCAGCGAAATAGACAAATAAGGAAATCGCTCCCGACGCCAGGCGAATCCAGGGTAAGTTGAGGCCCAGGCGGATAGTCAGTAATGCAACTGCCAGGACCATAGTCAAGGCTAGGGTCCGACGAAAGGAGCTTGTCCACAATCTCCGGAGCGAGCAATGGCAATACTTTCGAACCGCCCAAAATAAAAGCCCGGCATCGAGGGCAAAGCGCAGAGTGCTGGCAAGGGCCGCCCCGGCGATTCCCCAGCGCGGCACGAACAGGAAGCAGAGCGCCAGATAAAAAGGAAGTTCGAGCAAATGAAACTTACCAGTAAGGTCGGGCCTTCCCACCGCCTGCAGCATGTTATATGGGACATAGGCCATGCCATTGGCCAGCGCGCCCAGCGCCAGAATTTCGATAACTGCCACCGCCTGCCGGGCAAAGCTTGTCCCCATCCATAAGGTCAGCACATCGGAACCGAGTAAAACCAGGAACGTGATTCCCGGCAGAAGTATCAGCAATAAGTAGCGCACGGTGCGCTCATATAAATGCTGCAAGTGGGCTTGCTGGCCCTCGAGGCCCCGCTCGCTGAAGGCCGGGTAAAGCGTGCTCATCATGCTGGAAGGGATCAAACGCAGCCGGGTCATCACTTCGTAAGGCACGGTGTACAAGGTTACGGCGCTGAGCGAAACAAAAGACGCAATCAGCATGCGATCGAGATAGACAAGCACCGGACTGATGAGTTGTGAAACCGTCACCCAGCTTCCAAAGCGCAGCAGCTTGAAAATTGTACTGAGGCCGGCGGTCGAGGGCTGGTGAAAGCGCGGCAGCATCCGCGACAATACCAGGCCGTAAACAATCGTGGCGATCATGCGCGCCAGAACCGTAACACCAACCACCCACGCCAGGCCGAAGCCTCTCCAGGCAAGCAGGACTGCGCCCGCCCACTGTGCGGTAGTGGCCGCAGCATTCACGGAATTGATCCAACCAAAGCGCTGGTAAGAACTCAGAATCGCGCGCAGGATACCCTGCACCAAGAGCACCGGGACCGCGACCGCGACCGCGTAGAACGTAAGACGCGCCTGATGTTCGAGGGCGGGCGAAACTTTAAAGACCGAATGAATTAAGTATGGCGAGAGCAGGACGACGAGAAGTCCGCCCAGCAAGCCTAACGAAAGATTTGTAATAAACGCGGTGCGAACCACGGACCGCACCGACTGATCATCGTCTCCGGCGAGATGTTCGGAAACGAACTTAGTAGCGGCACGGTTGACCCCGATATCCAAAAACGTAAGATAGCCAATGACAACCCAAGCCAAGGAAAAGAGGCCGAAGGCGGTCTCTCCCAGGAAAGCCACCAACTTAGGCATCGCCACGACAAGGACGACGAAAGTCCACCCCTCGGCTAGCACATTGAGAGTGGCATTGCGTGCCAACAATGAGGAGGCAGTGAGTTGAATCGAAGTTTTTTTGACCTCGACTGGCTCGGCGAATTGTACTGGTGCAGCGATCTACGGCCTCTTCCTTATTCGAAGCGCTCGATTGTTGACTTACCTTTTCGGCCTGATCAGCTTCCAGACCTGGTGACTCTTCGCCTGAAGCCGCGACCCGTTAGGCGTCGCCCAAGGCATATGGGAGTTGAAAGTCGCGACAACTTCCTCGGCCAAGACTTTATGCTGTGCTTCGGGCGAAATCTCTGCCCAACGAGATTTTGCCGCCACCCAAACCACCGCGCAGGCAAAACTGAAAATCAATCCTAGGATCATGATCACCAGCCGCGGCGGGAATGACTTGTGCTCAGGCACATCGGGAGGGTCGAGTACGCGGACGCTGGGAATTTCTTTGGCCTCGGCTACCTTGGCCAGTTCGTATTCCTGGGTCAGACTCTCGAAGACTGCTTCCTGCACCCGCGTGCGGCGATAAAGGTCGGCATAGGGCACGCCCAGAAGCGGCAGCTTGCGGATGGATGGATAAAGATCATTGCTGTCGGAGGCGGTGGCGTCGGCGCCGACCTCCTGCTTGCCGCCCATCTGTTGCAGCTGGCTTTGCAACTCTGAGATGCGGGCCCGAAGCGAGCGCACGCGAACGTTGTTTTCGGAGTAAATCTGTTTCAGACCCTGCAGCTCAGATTGCGCGGCGACGAGCTGGCCTTCGAGGGTGGCTGCGCTTTCGACCATCGCCCGGCCCTGCTCCTTGATATCGATGGCGCCGTTTTTGCTGGCAAACTGGCTGAAATCTTTTTCCGCCGATTCAAGATCCAGCTTGACCTGGGCGAGCCGCTCTTCGAGGAACACCCGTTCGCGATGCGCCGATGAAGTGCTCAACTGGCTGACCACGGTGTTGAGCTCGGCCACGTATTCGCTGGCAATGGCGGCAGCGCGGCGGGGATCGTTATCGGTGACGGCGATGGTAATAATGCCGCTCTTGCGATCTTCAGAGATCATGGTACGAGTGGTGAGGATCTTGCGAGTTTTGTCCCACTGATTGGTGCCGTACTCTTTGCGCAGATCAAATTTGCTGATGAGATCGTCCTGCACCGTCCGGCTTCTAAGGATTCCGATGAACAGGTCGCCGGAGCTTTTGAGACCCAGCATATCTCCCGCGATTCCACCCAGCGAACCGGTAACTTTGCTGGCTAACGTTGCGGCCAGCATCATGCCGGAGCTGGATTGATCGTCAGGCGGCATGAGCACTGCGCTTGACTCGTAGCGCTTGGGGATCAGAAACGCGAGCAACGTGAAAAGCGCCAGACCGTAAATAGAAGCGCGAAACAGGAAGCGACGTTCCTCCCAAAGCAGTCGCAGCCGGTCGATCGTCCGTTCGCGAGCTAGGGCTTCCTCGTCTACGCGCACTTCTGCGTCGATATCAGGACGATCCATCATCTCGCGCAGATCATGATCGGGAATTGTTTTCACGCGGTGACTGCTTAAGGTTTCTGGCATCTCGCTTTATTGCTCTTTTCTCGCTGCGGTATTCCAACGCGGCCAGAAGATAAGTTGGAATGAAGCGGTAGTGTCCGATTGCGTCGTCGGCGACAGCACGGGAAAATTCCATGTCTCGTGCTGGATGAATCCGGAGATCCCGAGCGTATGAGTCAACGTCAGATCAGCGCGAAGGTTGAAGTCCTGCAGCGTGCCACCCTGGAGGAACGCTTTGTCCACGCTGCTATGGCGATAACCGAATTGAATGTCGGTACGTGGAGAGAACCGATAAGTCAGCCAGCCTTGCTCGCCTCGGCCCCGCCGTCCGATCCAGCTGCCGATGAGGTTGCCATTGTTGGTGTAGCCGGAATGGTAGCGCTCGTCCCAGTAGAACGCGCCTGGACCGAAATGCGAAGGCACGTTCATGTCGTCGGTGATGCCCTCAAGGCGCAGATCGAGTTTCGGAATCTTAGGAACGTGGGAAAGATAAATTCCGGGATTGATGGCCGGCCGATTCGAGCCTAATGGCGAGTATTCGTCGATCACCATTGAATCGGCGTAAACCGTCAGCCAGTTTCTCAGCCCGGGCACGCGATAGTTGAAATCTAATTCCGAAAGACGCTTGGCTGGATTACAGCACTGGCCCAGCTGACCGTTGTGAGAGTAGAACGTTTTCAGGAAATTTCCCCAGGTAAACGGATTCCCCGTCCCACCGAATTGGGCGGTGAAACCGAATCCGAACTCCAGGTTGTCGGTGGGATGAAAGCTGACCTTGGTGCCATGCACGAAGGGTTGGGAGGCGAGATTCGGGCCGTACAGCACCGGCGAGAATTCCCAGTTCTGGCCGCTCAACCGGCCGATAAAAAACTGCGAGCGCATCGGTCCCAGGAACCTAGAGATCAGTGGAACTTCGTAGGGCGAGACGGAATCGATGCGCAACATCGTCATCGGCTCGGCGTTGTCGCTGAATAAAAATGGACCCGACTCAGTGGTTCCCAACCATAGGCTTTGCTGACCGAAAGAAACTTGGGTGTTGTGAAAAGTCAGGGCTACGGTGCTGTCGAGCAACCGAAAACGGTCGAGTTGCGTCGTTCCATTGGCCAGCGGCAACGTTGAGTCGATTGCAGCCGTCGCTTGCAAAACGCTCGTCGGATTGGAAGCTACAGCCGGGGAATGCTGATACTCACCTTGAACTGAAATCGAAAGCGGTCCGGCTTCGGCGTGAGCGGTCAATCCGCCGACTGCGTTGAAGCCTTCTCCGTATGGCCGCCCGTAGTCGTTAACAATGGTCTGGCCGAAGTGGTAGCCATCACGCAGGGGAGTGCCGGAAATTTGGGTGGTTCGGGCATAGACGGAGTCGAGGCTCATGCCGACATTTGCGGCACCATTCAAACGTCCGGTTTCGAATGACAGCTCGCTGGCCAAGTCGTTGTAGATTCGAACTGCTTCTACGCCTTGGTCGCCGGTATCTTCAATTTGCTGTTGAGCTTCCTCGAGAAGGCGCGCGCATTCCAGGCGCGTCCAGGGACGAATGCCTAAATATCCGGACTTGATATAGCCCAGTGCAATCAAGCGTTCGAGTGCGGGATAGATCCAACTATCGAGTGCGACGGCAGGCGATCCCATATTTTCAGGATTGCGAGTGCTGTCGCCAGATTTCTCTGGCAGGACACTACCCCACGAAGCGCCGCCTAAATCGGAGTCGTGATGGGCGCGATAAACCTGCCGGCCAAAGTACCATCCTAGTGCGCTGCCGATGATGACGTCTGACGGAAAGTGTTGCTGGCCGGTGACTCGGGTTGCGCTGACGCCGGTAGCCAATCCGTAGGCAAGAATCTGTGTGAGCGTTCCCGGATACTCGTGGGCCATCACGCTGGCGATTGACCAGGCGATTGCGGCGTGCTCCGATGGAAACGAACTTCCGCTCTGGAAGAATGAGCCACTTCCATTCTGCTGATACGGCCGTTCGCGCCGGACAACACTCTTTATGAAGTAAGAAATCGCGGTGGAATTGATCGCGGCTTCTCCGCTCAGCAACCCGGCCTCTGACATTTGATCGTCATTTTTAATGTGACCCAGCAGAAATGACCCTGCACCCGCGCCGATCAATGAGTAGGTCGCATAATTCGAAAAAGTCTTGCTGCGATTCACTTCGCCCATCGGAATTTGCTTCGAAATCCAGCTATCGCCTTCGATAAAGCCGGCGGTCACCCCGGCAAAGGGGACGAACCACTCCAGGTCCTGCTTATGCAAATGTGTAGGCGCCAACCAGAAAGCTCTCTGGTCCTGGACCAGATGGTCGATAAACGGGAGCATTAAATGATTTTCAGGGTCGGTGCCCGGGACCAGTAGACCGCTCGCATCCTGGTCGCTGGGCTTCGCGGGTGCCGAAATTACGCGTTCGTGAAATTGCGGTTCAATTGCGGACGGCGCATCCGGCATCGCATCCGCGGCCGACGCGCTTACCTCTTGTGCCCACATCCCCGAATTCAGGATTCCACTCATCACGAGAAATAACGCCAGCAAAAAATTCTTGTACATCGCAATCGGACCGGGCTAGAAGCTTCTTCCGACTTGAATCGCAACTCCGATCGCATAAGCCAGCTGCGCCGATTCCAAAGTCTGTTTCCACTTGGTGGTGCCGCTGAATGCTTTTTCCGGCACCATCACCAGGTCTCCGGGGTGCAGCGACGCTCGATCCACTCCGCCGCTGAATAGGCCGCTAGCACCGCCGGCAACCGAGCCGTCGGCACGAATCACGAAGACAGCTTTTTTATTTGCGCTGTTCGTAGGGCCGCCCGCTTGACGCAAGTACCAACCTGCATCTTTGCCAGGTTTGTAACTGACGGCGGTCGGGTTATAAACAGAGCCTTCGACCATTACAAAGTTTGGTTTTTTGGGAATGAAGATCACATCCCCCGCGCGCACCTGAATATCAGCCGGCGTGTTTTCCCAGTGCTTGGTGTTCGGAGTGATATGAATCACCAGCCGCCCCGATGGCGGTGAATTCTGCAGCTTCTGCAATGCAGACTGCCACTGGTTCACGGCAGCTTCTTTCGCCATTTTTTGATCGGTGTCCTGGTCCGGAATTAACGTGAGGTTGGCGCCGTCGATTCGCACTTGCCGGATCAGTTGCTCGCGATTGTCTTCTTCCAGTTGGCGAACTTGTTTGCGTTCGAAAACCACGCCGTATGGGTAGGCATCGCTCCGGAACCCGCCGGCGCGCTTCAGGATTGAACTGAGACGCTCGCCTTCCTGAATGCCGTAGGTGCCGGGATGGATTACCTCGCCTTTAACCGTGATACTCGCGCCGACATCATTCCACCCGGCAATTTGCTTGATGGTCAAAACGTCGCCGTCATGCAGGACGACGTTGGTGTCAGGCTCTCCAGCCATGGCTTTCGCAATTGGAACAGCGATAGTTTCGCCCGCCACGCTAGTTCCCTGCACCAATTCATAGCGGGTAAGATCGGCAGTCTCGGCGTAGGCGCCGCGCTTTAAGCCGCCGGCCACTCGAACCAGGTCCGTAGCGGTCATGCCTTTGCCCAATGGATACTTGCCTGGACGCGCGACTTCTCCCTGAACCACCACTACTGCTGGGTCAACTTTGCTCAAATCGCGATGCACAAAGATACGATCTTTGGGCGCGAGCAGGATGTTGTCCTTGGCATCACCCGCGAGTGCCCTGCTCAAATTAACGCTAATGACTTTGAGCTTGCCGTCGTCGGTATGGCGAAACACTTGCGCGTCGTCGAGCTCAGCTTCCGGGGTGGCTCCGCCTGAGAGATAAATCGCATCGCGAAGATGAGTCGATCCATTGGTGACGTGATCGCCGGGATCGCGTACTTCCCCGCTCACCGTAACCTCTGGCTGATCCTCGAAATCGTAGCGGCCGAAGACTCTCACCGTATCGAAAGGCTTTAACGTCAAGTCCTGGTCTTTACCCGCTAGAGCGTCGCCCAGGTTGAATGCAAGTACGGTGGGCGTGTAATCGGGCGCTTGCAAGCGGATTACTTCGGCGTGTTGCTTGTACGGCTCGGGAAGCAAATCGTTGTACGAATGAATCACATCGGTCAGCTTCATGCCGTCGTGATAAGCGTACTTGCCGGGCCGGAAGACGTGGCCATCCAGATAGACGGTTTTTTCTGAGTACGGAAGAATGGGCGAAATCCGGATCTTGTCTCCGTCTTGAATTGCAAAATCATCGAGGGCCTTATTCACCGCCTGTTGGTCATTGCCCTCCGGCATATCAAGCTGCAGCATGGTGTGGCTCTCGTGCGCGATCACGCGCTCCACTTGAATGTGGCGATATGTGCCTGAAGGCAGTACGCCGCCGGCAAGCTGCAGTGCTTCGGCCAGGGTTTTTTCATCGCCTAACTCGTACACCGCCGGGTGCATGACCATGCCTTCGACTATTACCTCGGCGCCCATTGCAGGTACTTGCAGGGTATCGCCGGACTGGATGCGAGCGACTGAGTTATGCACGCCGTGAAGCAAGAGGTCGTAAGCATCGACTTCCTGTATCAGCTCTTTGCCGCGATAAAGCCGCAGATGTCGAAGCGAGCCACGGGAGGTCGGACCGCCTGCTGCATACAAAGCGTTCAACGGTGTGGATAGCGAACTGATGTCATACGCGCCGGGGTTTTCTACCTCGCCAACTACGTACACGCGCACGCTACGAATTCGCGACAGCGAAACGTCGGCTTCAACTTCGTGAAATTGAGTGCGAAGCGCGGCTTGTACTACTCGCTGCACATCGCCCAGGGTCCGCCCGGACACGTCGATGGAACCAACTTCGGGCAAGGCAAGCCGACCGGATCGATCCACCACTCGCTGCAAACGCTGCGCTACGCCGCCCCAAATATCGACATTGACCCCATCACCCGGGCCAAGAACATAATCGGGCCCGGCGGGAAGATCCATCGGCAGATTGTCGAGGTTCCCGGTTCCATTGCGGAAGATGTTGGCACCGAAATGTTCCAAGACCGCCGGCCGTGGTGACACTTGCGAGTAGAGATCGTACAAAGATGGAACATTTGCGTATGGATTTGCGTGCCGGCGAATTTGCGGGCGATCAAGATTCAAGTCTTCGGCGGAAGGAATCTGCCGTCGAGGGTATTCGAGCTTTGACTGCAACTCATTGTCAGTGGCGCGGCCGCCTAAGTCTCCAATGCCCCGTTGCGGCGAGTTCATTGCGCCTGCGGGAGGGTTTGCAGCCGACAAAGAACTACCGTAGTTCGGAACCTGTGCACCAATCCGACTGCGAAGCGAGGCCGATCCATCGAATGTGGCAGCGTTAAGCGTGGATGACGAACTGGTATTCAGAAATCCCGGGAGCTGTTCCGGTGCGATCCGGCTCATTGCGCCCGAGTCAGAAACCGGAGCGCCAGATTCTATTCCCATGCCGTCATATGAGTCTGAATTCTGCGGCAGGCCGGTCATTTCAATCTGACGCTGCGGATTATTTACCGCCGGTGGATTCTGCGGGGCAGATGGCGCCGCAGGCTGCATCTGTTGCGGCTGGGATTGCGGCTGACCAATTCGATACTGTTCTACGCTGCCGTCGTGTTTATCCCAATAAGTATCTTCCTGGCTTGAAACGTTCGACGTTGCGCCTTCGGGCTTCTGTTCCGCGGGTGCCGCGGTCCGGGTCACTCCTACGCGTTCATCCCGTTCATGCTGCCGCTCGATTTCCTCTAATCGTGGCTTGGCCCGGACATAAGCCCGGTCTTCTATTTCACGCGTGGCGAGAACGCAGATGGTGTGATCTTCGTGGAGCAACTGAAAAAGTGCGTCATCGGTCAGGTCCTCGGGATCGAGTATTCGGCCTTGTTCATAGGCCTTGCGCACCAGCATTTTCTTGACCTGCAGAAGGAGACCGGGCTCCTGGCGCAACAATTCGATAATCTTCTCCGGTGACAGCGCAACCTGCTGCTCGGCGGCTTGCTCTGCGCGCGACTTTAGAGTCACCGAGTCTGTGTCATAACGCTGGTTTTGAGTCTGGGCTGAGATGGCGCCAGTCGCAGTCAGACCCATCAAAATCGCGAACGTCAGGAATCGCTTGCTTTGCGCCACAACCCCTCCTGAAAAATATGTGCGCGATTTCCAGCCGGTTGTCCGATTCATGATTTTTTCAACCTCAGTTCTTCGCATTACTCAGCCACCCGAGTTCGCTCAGGCCTCTTCCAAGTCGGTGCCGTCTATTTCAAGCGCCACAGATCGCATCAGCACTTCGACCGAAATCACCACCCGATACTTGTCTCTTTTGCGTGCGAGTATTCCCTCCGCGCCAGCCATCGGGCCGCGCACCACGCGAACCTTTCTACCCAGCCGCAGAAAGGGGTAAGGCTCGGCGCAGATCTCGTTATCCAGCGCGTTGCGGAGGGCTGTAATTTCTGCCTCAGGCAAGGCCGCGAGCTTTCCGCTAAAGCTGACCAGATTCACCGCTCCCGGAGTTTTTAGAACTTGCAGCTTGTTCCGTTCTTCTATTCTCACGAAGACGTAACCAGGGAATAATGCCAACTCGACCTGCTTGCGTCGATCTTTCCAACGGTGCCAGGTTCGGTAAAGAGGAAGAAAATTTTCTACGCAGCGGTCATTCAGCTGCTTTGCTACTACCTTCTCGTGACGAGGATTGGTGTAAAGCGCGTACCAGCGCGGAACGCCTGTTCCACAGTCAGCGATTTCACCCGACATTAGCGGATTCGTCATGAGAAGATTGCGCCTGCCTTTGGCCTTCCACTTACAGCTTCGCCACCTCACTTACATCGGCCTTTGTGAGATGGCCACAGGTTAAAGGTTTTCACTACAGCTACTTACGGCAACTTCAAGCAACCAAAACCAGCAATTCGTGCGCTACATGACTCTCAAAAGCGGTGGTATCGCTTTGCCGCGGATCACACTCAAAATTCCTTCTTCCGAACTCTCAATTGCAGTCGAACGAATGTCCGACCAGAAAAAAATGGTGCTGTTTTCTTCCGGCGCTACTGCCAACACTTTCACCAACGGATAATGGAGGAGAAGATAGTCGCAGACGGGCGGACGCTCGCCGGGTTTATCCAGAGCGATGATTACAAAATCAGGTTGTGAGTCGGCCACAGCTTGGGCGATTTCTGAGTCATCTTCCAACTCGCCCAAAACTTCGATATCCGGTTGTTCAGAAATTGTGGCAAGAACCACATCTCGCATCAGGCGAGGTCGATTAGCCACTAATACTCTGATTTTTCGCATAGCACGCTCCAAGCACAGGCGCGAGTTGCTGAATTATGAACTGTGAGTAGCTGGAAGGTAAGAATCAAAAATGGCCCCAGAAACGATTGGGCTAATAGAGGACAAGTGCGGTACGCAGACCAAGCTCAGTACTAATATCTGCGGGTATTAAGTACCAATCCTGTACTACCCCAATGGGCCTGCACCATCTGAAATGCACGTTTATAAAGCAATTGGTACATTTTGAGACAACTAGAGCAATATCGGTGATGGAAAACGCTCAAATTGATACAGATGTAAATTGGTGTTTACTGAGGCAATCGGGGGATGGGGCGAATCCATTTCAGCGCAAAACAATTTGTTGGCACGGGGCGTCAGACCGGGATTCCTTCCGTACGACAGATGTCGACGACTTCCAGTCGATGCGTAGCGCCCAATTTACGAAGCATGCGATGAACATGGTTGCGAACGGTCTGCTCGGCCAATTGAAGGCGGTTCGCGATCTCTTTATTACTGAAACCTTGCGAGATCAGCCCAACAAGCTGTTGCTCGCGATTGGTTAAACCCAGCCGCTGGCGGGCGTGAAAACTCGGCATTTGATTTTGCTGGGCCGCAAAACGGAAGAGAAATGCGCAGAGTTGAGGTGAACAAAAAGCATCTCCGCGAGCAACCGTGCTGATCGCGCCAGCCACTTCCATCGCCGATGCATCCTTGACCACATAGCCCATTGCCCCTTCACGAATCGCCCGTAAAAATGGCTGGCCGTCACTTTCCATCCCGATCATCACCAATTTAAGATCGCCCAGCCGTTGCTGAACCTCGCGAACCAACTGAAGCTGGATCGAGGTCATGGTAAACGAATCGATGACGAGGACATCGGGAGAAGCAAGGACAATGTCCTCTAAGGAGTCGGTCGTCAGCGCACACGAACCAACCACCTGAAGAGATTCTTTCTTAGAAAGAATCTTCGAGAGGGCTTCACGAAGAAGTCGATTTTGGGCCAGCAAAAATACCGTGGACCGCCCGTCCACAACTATTGGCGCCGCTGCTTCATTCACTAAACTGCGTATCCGCTCCCCTTGTTTTTGAGTATCACAATGACTCAGCCCTCGCACAAATCACGGCATTGCCCAGCGCATCGCGAGTAACTTTTCCGGATACTAACAAGTTATTATTAAAATTTGATGATTTCTCGCGCCGTACATCACGCGGGAGTGAGCCCGCACGATAGGCAAATAGATAACTCAAGGGGCTCTGTGGAAAATAAATTCTTGTATACAGGGTACCCTCCCCTTCGTTTCGCGATAGCGATAAATGCTCGGCATGTGCAGTGGAGCACAACTTTAAATAATCCCTATTGACTGATCCTTGCAATTTACGAAAACGGAACAGAGTTCTGCCGGTGACGTCTCTGGGGCTAGATCAAAAAGCACGACCAGCAGGCATTCTTACCCGTTTTTTTGCCAAAACTGCTCTATGACTCTGCGCTAGATTTGATCCGAGCAAAAACGCAGACTTGTTCCGTTTTCGTTAAAACTGGGTTCCTAGCGCGGAAGTTTACCCAGCATCAATCGTCTGAGTTGGAATTTGTATCGTGGGAGGTGGTACGACAGCGAAACCAATGAAAGATTGTAATCCGAAATTTCCAATTGTGTACAAAAATCTGTACCCGTCGATATTCCGACGCCGGCAGAGAATTCACCTTGGGGATGGGCGTCTTCCTCATAAAAACATGCAGGGGCAACACTAGACCTACGGTCGAAAAGTGCGAGGCTGTTTCAGAAATTGTTCGCGGTGTTGAACGTCGCGAAATGCCTCTGTTCCGCCGGCGCGCGTAACCGAAAGCGCGCCAGCCAGATTTCCCGCAGCCAGGCACGCCTGGACATCTGATCCGTTTAGATATGCGTGCAGGAACCCGGCATTGAAACTATCGCCTGCTCCGACCGGGTCCACTACTTGAAGCCTTAACGCGGGACTCGACCAGGTCTCTTCGCCTCGACGGGCGATTGCGCCCTCGGCTCCGATCTTCACCACTACAAGCGGCACAATTTTTGCCAGATCTTTTGCGGCGGACTGAGCATCTCGGGCTTTAGTAAGGTGAATAGCTTCGCGAGCATTGGGAAGAAAAATATCGACGTGCTGCAATGCGTCACGGATTCCGCCCTCCCAGCTATCGTCGGGATCGTCATTGCAATCGAGTGACGTAGTTAAACCTGCGGATTTCATTTTCTTGAGCAGCGTGGGTATACCAGCCTGCAAACCACGCTGTAGATAAAAAGACGACAGATGGAAGTGCTTCGCTGATGCAAGATATTCAACGTCTAAATCTTCGATTCGTAGATCAGAAATGGTCCCGGGGTAGGTCAGCATGTTGCGCCACGAATCGCGTTGCATGATGACCGTAAGTCCGGTTTTCCGCGCGGGAAGGATGGCAACTTTGCCGACATCCACGCCAGCCGCCGCCAGACGCGCCATCGCCAATTCGCCGAATGAATCGGAGCCGATGCAGGACGCAAAACCTACTCGGCTGCCAAGACACGAAAGATTGTGCGCGACGATGGCCGACGAACTCCCAAGGGTAAGATTCAAATCTGATGCCAGCAGTTCTCGCTCGCGCGGAATTTCTTCCGGAACACCATAGAGGATTAAGTCGAGGTTCAACTCACCGGCGATGGTCACGTCGAAGCGGCTCATGTATTGTTCTCAGTTTCAAACAGCGGCAAATCATTTCAGGCGAAGAAATCCAAAGCGCTCCGGCATGTGAAACGAGTTGCTCATGACCGGCTGCCACATGATTTCTTTCTGTTCTTTCGGCGGCCCTTCAGTGCGATACAGATTGACCCTGAAGATATTTCCCGGCGCGGGAGAGCGGGTATCGATAGCATGGAATGGGATCTTCATGGCGACGTACCAAATATGTTTTGCAGCATCGATGCGCGTCATGTGCTCAAAGCCGGAGTTCCACAACCACCCGTCTTCGTGGTGCGGTTTGTTCAAATCGATATCGAGGTCAACCCATTCGTTGTGCGGCGAAACTTCGAACTCTTTATATCGCTTTATATCTTTGAAGTCTGACCCGATGAAGACTTCGGCAACGTTCCAATTCCACAATTCGTCGGTTTCATGCTCGGTGTCAGGCGCGGGCTTCAGATACAACGTCTTGTACGGACAAATAAATAAAAAATAAATGTTCTTTTCGGTCCAGCGGGTGCGGATTTCGGTTCGATATTCGGGAAGAGGGTGACCGGCTTTGTCTACCTCCGCATAGATTGGGTGCGCAGCACGCCAGAATGAGGAATTTGAATCGTCAGTCAGTTCGACATCTCGCTTTGCATGCAAGCTGTCAATAACCGGCTTTTCCTGACCCGCACAGGTGACGGCCAGGAACAATAAGGCCAGTGAAAAGCACCAAACTTTTATCTCGGAGATCATTGGTTAGCCATCGCTTCGCGCGCCAGATGATAGGAGAGCAAGTGGTCAGGCAATAGAAAAACCTGCCGGAATTCTGCATCTGCCTTTTGCTGGTGGCCCAGAGCCTGATCGATCATCGCCTCGCTGTAAACCGACAAACCATTCCCTGAATTTGCTGTCGATCTCAGTTCCAAGTTTAGCCGAGGCGTCCACTGGTTCTGGTCGAACGCCGGCAACTGGCGCGCGGCTCGCCACGCCCAAACAATTTCGCTTCTGCCGGATTTTTCAGCAGCGTGTTCGAAGTATTTACGGGCCTCCTCGGATCTGTTGCATTGCGCGTTCACCTTTCCAAGCAAATAGTTCGTGCGCGCAGATTCGAGAAAAGGCTGGAGTCCATCGTTGGTAAAAGCCA
>Ga0157372_10000784_pt1 | contig 34455 bp, 18 predicted proteins | sample C55metaG_FD_115307 | JGI IMG/M metagenome (GOLD analysis project Ga0157372, IMG submission 115307) | Corn rhizosphere microbial communities from Kellogg Biological Station, Michigan, USA - C5-5 metaG | ecosystem: Host-associated > Plants > Roots > Rhizosphere > Soil | place: USA: Michigan...
AGCTGGGATTTCGGCGATGGCGGACCGGACTCGATCAGCCAGAACACATCACATTGCTTCTTAACAGCGGGAAGCTATACCATCACCCTTACCGACACATCGGCTGCGGGTTGTTTCACTACCACCACTATACCCTATGTGATCACGGTGAACCCGATCCCGGTAGCTGAATTTACGGCACCTGCATCAACAAGCATCTTCACTCCAACTGTTCAATATACTGATCAGTCGAGCGTACTCACAGGCTCTATCGTTGCCTGGGACTGGTCGTTCGGGGATGTGCTCGCAACGCCTGCAGACGACAGCAGCGATCAGCAGCACCCTTCACACGTTTTCTCGGAAGTAGGGACCTATTGTGCAACGCTCACCGTAACAAGCAATGCAGGCTGTGTTAATTCCATTCCTCATTGCATCGTGATCGATCCTGAGTTCACGTTCTTCATTCCGAACGCCTTCTCACCGAATGATGATGGCATCAACGATGAGTTCTATGGCAAGGGAGATTTCATTAAGGAATACGAGATGAGCATTTACGACAGATGGGGCAACCTGATCTTCCATACGGACGACATCAACAAGCATTGGGATGGAAAAGCCAATCACGGTGGTGAGACCGCACAGGAAGATGTGTATGTGTATGTGGTGAAGCTCTCGGATTACAAGGACAAAAAGCATAAATACATCGGCAGCGTTACCATTGTAAAGTAGGCCGCCAGGTAAAATAAACAAGGGCTGATGAATTCGATTCATCAGCCCTTCCTGTTTTATGATCCCGTTCTTTTAGAATACGAAAGACAATCCGAGGTAACCGGAATATGTTTCAACATTTGTACGATCCAGGATATAATATGAGTTGGTTGTTTTTGTTTTGCTGTTATCGCTGATATCGATCAGTCCGTATACACCGCGGAAACCAAGGTTCAGCTTCACCGTACGCATTTTGTTCAGCGCGAAGTCGAATCCGGCACCGTATGCAAAACCAAGGTCAGCTTTTTTCAACGCAACTGTTGCCTGCAATGTATCGGCATTTGAACCGCCCTGTGTGGTTACACGTGAACCAACGTTAAGGCCTACCTGCGGACCAACGGCAACACCAAAGTTCACACATTTCGATTTATCGGTATTGAGGGTGAGCAATAAAGGAACATTCAGGTAGTTAATATCGATCCTGCGCTCGAGGTCTTTGTCCTTGTATTTCTGGGAGATCTCGTTATAGATCACTTCCAGCTGTAATCCAACATGCTTTGAGTTGATCCCGATCATACCACCGTAACCGTAGCTCATCGCTAATTCACCTTTTACGGTTGATCCGTCCGGATTTCTCAGGTTAAACGTTGAGAAGGTTGGCATAAAGCGCAGACCCACTTCTCCGGCTTTGAACGGCGGCTCTTTTTTCTCAGGCTCTGCAGCAGGTGCAGGAGCGGGAGCAGGAGCCGGCACTACCTGTACCTGCTTAATGGTATCATGAATTACTTTTACGGTATCGCTGTTGTTTGTATTGGTCTTTGTCGAATCCGTATTAATGTTGATGTTCACACCGTTATTCACCTGTGCGAATGTTATCCCTGAAGAAAGTAACAAGATCCCAAGGACACTGAATGTTTTCGTTTTCATCTTTAATGTGGTTTAAGTTAATAATCTTTAATCCTATTGTGTCAACTGTATGCCATCTGCACTGTAAATACTGAACTTTCCGGCCGGCTGTACATTTTTGATCGCCCAAATGGAAAAAAATTATTTTATTCGTTAGATGGCCGATTCGTTATACCAGTCGTCTGTATCATAATTTTCCCCGTTATCCTGGGTAGCCGACTGCACATTTTCCTCATTGTTGTTTTCTTCTACGTTACCTGAAGCATTCTTTACTCCCGGTGATGAAATCAATTCATCGTTTTCGTGTGGTGTTTTCATGATCGTTAGTTTTCTTTAGTTTATATACATCAAAATTAGCCCCTGTTCCAGCCCTTTACGGCTGCCAATCGTTCAGCATCCGTTTTTACCCGTTAAAAAAACCTTTTCAGGCATTGGCATGTTTTTATCAGGTACATTTACAAACAAATCTTCCCGAATGAGCAAAATAAAGCTGGGCCAAACCGATACAAGGGCGCCCAAGAAACTCCAGAAAGACCAAGTAAAGAAAGAATTGCTTCAGCTGAAAGCTGAACTGGAGGAGCTTCAAAACCTGCTGTTCGCAGAAAGCAAGCATTCGCTGCTGATCGTGATCCAGGGAATGGACGCCTCCGGCAAAGATGGCGCCGTTAAAAACGTATTTGAGTCGGTGAACCCGATGGGCTGCCGCGTGATCGCGTTCAAGCAGCCGACCGAGCTGGAGCTGAAGCATGATTTCCTGTGGAGAATCCACCAGAACGCGCCGGAAAAAGGAATGATCCATATCTTCAACCGTTCGCATTACGAAGACATCACGATCCAGCGCGTACATCACATGATCGATAAGAAAACACTGCAGCAGCGCTTTGATCATATCAACAATTTTGAGCGGCTGCTGGTGCAATCGGGTACGATCGTGCTGAAATTCTACCTGCACATTTCAAAGGAGAAGCAGCTCGAGCGACTGCAGGAGCGCCTCAGCAATCCGGAAAAGATGTGGAAGCACAATGACGGCGATATGAAAGAAAGAAAGTTCTGGGATGACTACATGGATGCTTATGAAGACGCCTTTGAACATTGCTCAAAAGCGGCGAAATGGTACATTGTACCCTCCGACCAGAATTGGTACAAGGAATATTACATTGCAAAGAAAACGGTGGAAGCGCTTAAAGGGCTCGGGATGAAATATCCCAAGCTGAATGCGGAAATTCAGCTCGGTTTATGATCGTGAAGGATTGAGGCAGCTCTTTACGGCGGCGGTAATATGGGAGAATGCGAATTTATCCTTCGACACATATTCATTGGCGCCGTACTGTAATGTTTTGGAGGCGTCCTCCATATCCTTTTCGTCGGAAGCAACCACGATGGCCGCTTCAGGCGCCACCCTGCGGATATGGTCGATCACTGTTTTGCAGGCCTGCTCCTCTCCCGAAATCCTATTCAGCTCATAATCCAATACCACCACATCCGTTTGCAGGCGCCCGCTTTCCACTTCCTTGAAAAAGGCCTCATGTGCGTTCATCACCACAATGGCTGTTTCTTCTTCCAGGCCGGCGGCCATCGACTTTTTCAGCATTTCCGCAAACAGCGGATTCTGGGCGATGATCACGATTGATAATTTTTTCGATGCTTCCATAACTTATCAGGAGGTTAATTGAAGAATAATTGTTACTGCTGCGCCCATTGTTGCAAAAGTGGCCAGAAAAATGGCGACAAACTTTGTTACACCGAATTCCCAGACGTAGCGGAAAGGTGTAATGACCAGGGTTTCAAGCAAGATGGAAAGCTTTCGCCATGCATTGGCATTTTTCACCACAAAATTCTTGGCGCCAAGGCGAAATGACTCAACGGCGGTGCGCACATCCTCATTGCTGGAAAGCATGATCACTTCGGTACGCGGATTGAGCTGCTTGATGGCTTTTAGGATCTCATTTCCGTTCTTCCCGCTGAGGAAATAATCGAGAATGACCACATCTGTCTGCTCATCAATATTCTCGAGGCAGCTTTCACCGTCGTAAAACGTGGAGATATTGAGCTTTCCGCCGAACTTGCTGCTCAAATATTGTTTTAATGCTAATACCATTGACTTATTATCGTCTACGATAAACAAGTTTAATTCCTGGGTTTCCATAGCTTTTGGTTTTGATTACCACTAAATTACTCCGCAAGCAAGCCTTCCGAAGCCGTATTTCGGTGAACGGGGAGAATTAATAGCCGGAAAGGGTTTAGATGAGCCGACCCATACAATAAACAGGCATATTTTTATGTTCCTGATAAGCGGGATCTTTTATGTATCTTTGTAGCCTTGAAAGTTCTTTAAAAATATGGGGTCGTCTGGTTTTGACAGCGAGTGCGATTTTTATGTAAGCATGCCGTGTGTTGTGGATATGACACGTTAATCCTAATTCTCAAACTCTATAAATGGCGAGTCTAACTACGCTATGGCTGCTTAATACCAAGTATTAAGTGCCTTTGTTTCCGGGGAAGCTCTGATCTTCTGCGTCCCCTGTGAAGCATAACAAATGAAGAAATAGTTGCGGAGAGCTTTGATCCGTGATGAGATAAAGAAGCTAAGTAAGCCTTATGGTTGGCAGAACTACCTAAGCTTATCGAAAATTAAAATTCTGCTACGCATGTAGAAAGCATATTAATTCCTTGTTTGGACGAGGGTTCGAATCCCTCCGACTCCACAGAACAAAAGCATTCTCGCCCTTCGCGAGGATGCTTTTTGCGTTGAAGAAACTGTGTTGCCCTCCACTCACCTACATCGCCAACTACGCCCACCTATAATCAATTGAAAATCAGATTATTGCAAATCAACTCCCCGCTCCATCTGAATCATCTCCAATGCCATGTCACAAACATTAAAAAGTGTCCAATGAAATTTCTCGAGGTTATCCGAGTTTTGTTACAAATCTCCCATTATGATAAAACGAACGATAGCCATCGCTGATGACCATAACCTTTTTCGCAAAGGTTTGATCAGTTTACTAAAGAAATATAAAGAGATAGATGTCATTTGCGAGGCTCCCAATGGTAAAGCTCTGCTCGATTGCATTAAACAAAAACGCCCCGAAGTGGTTTTGTTAAACGTTCAGATGCCCGTCATGAATGGGATTGAAACCCTGGGATTCATCCGGAAGAAATACCCCGATATAAAGGTTATTATCCTTTCCGGAAGAAAAGAGGAGAAATTTATCTATCAGCTTATGGAACTGGGCGCTCATGCCTTTGTAAATAAGGATTCTGAAATGGAAGGTGTTGTAGATGCCATTCATGCCGTGATGGAAAAAGGTTTTTTCCTGAATGACCTCTCACAAAAAGCAATGGCCAATGGAATGATGAAAAGTAAGAAAGACAATAATCCGGCAGCCGCCTGCTTCTCTGCCCGTGAAAAGGACGTGATCAAACTCATTTGCGGGCAGAAAACGATCAAGGAAATCGCGGATGTGCTTTGCCTGAGTCCGCGTACCGTTGATACCTATCGCGAAAATATCTTTCAGAAAACCGGCGCAAAGAATGCAGTGGGAGTGGTACTTTATGCGATACAGCACAAACTGTTCGATATCCAAGTCATAAACCCATATTAGGACAAAATTAAAGAAAACCTACTGACATTATTGAAGGCTCTTTACGGTTTGATTATTTGATAACTAAAAGCATACTTGGAAAGCTCTTATACTTTTACTAACTTTAGCTTGTAAGTTAGCTCCAATGAAAATTATTACAATTATTTCTGTCATTCTGTTTGGATATCCATTGGACTGTTTTTGTCAATTAGCAAAAGATTCGACAGTTACTTCAAGTAAGGTTATTCTTCGCAATCTCCATTTAAAATCCTTACCCCAAAATATTGATAAAGCCAACGTTGAAGTTTTAGACATTTCCGGCAACTGCTTTTTTCCAAAAAAAATTGATGACTTTATAAATCTTCGTCATTTGGTTGGACAAAATATTTTCGAAGAAAGATGTGGAAACTTCGAGTATGCAAAACTACCTATCCAAGAAATACTTAAATTAAAAAAGCTGGAAGAGATTAACGTGACTGGAATTTCTACCGAATATATTCCCGAAGACATTTCGGACTTAGCAAAACTAAAAAAATTTAATATTTGGTCTGAACAGTATCCGCTGTCAATCCTCCAAAGTAAAATTAAAGAAGTTGGGATATACACGCCTCTTTTGTGCGGCCCGGAAAGGGAAAATTTGTCAACAATATACTACGGCAAATATTACAGCTCTCATAAGCCAGTAACAAAAAAAGTGACTATTCCGACGACAGGTCTATTTACAAATTACTATCTGAACGGCCAAAAGCTAGTTGAGGGAAAATTTTTGAATAAAAAGCCAGACGGCAATTGGACGTTTTGGTTTGAAAATGGAAAGGTGGCGCAGCAGCGCCAATATAAAAATGGCAAAGAAGATGGCCTTTGGTTAATTCTAAATGAGTATGGCGATACTATCCTTATAGAACATTTTGCTGACGGAAAGATGAACACATACGAACGTAGATATGACAAAAAGGATCCGGTACAGGGAGTCTACAAAATATCCAACTATTCAGATACTTCCTCAAGAAATACCACTGCATATTATTGGAGAGGAGATATAATGATAAGCAGTTATGTTTCAAAATCCCAAAGCTGGACAAAAGAAACATCTTTCTATCCAAATAAACAAAAGGCTACTGAAATCACTTACAATAGGCTGCATGAGTTCCATGGGCCTTACACGACGTGGATGGAGAATGGAAAAATAAAAGAGGAAAAAAATTATTGCAATGGTCAGCTGGATGGCGAGCAGCATTACTGGAACGAACTTGGAAAAGTGTATCAAATAGATACATATCAAAATGGGAAACTCATCAAAAGTGAGTTTGTTCACTGATCTCTCTATGCATTCTGCTACATCTTCTTCGTGAAATTCATTTATTTCCTAATTTTCCAGCATCCGTTTTTTTACTGAAAATGCATCCGTGTTTTTACGGATGCTTTTTTATCGGCAACAAGCCAAACCCCTTGTTTTACAACGCCTTACAAATATTCGTATATCCATGTGATTGCACCGCTAAATCCATCTCAACAATTTCGTAAGCCATAGCAAGTTAAATTAGACACATTCATTCAATGTGAATTCTCATTTATAACTAAATATTATGGCTGATTTTTTCTTCTTCACCGATGCCGACCTTACCGGATTACTCAATCCACAACCTTCTACGGATTCTTTCGGTCCAATTTCAGACACGGAATTTCGTGTAACAAGTCTCCACACGGCGACTTCCGATCCGCGAGCCTTTGCGATCTGTGAAGGGGAAATAGCTGTTCAGGAAGACGCAGATCCCAATCTTGTTAATCTTATTTTAAAACCAAAAACACAACCCACGGACAATGGACTAAATTTTGTCAAAATCGCATACTACATATACAAAGGGATAAAAAAAACTTCTTTAATTGTCGGAGGTGAAATCGCACCTGAGTTAACAAATCATCTGACTCAACGAGCATACAAGGCGCAAAATGATGCGAATCGAAAAAAAGAAATCCTCGAAAATCTTCCAACAAATTCCGTAACATTAACGCCGTCACTGTCACTCTTAGGAATCAGTACAACCCCTCCCTCTCCAACTCAGCTGCTAGAGAAACTATTTTATAAACCTGCAAATTCACTTTTTCAAAATCTCGACATAAAAGCCGGCAATTACATAGGAGACTTCGACAAAACAAAATTCGGTATAGAAATAGTTGTGGATGACATTCGAACAAAAGGAACACATGCTTTGGTTCAAAATATTGAAACCAAAATGCAGTCCCCGCCGCTTACCTCATCTTCCTCAGATATTTTTAAGAGGAAAAATCAAAAAGAGACAATTCTGGCATTTATGGACCCTTGCGCATTTTACGGAAGTTTGTTCCAATACGGTTCGACTCCCTTTAGGGTAAAATACCGAATCTCGACGGACGTCATTGACATTGCAACTCCATCGAATGACACCGATCCCGCTTGGGCGGCAGGACAAAACATTTATAACAAACTGCTTTTTCATTTTGCAAATAAAAATCTCGTTTATTTGGATATCCGAAATGAACTGAATCAATCAATTAACTTCCTTGGAAATTATGACAATGATATAGTTGTTACGATTACTGAGGCTGACAACGAAGCAATAATTAAGGACTATTATAATAACTTCAATTGGCCGCTTTTGCGCCTCGAAGCCTTGGATTACGATTTACACGCTAACGGGAATGATTCAACAGGAGGTCGATTAACTATCAATATTGGAATCCCGAATCCAGGTTTAGAGAATACCGACCCTATAGCATACATTGCTCAAGGTTATGTTCGTGATTTCGATAACAATCGGGTACTTCGCGGCGAGCAACGATATGTAAAACTGGCAGACTTGGGCGGATACTCTGAACCCTTTAAAGTAATTGTTCCGAATATAAACTCTGAACCAATAATTACCCCTGTTTCTCAATACATAAAAATCAAGTACATAAAATCTGAACTGGGAGGCTTCTCTTCAGGGTTAGTTCCAAGAGCCACAAAATATCTCGATTTAGTATTTCCAATTTTCCGGATGAATTTCCCATGGAATATAGCAGGCAACTCGATTTCCAGAGTTTATAACAATGAAGATGTCTGGTTCAATCTCGACGTTGAGTCGGGATGTCAATTCGTAGCTTCAATTGGTATAGCCGAGGATACTCAAAATGTAACACTTTTTGCATTTGCAGAAGACAAATTAAAAACTACAGGCGCTACCCGACTTCAAAGCTGCTCCGTTCCTAGTGAGGTTTCAGATGAATCATATTATTTGAACCTGGTTAGAGATCGTTTTACGAAGGATAAACTCGTTCAAGGTATTTTGGATCTTGGAACACCCCCTAATCCACTATATCTGAGATTTGTTGATATCGCACCCTCAGTTCCAGGAACGCTGACTGATGGAAATTTACGCGATGAGTTTCTGGCAATTATTTTTCCAAAGGCCGATTTTGTTAATATGTTCTTTGACTCGGGGTTTTCAGGACAATATGATATATATGTTAGATTACAGAATGAAGACGTAGATATAAGTATAGACGGAAAAATTTACACTTCATTTGATGTAATTTTGGAAGGGTATAATGATGACGGGACTACAGTAACATTAGGCACCTACGATCCAGGTCTTAAAGTATACAGCTTTGGCAATGATAGAAACTTGATTTTTGTAGAAAAAGACTCTTTATATGACGTTTCTACACCTCTTGATACACCTCCCGAATGTTTAGGTTTTTTCAATCAATCTGAGCTGAAGGCTTTGCAAAGTTTTAGGTCAACTTTAAGCACAGCTGTTTCTCCTTTCAACGATCTTTATTCAAATGTATTTAATATCCCAGGGTTTCCTATAACAGTCAGCGGTAGTGGAAGTGGGCCATTTACATTAACTAACCCTTATACTTCAGGCCCAACGCCTACAGTTCCTCTCCCCAGAGGATTTTTAGCAGAGGCGTGTACGATATTTGCTTTAAACATGTTTGCTGATCAGCTAGCGGTAGATACAAATGCATCTAATGCCGGTTCTTCCGATTCGAGCAAATCGGAGATCTTTAATTTATTGAAGCAAGTTCTCATCGATTCTGGTTTTAAAACTCCTGTTTCTAACACGGAGAAAATTGCTTTTAATGGTATGATATTTCCCAATACATATATAGGGCAGTATGATCCACTTTTTCGCGGAGACCCCAATTCTATTAAAAATAGAATGTACGTAAACATGGCCTCGGGAAATACCAGCGGGAGTTCCGGTACAGTTCGCTTTGTCTTTCCCGGCGCAACTCCAGTTAGCAATGCCGACATTCTTAAGTCAATTGATGCGGTGTTGGTGCAATTAGGACAAGCAATCAGCAAGTATGTTGATGCTAAAAGCAAATGCTATTACAAAATATTGTCCGGAGATACGAAAGCTCCGATAAATATATTTCTTGCATCTGGTGACGGCTCTGATACAAACGGAATATTTAATGTAGCGAACAAAGGGGCACTTTTATTCAATTATGATTATAATGGATTGGGAACCGTAGCCGGTACAGCAACGCGAACATTTCAGTCGATTGCAACCGAGAATTCAACCGTTGTTCACCTTACAATGTTTGGTCTCAATAATCCTACGACGAATTCTACCGTTACAGTCATAAAAGGAGGAATAAGGTATCTTTTTGGCGCTAATATGTCCAGTCCAGTAATCGATGCAATTGACGGCACTAATCCAGGGGAAGCAAGATATGATGCACTAAATAAACTATTTTATATTGACACAGTCTCAGGACGGCTCACCTTAGCATATTTTAATAGCGCAAATAGAGATTTAATTTTTATTGAAAGAAGCAGAAATTTCTCATTTCAAGTGCAGCAATCATCTGCGAATGATGCTCCAATTACGGATTCCGCTTACGGTACTTACTTTGACGAATTTACAACAAGTATAAATGTGGTCGAAGGCCCAAAAGTGAGAATATTTGATTTTGAGGCTGAAAATCTATTTGGCAATGACATTTTTGTGCTATCACCCACACAACAAAGCAATTTACTAGCAGCCTCGAGATATACCGACCCAATAGAATTTTTAATTGACCGACTCATCAACGTTCCAACAATACCAATAACAATTGTCTTAAATGGAAATTTTATTGGAAAATTCCTACAGCCAAACGAAAGAACAACAGGCTCAAAGATTGGAAAAGATGATACTTATCAATTCTATCGCACAAGACCTCAGGGCAGAATCCTAGAAACCAACACTGATCAAACGTCATTTACCCCTCTAAGATACAGTTTCGGCAGCGTTACAATTACAGAATTTAATATCGTTGTTTCAATTGATTCTTTTGTAAGCCCGCTATGGTCCAGACTTGATACTAAGGTGCCAGCTGCACAAAAATCAAATTTGGATGCCTTAACACATTACTACACGATTTTAGGCTCGGATGCTTATGTTGACCTTGTTGGAGGTGATCCAAGTCCAAGCAATGGGACTCATCCAAATCTACCTTCTTACAATCCAATTTTAAGTGGGCTTCGATCATTCGGTCTACTGGAAGCGCTTAAAAATATTGTAGTTGCTCGCGCCAACGCGCTAGTTCCTGGAACATATTCTTCTGCGCAGGTAATCACTATGAAGAATTACCTTGAAAGCAAAAGAAACGGAGCTAAAGTTTTAAAAAATGACCGATTGGGAATTTCAAATGACATAACCTTCACCCACTTTACAAATTTCCAGTAAACGGAAATTAATTAATAAAATATTTGCCAACAACATAAATACGAGGACTAATGCAAGACACTAAGTTTTATCCCTTACTGACGGATATTCTACCGCTGGAAAACATACCAAATAACCTCGGATTTATCCAAAATGGCATCCAGTACTTTACGGATGGTATACATTATACAGACCTTCATATTGAAAAAAGTATCTATGGAGATTCTGTTTTCTATCATATCAATCTGGTAGCATTGAAAAAAATAGGATTCGAGGTTCCTGGCACCGACGGTTTGGCTCTGCTCCTAAATCCCAATCTCACAGGAACTAACATCACCACAATTCCAATTACGCTGGGATATCAATGGGATATCCTAAAATATGCGCAGGGCAGAAATATCACACAGGTAATTGCCGATCCGACGGTTTATTACAATCTTTTTAAGGACTTGGCGAATGTTACCGATGAAGAGTTGCTAACAGATTTTATAGGCGCCGTGATTGAAGATATCGATCCTTTTCAAAAATTCGTTAATGATTATAATACGATATATACATTAACGCAAATCAGCCTCCCCCCCGATTTTGACAGCATTGAAAAAATAAAATTCATAATTAATCATGTAGATCAATTTTCACAAGATTTAAAAAGCATAGTCATACAACAAATCCTCGATTCATTTGCGACAATTAACGATGCACTTACAGCTGTAAAAAAATTATTTAATAAATACCTCGGAAATATCACTGATGATGATATAAAGAAGTTATTAATTCCGAGAGTTCGAGGATCAATAGACACAATTTCCTTAGGGTTGCAATTTCCTACCTCAATTCTTCGTCAGGTTGATAGTTTCAATGTACCTATTCAGGATATTAACGGTGATGATGTTCCTGGACTACTTCTGTTTGATGTCGGATCTGTAAAATACACTTCTGAGAATGGATTAGAGTTCGACTTAGCAAGCAATTTTAATTTTACGCGCTCTGAAATTTTACGGTCAGGCTTTATTTTGTCACTTCAGGACATGAAACTCGATCTGAGTCGAACTAAGAATATTCCTGAAGCGACTGCAGATGGTCGTCCCAACGATTTTATTGGTGTTTACATAAAAGAGGGTACTCTTGAATTTCCTGCAAACTGGGGGCATAATCCTAGCGGTTCTACTGGTGAGCTATATGTAGATAATTTATTAGCTGGTACAGGAGGACTTTCAGGAACGATCGGTCTTCGTGGAAATATCATCACTCCGGCTACGACAACAACGCCAGCCGTTCGCGAACCGAACCCTCTCATCAGCGTCAAATTCGGGGAAAAATTCACTGCTTCGTTAACCTCATTTGAAATCACTTTCCATCAAAATGCAATTGTTTCATCTGAAATACTTGGAAAACTTACCGTTGCCGGCTTCAAAGATTCGGCCGGCAATGATGCAGAGATAGATATTAAAATCCATATCGATGGCAATGGTGACTTCTACATCACAGCCAAAGAAGAAGATGGGATCACATTGCCGCTTCATTTCGATGAATACTTTACGGTAACTGTAAACAGTCTCACCGTTGGTAAAAGATCAGGCAAATTCTTTATCGCCACATCGGGCGTGATCGACTTCAAAGATCTTTCCTCACACAATTCATTCCTTGGAAACCTACTTCCAAAAGAAATTGAAATCCAAAAGCTCCTCATTTGGGAGAACGGACAGATCGAGCTGGAAGGCGGAACGGTTGAGCTCCGCAAACCGGTTAAGATCAACATCGGCCCGGTGAAGCTCACCATCACCGCCATTGGAATGGGAAGCTACGAGCGGATGCACGGCGGTGTGCTCCGCAAATACAAATACGTGGAGTTCAGCGCGGGTGTCAGTGTTAATCCCGGCGGTGTGGACGCACGCGGCGACGGGATCAAAGTGTACTTCAGCATCGACGGCGGATCGATCGACATCTTCGTCCGCATCGAAAGCATCGCCATCGACCTTATCATTCCGGGCAATGCCAGCAAGGAACAGGCAACACTGCTTCTCAGCGGTTACCTGAGCATGAAACAGCCGAACCCTTCCAGCACGGAATCAACAGCCGGAACGGAATTCGCCGGAGGGATCGCTTTCACGCTGCCGAAAATGAAAATGGGCGGCAGCGCCTTCATGAAATACAACCCGGACACTCCTGCATTCCTCATCGATGTATCCCTCGAGATCAGCACACCGATCGTGCTCGGCGCCACCGGCATGGGGATCTACGGCTTCCGTGCGCTATTCGGAAAACACTACATGGTGTCGAAAACAGAACCGCCAGTGAGCTTGCCGGAAGACGCGGAATGGTGGCAATACTACAAAAAGAAGGTGAACCCCGAAATGAAAGAAGGGATCACCGTTTCCAAAATGGCTAACCTGGATGGCTTCTCCTTCGGCGCAGGCGTTTCACTCGCAACGGCAACCGACGGCGGAAAAGCATTCAGCGCGAAATTATTCTTCCTGCTTTCCCTGCCGGAAGTGTTCCTGCTGCAGGGACAGGCGCAATTCCTCAAAGGCCGCATCCAGCTTACCGATCCGAACGACCCGCCATTTTACGCGATCATTGCGATCGATAAGAACAGCATCAGCGCCGGACTCGGCATGAATTACAAATTCCCGGATGATGGCGCAAGTCCCGGTAAGATCGCGACTGTTGACGCACTCACCGAGATCGCATTCTTTTGGCACGATTCCTCGGCATGGTACATCAACGTGGGCCGTGATCAGCCGGTTGACCGTCGCATTCACGCAAGGATCTTCGATCTATTCGACGTATATGCATATTTCATGCTCAGCGCACAGGGCATCCGCGCAGGCGCAGGAGCATCACTTGAAAAAAATTACAAAGTCGGACCGATCAAGGCCCGCCTCTATGCATACATGGACACCGCCGGGCGACTCGCTTTCAAACCGGTGCAGATCGGCGGAAGCATCGATATCGGCGGCGGCGTAGACATCAAGGTCTGCGGAAAAGGGTTCAGTCTCACCGCACATGCAGGCCTCGCAGCAGAAGCGCCGAAACCATTCATTGTTACAGGATCGGTTGAAGTATGCGTGAAGGTGCTCAAGAAAGAATACTGCATCGACCTCGATTTCACATGGACATTCGAACATTCGCTCGATTTCAGCGAGATCCCGATGGTTACGCAAGGCCTTATCAGCACCGGCGGAAGCCCTGCCGTAAGCACAGAGCTGCAAAAGGCAGTGAAGTCGCTGCACATGGTCAGCCAGGAACCGCTCGACCTGCTTTGCATCGAAAACATCAATCCTTCGGGCAGCATTCCGCCATTGACTGCCGGAGTATGGAGCGGCATCAACAATTACCTGATCCCGATGGACAGCTATATCGACCTGGAATTCCGGAAACCGGTAAAGCCAAACGGCGATGTAACACTGAACCGTTTCGGAGGAGTGACTGCAGGACCAAACTATTCCGTTTATGTTGCACCGCAACGCGGAAAATCCAATCGCGTGCGTCACGATTTCCTGCTCAAAAAGGTGGAAGTATTCAGCTGGAATCCAACAACAAATACCTGGGACGACTATCATGTTTACAATGCCATCACGCCGCTTACGGCAGCACCGTTCAACCTCACAACAGCGCAGGTGAACGACCTTCAGTTCGGTTTCTGGCAAGTCGACAATCCCGGTTACTACACCAAGCTGAGGCTGATGGCACAAAACCCGCTCAGCTTTATCGGGCAGGGAAGCGGCGATACGGTTCCGGAAGACCTTGGCGTAACAAATGCCATCTTCTGCCCGGAAGATCCGATCGAGAAGACCTGTATGAACTTTGATTCCTACAATCTGAAAACGGGACAGAAAAAACTGATCCCAGCCGAAGAGATCGTTCAGCAGCAATCTGTTATTTTCAGGGTAACAAGCCACGACAGCGCGATCATTTATAAGCCTTATGCAGGAATAAAGGATGCATTTGCATTTGAAGGCGCCGACACGATGGAGATCTATCTGCCGGAACCAATGGCGGAAGTGAGCATGCTGCTCAATACCATCACAAGCGGATTAACGATCAAATATTATATAAGGATCCAGGCCGGCCTGAACCCAAGCGGTGACCCGGTTTACGGATACCAGCTGGTGAGCACGGTCGTGAAAACACCTGCGCAGCTCACCGGAGGAGTATTGTATTCCGATGCGCTGAACCCGGTCGTAAAGATCGAGATCACCGGCGGAACCTGTACGCTCATACCACGTTCAAACGTCGTTTGCGATACTACCGTGAGCGGGGAAGCTTCCGACTGGCTCAAGATAGTGAACCTTATGGCGAAATTACGGGAGCTTGGCAAAGACATCAAGATTGGTGATGATCCGAGATATACATCTGTGGTGGCGGGATCAGCATTCTTCCCGAACCCGACACCGAAGGGGCTGTTCTACCACCCGACCGTCACTTCCACTACACTGACACAAACGTTCAGCGGACAGGGCTATGACTGCCAGGTGATGCTGACCATACCTGCCGGGCAAAAGTCCGACATCTGGACTGTCATCACCCGGTTCCTGAATATGCGACCGGATCCGGCGCATGCATCCACTCCGGGAGGAAATTATTTCTTCCTTGTTGATGCAGTGCTTCAGAACGGAACGGTGATAACCCTCAGCGGAGTATCCAAGTGCTTGCCTGTATACTATTGCTACGACAGGTGCCTTAACTTTTTCTACCAGCTCTGTTACCTGAATGTGGTCGACTACCAGTTCAACCAGGCTCTGCCTTCATCGAGCGAAGTAAACGACAACAACACCAACATGGTGAATGCGATCAACAAAACGCTGCTGCCGGTTTGGAGACCCGATACCACATTCGCGGTGCGCGTTCAGTTCCGCGACGACATCTTTGAAGAGTCCTCATCACATCCAAGCGTAGACAGGGCATTTGCATTTGGTTTCAGGACGAAAGGACCTGTGGGCCATTATCATGAATATCCAACGGGAGACAATACTTCTCTCAAGCAGCCATTCTACACGGCATTGGAGGCCGATGATAAGGATGATCAGTCGAAAGTGACCACCCTGAAGCATTATATCGATTACTCCAAATCATATCCGAATGCGGATGGAAATATCCTGAACGCAAAACCACTGTATTACTATGCGCCGGAATTACTGCTGTTCTACGTATACCCGCACGTGTACCAGTTTTACCAGGACTGGAATGCATACAACGGCAATAACGCGGTTGTTTCATCACTGGATGTGATCATTAAAGATCCGATCGAACCACCGTTCGTTCCGAATCCAATGGGCCCTTCCTTACCACCGGTTATCAACATTCCGCCGCTGGCGACCAACACCTGGGAGATCAACTCATTCCCGGTGATCACACCGGATATTGCAGCGATGAACAACATGATCACGAACGGCGTGGCAAGCGGTGTTCCTTGTATCCCTTCTGTTGCGGCACTTACACCTAACGGGATCAACAATTCGGTAACGCCTGCAAACCCACTGGAGCCGCTGAAGCTTTACACCGCTATTTACCAGGCCGCATACCAGCCGGGATCGGTGACCATGACAGCTCCGCAGAAGCGACAGGTTCATGCCTATGGTTTCCAGACTTCCCGCTACAAAGATTTCAATGAACACATCAGCAGCTACATTCTCCAGAAAAATGCCACGACCATGGCAATCGAGAAAGAAGCGGTATATGAGTTGAAAAAAGCATTTCTGCCTGCAACCATTCTGCGCGCGCAGCAAACGCTCGACGGAACATTGCCGAAATCGGATCAATTACACCAGGAAGCAGCGATCAATTTTGATAAGCTGATCGACCGCCTCTTTGAGTTCAAAGAGCTGGAGCCTGCCGAATACCTGCAGTTCAACCTCGTGATCGATACAAATACGAGCAACATCTTAGGTATTTTGCTGAGAAGCCCTGAGCCGTTCAATGATCCGAAAACACCGATCGCCGAGCTGAACAGCACGATCCTGATGGAAGTGAATACGGGTTCCGGCTACGACAGTTCAACGAACTACGCAGTGCAGTTCTCAAAAGACAGGGCAAGCGCTTTCGTAACAAATGCAGATAATTCACTGAACGTGCTGCGCGGAACTCATCGCTTCACATTTACATACAAACTGTACAATGGATCCGCTTATGTGGTAAAAGCAACGGAACAGGTGGTTCTGGACTTCAATGCGATCCTTTAACGAAAATTAAATTTAAATATTCGGTTTATGTCAATATACATTAAACAATTCAATGCGACACTGGATGCGAGCTTCATGGGGCTCATGCAGATCGTGGATTCGAACAACAATATCCTGGTTGGCGGAGCGGGAAGAGCAGCTATAACTGTAACAGTGGATACCGACGGGAATGTGCTCGCCCAGAGCGAATACATGATCGGTGACTCAACGATCAGCTTCATAAGCGTGATCGACGCGGGAGATCGCTTCAGTCCCGGTGACCTCATCCTCTTTGGCTCGTTCAAGGTATCGGTGACAAACCTGCTCGCGCTGGTGATCCGCGTGAAAGCGGACGGCTCGGTTGTGTGGGCGAATACTTACGGAACCGGCACAACCACGCAGCCCCTGGGCATTATTCCATCGATCGCAACCATTGACGAAGAGCGTTTTAACAGCTATATTTTCATTTCAAAAAATATCACGAGCACGGCCAATGAAGATATTGAAGCATATCGCATCGACCGGTTCGGAAACGTCGAATATTGCAAAATGCTCGGAGCAAGGCTCAAGCAGGACCAGGCGGCAGGGCTGATCACCTATGCGAACGGCGGCGCGCTGATCTATGGCGGAACAAATGCGGTTGCAAACTTTGAAAGCTTTGTAATTGCGGTTGATAAAACCCTTACTCCACTTACGAAAAAACTGATCGGAACAACCAAAGCCCAGGAGATCCGCGCCCTGATCCCCGGGCTGAAGGAGGGAGATTATATCGCAGCGGGAGATACAGGCTCAGTTGCGGGATCAAAAGCGAGCTTCATGTTTTCCTTCAACCTCGGAACAAGCATTGCTGCAACCGCGAAAACGTACGACCTTCTTCCGGGCACCGACATCGGATTCAGAAAGCTTTTAAATATAGGTTCCGATTATTACATGTTAGGTTATAAATCAAACGGAAGCTATTCGGCAAGGTTTGATTCCGCGCTCAACCTTGTGTGGACAAAACAGCTTAACATCGCCCCGGCAAATTATTTTTTGACAGACGCAGTGTCAAATAAAAGCAGCACCGGAACCGAGATCACCTTGTCCGGCTGGATCAAGCAATCTGCCCAGCTGTTCCCTATGGCGATGCGCACGGACACTAATTTTTCAAGCTGCGTAACAATTGCCAATCCGAATCCCGCTGCAGGAACAACAGTATTCGCGATCCAGAACTGGCCAACACTTGTTATAAGTGAATTTGCACCATCAGTGGTTGAACGAAACGTAACCCTGTTGAAAAATGTGATCCCGGCAAATTTCCTTTGCCCGGCACCGGACACCAAGCTGAATGTGGAAGGCCTGATCCAGTCGCCATACCTTTACATGCAGGCGGCGGGCTCCGATGAAGCAGACAGCTCATCGAAAGGGATCCAGCTGAGATGGAGATTCAACGGCACGCTCGGAGAGAACCACTACGCCAAAGGCCCCTACGCGAACCCGGCAAGCCCTTATTATACAACCATTGGCTTTAACAAGCCCGACGACTACGTGAAGATCTACCGGGCGCAATACAATAAAAAATTCCAGGCAAAAGTAAAATTCAAGAACACGATCCTCCCCACAACGGAGATCAACTCAGGCTCTACGAGAGAATGGAGGTATAACGGCCTTACCCTTACCAACAGTGGTGTGGGAACAGTGAACGTGATCGTTCGCTTCAATGATGTGGCGCAGTACAATACGATCCGGGCGACAATGACAACACTGAAGCCGGAGACTTTTATCAAACAGTATACAGGCATTGTGGAAGTGGAAACACAGAACAAGATCTTTTTCAATGCAGAGTTTACGGTATCTTACAATACCGGCTCCACGGCTGCAGCATACCTCAGAACAGAAGCGATTACTTACGAAGATCCTGCAGATGCAACCACCGCGCTTGTCAACTGCCGGAAAAAATTCACAGGAACAACTGCTCTCGGCGCGGCAAAAGTAAGCTGTGAGAACATCCGTTATATCCGGATGGATTTCTCTATCGCCTACCCCTCCGAGATCGCTTTTGAAACCTACCAGGATTACATTTTCAATGTGAATAACCTTACTGGCACAAACAACTGGCAATATGTCGGCGACTATGCGCTTACAATGGATACAAGCCTGGCGTATGACCGCCTTGAGAACTTTAGCAACCCATTTATTCCTGCGGTAAAAAAATATAAGGTAGATAAGCAATGGAACAAATACAATGACAGCAGCGCAACCACCGGGGAATTCAAGGTAAGGGTGGACAACTACAAGCACCGCTGGTACCCCGCTCCTACCACGGAACATCCGAATACCAAAGCAGTGGACGGGATCCAGGAAACCATCAAAACATACCTGGATAAAAGTAAAACCGATACAAAAGCGATCGTTGCAGTGCCGGTAGAAGACGATCCGGGAAATGACGCAATGGTGAACATCAGCTTTTTTGATATTCTGCGCCTTGTAAGCATCGATTACCACATCGCAAGGATGATGGGCCTTGGAACCATCGACAACGAATTGAAAAGCGATTCAACGCCCTATGTGTACCTGATGGAATATACAAGCAGAGGGGCGCTCGCACCAAGCGATCCGCCTACACTGCTGCAGAACCACCTGTACATGACACTGCCCACCACGCGGCTTGATTACCGCCTGCCAAAAGCTCCTGCGCAGGAAGTGATCAGCTATGGCATGAGCGTGGAAAACGGGATCGGTGAAACGAATCAATTGACCGATGCCGACGGATACGTTGATTTCGATGAGGTCCGTTTCGTAAATATCAACCGTGGACCATACGATTATGAAAAACCATTCGGCGCATTTTTCTCCGACACAACTGAATTCTGCCTGTGTGATGAGACGGTGCCTGTTATGTATGGACTCGACTACAAAGGCGTAGCGGAAACCGTATACCGCAAGCCCGAGATCACACAGGATGATGAATATTTCGACTATGCGGGGATCAATGAAGTGATCGAAATTCCCGAACAGGGACAAAATCGGCTGTATGTTCACCAGGAGCGTGAAGAAGGAGTTCACTGCTATGCGATCTACGCGATCAACTGGTTTTCCCGTATTTCCTCATTAAGTAACCAGGAATGCACTGACTATACAAAGTTCAAGAAGATCAAGAACCTGCTGCCTCCGTCCAATTTTGCCGTGCAGCTGATCCAGAATGAATCACCGGTGATGTTCACTACACAAACCGAGCAGGCTGCCCTGGCTGCGTTGACAACAACCGATAAAACACTGGTGAGGGCTACCTTCGAGTGGAATCACAACCATAATGTGAATTACCAGTTTGCAGAGCGTGCCGAGTTGTTTTATCGCGAATCGGCACCGGACGCTATCCGGGGCGAAGTTGTTTCTGTTACGCAGCTTCCGGATCACAAGGTGCTGGTGAAGGTCAAAGATTATACGATCCTCAGCACAAGCCCGGCGCAAAACATTGCCCCGACCATACCTTCGGGACAGGAAACAAAATACCTCGGCTCTCTTTTTTCGACAGGAACGCAGGGATTCAGCATTGATGCGATCAACAACACAACTTCGCCCTTCGCGGAGTTTACGGTGAACCAGATCAAGCAAACGTCGTCCATGGATCCGGCCAACGACAATCATTTTGTGACCGTTGTAAACTGGCTGAGCCCGACCGCAGGCGACAAATTCATTGTTGTGGAGAACCTGTCGGTGGAAACAAACTGGAGCACCCACCTTAAACGCACGGTGTACCTGGAGAAGTTCCATACCGCTTTCAAAATCAAACTGGAAAATACCACCACCTCGAACAACGGAACATACAGGATCGAAAAAGTGAGCCTGAACGGTCTTAACACAGAGATCACCGTTCTCGACAAACTGAAGAGCAGCATTGTAGCGGGCAATATTGTTTATGACCGGACATTCCGCCTTGTTTCGCTGAATGCTTCAACAAACAAATTGACGATCCCGGGCAATGTTGTATCGGAATTTACGGGCATCACAAGCATCCGCGTTTTCGGTTCTGCTTACGACAATGACAAAGAGTATACGATCTCCGGTGCCCCGGTATTCGTAACGCCAAACACGGAAGTTACCGTTGTTGGCCCGATCGCCGACGGCGCCTCAGGCTTCGGATATGCCGCGATCGAAAGAACAGCGAACATCGTCGCCTTTGATGTGCTTAACAAGGTCGTAACCGTTGCAGGAGATCTCACGGCTGTGATCATTCCGCCGTATATCGAAACGAAGATCAACTACGACCTGAGCGAAACCAAATTTTCGTACGGCGGTATTTACGAAAAAGCCGGCGTGAGCCCCTTATACGACATCGTTACCGGCGACTTCTTCGGCGCCTATACTGTCCTTTTCAACAGCTATACGCTGCCGCCTCATATTGATCCATCAGTGGACTGGATCAAGGGCTTGCTCAGGATCTCGGATACGAATCCCAATTTAGTGAACGGGGTTCCTCAAAGCATTGTAAAATCATTGCAGGTGCTGGAGATCAAAAGAGATACCTCCGGAAATATCCTGAGCCCGCTTGAGCTCGTTATTTATGACCCGGGATATGCAACGGATCCATACCCGATCAAAACCGGGATCAATATCGATGTGAACTACCATCCGTCCTATCGCCTTTACCTCACCGCCGAATTCAACGGATCGGGCGTAAATGACGCTACTCACCAGTTCAACAAAGTGACGATGCTGCCGGCACAGGGTGAAGGCAACCGCATCACCTATATGGGAATCCGGTCGCTTGACCGCGTGAAAGAATCGCCGACGTTCTCCATCGTACAATACGAGTCTTACATTGCCCCTCTTGTTCCGGTGCTGGCACAGGAGATCGTTCCACCGGCAGCACCAAAGGATCTTCTCGGCCCGCTGTTCGCGACACGCCCTGATTTCTACAAAAAATCAACATATACGGTAGATGTGCTGCTCGACACAACGGGAGGCCGGCAGGCTTACGGCGCACTGGTCTATCGCGGAAGCGAAACAAAAGTGCTGGATGTGCTTTATAAGGATGCTACACTCAGCACGATCCTGCCGATCATCAAACAGCTGAAGGTAAGTGATACGGCTGCATACTACACCATGATCCACGATGTGGTGAATGTGGTGGTGGATGGAAGCGGAAACTTTATGCCGACACCAAACAGCCTTGGCTTTAACTTCCCTTTACCTGATAACCCGGACTACATCATTCCGAACCGCAACAGCAGCGTGATCGTTAAGCCGTTCATTACCGTTGATCCGATCCTGGGCACCGAAGTGGACATCGTAAGGCAAGCTATTCTCGGGTCGTTCCTGTCGCTTACAGAGCGCCCGGTGATTTACAAATATGTAAAGGGAGGCATTACCACTTCTTCAAGGAAGCCGATCGTCCGCAATTACAATGGCGACATCATCGCGCCTGTGTTGCCGGAAGATCCGGGATATAACGCAGATGCATACGATCCGCATCCGATGGCAGTAAAGTTTGCGAAGAACACAGGCGGGACAGTTTTGCTTCCCGGCGACAGCGGGTATACTGCTGCAAGCAATGATTTCTACATTCGCTTTACAGACTATTCACTGGATGGCGCTTCCCTGGAATACTATTTCTATTATTCCTGCGAGGTAACAAACCAGTTGCAGATAGGGCCGCCAAGCCCTGTGAAAGCACCTGTACTGATGGTGAATACCGCTGCGGCGCAGGCACCTGGCATCAGGGAGGTTTTGAGTGTTCTTCCCACTGTGTCGGCTGGTCCGAAAGTGCAGTTCAAGATCAATATTTACAACGAAACAGAAGGCATCACGCAGCTATGGATCTATCGCGCTTACACTTCTGCGGATGCAAGCAATATCCGTACAATGAAGCTTGCGAAGAAGATCGATGTGGGAGATCCTATCATTGACGATTTTTCCGATCTTGCCATTCCTCCATACGGCGAAACCTTATTCTATAAAATTGTAGCAGTAAGGCGGATCCAGAATGAGCTTTCCCTTCCGGAAGACATTCTTTCACTGCCTTCAAATCCGGCGCTGACGAACATCGTCGACATTTTTAATCCAGCACCTCCGAGGCTTTATTCCGAGAACGGAACATCAACACCTGCTGTTCTCCAGGATGTGATCCTGAGATGGAAACCAACCGCGTACAACGGAACTTATCGCCTGCAGAAATTAAATGCAAGCGGCAACTGGGTTCAGATCTATGAGGAAAAAGTGAAAGACGCAGACATGCAGTATCCTCCGCTGGATACAAGCAACCTGCCCGACTTTACCAACTATCCCGAAACAGCATTGCTGCCAAGGCTCGATGCAAATGGAAACCCGATCTACCATCGTTTCAGGGTGCAGGTGGAAAACTCTTCCGGCTTGTTCAACCTCACAGAGTTTGAGCTCACGCTGGCGAAAGGCGCTTCCGACCTCCAGGAGATCGATAGCGTATTGAGCTATGATGACGGAAACGCGCATAGCCTCGCTGTTCTTAAAACAACAGATATAGTTAGCGGCGCAAGCCAGCCGGGCTCGATGAAGTTCACGCACCTGAACGGTCCGCTGCCGGCAGGACACAATTCATTCACGAAAGTGGACATCACAGTGACAGATGATCTGAGCAATACGCAAACGCTGACGATCCTGACACCAGGCGGTGATGTTACCTTTGATGCAACAAGCGCACCTTCACTCGACCTTACCACTGCAAACCGCGTATACACGGTAAGAACGAAATTGTTCACCGATTTCGCAGTGAATGGTGCGGTACAGGTCTTCACGCTGAACTATCTTGCCGGTCCTTGCTATGAGCTTGGATTAGTGAGCGAGGTCATCTCAATCGAAGACAATACCCACGTATTCGATCCCGCAGCGGGAGTTACCGTAAATGATGGTGTTTCATACCCGGTTTTCCTGAAGGTGAAAGATATCAGTGACTTGGGCGCAAGCGGTGAAACGTTCGACAAACTGGATGTAACCGTCACGGATGATCTTGCCAACACAGCGACGTTGAGCATTCTGACGGCAGGTGGAGACGTAACATTCGATAATACCACTCCACTTGTTCTCGATGCATCAAATCCGAACAGGACGTATACGATCGCGGCGAAACTGTATACACTGGAATGTACCACCGGAAATCAGAAAAATTACACGATCATCTATACCCACACGCCTTGTGATGAGCTGGCAGGATTAAGTCCGATCGCGAAGTATACCGATAACAACGGTACTGTGATCAACCCGATTGCCGATCATACAGTTACGGCAGTGACGCATCCGAACGGCAGCATCACGATCCAGGATCTCATCGGCGGAAGCCTCCCATCGGGACATACCTTTGATCACCTGGATGTGATCCTGGAAGATGACCTGGGCGGGGCATCCATCAAAACGATCAGCAGTATTTCCGGAACTGTCACCTTCAATCACGGTGATGGCGGGTTAATACTGAACAATAGTAATCCATCACGTACATTCTTTGTAACCGTTGTACTATTCAGCGATCTGTGCAGTAATGGAAGCAGCTATTCGTTCACGATCACGTATGCATGATAACGGATAGTATCTCAATAAAAGAAGCCCACAACAGTGGGCTTTTTTTATGCCATAAATTTATGTGCGGAATGGATTGGATCATTTTCGCTACCTTTAGATCATTACCAAAGAGCCTGAAATGTACCTCCACAAAATATCCAAGCAAACACTCCAGCTAAAAAAAGGGACAGAAGCCACTGTAGACTTAAAAGGAAAGATGACACAAACGCTCAGCGAGCTTTATTTGAAGATCGAGCATTCGCTGGATCATTCGCTCAGCCTGTTGTTCATCTTTGAGAATAAGAACGGGAGCGTTTTCAGGTATCCGAAGAATTTTATTGTGAGCGGACAGCCGCTTACCTTTGATGACAATAACTACAGGTTTGAAGGGCCGATAAAAAGCATCAGGATCGTTTCGGAGCTCAGTTTAGAGATCACGATCAATTAATTCACCGTGATCTCTATTCCCTTACTGGATCATGATCTTATTTACTTTTCTGCGCCCGTTATTATCGAGGACCACCACCACATACATTCCACCGGCTAAAAAGGGAAGAACATACGTTTCCGACTCCACGGCCTCACCCTTCAGCACCGTGCTTCCGCTCACCGAGATCAGCTCGATGGAATAAGGCATCTCTGCATCTTTTATAAAAAGCGGATCACCGGCTTTCAAAAGGCTTGGCTGCACAGAGATTTCTTTCTTCGCCGTAGCGCTCAACGATTCAACACCCGTGGCCAGGGCCGGTGCCTGCTCGTTCGCGCCGATGCTGTAGGAGCTTCCGGCAGAAATGACGTTGCCGAAAAAATCGTTCGGACCGCGGCTGATGCCGTACAGACTTTGCAGGTCGAGGCCGGCATTAAACGCTACGGAGCTCCCATCCAGCTGATAGGCATTGAGCTGGCCCGTTGGATTCGGGAAAACCGTTCCTCCGTTGCCGGCGTTCAGCAGCGAAGGATTCGCCACTATACCCGTTGGTGTTACACCCGACTGCTCGTTGGCGGTGGCTGCACGCCATGCAGCAAGGTTGTTATAGGTTGTTCCCTGGTAATTTATCTTCAAAGAGCCACCGGATGCCCAATACAGGTTACCCGCAAAAAAAGCGCTGTACCCTACTGGCACGTTCACCAGCTTTACACTTCCCGTGCTTTGAAAAATATTATTGTAAACAACCACCCCGGTGATGCCCGTATACCATTCCGTTATTGTAAACGCGCTCACACCGGAATTGGTGGCGGAGGGAGTTACATAAACCGTGTTGTTGTATATTTTCGCACCTGCCATGGTTGTTCCCGGCCCCTTGAAGAGGGTGATCCCGCCGGAGTTGGTACGCCCGTCGTTCTCACTGATGTTGTACCTCACCACGTTGTTCGACCAAGGACGCGCATAATCATACTGTCCCAGCAAATAGCCGGCACCATCGTTATCATGCGAATAATTGTACTGGAGAACAGAGTTGGTAACACCGCCGTCGAAGTCGAACCCCAACCCGTCGCAACCGCTTCCGCCCGAATTTTTATAGCTTTCGCAATACTGGATGGTAACGTTGTTGCAATCCCAGGCCCAGATCCCGCCGGGCCCGCCGCAATGCGTATTGCCTGCGCCGTTGTGGTGCGCCACGCTTTTTTCCACAAGGCCGTTGTCAATCTGCCCTAAAATGATCCCGCTTCCCCTGTGTGTGGACGCATCGGAATAGCCCGGAACGTTGTTCACTTCCGTGTTTTTAATAACGATATGCTGGTGTGCCCAGCCGATGTGTGTTTGCATGGTAAACCCGCGGGTAACGATCCCGTTCTCCCTCACCTGCGACACATGCACGCTATCGATCAGCACATTCTTATAACCGGTGTTTCCGCGCTGGGAAAGCAGCGTGATCCCGGTTTTTCCGTAATCGTGAATGTCGAGGTTGCGGAGATTGATCGTGCTGAGCTTTACATCACCGCCAAGGTCGGTATAGATAAAAACCCCGTCGGAGATATTGCTTGTCATGCCCGAGCCCTGGAAAACAAGATCGGAAAGCGTGAACCCGGAGGTATTGTATGCATAAAAGCCGGCATCCGCACCCGAATTGATGATAGCGCGCCCGGTTCCGTACGAGGAGATCTTCACAAGGTTCGCCGGATCGCCGGCATCATTTGCATCGAGGATGATCTCACCATTGAATGTCATACCGCCTTCAAATAAAATGACGGTTCCCGGTGAAAGCGCCATGCTGTTCACCCTGGAGATCGTTTTCCATGCGGAAGACGCAGATGTTCCCGAAGCGGCATCGTTGCCGGCCGGACTCACATAATATGTTGCAGAAAATACATTTGCGGAAAGCAGGAAACCTGCTACCGCGCCGTATAAGGTTTTATTTTTCATTTACGATGTGCCACCGTTCTGTGTGAGTGGCTATTTATTAACGCTTTCGGACAGCGCAAATTCTCTTTACAGGCTGTATTTAACACCTTTTGGCTGTTTTTTCAGCCCTCCCGGCTATTGTTTTCATCTGTTTCTGTTAAAAATTCCGGCTGTCCTGTTATATGCCCTGATCCATGTGAAGATACGAAAAAACGTGCAATTGGCATAGTTTTCTTTTTTGAAAATCGTAGAGCCATTTCTACATCGTTCTTATATGTCAAAAGTATCTTTACGCGGAATGAATTTTTATAAGGGAACCGTATGGTTTTCCACTACTCACATTAGATAATTCAATATGGATCTGAAAAGCAAACACATTATGGTCGTTGATGACGACGAAGATGACCGCAAGCTCTTTTGCAGGGCTTTGAACCAGGTGTCACAGGACATAGCATGCCTGCGTGCCTCCAACGGCAAAGATGCGCTGGAGTATCTCGGCGATGCAAAGAACAGTGTGCCGGAGATCATCTTCCTGGATATCAACATGCCGGTGATGACGGGCTGGGAGTTTCTTACGAAGATCAAAAGGGATTCGCGGATGAAGAGCATTCCGATCATTATATTCTCAACATCGTCCAACCAGCGGGATATAAACATTGCATACGACCTCGGCGCCGCAAGCTACTGTGTGAAGCCGGATGAGCCGGGTGAGCTGAAAAAGATGCTCGACCTGGTTGTTCAGCATATCGATCATAATTTTAAAAGCTTTCTGAGCTCTGATTCCGCTTCCATCTTTTTCCATGCACCAACCATTTAAACAAAACTCATGACAAACGTACTTACAAGAAACAACGTAAAGGTTAGCGGCAAAGGCACGCAGCCGATGATCTTCGCACATGGCTTCGGATGCGACCAGAATATGTGGCGCTATGTAACCCCTGCTTTCGAAGATAAATTCAGGATCGTGCTCTTCGATTATGTGGGTGCCGGCCATTCCGATATTCAATCCTACAACAAAGAGCGTTACAGCAATCTTGCGGGATACGCGGAAGATGTTCTCGAGATCTGTGAAGCTCTGAACCTGAAGGACGCCATTTTTGTAGGCCATTCCGTAAGCAGCATGGTTGGTGCGCTTGCCGCGATAAAAAAGCCCGCATACTTTTCGAACATCATCATGATCGGGCCTTCTGCACGGTATATCAACGATGAAGGCTACCTCGGCGGTTTTGACAAAAAGGACATACTGGAGCTTCTGAACACAATGGAGAACAATTACATCGGCTGGGCCAACTTCCTTGCTCCGGCAATCATGAAAAACCCGGGCAAGCCGGAGCTGGGCGCAGAGCTCACTCAAAGCTTCTGCTCCACCGATCCGGTGATCGCAAGGCAGTTCGCGGAAGTAACATTCCTCTCCGACAACCGCAGGGATCTTGAAAAAGTAACCACGCCGTCGCTGATCATGCAGTGTTCCGATGATATTATCGCACCGCTTGAAGTGGGCGAATACCTGCATAAGAACATCCCGAACAGCTCGCTGAAGGTGCTGGCTGCAACAGGCCATTGTCCGCACATGAGCGCCCCGGAGGAAACCATCCAGGTGATCAAGGAATATTTAGCAATGCAATCTAACTAACCGATTTGGACCCGGCACTCGATAAAGCTCCAAACGGGTATGTTACCTTTAACGACAGGGGAATCATCATTGCGGTGAATGCTACGCTCTGCGCGATGCTCAACTATACAAAGACCGAGCTCGAAGGGGCGAAGTTTGAGTCGTTGCTGAACATTGCCGGGCGCATCTTCTTTCAAACGCATTTTTTCCCTTTATTGAAGATGCAGAAAAAGGCGGATGAGATCTTCCTCAATCTCTCCGCACGCGACTCCTCCCTCATACCCGTCATCACCAGCTCGCTGCGCGACGAAGAGCAGGACCCGGTTCTCAACACCTGCGTTATCCTGCCGGTGTATAACAGGCGGAAATACGAGGATGAGATCCTGGCAGCAAAAAAACAGGCAGAAAATGCGCTGAAAGAAAGCAGGGAGCTTATGGAAGCGCGCCGGGAAGCCGACCAGCACAGCCTCGAGCTCGATAAAAAGATCCTGCAGCTGAACCAGGTCAATAACAATTTACTGCAGTTCAACAACATCATCAACCATGAGATGCAGGAATGCATCCGCAAGATCCTTGTTTTTTCAAAATTGGGGCGAACCGAAAAGGATGAGGATTACCTGCTGAAGATCACCCAGACGGCGAACCGTTTAAAAGTTATCAATTCTTCCCTGAATGCCTTTATCGGTCTTGGCTTGAATGAAGGGAAGTTTGAAGAAGTGGACCTCAACAGCTGCCTCGAGGAAGCCTGCCTCGATGTATTGAAAAAAACCGGGTTCGAAGGCCTGAACTTACGATGCGATAAGCTGCCGGCGGTTGAAGGATCGTTTTCCGACTTAAAGATGTTGTTCTATCACCTGATCGGGAACTCCGTAAAATTCAGAAGACAGGATGAAGTAACCATCAATGTAAGCTCAGTGATCTACCAGGACAACATTTACAAGATGAATGACCGCAAATACGATTACCAGGATGTGGTGCGGATCACGATGACCGATAACGGAAAAGGTTTCGACAACAAGCATAAGGAATATGTGTTTTCGATCCTGAAGCAGCTGAACCATGAATCGCCCGGAAGCGGCATCGGGCTGGCGATCTGTAAAAAGGTGCTCGATAACCACCAGGGAAGCATCGCCATCGACTCTGCAGAACAAAAGGGCACAACGGTGACGATCGTGCTTCCACTGAAGCAATATTAGGAGATTGAATTCAGCATTTTATTCTGTTTTTTTCTTTAGGTTTGTAACACATGTCAAAGAAAGAAACCGCCATCCGCTTCACATTGCAGAATAAAACCGCTTACCTTATCATCTCGGTGCTGGCGGCACTATTGTATGTAAATACACTCGGGCACGGATTTGCGCTGGATGATGTTGCCGTGATCGAACGCAATTCCATCGTGAAGGAAGGCATCAGCGGCATCCCGAAGCTTCTCACTACTTTTTACTGGCAGGGTTTCTGGGAGTCGAACGCCGGGTTGTACAGGCCCATGTCGATGGTGATGTTCGCTGTGGAATACCAGCTGAGCCCTGAGAATCCCGCGATCCATCATCTCATGAACGTCCTTCTGTACGTGATCGTGTGCTGCCTGCTTTACCGAACCCTCAGCCGGATGTTCGGAAAGATCAACCCGCTTTTTTTCCTCTTCGTCACACTGCTGTTTGTTGTAAGCCCACTGCATACCGAAGTGGTAGCCAACATCAAAAGCCGCGACGAGATCCTTGCCCTCCTCTTTTTCCTCCTCTGCTGCGATCAATTATATTTAAGATCAGGAGAAAACAAGATGCGGGGAGTGCTGCTCAGCGCGCTTTTCTTCTTCCTGTCCTTATTATCAAAGGAAGGTGCCATCATCTTTTTACCGCTGATCTTCCTCTTCGATCATTTAAAGGAAAAAAACATCATCACCATCCTTCGGAACAGGCTGAATCTGATCATCACCTCCATTGTGTGGCTTGTGCTGCACCAGTACGTGATCCGCTCGGCAGCCTCTGCCGTGATCCAATACACCCGTAACGACAACAGCCTCGTGGGCGCCTCCTTCATGGAGCAAAAAGCAACGGCGCTCGGCATGTTTGCGCGCTACATCATGAAGCTGGTTTATCCTTACCAGCTGTCGTACGACTACTCTTTCAACCAGGTGCCCATCATCGGGCTTTTTTCGCCGCTTGCGCTACTGGGCTTATTCTTGTTTGGACTGCTGGTATTTGCGGGCTTCCGCTATTTTAAGAAAGATCCTTTCATCAGCATTGGCATTGCCTTCATCCTGCTTCCGCTTTTCCTTACGGGAAACCTGTTCTTTAACATCGGCGCAACCATGGCCGATCGCTTCTTATTTGTTTCCACCATCGGCTCGTCGCTTTTGATCTGCCTGCTGGTCTTTTATTTATCGAAAACCGACCTGAACAAAAACTTTCCCGCGTCCAGGGCTGCCTATGTGTTTATCCCCGTATTGCTGCTCTTCTCGGTAAAAACATATACGCGTAACGGCGACTGGAAAGACGATCCAACCTTATTTGCGAGCGATGTGAACACCGTTCCGAACAGTGCAAGGGCGCATTACAATTACGCTACAGCATTGATGAACAACCTGTATAAATCGCCGAATGCGGAAACGGAAGCGCAAAAGGAATTCGACCGCTGCCTCAGCATCGACCCTTCGTATTACGATGCGCTGATCAACTCCGGGAGCCTTTATTCGCGCCGCAAAGAGTATGCGGCAGCCATCAGCACCTACCGCAAAGCGATGCTGATCAACCCGAAGGACCACCAGCTGTACGCAAACATGGGCGAGTCGTTTTACAGGTCGGAGCAGCCCGACAGCGCCATTGCTTATCTTGAAAAAGCACATGCGCTCGGCAACAGGATGACCGGATCGTACAATATACTCGGCACTGCATGGTTCATGAAAAAGGAATACGATAAAGCCTGTAGGGAATATGAAAAAGGCCTGCAGGTGGATTCCACATCGGCCGATCTTTACCTCAACTACGGCAATGCGCTGGCGATGAGCAACAGGGATATGGATGCCATCCGGGCTTTCAACAGGTCGTACAAGCTGAACCCGGAAAACCCGCAGCCGCTCTACTTCCTCGCGATCACCTACAACAAGATGGGTGATACGCTGAATGCCAACATGTATTACGATGCATTCAAGAAGAATAAAAAGTAAATGGATCTTCTAACCGGTAAGGGGACCTGCCTTCGATGAATTACATGGAGATTCGCTTCCGCTCCAACCGCTGAAAAGCTTCGCAAACGCCCTGCATGTATTCCGGCACGGGTCTCTCCTCCTGCCGCTCTTCAAAAACCGCTTTCCTGTTCTTGGAATGATAGCGCGCCCTCTGGCTGATAGCAGCCATTTCTTTTTCATCCGGAACAAAGCCGGTATGCTTCATAATGCTGTGCAGCATTCCTTCACTGCCTTCATGGTAGCTCAGTGGAAATGCACCGTGATCTTTCTCAAGGATCGTTTCGTACGCGCTGAAATAGCTTTCCAGTACGTTCGCGAAATAAAGCTCCTGGCTCATTCCCGGAAGGTCTTTCTCCTCCAGCCCGAAGATCGAAGGCGGCAGCACTCCCGGAACAGCATGCATGCCTCTCAGCTTATCCTGCGAGCGGACAACCTCCATCGGCGAGCGGTATAATAAAATGAAGGGCACAGCGGGATAGCAGCGACGGATACGCTCATAAAATAAAGCATGCCAGCTGTCGCACTTAATGAACAGCTGCGTTTCCTGCTTGTCAGAACGGCGCGCATACAGCCGCAGCGCAGCCTTAAAAAGCTTGTCGCGCAGCTCCTCATCAAGCATTCCCGGATAGCTGAGATGCAGGCGCAGGATCTCATCCAGCAAGGGAACTTCGGAAAGCACAATGCAGCGTTCACTTTCCGACAGCATCTGCGAAAGCAATGTGGAACCGCATCTCGAAACGTGAAAGATAAATGCGGTTGGCTCAACGGCGTCGGTGGCAGCTGCCTGGTCGAACAGCTCTTCCAGGGAAGTTTCCGCACGCTGCCGGTTCTCCGGCAATCCTTTGCAGAGCGAAAGCGTATCGCTGAAGAATGGCTCGGTAAATCGTTTTGTTCCGGTATAGGTCCACTGAAAACGCAGCCCTCTTTTATCCATGAACACTTTTGAGGGCACAGCTCTCCGGGAATTGCCGGCGCTGTGCTGCGTTACGTTTTTTTCAAGGAGCTTTTTTTTACGTTCGAGCAGCTCCGCGATCATGTTACGGGAGACCTCCGTATTTATTTTTTCAAGTCCGTCGATCATGTTATCGATCATTTCCTCCGTGTACTTCGGCTGCAGCGCTTCCTTCTCAAACTCAAAATCGTATCCTGCAGATTTGAACCACTCATCCGTCCACGCGTTGCGCTTCCCGTCGATCACGAGATGGATGCGCTCACGCCCGCTGTCGTTTCGCACGCTGTGCGGAAGATCAAAATCGGCATACCAGCATTCGCCTTTTTTCATCGGGATGTTTTTCCCGCCCACGATAAAAGCAACGGCTGCTTCGGTAACAATGGGAATGTGAATACGGAAAACGCCGAAGCGATAGGCAAGCCCCATATCGCGATGCTCCTTTATGACGCTTCCGGGCTCGAGACGCAGGAGCCTTACCGTTTCCTTTTCGCAGTGCAGCTGATCGAGAACAGATCTAAAATAGCTGCATTCTTCCAGCAGGGAAGTATTTACAAAGGGAAGCTCCGAGTTGTTCGCAACTATATCCTGCGCATTGCCCGACTGCGAGCGCAGCGCGATGGCTGTCCAGCTTCCGGAGTAGTCGCGGGTGTTGAAATGCTCCTTCCATTGTGCGTTAAGGCAGGTGATAAGATCGGCAGTTAATTTCTGCTCATCAAGCTCAAGGGGCAAGGCAAATAAGTCGTTCATTTCGGCGATGTGTTTTTTTCAAAGCGGCAGATCAATCGCTGCAAAGGCGTCAGGAATCAAAAAAGAAAATTGTTCATAACTTTTCAGACCCGAAATAACAAAAATATTTTGAAGATAATTTTGTTTTTATACCTTTCGCTCAGAATATTGTGCATTTGCTACTCCGAATCTCATATTCACACAGAACAGTAACCTAAAAACTTATTTATTATGGAAGGAACAATGGCAGTAGTAACTTGCTTTGCGGCAGATTTTGCCCCAAAGAACTGGGCTTCCTGTAACGGTCAGACGTTGGCGATCGCGCAGAACCAGGCATTATTCGCATTACTCGGCACCACCTATGGGGGTAACGGCGTAACCACATTCTCGTTGCCGAACATGCAATCGCGTACGCAGGTTGGTGTCGGACAAGGCGCCGGTCTCAGCAATTACACGCTGGGGCAAATGAGCGGTACGGAGAATGTCGCTTTAACAACAAACAACATTCCGCCGCACGTGCACAATGGAAATATCTCCATCGCGCTCCAGGCAGATAACACAAGCGGCGATCAGACAGATCCGGGCTTTAATTTTCCGTCTGTTTCACCGAACGGATATGCAACATCCGCTGCAAGCGGCGTGTTCATGCAAAAGCCGGCTTCGCCGCAAACAGTGATCGGGATGACCGGAGGAAACCAGCCTTTAAACATCCTGTCGCCCTATCTTGCAGTGAATTATATTATTTGTACTGCTGGGATCTTCCCAAGCCGCAACTAATATTTGTGTTAACTTATTATTCACCTACTAAAAATTAAAATCATGTTCATCGACCCATATCTTGCTAATATAACCATATTTGCCGGCAACTTCGCCCCTCGCGGCTGGATGTTCTGCCAGGGACAACTTCTCGCGATCGCGGAATACGACGCGCTTTTTGCACTGATCGGAACCACCTACGGCGGCGACGGCCAAAACACTTTTGCACTTCCGGACCTGCGCAGCCGTGTGGCGGTCCATGCCGGACAAGGCACGGGACTTTCTCCTTACGTTCTCGGACAGGCAGGCGGCGTAGAAAACACAACACTGCTGTCGTCCAATCTCCC
>Ga0157372_10000787_pt1 | contig 34412 bp, 19 predicted proteins | sample C55metaG_FD_115307 | JGI IMG/M metagenome (GOLD analysis project Ga0157372, IMG submission 115307) | Corn rhizosphere microbial communities from Kellogg Biological Station, Michigan, USA - C5-5 metaG | ecosystem: Host-associated > Plants > Roots > Rhizosphere > Soil | place: USA: Michigan...
AACGTGTACACGAACTACACGGGTCGCGGCGGCGTTCGCGTCGGCTCGCTCCTGCGACGAGCGCTGTTCGCGTGGCAGTTCGGGTCGATGGACGTGTTGCTCTCGTCGTACCTCTCGGCCGACGCGCGCGTCCTGTACCGCCGCAACATCGTCCAACGCGCCAAGACCGCCTTGCCGTTCCTCGACTTCGACGCCGAGCCGTATCTCGTGGTCAGCGATTCGGGAACCCTGAAGTGGATTCTCGACGCGTACACCTCGAGCGACAGCTGGCCGTACTCGCAGCCGGCTGAGAACGGCGTCAATTACCTGCGCAACAGCGTGAAGGTCGTGATCGACGCGTACGATGGAACGGTCGACGCCTACCTCGCGGATGCCGGCGACCCCGTCGTTCGAACCTATGCCTCGATCTTCGGCGCGATCTTCAAGCCGATCGACGCGATGCCGGCCGACCTTCGCGCCCACCTTCGCTATCCGGGCGATCTCTTCCGCCTGCAGACCACGCTGTACGCGAGGTATCACATGGTGGAACCGGACGCGTTCTACCATCGCGAAGATCAGTGGCAATATCCCGGCGGCGACAGGGGGGGAAGCGCGGCGAACACGACCCCGTTCCTGCGGCACATCATTCTGCGACTGCCCGGCGAAACGAATCCGGAATTCATCTACATGACGCCGTTCACGCCGCAGGGAAAGGACAACCTCGCGGCATGGATGGCGGCGCGCATGGACGGCGCGAATTACGGCAAACTCGTCGTCTACCAGTTTCCGAAACAGAATCTCGTGTACGGCCCGACGCAGATCGTCAACCGAATCAATCAGGAGACCAGCATCTCGCAGCAGCTCACGCTGTGGGACCAGAAGGGCTCGCAGGTCATTCGCGGCGAGCTGCTGGTGATTCCCATTCGAGGTTCGCTCATCTACGTGCAGCCGCTGTATCTCCGCGCCGAGGGCGGCTCGATTCCGGAGCTCAAGCGGGTGGTGGTCGCCCATGAGAATCGTGTGGCGATGGGCGAAACGCTGGAGGAGGGGCTCGCGCTGTTGTTCGGCGCGGGGGCCCCGGCGCGTCCCTCGGCGACGCTCGCCGGCGATTCAAGCGCCGCGGCCACGGCCGCGGCGGGTTCGACCGCCCTCACCGCCGACATGCTGCGGCAAGCGCAGCAGCACTACGATCGCGCCATCGCGGCACAGCGCGCCGGCGATTGGGCGACGTACGGGCGGGAGATCGATCAGTTGGGAGCGGTGCTCAAGCAGGCGGGCGTCAAGAAACCCTAAGAGTCCCGCGAGGTGATGCCGCCGCGGTACTGCGGACGGCGAGCGCCTTCATTTTCGGAGTTCGTCAGTTTCGTCGTTCGGCAGTTTCGGCGTTCGTCAGTTCTCGCCGTTCGGCGGTCACGAGTCCGCTCGAAGCGCCTCGACGGGGTTGACGGTCGCCGCTCGCCGAGACGGGATGTACGCCGCCATTGCGCACGCCAGCAGCACCGTGCCGATTCCGGTCGCGTATCCCGTCACACTGTACGCGTCGACGAACGTGAACTGCGACGCCATGTAGCGCGACATCGCGAGGGCGCTCAGCGCCCCGGCCGCAATCGCGACGAACGCGAGTCGCATCAACTGCCGAAGGGCGAGCCCCACGACGTCGCCGGCCGTAGCGCCGAGAGCGAGTCGGATGCCGAACTCTCGCGTGCGCTGTGCGACGACGTACGCCACGACGCCGTACACGCCTGTGATCGTCAACAACAGCGCGATCAGTCCGAGCGCCGACGCCAGCCAGTACGCAGCGTGAAACGGATACCGCTGCACTTCGAGCGATGCCGTCATCGAGTGCATGTCCTGAATCGCCGCCGAGTCGCCGCGCGTCAAATCGCTTTCCAGCTTCGCGAGCGCCGCCTGGCCGGCGTCCGGAACGCGCGCCAGGATGACCCCTTCTACTGCGTCGAGCGGCTGCGGCAAATAGAGAAGCGGCCATTCACGCGACATGCCGATCCAACCGGGACTCACGTTCGACACGACGCCGACGACCGTCCCTTCATGAAACACCGGGCCGGCTGAATCACCCCGGGAGACGGGGAGAGCCCACCGCAGCCGTTGGCCAATGGGGTCGGCGTTCGGCCAGAACTGGCCGGCGGCTGCTTGACTCACCATCACGACGTCCTGCCGGCCGGCCGCTTCGTCCGAGGTGAAGGCTCGGCCAGCCAGTACTCGGATCCCGAGAACGTTGAAATACTCCGCCGAGACGACGTTGTATTTCGCGCGGCGCAGCGAATCGCTCGAGGTTTGGAGAACCACATTCCGCAGAATGCCGTCGAGCGGGTTGCGGGACGACGACGCGATTGGCCCGATACCGGGTTCGCGACGGAGTACGTCGAGCGCACGGGCTCGGGAAGGCTCGGTCGGAAGCACCTGGACGACGCCTGACGTTCGCATGCCTGGCGAGATCGCGTCCGTGTTGCGCGCGGCGCGCAGCAGCACACCTGCCGTGACGAGCAGTAGGGCGCTCATTCCAATTTGCGCCACGACAAGTCCGTTGCGCAGCTTCGAAGGGCGAAGGTTGGAATCAAAGTCTCCCCGGGTCGCGTGAACGATTCCCGGCCGCGTCGATTGCAGCGCAGGTGCCAGGCCGAAGGCAATCGCCGCGGCGACCGCGGCCAGGGCGACGAACGCGAGCAGCCTCCCGTCGGGTGTCAGGGCGACCGGCCGCAGGTACGCCGCATAGCCACTCGGCGTCGAAGCGTACATCGCCGTGATGCCGAGCGCGATCGTCGCACGGGAGACGACGAAGCTCAGTGCGCCGGCGGGAACCGAGAGGAGCAGACTCTCGGTCAACAATTGCCGGATCAGCCTCGCGCGTGACGCGCCAAGCGCCAGCCGGACTCCGACCTCGCGTTGGCGCGCCATCCCGCGCGCGAGCATGAGGTTCGCCACGTTCGCGCACGCAATGAGCAGTACCAGCCCGAACGCGATGGCCATCGGAATGACGACTGCCAGCGTCTCGGCGTTGAGCGGAATCGAACCGTTATGCGACTCGAGGTTCGCGGTCGCGTTCACCCAATCCGGCCCACGACTCTTCGTGAAATCCCGGATGGCAGGCGCAAGCGCCGCCGCCGCTTGCTCGACGCTCACGCGTTGACGCAGCCGGACGATCAGCCGCACTCCGCGCCGGTTGTTGGGTTTCGCCGCCGGATCGAAGTAGTTGCGCGCCGGATCGAGCACGCTGCCCATCGTGATCGGCGCCCAGAAGTCGAACGGGACGCTCTCGATGCCGCCGAATCCCTTGGTCATGACTCCGACCACGCGGAGTCGCACACCGTTCAGCGCGATCGTCGAACCGACGATCGACGAGTCGCCCCCGAACCGCGACGTCCACATTTCGTGCGAGAGCACGACGACCGCTTCCGTCCCCGGCGCTCGGGAGTCGTTCGGGATCAGCGTCCGACCGATGGCCGGTGGTACGCCGAGCATCGAGAAATAGTTGCCGGTAACGAGTTGCCCGAAGACAGGCGTACCGCGGAAACGCGTAATGTAGATGTCATATGCGAGTGCGTCTTCGACGGCCTCGCGGTGGTCACGGATCGCGTTGGCTTGCGCCCAGGTGAAGAAGTAGTCCACCGCGTTCCCGCCGTGCGCGGCCACGGTATAGAGCGCCGACGGGTCGCGTACCGCGACGGGACGGAGTACGTAGGCGTCGAACAGGGTAAAGGCAGCGGTCGTCAAGCCGAGCCCAAGCCCGATCGTCACGACCACGGTGGCGACGAACGTCGGCGCGCGTCGGAACGCGCGCATCGCGTAGCCGACGTCCTGTCTGAGCTCCTCGATCGGCCGAAAGCGCATTGTGTCGCGTGCACGCTCGGCGGCGACGGTCGGGTTGCCGAATGCGCGCCGAGCGGCGAAGCGAGCGGCATCGGGTGACATTCCCTTGGCGACGTTCCGCTCGGCCTCGCGCTCGAGATGGTAGCGCAGCTCTTCGTCCAGCTCGGCGTCCGCAACGCGGCGATTGAGAAACGCACGAATGCGGATGCGGATCGAGTCAAACATCGGCGTCACTCCGCGCTCGACGGTTGTTCTCCGACGCGCCCCAGCGACCTCTGATCCGGCCCTTTGCTTCCAATCGACGGAGCGCCGGGTAGAGCGACCCGTAGTTCACGTCGAGCGCCCCCTTCGACACAACCTGAATGGATTGCGTGAGATCCCAGCCGTTCGCCGGGCTGGCGAGCAACAGCTTCAACACGATCAGGTCCAGCGTTCCCTGAAGCAGCTCCGCCCTTTGTTCGGCCATTTTTCCTCTAGACACTCAATAGGTCGAAGCTCGGCGTTGACCTCTAGAATGTCAATAGGGCGGTGACGCTGAGCCCGACTTCGATGACCGAAGACCACACGCCGTTTGGCTTCGAGAAGGCGCCTCGGTACATTGACCGGCGGTTCGAGCCCGCGACAGTGGCGGAGTGCCGGCCACCCTGAGTTCGATTGCCGGATCGAGTACGGCTTAGCGCGCGACGACAGGAACGGACATCAGACGACTGACATCGGTTTCGGCGTTGAGCGGCGACTCTCCATTTCAACTCGACACTCTACCGCGTCACGCCGAACCTGTTGTCTGACATCAGGCGTTCAGTTTTCCGACTTCGAGCGCACAGCCGTACGCAACTCGCCAAGACAGACCCCAGAGTGGCCGTGATCCACGCACTCCAAACAGCCGGCGGTGTCTCTGTCCGCCCTGTGTGTCTTGGCGTCGTTTGGAGGACTCACTCGGAGTAGTCCACCGGGAGCTCGTGAGCCGGGTCGTTGTACAAGATGGCGACCAACGGAATGCCGGGCTCGGCGACTGCGTCCGAGCGACGAGCCATGACCTCGCCGGCCACCCCGCTCGTGTATTCCGCCACTATTTCGCCAAACGCATTGCGCTGGATGGCGACCTTCTGCCCGACTTTGACCTTGTCATTCAGCTTGACCAGAAGCTCGACGAATCCGCCATGAGTCGTCAGGATCGTGTGCCCGCTGTTGCCAATGAAGATGTCCGTATTCCGCCCGGTGCGACCCATCTGACCGGAGATGATCCCGTGGTGCTTGAGCACATTCATCGTGCCTTCCACGAACAAGGGAATCATGTTGAGGTCCAGGATGCGTGAAGCGCCAATCTCGGGCGTGAGTGCGGGAATGCCCGCATCGATGAATGCGTTTGCGAGCAAAGTGGGATAGGCGGCATTGTCGAAGATCTGGTCGATCGGAAAGAGTTCCGCCATCGCCCGCACCTCGGGCAACTCCATTCGGGCAAGATTGAACGCCGTCACATCCATACCTGTCGTCCCCGTATGAAAATCGAGGGCGTAATCGGCGTTCGGTTTGAAGAGTCGGTTGAACAGGATCCCAGCATGCCGGCTGGCGGCACTGGCGCCATTCTCGTTTCCGGGCCATTCGCGATTGATGTCGACGAGGTCGATTCCTCGTCCTGAATTCGGCCACCTGCGCGCCATGCCTTCCAGGGCCGGACGGGATACGTCAGGGACCGCCAGCACCGTGCCCGACATCTGAGCCGGATCGAGCCGGCCCATGACGGTTTGTATGGTGTGCACCGGACTGATCTCATCGCCGTGCACACCGCCGGTCAGAGCGATGCGTTTGCCCGGCTTCGTCCCCACGGCGACCATCACCGACACGTACCAGTGGTGCCCCGTGGGCATTTGCACACCTTCGAAATAGAACGCGTGCGTCTTGCCACGTTCCAGATCATTCACGTCAAGAGCACTGATGACTTTCTTCCCGTGGATCACATCGCCGGTGTAGACCGTCGTTTGTGACTTTTTGGTGCCCTGAGCTCTCGCAGCGCCGGCCGTGCCCGCAAGAACAGCCGACGTGCCAACCAGGCCGATGGCTGCCATCATGAAGTCGCGTCGATCGATGCCTTCTTTGTGCTCGGACCGCATGGTGAAAGCTCCTTACGCTTTGCATGAGTCAGGAAAGCGTAGGCGCTGCATTGACGGGCAGCTATTGGCCGTAGGTTGACCGCCGTCGTGCGGACGGAACTGTCCGACATCCGGCTGGAATTCAGGCGGCGTGTGGCACGGGTCCACGCTCCAACGGCTCACCAAAGAGTAAGCGACCCTGAAGCCCCCGCCCCTCACTGGGGTGGACATCGGATGTAATTTTACATTACGATGTTTTCATGAGCGGGCGACGCCGTCCGGCCGACTCCAGACTCGGAGGGCCGTTGAGGGTCCCGCCGCTTGCTTGTGCGCTGCTCATCGCGGCCGTTGCCTGCGATGGAGGCAACGTAGTTCCATCCGGCGCATCGCTCGGCGGGACTTGGACGCTCCGCGCCATCAACCACGCGGCGCTGCCGTACGCGCTTCCTCAATCGCCCAACGGCTATCCCACGACGATCCTCGGCGCCATCCTCACCATCTCCGGAAGCGACTCTGGTTCGTACCTGGACGTCATCGCCGCTCGCGTAGTCACTCCCATGAGGACCATCGATACGTCGCTGACGTACTCGGGCACCTGGGTTTTCAGCGGCGGCTCGATCACGTTCAACGACAATATCGTTGGCGACGTTTATCAGGCTTCAGTGGTCAACGACACGATCGTGAAGCCCGTGTTGTTCGGGTACTACGGCGAATATTCCCGATGGCCTCTCAACGCGAGGCCGGAGGTTCGGCCACCGCCCGACGGGCGGTTGCTCTCCTACTCGTTGACGCGCGACTTCAGTTCCGAGCTTCATGTGGTGACGCCAGACAGAACCGATTCGCGGATGCTCCCCGGTTCTAGGACGTTCGACTACCTCGCCGTATGGAGACCTTGACTCAGGTTCTCCAATCGTGGCGGGACGGCCCCCATTCGCTCTCTTTGTGGTCAATTCGCTGGTTGAAGCACGACGGAAACCGATTGCTCGTCGACATGCCGCACCGTTAAGGCTCTTCAATCGGCACCAACGAGCTGGAACGCCGCCCAATACCGCGGATTCGACCAGGCTTTGTGCAGCTTATCCGTTCGGACGGCCTGCTGCGCGCGTTGTAGGGCCAGGGCCTTTGAGGGCTTGTCCGTGTCGGAGAGCCAGTGGCGATAAAACGCAGTCATGAGCGCATTTGTCGCCTCGTCATCGACGCTCCACAGGCTGCCGATCACGCTGAGAGCACCTTTGGCGAGAAATGCACGTTGCAATCCGAGGACGCCCTCCGCGGCGTTGAAGTCGCCAAAACCCGTTTGACACGCGCTCAGCACGACCAGATCCGCCTCGGTATGGATCGCGCGTTCGTCGACCAGCTCGGACACGGTCAACACGCCGTCTCCCGCGGATCCCGCGTTCCGTGACGCCGCGAGCGCGACAAACGATTTCCGTGAGTCCGATGGATTCGCGAATGCGACGCCGTGAGTCGCGAGATGTATGACGGTCGCGGTACTCATGCGCGCGCGGAGCTCTTGTTCGGAAGCCTGCCGTCCCACGAGGGGCTGGACGCCGAACAACCCGGCAATCGTGCGTGCCTCGGACTCCGCGCTATCCAGTGGGCCTAGCGAGAAGCCGTCGAGCGCTTTCGGAAGTGTTGGTGCGCCGAGGACCAACGCCGAACGGCGCCAGGCGAGGCTGTCGCGATACGGCGTGCCGCGCCCGTCGAGCAGGCTAAGAGCCGGCTGTCGCCACCGGCGCGGCGAAATCATGGCTCCTGTATTCGCAAATTCGATCTCCGCTACCGCCGCAAGAGATGGCCCGTACCGAATCGCAAAACGAGCGCCGAGCGGCTGCGTGTCGCGCGGCACGGTCAGCGCCGCGAAGGGAACTACCCCAAGGATTCCGTGGGGGATGACCACGAGCTCGCCTGTCGGCGACAACACGCGCGCGATCTCCGCTGGCAGGAGCACATTGCTCAACGCGCCAAGCGCCGCGCGAAGCTTCACGGAATCGCCGACCAAACCAGCGACGAGTCCTCGGGCTCTTTCTTTCGTCTCGGGGCGCGTCCCAGCTCGCGTGAGAATCCCATCGACACCGAGCTGGTCGCGCACCGCGCGTACGAGACCGGCTATCGAGTCACGACGGACTCTGCGCGGCGGCGCCGCGGCAATCTCATACGCCCCGTTGCGATAGGACTTCAGCCAGACGACCAAGGTATCGTCGGCGAGCAAGTACGACAGCACCTGCGCTTCCAATCCGCCGGCCCCGAGCAGCCTCTCACCCTCGACGGCAAGCCCCGCGTCGTCGACGTTCGTATCCGGCATCACCGATGAGATCTGTATCATCGAGTCACGGCGCACTCCATTCAACGAGGCGAATCGCTGAATGAGGGAATCATTGTCGGCCTGAGTGGTCTGACGGATATCCTGGAGCACCTGTCCGCGACCGCGATCCGCGAGCGCCAGCGCGATCAGCATGCTCGGCCGCATCCCGAGGCGCGGCGCCTCGGTGAGGAGCGCAAGCGACCAGTGCTCGTACACCTGCTCGAGACGTGAAGCCAGAGCAATGCGATTGGATTCGGAGGGGCTACCCCGCATGAGCGCCGCCAGAACGTGCGTTGCGCGCTGATACTCGTCCGAGGCCTGATCCACACTCGTAGCACGCTGGCGGTCGGCATCGGCGACCAGTAGCCGAGCCTCCTCCATGGGATCGCCGCGGTCGTGCGCTGCTTGAATCGAATCGGCGCGTGAGCGTTGGACTGTCACGCTCGACGATGCGCCCGCGATGATCTGGCCGCCGCTTCTGCGGGCAAGGTCCGCGAAAAACGCCGCGGAATCCGAGCGTTGAATCTGATCGTACAATCGGCTGATCTGCGTGTAGTCACGTGCGGCGGCGGTGTCGACGTGCGCGCGCTGCCAAATCGCGCTCGCCCATCCGCGGTATTGAATCGCGCTGTCGATGCGCGAGCGGGCTCGCAACTCGAGATCAGCAACCACCTCGAGCATGCGGGCGACCGCAATGCGATCAGGGATCGGTCCCTGAGCGGCCGAGAAGGCGGCCTGCACCACGGTGTTCGCCGAATCGAGGCAGCCCGAGCGGAGCAATATCGTGGCCCACGACGTGAGATGCTCTCGCGGCGCCGACGTGGACACTGCGCGAGAAAACATTGCCGCCGCCGAGTCGTCGCGACCCAGCTGAGCATACAACCGCCCGACGAGAGACATGCGGGTGTCTGCCTCGGACTTGTCGTGCGGCGGGATCTGCATGCTTCGGTCGAGGCCGGATCGAAGTAGCGTGCGCGCGACAGAGGGCTGACCGGCCGCCGACAGGGCATCGGCCAGCTCGAGTTCGCGGGCCATCGCCGTGGACTCCTCCCCCACTGCGGCGGCGTGGCCGACGCTCGCCTGTAGCGACGTCACCGCGGAGTCGGGCCGCCCGACTGCGCGCCACAGGAACGACAGCTGTTCCTCGAGATTGCCGGCCAAGCGTGCGTCGCCCTTCTGCCGCGCCAGCGCGGTGGCGCTTCGGAGCACGACGACGGCCGAGTCCAGGCGGTCGTTGGAAGCGTGGAGCGAGGCGATCTGCGTCAGGATCTCGGCGGCCAGAGCTGTATCGCCGCCACGAATCGCCTGGGTTGAAAGCGGCAACAACGCGCCGATCAGCGGCGCCCCGTTCTTATCTCGAGGGGGCGCTAGGAGTGCGCGCGTCCGTCTCGCGCGCGCGGCGACGCCAATCGCATTTCCGCGCGCCGCGACCGCGGCAGCCGAATCGACGAGTCGAACTACACTTGCGAGCTTGACAGAGTCCGTCGCCACCGCTCCTTCGACGGCGGCCATTCGCATCAATGTTCGCGCCAGGCCCGCGCCGTCGTTCGCGTGCAGGCGGAGAGTATGCGCGGCGCGCAACGTCTGCCGCGCGGAGTCGAGCATCGCGGAGTCGACGGTGAACTTCGTGATGCGCGCCTGGAAGATGGCGGCGACGGCGTCGAGCAGCCGCGCAGCGTTCGACGTGTCCCCGCTCGCGGCCAGACGGAGGGCCATGCGATGAAGATTTGGGACGCTGGATGGGACGCCGAACAGGCTGGAGAAGCTGGCGTCGAGTGCGTCGTCCCAAGGAATCAGCGTTTCGAGTTGCGAAGCCAGGTTCGGAGGCAACGATGCCAAGGCCTCCGCGTAGTCCGGCTCATCGAACGCCAGGCGCGAGGCCCGTGTGTAGGCGCTGTGCCGCTCAGCGGCATTGCTTGGTAGCAGCTTGCCGAGCGCCACGAGAGCACGCGCTTCGGCCGCTCGATCGCCCAGCTGCTTCGCAAGCCGCGAACGCTGGCGTGCGTTGGCGAGCACCGAGTCGTCATCCGATGTGACCTCTGCCAACGCCTCGAGCGCCCTGTATTCGGTACTGCGCGCGCTGCTGCGCGCGCTAAGATCGGCAGATGTGGCCAAGGCCCGGGCTGCACCGGCACGCCACGTGTCCGCCTGCTTCTCACGCCAATCGTTGGCGCGCTCGGCCCGCGCAAGGCCCAATCCGAGGAGCAGCCGCGCGGCCGCGAGGGTATCACTCGCCTTCAGCGCGGCGGCCGCGGCGAACTCCTGGGCGGCAAACGCCGAATCTCGTGTCGGCGCAATCAGTCGCCGCAGTACGCTATCGCGAACGTGTTGCGACAAACTGTCGGTCATTCGCAAGAGATCAGAAAACAACCGATAGGCTGTCGTGCTATATGCGCGAAGCGAATCCGATGGCGTGATAGCGCGCCGGAGCGTCGTTACGTCGTCAACGACGGGTGTCGCCGGCAGGCGGCATGCGGCAACCGGCGCCGCTTGGGGAGTTGCTCGCGAAGGCTGGGCACGGGACGTGGCCGCTGCAATCGCCGCCGTGGGCTTCGCCACCGATGGTCCAAGCGCGACGGCATAGTCCGCGAGCAAGTCCGCGAGGACGATGTGGACGTTCGGCAACATCCGATCAAACGGAACGCCGACGAGGGCCGTGTCGCGCACGATGATGATGGTGCCGGTGTCCGGAACGAACGGCGCGATCGTCGCCGGAATGAACCGGCGACGGAGCGAGTCAGGCTGAGACGACGGAGCGGACGGCGGCGCTGAAAAGCCAACGGTTTCCTCGAGCAGGTCGCCCGAGCGCGAAATCAAGAATACGGCGAGGCTGTCGCGGACGCGCCGATACGCGAGCGCCGTTTGGCCTCGCGACTGAATCCGATCGATGATCTCAGACGAGGCCCCGGACAACTCTTCCGCGCCGATAATGCGGTCGCTACAGGGGCGAGGATATACGCGAATATCAACGTACGGGTGGCCTAGCCGGCGGCCGCCGGCCGCGTTCAGCGAGTCGAGCGTCGCGTGCCTCACCGTCGCTTCTTTGGCGATCATCGCCGCGCCGACCGCCCGTTCACGCCCGAGGACCGGCATGGCTCGCAGATACGCGCGCGTGGTTTCGTCACCGAGTTCGCGAACTGTGAGCAGAGCCGGGAAAGGGGGGATCTGGTCGACTTGGTCGGCGGGCGGACCCCGGCCCGAGTCGGCAACCTCACTCGCCGCGCCGTCGATCAGCCGCATCACCGTGGTGTCAGGTGTTCGCACCTCGAGAGCGGCCAGATACACCGCGTCGCGCGCGCGCTGTGCATCGGCCGCGCAGGAAAGGCCACTGTAGTAGACGTCTGATCGGCCCGGATGCGACCAATAAAAAAGCGCAGAGTCGGCTCGTCCCAAGGCGAAGTGCCCCGCGCCGATGCCTATGGCTGCATAGGCGCGCAAGCGGGGATCGAGCGAATCGCGCGACGCCCACATCGACCGGTAGTCGGCCAGCGCTAGGCTCCAATCGCCGTCCACGGCGCGCAGCTTTGCTCGCGCGAATGTGGCAGGCGCGGTCATACTCCAGAATGCGACGCGCGAGCGGGCACGTTCGGCCGCGTGGGCCATCTTCAGCGCCTCGTCGAGCGCGGCGACCGCGGAGTCACGCCGTCCGCGGCTCGCCAGCTGAGCGGCGAACTTTCGAAAATAGACGAATCCTGTATCTGCGGCCGGCCAGGTTCCCAGTACCGAGTCGCCACCAGCGAGGCCCAGCTCCGCAGCGCGCAAGGCATGCGCACCGGCATTCCCAAGGTCACCTGCAGCGCCGAGCCGCCGCGCCAATTGAAACTCAACACGGCCGGTGTAGGCGCGGAGCTGCGCTACGGATCGGTCGCCGATGGAAAGCGCGAAGTTGACGGCGGCGTCGGCGAGAGAAACGGCCGTGTCCAACTTGCCGGCCATCATCGCGTCGACCGATGCCCGACGAAGCGTGTCGAGCCGCAGTACTTGCGCGAGCGTGGGCGAACGAGCGCCACTCGGCCGCTGCGCCGCGGCGCCGCTGGAAACGGCGAGCACGCAGATGCAAACGAGCGAGAGAGCTGCGCCCGCGAAACGAGCCCGAACCATCGACGGCGTTCTCATCGTGCTCCTACGAGCTGAAACGCCGCCCAGTAGCGTGGTTGCTCGAACTGTTTCTTTTGCCGCACATCGCTCTGCGCCCGGCGGAGCGCCTCCGATTTAGAGGGAGAGTCACGATCGTCGAGCCAATGTGAATAGAACTGTCGCATGAGCAGCGCGGTCGCGTCGTCCGAGACATTCCAAAGGCTGACCAGCACGCTTTGCGCGCCTCGCGCGATGAATGCGCGTTGAAGTCCGATCGTCCCCTCAGCCTGCGCCAAATTCCCGAGGCCCGTTTGGCACGCGCTGAGCACGACGAGGTCGGCGTGGAGCCGGGGCAACGAATCGAGGATCTTGGTGATCGTGAGCAAACCATCATCCGCGGCCCGCGGTGACAAGGCAATGAAGCTGTCGCGCTCGTGCGCGTCGGAGCTGTAGGCGTAGCCGTGCGTGGCGAAATGGATGATGGGCACGGAGTCGGTGATCACCCCGCGAAGCGCTGCGAGGTTGGCATCCGGACCGGTGAGAAGTCGTGTCGTCTTGAGGCGCGCGGCGAGCCACCTGCCTTCTGCACCGGCTCCGTCAAGCGCCGGAAGTCGGACTCGATTCCCGGAGGAATCGGTGACGACCGGCATGCGAGGATTCGCTACGACGATCGAGCGCGAGAGCCATGACGCGTCAGCTCTGCCTTCGCCGGACCCCGGCCCCTCGGCAATCGCGGCGAGTGTCGTGAGCGACGGCGCATATCGAATCGCAAAGCGCTCGCCGAGCGGCATTCCATCCGGAGTCGACAATGCCGCGAAGGGAACCGCCGATAGCGGTCCGTGCGGGACGATCAGCAATTCGCCGGCAGGTGGTAGCTCGGCCAACACCTCGGGCGGGAGAAGGTAGGTTCGCAGTTCCGAAAGCACCGCCGTTGAAACGGCGGGGCGGTTGCCGCGCGCGTGCAAGCCCCGCTGAGTGTCGGGCGCTGAATCGGCAGCATCGCGCTTCTCGAGCACTAGTCCGCGAGCCCCCGCTCCATCGGTCTGGAGCCCGTCGCGCAACTCTGCGACCAGCGTCGACAGCGAATCCCAGCCAATACGCCTCACGTGCGCCGTGACCGAATCGCGATCTCGAAGCACCCAAATGACAAGGGTGTCGTAGGTACTGTGGTAAGCGAGGGTCGTCGTCCCCGGCAATGATGTGGCGCGAAGCACAGCGGCCCCCTCACTGAGAAGATCGCCGCCGGCTTGCACTACGTTGGCTTCGTTCTGCGCGCGCTCGCGCACCAAACGGAGGAGTGCCTGTGACCGGCTTCGCTCGCTGACGGCGAGCGCCCGCAACGCGGCTTCGCGCGTGATCGCCCCATCGGCAGCTATGTTCAGCGTGGCGGAGACCCAGGCGTCATACGTGGTGGAGTTCTGCTCGGCGATTCGCACGCGTTCGACGTCGCGCTTGAACACTCGAGCGATGCGACCGCCGATCGCGATGGAGGAGTCATAGTACTGACCCGCGAGATCCAGCCGCCGAGGCGACGCGGCCACCTGGTACCATCGACCCAACATTCGAAGCGCATCGGCCTCATCGCCGAGGCTGCTCTCCTCCCGGGCGGCGCGAACCCCAGCTTCAAGTAGAATCTTCGCGGAGTCCCGTCCCATGTCGGTATATAAGTCACCAAGCATGCTGTAATACCGGGACAGGCTGCGCTCCTTTGCGCGCTTCGCGGTCTCGAGCGCATCGATGTAAACGAGGCGCGCCGTGTCGGGCTTGTTTTGCGCTTCGAGGGCGGCTCCGAGATTCGTGAGCGCCGTTGCGACGAGATCGGGCGAGCCGCGACGCGCGACATCAACCGCCCGTCGAAGGTAAACGGCGGCCGTATCGGGCTCGCCCCAGTAGTTGGTGTACACGATGCCGAGGCCGTTCAGCGCCCGCGCCTCGACGGGTTGATCGCCTCCCATTCGCGCCAGCTTGAGCGCCAGGCGATACTGTTCGTCGGCCTCCAATTCTCGGTCTACATCCTCGAGGACGTCGGCGAGGTCGGCGCGGTCGTGCGCCTCGGCGAGGTGATATCCAGTCCGGTGTTCGAGGTCGACTGCGCGCCGTAGTATCGCGATCGTCGAATCGTATTTCGGATACGAGCGATATACGTCCGCGAGATACGCGAGCGTCAAGGCCTCAGACTTGGTATTGCCGGCGCGGTGTCGCGCATCGGCCGCCGCGCGATAGTACGGGACCGCCGAATCCGCGGTGTGTTCGTAGTCGCCGAACGTGGTGGCGATGTTGGACAAATACTGTCCCTCATCACCCGCGTTTCGGCGGAGCCGAGCGAGCGCGAACGCTTCGCGGAATGTTGCCCGTGCGCCGGAGAAATCGCCGCGCGCGCGCCTGGCGAGACCCACGACGTTCAACAGGTAATCCTCCGCTGCCGAATCGTGGCGCGCTCGCAGTTTCGCCAACAGGGCCGGATAGCGCTCGATAACCGCATCGGGGCGATTGGCATCTCCATACGCCGCGAGCACGGCGTAGGCCACCAGATCCGCCCGAAGGGTGTCCTTCGCTGCGTTTGCCGCCGAATCGGCACGAGCGAAGTTCGCGAGGGCCGAGTCTAGACTCCCCGCGTTGCCGTAGAATCGGCCAAGAGAATACCAGCCGAGCGCAGCGTACTTCGCGGTCCGAGAAAGGAGTGGAACAGACTGGCGAAAGTAGTACAGCGCGGAGTCGGGGCTGTGCGCATCGACAAACGCGTCGCCGATGTTATTGACGAATATTCCTTCGTTCGTCGAATCATCTGTCGCGTGGCTAAGTGCCGCGGCGCGGCGATAGTACATGACCGCCGAATCCGGACGACCTGTCCGCACGGCGATGCGCCCGAGATTGTTGGCCGCACTCGCTTGTCCCGAGAAATAGTGCGCGTTTTCGTAGATGGCGAGCGCTCGGTGATACACTACGCTCGCCTGTTTGAACCCCGCCGCGTCGGCGCGATTGAACGCTGAATCCGCGCGGCGCAGCAGCCGGCGCGCCTCGGCGGTGTCGGCCTCGGGGGTTTGCACGGCGATGGCCGTCGCGAGAAGAACTCCTGCGATCAGCATGGACCCTCTGTAGTGACACCGCAGGGCCAGCCACCGACGTGATCAACCGCCGATGCTCAACCCCCAGAAAAACGCGGGACGATACGCAGGATTGCCGTTCTGTATCGCCTGCCTGATGACTGGGTCCTTCGTGAGGATCCCAGACACAACTCCGGAAGGCAGGCGTTGGATGCGCTGCCACACCGCGCCACTGTTGAGCCGAATTGCATCCGAGAACTGCCAGCTCAAACCCGTATACCAGTCGGGACGATGGCTCGCTCCGAGTCCGGCTCCCAACACCGCGCCGACGGGCACCGGCGTTTTTCGCCAGTCCAAATGCAGCAGAACCGACGCCGCGCTGCGTTGATCCGGAGACGTCACGTCAGCGACGGTGTCGCCGTGCATCGCGTAGCCTTTCGGCGGCTCCATCAACGAGAGCCCAATGGCAAGCTTGCATGTCCAGTTCGGCGTCGGATCGGTGATCGCGTCGACGCTCCCCTGGCGCAGACGGGGCACATCGGTGAACTGTTTCGTCGGCGTCAGCGCAATGGTGAGACGTCGAAAGTCCCCGCTCGGAGCGACGGTGAACCGCTGCGTGGTGGCCGCGCGCGCTTGTTCGATCTGGTGGAGTTGGCCTTGCAGGGTGCGATAGCCCCGGCGCAGATCGGAGAGCGCTGAGTCGGCGCGGGTCCTGAGGCGCTTTGCCGCGGCGGAATCGCTGCTCGTCTTGGAATCTGCCATCACTTGGCCCGCCTTGGCTGCGAGCGGAACTGCGGCGGTACGCGCCTGCTGGTATGCCGCGCCGACATCGGCCGCGGTCTTCACGTTCGGAAGTTGACTCGAGACCCACGTATGCAGCCGGCCCAGCAGGAGCTCGGCGTCAGTCGTTTCGCCGAGTTCCGCGATTACCCCGAGCGAGTCATCCGTCGATCGCGATAGCGCCATGACCGAGGCGCTCTGGGCGGCAAACTGTGTCACCAAGACATCGAGATCGGATAATTCTCGGGAGACATCGGCGTCTCCCCGGCCCACGAACCCCGTGGGTGCTGCGAGCGACTCCGTGGTGAGCGTTTGCCGGAGAATCGTGTCGAGACTTATCTTCGACGCGGCAATCCCGGCGAGTCCCAGGGTCTGAATCTGCAAACTGATGTTGGTGAACGTGCCCAAGACGTTGCGGCACGTGCGCACCTTTCGCTCCTGCACCGTCGTAACGGTCGCGTCATAGTCATACAGGAGCGGGTTGGCGTGAACGACCTCGATCTGGAGTGGGCGGTCGGCGGGTAGGGGTATGAGCGGCGTTTCGGACGTGTCGCTGGTGGCGAACGTTGCGCGCTCCACCCCGCCCTGATCGAACACGGTCACTCGGCCCGCCACATGATCGAACCGCGCCGTCCATGGTTTGGCACCGGAAACGGTGCGAATCGGACGCGAGCGCATCACCGTCGGCGCTGCTGGTGCGGGCGCGGGCGCCGGCGCTGGTTGGCCGCTCTGAGTAGGCGTCGTCGGCTTTTGCGCCGCGAGTGTCGCCGGCAGAGCGCCCAGGGAGACCAGTATTAGAGATCGTCGTGTCATTGGCGCGCGGGTAGGATGAGAATCGAGCGTGTCGTGGCGCCCCAGCCTTTGATCGCGGATCGTGAAGGCGGCCCGAGCCCTCGGCTTACTTCCTTCGCGCCGCACTGAGGCAGCGCCGCGGCCAGTGACTGAAGCGAGTATTGCTTGTCCGCCGCGACAACTTTGATTTGTTCCAACCCGTGCGGCTCCGTCACGCTGAAGTTGCGGTAGATCGCCTGCCAGCCGGCGGTAGGGAAGGTCCCAGCCGACGACGGCGCCGGGTAGAGAACGGTCGGATCGCCAAGGTACCCCGCGATCGCAACGGTCAAGTAGAGAGTCGACCAATCGGGGACATGGGCGCGCACCCACAGCGTGTACGATTGACCGATAAACGCGGTGTCCAAAGCCGTGTAAGGGGCGAATTCGCTCGGCACGGTGTCGCCCGCGACGAGCCGCACGTCTATTGGAGGCATCATCGCGGGATTCTCGATGAGCGACAGGGCGCTGATCATGTATGCCCGCGTCAACGCCCCGCATATCGCGGCCGCGGTCGGCGCGAAGCCAGTATCGGCCCCGGCGACGACCTGCGTCGACGCATCGAGGGGCTTGATCTCGGCGGCGTGCGCGAAGACCCGCACGGTGCCATTGCGCGCGGCGAGCACGACGTCCGCCGGCGCCCGGTCAGCGGTCTGGCTAACGACACGGGCGGCCGGAAACTGGCGAACGATCGTTGAGATCGCCGGATCGTCCGGCGGGGCAAACACGCTAATCGTCGTGAGCCGTCGCACCCCGTACGGAACGATGGACAAGATCGCGCGCGCGCCGCGGGGAATCGGCGACGTACGGGCATCGACGCGCCTCCCAAAACCCTGGAACCGTGTCACAGAGTCGATCTCAATGCGGCCGTACGGCGGTTCTCCTCTGAACGTCGTCTCGCCGGCGCCGAACACGTCATATTGCGCCGACGGCCGAACTCCGTTCACCGCCCCCGCGTCGATCCCGACGGTTGTATCGCTGAGCGTCGTAATCGCGACCACCTGCTGGGCCGGCACGGGTTCGCTCACGTGGAACAGCAATGCTGAGTGATCGCCCTCGAGCTGTGGATCCTGGTGAGGGACCGACCCCTGAAGCGACGCGAGGCCCTCCTCGACGTGCCGCATCAGGTCGTCGTAGTGCGTCCCCTCGTTGGCCGCGTCCAGCGCTTCTGTGAAGTAGTATGTCAAAATGCCAAACGCCGTCCGCTTTCCGTCGCCGGTCGCGAACTCCCACTCGCCGGCGGTCTGGTTGGAGGCGGCGGCCGTAAGGAGTACCTGCCGCGGCATGAGCCCGTCGAGCCCACTCGATGGCTTCGCGGGTGTGGCCACGCCGGCGGGGGGAAGACTCCCGCGAGGCCGGTACGACGCCAGGCCGCCCCGGGTGATGGTACCCGAATAGCAGGCGTCGACGACGATCGTGACATTGGCAGAACGCAAACGACCGAGCCATTGTCCGATTTGATCGTCGATGATCAGCTGGTTCGGGTCATGTATGGAGCCTGTATCTCCCTTCACGTCCCACGGTACGAGGGCCTCGTCATAGTGGTCGTTGGGGTCGATCTTCGCTTCGTCGCCATCCAGGTCCGGCGCCGAGCTACCGTGCCCGGAGTAATAGATGAAGACGACATCTCCGGTGTCTACTCGGGCGTCCAGCCACTCGAACGCCGACGTGATGCCCTGGCGTGTGGCCTGCGAGTCGCGCAGGACCGTCATATCGGGGCCCGCGCGAAATCCCCATTTACTCAGGGCACGTTCGACACGCGGAAGGTCGTTCGCCACGGGAGCGTGGAGCTTCGATCGGCCGGGCGGCCCGCCCTCGGCGAAGTTCTTGTAATCGGAAATACCAATCAGGAGGGCCACATGCCGCCGCGCGTCGTTGGGGGCGACGACGTTGCGTCGAACGCTCGCCACGCCGCTCGGCCGAAGCGCGAGTGTCGCGATACCGACGGCGAGGAACAGCGGGCGAAGCGTCATTGCGCGACTCGCGGACGTTTGGGCCGGCGGCAAATCTTGCGCTCGGGCAACGCGCGATTCTATCGCCGGCCCTGCGAATGTCAATGCCGGCCCCGACTGTTGCGCGGCCCGGTAGTGAAGCCCACATTAGCATCCCCTCGTTGCCGACACCGCATGCCACGACGCCGGCTCTCTGCGCCTGGAATGTCGAAGGTGCACGCTCCTATCGCGCGCGCGCTGAGGACTCTGATCGTCTCCCTCGGTGTGGCGTCATGTGGATCCTCCGCGGGGGGCGACGGCACCCCGACGGGGACGTCGCCGTCTCCGACTCCCACTCCGCCCGCGACGTTCAGCACCCTGACGATCGTCGGCGGCGGGGCCGGGAGCGGCTCGGGGCAAGTGACGTCGAATACCGGAGGCGTCTCCTGCACGATAACCAATGGCGCCGCTGCGGGAGCGTGCAGCGCGAGTTTCTCGTCCGGGAGCGTCGTGCAGCTTCAGGTGGCGAGCGGAACGCTTACCGGATGGGCGGGAGATTGCACGGGCACGACCGTGTGTCAGGTGACGATGAATGCGAACCGGCAGGTCACGGCCACGTTCCTTGCGGTGGCGACGCCGATCATCGTACTCAAGACGACGAAACCGGTCGTCGTCGCCGATCGCATTCAGCAAACCATCATCGTCGACTATTCGATCCAGAACGGCGGTGGTGGCACTCTCACGCCGGCCATTTCGAACGCCAATCCGGATTACTGGATACAGCTCGCCATCGTCGGCGGGAATACCCTCCGCGCCACGATCAACGCCGTCGGGTTGAGGTCCTATTCCGAGGAAGAGACACAATACGTCGTCTCGGTCGCGGTGACCGCGCCGGGCGCGTCATCCGTCCCGGTGACACTCAAGTTCGCGAAAACCATCGACAGTCCCGTTGGCATGGCGGCGACCGTAGTCCGGTTCCACCAGAACTCCGGCCATCTCTCCGATCCGCCGCCGCCGACCGCCTTCGCCCAGATCAGTCTTCTCGATAGCCGAACCAACACGCCAATCGCCGCAAAGGTCGACGCCGTCGACCCGTCGGATCAGAACTGGCTCGAGACACCTACCATCAATTCCGGGCAGCTGGAGTTGAGGGTCAAGCAGGCGGATTTCCACAGCCCGGCGGGGAATTTGCCGTCCCCGGGCAACCCGTTTGGCTCGCCCATCCGCATCAAGCTCACTGCCGCGAACGGCGGTTCGACGTGTCCGGCATTCAGCGTTCCGCCCGACCCGACCTGTCAGATCTTCGTCTACTATACCGCCGATCCGTTTCCGAGGCTTTTCCTACGGCCCTGGGGATTGCAATTGACGCCCGCGGCCGCGACCCAGTCAGCGGCCATCGAGGTGCAGAATCCGTCGACTCCGACCGCGACGCCAACGGTTCTGAAGCACACCTGCGGCAATGCGCTCAACGGCCCGCCGATCATATCGAACCCGCAGTCGGGCACGAAGGTCACCGTGTCCGGCAACTTCGCAGCCATCAGTGAGGACTCAACCGTTCGGTGCCAGGTGGTGATCGTTGGCGACTATCTAACGGACACCGGGTTGGCGACCGACACGGCCACGCTCACCGTGACGTTGGGAAAACCAAGTGCCGACGTGATCACGCCGAGCCAAAGAGATCTCAACATCCTGGCGACGGCGGGGGCTGGGGCGCCACAAGCAGACACGATTACGTTGTATAACCTCGGGCCGAACGCAATCAGTGTGGCGGCTCCAAACCTTGCTGGCACGAGCGCCGGTGGGTTCGCCGCGTGCCCCGCGAGTCTCCTCGTCACGCCGACGCTCGTCGGCACAACGATCGGCAAAGGGAACATCGCGCTCGTGGCGGTTCGCGTGAACCCAGTCGGACAGGTCGCGCAGGCGTGCGCGGCAACCCTACGATTGACCTCGGCGACGCCCGGCGTGGTGGCTCAAGACATCCCCGTGCTAATCCGGCTGAAGTAGCTCCTGCCCGGCGGGTCACCCCAGTGGAGAGAGGATTCATGAGTAGTAGAAGGCTCATGGCGGTGCTCGGGGTGCTTACGCTTGCTCCCAATGCCAACGCCCAGTCGAGACAGCTCTTCTCCTTGCAGGGGGCAGCACTGCTTACCAGTCTTCAAGGGGATGCCTTCGACGTCTTACGTGTAGGAACGGGGTTTGGTGGCGAGGTTCAACTCAGAGTGAATCCGGGCCCCTTCTCGCTAGGCGCCGGTCTTCAGTTGACAAAACACTCGAGCACGAGCCAGGGGCTGAGCAACAAGGTCAGCTTGAGCGGCCTATTCCTCGAACCGCGCTACGCCATTGCGGTTTCGAGCCGGATCGTACGGCCGTACGTTGCCGGCCGAGTGGCGCTCATGTCGCAGAAAACGGACTTGGGGGATCTCGGCGGAACGCTTCCGGTCAAAGCGAATGCGCTGGCGTACGGTGTCGGTGGGGGATTCGTGGCCCGCATCAACGGCCACCTGGGGTTCGATCTTGGCGCGGCGCTGACCTCGCTCAACGTCGGCGACTTCAAATATCGAGATACAGGCGCCACGTCGGGACTCGACGCCGGGAGCGGGACGATGTTCGTCCTGAAGGCGGGGTTCAACGTCGGGCTGGGGAGAGATTGACGCCGGCGGAGAGTCCTTAGAACGGCGGCTTCTCGACGAGCGAGTAGGAGCGCGGCGACCAGTCGTCGCCCAGCCGTCTGAATCGCACCAGGAAATGCAGCACCGCGCGCGGCTTGCCGCGAACAACGGGATCGTTGTACTGCGTCGCCACCTTGAGATCCACCGTCGCCTCATTGCCGTCGATGAGTATCTCAGGTGTGCCCGCGGTGGATGCTGAAACCAGGTCGTCGCGAACGAAGACGAGAAGTTTTTCCTTCCAGTCAATCGGCTTCCCGGGCAGGGCGCGGTAGTCCTCGTCGAGCGAGGTCATGTCCTTCTTGGCAATGCGGTCAACGAATTCCCGGACGCGCACCTGAACGATCTCACGTGGGGTCCTCGTTAGCATTGCGCTCGCCGGGTCGCCATTAGCTACGGCGTTAAGCGAGGTGTCCCCCTCGGCGGCCACGCTCTCGCCACCTTGTCGCAGTGGAAAGAGAAACTCTCCTCCTTCGTCTCCGACGTTGAAAATCGTCCCGAACTGAGGTTGCACCGGACTGTTGTGCATGACGGCCGTTCGAAAGCTCGAAAACAGGTCGTCGGCGGGCAGGTAGGGGGCGGCGTTTGCCTCGAGTCGCTTGATGAGATAGTCCAGGAAAACGCTGCTATCCGGCACCGTCTCCTTCGAGCCGCTCGTCATTGCCTTGCGACTCGGCAATTCGTAGAGACGCGACATCGCTTGGTCCGGTGGAACGTCTCGCAAAAGCAGCGCTCCGGCGAAACAGGCATCGGCGATCAGCAGAACGTGCCTCGCCTTCATGCGCCGGAGCGACCCCTCGACATCGCTGTTTGAGACCCACTGCGCCGAATTGATCCGCCGCGCGTCGACAGGCAGCCAGTAGCTCTGATGACTCGCCTCGTCCCAGATCCCATGACCGGCGTAGAAAATCAGGAGGTTGTCGTTCCGCCCAAGCGTCTCGGACAGTTGATTCAGCTGACCTAGCAGCGCTTCACGCTTTGGATTGGGAAGCAGAATCACGTCGCGCCGATCGAATCGGTAGCGCGAGGTGAGCAGGTCGCGGAGGCGCTCGGCGTCGCGGACCGGCGCCTGGAGTCGCGGGATGGCGGGGTCCGAATAATTCTGAACTGCGATGAGTAGCGCGTGGAACCTGCCTGCGAGCAGGCTGGCTGAATCCGGGCGGTGGCCGAGAGTGAGGCCGCGCGTAGTCGAGTCCTGAGCGGCGAGGCGCGTCGCATGCGTGCCTAGCCAAAGCGCGACCAACGTAGTAACCGTGCGAGCGCGAAGCGACGCCATGAGGATAGTATGGCGCTTCCCGTTCTGGCGGGCCAGCGCGGCAAGGCACGCTGGCCGCGGCTGCGAAGTCTAAGGAACTCGCAAAAGGTGGTGACGCGACGGGGCTTTGTGGCGGTTGAATGCGGTCTTGTCGTCCCTCACGGTAATTCGGCGACGTACTCATCAACCCCGACGGCCCTCAGGCGAAACTTGGGCAAGAGATGCCGCAACTCGTCCTCTTCGCCGGAGGAGGTGATGACGGTGAAGCGGCCCAGCTCGCGGAGCCGGTCGACCGTCACCAGATGGTATTCCTTATAGGAGCGAGCGACAGCTCGGCCGAGATCCCGCTCGAAGAGCGTGCGGCGCATCAGGCCGTCCGGGTTCCCCGGAAAATCGAGGATCGCGACTGAGTCAGCCCATTGTGGGCGCGCCTGAATCAGCGGGTACGCCTCGAAGCGCCGCGCGAACACGACCGGCTGGTGCGCGGCGAGCGACCGCTGGACGATATCGATCACCAAGGCGGCGGTATCGTCGTCCTGCCGCGTGACTCGTCGCAGCGCGTTGAGCTCGAGGCAGCCGACGACGAGCAGTGAGGCGATCGCGATTCCGGTCGTCAGCCGCCCCCACCGCTGCCGAAGCGGCAGGGCAGCCAACGCCGTGACAAGGGCGATCGGAATGACGACGGGAAGCATGTACCGCTCGATGAGGACGGACTGCATCGCCACGGACATCACGACCAGGACAACGGGATAAGCCAACAGCGCGAGAACCGGGCGCGGCGTGCACAGTGTTCCGGCCGACGAAGACTCGGTCCCTACATCTTCGCACTGCGCCTCCGTCCCCGTTCCAGGCCTCCGCACCCCGCCTCCGTTCTCGCGGCGCCAGGACCAAATCCTCAGGAGGGCGTACACAACTAGGAGCACGCTCCCCGGAACGAGGACGATCCGACGAAGTTGCACTGCTATGGTAGTAAGGCTCGCCGAGTCGATCCACGTCGGAACGCTCAGGATGTGACGTTGGCTGAGAATCAAGGGAACACAGAGCGCCAACGTCAGAAGTCCGGTCAGCATGGGCAGCAGATGATTCCACCGCCGGGCCGGATCGGATCGCGTCTCCACGATGGCGGGCAGAGAGACGAGGACCAGCGCGAACACTCCCAGCCAATGAGCCGTCACGACCAGCGCCGCCAGCACGCAGCCCACGAGGCGGGCGGGCCATGATCGCGTGCGGGTCGGCGCCACGGTGTACACGCAGAACCAGGCAATCGCGGCGAGCCAGAATCCGTACATCCTGACTTGCCACATCTGCACGACCACGAACGGATGCACGGCGGCGGCGAACACCCCGACGGCCGCGCGGGCTGGTTCGACGAAGAACCGGCATACCATATAGATGCCGGCCAGCGCCAGGAGCATCATCCCGGCGGTGATGAGCCGAAGCTCGGAGACCGACCCTCCCACCAGATGCGCGACCGGCCACGTGCCGAAGTAGAAGGCCGGACCGTTGGTGTCGGCGCCGCCGTGGATCGCGGCCAGCATGTGTTGGAGCCGAGGGTCATTGAGCAGCAGGCTGGTGACGCTCTCGTCCAGCCACATGGGGTGGGAGACGACGAACGAGTTGCCGGTGATCCCGACTTCGGCCGCCGTCAGCGCGGCGAGCACAGCAAACGCGAACAGCACCTCGAGTGATGCGGGCCGGGTCGCCCCCGCGGGCGTGCCGAAGCGTCCGGTGGTACCGGTGGCCGGGCGCTTTGGCGCGACGAACTGGCCTTTCGCCACCGGAGTGGTGTCGTGCTCCGCCCGCATCGCTCACCGCCGGCAAAGGAATCGTCATCCTAAATAGCGATGCTGAATACACCAAAACAAAGCAAACTTTCCTATAACTCACGAGTATCACGCGTAGATTGCCACGCGATTCGACACTCATGGGTTTCGCCAAGGGAAAGTCCTGGTGGGTGTCGGCCGGCGTCGCCGGAGGGGCGGCGGCGGCATGGATCGGTCTGGCGATCGCCTGCTTCCCCCGCGTCAGCGGGTCGCACGCTCAGGATCTGTCGTTGTACCGGCGGGCGGCGCAGCGCGTGCTCGCCGGCCAGATCCCGTATCGCGACTTCGGCATCGAGTATCCACCGCTCGCGCTGCTTCCCATCACGCTGCCCGAGTGGGTGCTGGGCCGAGGAGCGCCGACAGCCCGCTACGCTCTCGCGTTCCTCCTCCTGAACGCCGTCTGGTCCGTCGCGCTGGGGGCGTGCATCTGGGCCGCCGCTCGACGTTGGGTCTCCGCGGAACGTTCGCTGGCCGCCGCGGGCATGTACGCATTGCTCGCGTTCGTCGGCGCGCCGCTCTTTCCCTGGCGCTTCGATCTCTTCCCGACGTTGCTCTCGGCGCTGAGTCTCGTGCTGGTCATGAAGGGCCGCCCCGCGGCAGCCGGCATCTCGCTCGGCGCGGGCGTCGCGGCCAAGCTCTATCCGATCGTCTTTCTACCGATCTTCGTCGCGTGGTACCTGGCGCGCGGCGAGCGGGGACGGGCGCTGCGATTCATGGTGTGCACGTTCGCCGCGACGACGCTCATCTGTGCGCCCTTCGTGTGGGCGGCGCGGGCCGACTTCCTCTCTTTTTTGAGGTATCACCAGCTACGGGGCCTGCAAATCGAGAGTGCGTCCGCCGGACTTCTGATGTTGGGACACACCCTTGGTGTGGGCGGCGTTTCCATCGTCGAAAACTTCGGCGCGATTCACCTGCTGTCCCCGACGTCCGCCGGAGTGATCCGCTGGCTCCTGCCGGCGTTCGTCGCCGGATGGTCCGCCGTCGCGTTCCTGGCCTTTTCTCGGTTTCGAAACGAACGCTCGAGCGGCAGGGCGGCGAGCGATCAAACGCTCGCCGGATACGCGCTGGTCGCGCTGCTCGTGTTCATGCTGACCAACAAGGTCCTGTCGCCGCAGTATGTGATTTGGCTTCTCCCATTCATCGCGCTCTTGCCCGCGCCGGAGTACGCGCTCGGTCTCGCCGCCACGGTGCTGACGATCGTGATCTTTCCATATGGCTACGATCGCTTGTTGCGGATGGAGATGCCGGTCGTTCTCCTGCTCAACGCGCGCAATCTCCTTTGGGCTGTGCTGGCTGCGACGATTCTATGGCGATTGCGTCCGCGGCACGGTTGTCGGTGACTCCGGTGCGGTTCGCCGTGGCGCGCGCCGCTCCTCGCGCCAGTTGGGATCTACGACACGGTACTGCAACGATTTCGCGGAAACACCACGGATTTTCGCGGAGGAGCATCTTTTTGGAACTGCGGCCGGTGTCGCTTTGGCCCGCCGCCGGTTGCTGCGCCGCAGTTCGTTGTCCCAAAGCCTTTGCTGTTTCCGCCTAGTCCGTGGTTTGTCCGCGCAATCGTTGCAGTACCGAAGCGCAGTTACGGCCCACTTGAATTGGTGTGAGTCGCGTGCGGCCACGAAGCAGGGCGAAACTACTTTGACGCAGACAACGCAGACTGGAACGACAATGACGCAGATTGACAGCTAGAACAATGACGCGCCGCACCGGCACTGTTTTTGGTCCGCGCCCTATTCTGACCAGTACACTTGCATGCGGCGATCTACGGGATTCGAGACCTGTTGCGGTTGGCGACGTCGCCGCCCTGACACACGCGAGGGCAGTCTCGGCGTTCGGCAGTCTCGGCGTTCGGCAGTTTCGCCGTTTCGGCGTTCGGCAGTCTCGGCGTTCGGAAGTCTCGGTCTTCGGCAGTTTCGGCATTCGGCCCCTCTCTGGCCGTTACTAAGGGGCTCTCGCCCCCTCGATACTCGCTCCTCCCTGCAACAGCGTCACCTTCGTCGCCTTGCCTCCTTCCATAGTGAACGTGAACCGCAGCGCCGGATCAAACGCGACCCCAAAGGCAAAGTTGCCCAGGTAATTGATTTCGTTCGCGCTCTGGCCCTGCGCCTGGGCCATGAGACGCGTGCCGTCGAGGAAGAACTTGATGGGCAACGACTGCCCGGTGGGCAGTTGCAACGTGTACGAGCCGACGATCGCGTCGCGATCGGCGGGCGAGAGCGCGGGCGCGGTCCCTCTCGCCGGAGCAGCCCCCGCGGCAACGAGTGCTTCTCCGTACGCGGCGCGAAGCAGGTTCTGCACCAGCCGCTGCGGCGACTCTCGATCGTAATTCGTAAATACTACGATGCTCAGGCTGTCGTCGGCGACGTACGCCGCCGCCGTCGCGAACCCGGGAATGCCGCCGGTATGCGATACGGTCTTGTGACCGTCGAAGACGCCCGGAACCAGTCCAAATCCATAGTTGATCTTGCGCCCGTTGTTCAGCGTATCGGCGGTCGACATCAGCGCATACGAGGCGGGCGACACCACTCGGCCCGCGGCAAGCGCGCGTTGCCACTTCGCAAAGTCGCCGACGGTGGAGCACAGCGCTCCGGCGGCGAAGGGGTGTGACAGATCCAGGAACTGGGCGCGCTGCGTCGCCGCCCCGTTTGCCCCCTTGGTATATCCGAGCGCGAACGCGGGATCCGATGTTCGCGACGGGCAGTACGACGTCTGACGCAGTCCCAACGGCTTGAAGAACTGCGCTTCGAGATAGCTCGCGTACTTTTGACCGCTCGCCTTCTCGATCACCATGCCGAGCAGGACGTAGCCCGTGTTGTCGTATCGGTATGCGGTGCCGGGCGCGAAGTCGAACGTGTCGGCCGCGACGAGCTTGATGATCGCGTCGGGTGACAGCGGGTCGTTCCAGGTCTTTTGCCAATCCGGCACCGACGTGTAGTCGTGAATGCCGGACGTATGCGTCAGCAGCTGGCGAATCGAGACCTGCTTGCCGTGCAACGGAAACTGCGGGACGTACTTCGAGAGATCGTCATCCAGCTTCACACGCCCCTGCTCCACCAGCTTCATGATCGCGGCGGAGGTGAACTGCTTCGTGTTGGAACCGATCTCGTAGATCGTCGCCGTCGTCGGCGCGCGTGCCGCGTCGACGTTGGCGAGACCATACGCGCCGTACGCCAACGTATCGTTCCCGCGAATCACCGCGAACGACGCGCCGGGCGCGCGGGACTCCGCGAGATACGTGAGAACCAGGGAATCGGCGCGCGGACGAAACGCATCGCGCGTGATGGTCGAGCGTTGGGCGCCGGCAACAGAGAAGCCGGCGAGCATCGCGATCCCGGCGAATCGGACGGAATACAGCATGTGAATGCTCCGGAATGTGGGACGAACGACGCCGGTGATGTCGCGGGGGAGGGGGGGACCACCGAAGCCAGCCGTTTGGTATACCAAACTTGTATTCTTCGTACGCTGGACGCTACTATGTCGCTGAATTCTCGCCGTGCCGTGCCATCCACACCTGAGCGACCCTGCCATGCCTTTCCGCACCACGCATCGGACTCGAGATCGCGTCCGCGCCGTTCTGCCGACGCCCGCGCTGTGGCTCGCCGCATTGTTCCTGGCCGGCACCGCGCCCGCGCAGACGCCGTCCTTCACGCTCGAGTCGGCGCTCGGCGCGCCGTTCCCCAGTGGGCTCATTGCGTCGCCCGCCGGCGGACGAGTCGCGTGGATCTTCGACGCACAGGGCAGCCGAAACATCTGGATCGGAGAGCCCGGCGCAAACGGATCGTTCACGTCGAGGCAACTGACCGGATTCGCCGGTGACCTCGGTGTGGAGATCGGAGCCCTCGCGTGGTCGTTCGACGGCGAGGCGCTCGTGTTCGAGCGCGGCGGCGAGCCGAACCCACGCGATCTGCCGCTCGGATCCATGCCCGGACAGCTCTGGACGATCTCACTCGGCGACACGACGCCACGGTTGATCGGCGAGGGAAACTCACCGGCGATGGCGCCCAAGACGAAGACGGTCGCCTACATCGCCCGCAATTCCATCGTGCTCGCATCGTTGGACGGGAGCGAGAAACCGCAGACCGTGGTTCGAGATCTTGGCAGAGATGGTGCGCTGGCGTGGGCGCCCGACGGCTCGCGCATCGCGTTCATGAGTAGCCGCGGCGATCACAGTCTGATCGGCATGTATGACCTCGCGCGCAAGTCGATTGTTTGGCTGGCGCCGAGTGTGGATCGGGATGCCAGTCCGATCTGGTCGCCCGACGGAACGAAGATCGCGTTCGTCCGCATTCCTCCTGGTGCGCCCGGCCCATTCTCGTCGACGCGGACCGCCGAGCCGTGGTCCATTTGGATCGCCGACCCCGCGACGGGAAAGGGGCACCAGGTCTGGCGGGCCGATGAAGGAGCCGGCAGCCGATTCTATCCGCTGGAAGGAAACCCTGCGTTCGCGTGGGCGGGGGGGGCCGACGACAGAATCGTTTTTCCGTGGGAGAGAAGCGGTTGGGTGCACCTCTACAGCATCCCTGTTGCGGGCGGAACGCCGACGCTGCTCACGCCCGGCGACTTCGAGATCTTCAGCGCCGATTTGAGTCCGGACCGCCGTCATATCGTCTATTCATCGAACCAGGGCGATTCGGATCACCGGCACATTTGGCAGGTGCCGGTCGCGGGGGGAGCGCCGTCGCCGGTGACGACGGGCCAGACGATCGCCGACCTTCCCGTGTTCACGAGCGACGGCCGCTCGGTGGTGTTTCTCAGCGCGGACGCGAGGAATCCGATGCGACCGGTCGCGGTCTCGCAATCCGGCGATCGATTCGGCGCCCCACGCGATATCGCGCCGCAGACCATTTCCGAAGAGTATCCCGGCGCGCACTTCGTCGTCCCGCAGCCGGTGACTTTCCGCTCGCCCGACGGCATGACGGTCTACGGGCAGCTGTTTCTTCCGCCGGGTAAGACGGGTCAACCGGGGAACGCGGCGCGTCATCCCGCCCTGCTCTTCTTCCACGGCGGCCCGTATCGCCAGATGCTCCTCGGCCCGAACCCGATGAGCGCGTACACGTACATGTATGCGATGAATCAGTATTTCGCGAGCCGCGGATACGTCGTGCTGTCGGTCAACTATCGAGGCGGTACGGGATACGGCCTGAATTTTCGCGTGCCGCCCAAGTTCGGTCCCTCGGGAGCGAGCGAGTTCAACGACATTATGGGTGCGGCGAATTTCTTGAAGGCCAGACCAGACGTCGACTCGAAACGACTCGGCGTCTGGGGCGGCAGTTACGGTGGCTACATGACCGCGCTGGCACTCGCCCGCGCATCCGACACCTTCGCCGCCGGTGTGGACTACGCGGGTGTGCACGATTGGAGCGGCGTGCTGAAGGTGTATGCCGCCGCCGGAGCGCAATCCGCGTCGGACAGCCTGGCGCGCGCGTCATCGCCGCTGTCGTCGATCAAGCGTTGGCGTTCACCGGTGCTCGTGATCCAGGCCGACGACGATCACAACGTGCCGTTCAATCAGACGGTGCAGCTGATGACGGCACTCCGGGAGCAGAAGGTGCCAAACGAACTGATCGTCATTCCGAACGAGATTCACGATCTACTGCTGCATCGATCGTGGCTCGCGTACTTTCATGCGCAATCGGACTTTTTGGATAAGTACTTGGTTCGGTGACGGGTGGACGGCGTGCGCGATGGTGAGTGCCGGCCACTCTGGGTTCGATTGGGCGGGTTGAGTACGGCTCGCCGCTCGACGTCGGATTTCTGACGTCGGACATCAGACCCGGCGTTTGTGCGACGAGCCTCCACGAATTGGAAGGCTCCGCCCCGTCACGCCGGGTCTGAGGTCAGACGTCCGATATCTGACACTGATTTCTAGCGCACAGCCGTACCCCGCCCCCGAAGACAGACCTCGGAGTGGCCGTGATCCAAACGCCGTCACGCACCGTTCATCGTGCGAGGGGCGTCCAGCCGAGATTGAACTCGGCGACTGTGACTCGACTGCGGTAAAGAGCGAGTGGAACCGGAGAGCGCCACCAGCGTATCACCCCGGTCTACGCTGATGCGAAGGGCGACGTGAACGACCGTGCGTCCAAGCCGAACCTCACGCCGGTCTCATCGAAATAAAGGCCGAAGTTCCCCGCCTTGACCGCGGGCGCTAGAACCGCATCAGCGCCATCCGCCGAAGCCGATCTCCAGCCCGATTCCGGCGTACGACTTCAACGTATTGAAATCGCCGTACGCCATGAGTCCGATGCTCGCACCCCCGACGCGTCCGACACGCAGGGCGGCGTCGCCCCCAACCATGACCCCGACGCCGCCCCGCACCGGGCCGAGTTCCGTTCCAACATCGCCGAAGAGCTCGCACCCGACGACGCAGGGTCTGCGCACGAGCGCGGTGACGCCGCCGGACACGGAGGCAAGGCCGACGGAGTTCGACGTCGTCGCCCGGCCGAGAAGAAGGGATACGGCGCCGGTTTCCCCAAAGTCGTCGAGGAACTGACCGCGAAGCGTCGTGAGCCGAGCACCATGTTGGACGTTCACGTCGCCCGTGAGCACCGCCGCGCCGTCACCGTGCCGAATCCGATAGGTCGCGCCGCCCAACGATGCGGCGAACCATTCGCCGTACGTCGAACTCGCGGACACGGGGTGAGACGTCGTGTCGACCGGCGTGGTTTGCGCCGCCAGCGTTCCGCAGGCGCAGAACAACAATGTGGCGAGCATCACGACCGTGTTCGCGACACCGCTTGCGACACAAGCGCGGACATACCCTGCGCGAGAACCGCGCTCGCCAGACACCGCCACGATCAGTGCCTCTGTGGTCGACGGACTTGTTCCTCAATGGCCTGAGCCAGGCTCACGAGTGCTCGGTGGTCACGGGGCGTTTGGGCAGCAATCTCGTTCAACGTCACAATATCCGCCGGCGAAAACATTCCTGCATCCAGCGCCCATCGCGCCTCGATGCAAAGGTCTAGCCGAACCTGCAACGTCATCGCCGAGCGTAGTCGCAATTGGGCCGCCGGCTGCAAATCATCCAACCGCGCGGCCTCTCGCTCGATGTACGCTCGGAGCGCGGCAAGACCATCGTTGGGCAGAATTGGGTCGTGGTACAGGGGCGTGGTCCGTCTGTCGATGCTGGTGGTTCGGGCAGCGTAGTCTGTGGACCGCTGCCGCACAATCGGGCCAATGTCGGCGCCGCGCACCAATGCTGAACGCGTTTTGCGTTTGGATCTTTTCGCTTAGTCACGCGTCGCGTAAGGGAGGCGAGCCTAGCCTCGAGCAACAGCTATGAGCAGGAGCCTCGAGCCTAAACGGCGCGGAGAAGCTGCCGCGCATTCAGCTCATAGCTCATGCTGGCAGCCGTCGCTCACAGCTTGGAGACCTTCATGGCTCCATTGTGCTCTTTCGGGCTTAGACTACTTCGATTCGCATGATCGAGGGGTGGCGCTGTGTGTTGCGACGGGCTGCACGGCCGGCGTGCTGACGATCGGCCTGAATGGGATGCTCACGAGCCTCTGCATCGTTCCAAGGTGATGTCCTCCGCGATTCTCCTTGCCATTTGTCTCGTGTTCGCGGCCGGACCCCGCGCGACCGCGCAGGTTCAGGGTGGCGGCGCGACTGCGGTCGCTCTTTCCGCGAAGCACGAACTCCTTGGCAATCCTCTCGTCGGCGGTGGCGTCGAGCTTTGGATTCCGGCCGGCGACGGGCGGTTCGCATTTCGATTCGGCGGCGAATGGCTTCACGGGCAGGCCGACCGAATCGGCATCCCATGTGCCGGGCTCGTCGAGCCGGGTACATGCGCGCCGGAGCCGGTGCATGACCGATCGCGGATGACGACGGCGCGCGGCGGCGGCATGCTACGACTGGCCGGCGGCCACAATGCCACTCTCAAGCTCACGGCAGATTGGATGGTGACGCGAGTCAGCGTCGATACGCACGGAAATGCGAGTGGCAGCGAACTGACCGCTGCAAAGATGTTGTGGGGTGCATGGCTCGGCGTCTCCGCCGACTGGATACCATGGTCGCACGTGCCTATCGGCCTCGAAATGGAGGCAGGGCTCGGCGATCTGATACCAATATTGAATGAGCACATCCTCGACGGATACGCACCGTTCGACGGCGGTATGTCTGTCCGCCACTTGCGCCTTGGCCTGGTTTGGCGACCGCGATTTCCTCGGCAGCGCTGACCGCCGCTCTGTCCGAGCCTCCTATTCTGATCGAAGAGTGTCCGCGGGGTCCACGCGGAGCGCTTGTCTCACCGGCAAAACCGCGGCCATTATTGCGACGACCGCCATCAGCACGATGGCGCCGCCGAAGGAAGCTGGATCGGTCGGGCGCACGCGATAGACCAGCGCTGAGATGCCCCGAGCCGCGGCGTAGGCTCCGGCGAGACCGAACACGCAACCGACTGCGGCGAGCTTGAGACTCTGGCCAAGGATCGAGCGCGTCAGCGCCGCAGAATCGGCGCCCAATGCGACGCGGATGCCGATCTCTCGCGTGCGGCGCGCGACGGCGAAGGCGATGATGCCGAACAGGCCGACGGCCGTGAGCATCAATGCTATCAGCGCAAATGCGCCGAGTATGAACATGGCGACGCGTGGACCGCGATACGCGAATTCGAGCTGTGTCTCGGCGGTAGTGATTCTCGCGAGGGTTGCACCTACGCCCGCGCCCTCGACGGCACGCTCGAGCGCCGTTCGCAGCATCGCCGGATCGCCGCGCGCCCGCAGAATGAAGGGGCCAACCGATTCCTCGTCGTCGACGGACGACAGATACATCTGCAATTTGTAGAACTCTGCCGCGCGTCCGCCAGGCATTTGTGCGTCGTTCGCGATGCCGACGACCGTGCGCCACTCGCCCGGACTGTCGCCGAATCGAAGCCGCGCGCCGAGCGGATCGCGATCCGGCCACAAGAGGCGCGCGAGCGATTCATTGATCACGACTTCGTCGTTAGCGCCCTGGCTCGCGTCGAATCCGCGTCCGCGAGCGAGCTGCATCCGCGCAACTCGAAAATAGTCCGGGCTCACCGTAGTTCCCGCGACGATTTCCGCGTCGGCCTGGCGTATACCCGACGGGCCCTCGACTGCACTCGGACCGGGAACGATGCTCGTGAGCGGTATGGATCCGATCGCCACCTCGGCCACGCCCGGCACAGCGGCGAATGCTCTATGAAGCGTCTGATTCGCTGCGGCGCGCTCGGCCGGGGTCGAATGTCGCCCCGTTTTCACATTCGCCGGCGCGGCGCGGTTCACGCTCACTTCGATGAGTCCCTTCGGCTCGTATCCGACCGGCGTTCGCACCAAGGCGATGAACGATCGCGTGAGCACGCCCGCGGCGGCGAGGAACATGAGCGAGAGCGCGATCTGTGCGACGATCAGCCCAGCGTGTGCACGTCCCGACGCTCGGCCCACTCCGGGTTGCCAGCCGCCGGTCTTGAGCGCGCCGTCGAGCGTCCGCTCTCCGGCGAGGAAAGCCGGTCCGATCCCGAACAGGAGAACGGTTGCGATCGAGAGGGCCGCGGACGTCGCGAGCACCGTCGTGTCGAGCGGAACCTTCACGAAGTAGCCGAGGGCGGCGGGCCGCAAGCCGAGCCAGGCGACGAGGACGCCGACCGCTCCTGCCGGAATGGCGAGCAGCAGGCTCTCGGTGAGAAGCATGCGGGCGAGTCTTCCCCGCCCTGCGCCGAGTACTTGCCGCATAGCGAACTCGCGCCGGCGCGACTAACCGCGCATGAGAAGCAGTCCGGCGACGTCGGCGCACGCGATGAGCAGCAGTCCGGAGGCAGCAACGAGGAGCAATTCGACGGCGCTGCG